>ENA-OPBF01000324-OPBF01000324.1-human-gut-metagenome-genome-assembly--contig:-NODE-324-length-39220-cov-18.140610_pt1 | contig 39220 bp, 30 predicted proteins | sample MGYA00241067_ERZ501450 | MGnify/ENA primary metagenome ERZ501450 (study PRJEB25962, sample SAMEA2042516) | human gut metagenome | biome: human gut; feature: human-associated habitat; material: faeces... | reverse complement strand
AAATTCCGCATTCAGGCGGTCTATAATTTGTTTCAGGTTCAATTCTGCCATATCATTGTCCTTTTTTCCTGTGATTGGTCTTTATCTCTTACAAGAGAACTCAGCAATAGCTTCATCTTTTTCCGGTAGAACTTTGTTCTTTTGATGTACCGTGGAATCGTCATGTGATACGCCTGCATAAATTCCAGTATCCATGCCAGATCATAGGTTTTCTCGGTTGACCAGTCACGATATTTTCTATGACAGACAAGCCAGACACCAATGATGTTGTAATCCAACGCATCTTCATCGGTTTCATCTTGAATACAATGACCGCAGAGGAAGCGGTATGCCACCGGATCATGGGTATATGTACGTTCAAAACGCTGCCATGCCGCCGCGACATCATCCTTTGTCCAGTGATTTTGCATTTTCCCACTCCCTCCGGTCATTTTTCTTATTTCTTCTCTTTTACCATGATATTCTTACTGTCTGCCAGCACCTCATAGAACTTGCCGTCCTGGGCGGTCTGGAGCTTACGGTAGTTGACCTTTACGCCGTCATCAAGGTCAAGCTCGATACGGGAAAGTGCCAGATGGCTGATCTTCTCATCGTATTCCCGGCATTCCTTCAGCTGCTTGGCAAGTTTATCTTTGCGCTTAGAGGCTGCTGCCACCTCGCGGGCATTCCCGCTGTGATCCATCATATCCTGCATCCGGTTGATCTCGGATTCATATACGCGCTGCATCTTGTGCAGGTAGTCGATACGCAGGTTGCCGATGGTATCCGGCGTATAGCGATGCAGGTAAACCAGTGCTTTGAAGCCATTCTGCTTGCCGCTGTCAAACAGCCAGTAGATCGGACGCTTGCCGGAGCCCGTGACAGAGTAGGTCTGGCAGTGATCCTTGAAGAAATCGTTCAAGAAGTAGTTTCGGATGATCTCCCGGCTGGTGCTGCCCTTATTGCCAAGGGCTTTTGCGATATAATCAAGGTTTGCTTCCAGTGTATCAGCACCATACACCGCTTTCAGCCATGCGCACAGACGTGATACAATATCATCGTCCAGATATTCCTCATCTGTGATGGGGATAACATTATCGGCATCCGGAATATAGCTCTGGTATTTGCTGCTATCCCACTCGCCGCCTGCATAGGCAAGCCCCTCCACATCCAGCGAATAGCGGCCAAACATACAACCCACCGCATAGCTGAGCAGGCTCTTGATGTCCCGCTGCAAGTCAGCCTTACGCACAGTCACATCTTTATCTTCCACTTCCGGAGTCAGCTCGTCCTGCAAACCGTATATGTCAATAAAAATGCGGTTCAGCTCTTCCTCGTTGGCTTTCAGCTGGTTAAAGCGGTCATCACATTCTGACTGCCACTGGGTAAAGGCTTCGGAAATCGTTGAGACATTGCGGAGCAATGGGTGCTTCTTAAAGTCCCAAGAGGTTTCAAAAGAATCCCAATCTTCTTTTGAAAGCTGTATATTTTCATCAACGGAAGCGGTTATAAAGTTCTTATCTTCTATATTTTGCAAATATGGAATTTGAGGAATCTGTCCTGTACTGTAGTGTAACCCCTGACATATCAAATCACAAAACATTTGAAATACGGGCGTATTCATATACCCCATTTTGACATACGGATCAACTTGAACAAATAGCATTGGCCCCGCATCTGCAAAGATATATCCGTCATTAACCCATCTTGCACTAAATTTTCCTGTTGCAACGTCACTCCATGTAATTCCGGCATGAAAATACGCAGACGTATTTTTTACAACAAAATCAGGATTATTAAGGTACGGATATTTTTTCATGACCGCAGCTTTAATTTCAAATCCATTATTTTGATAATTCACCACATATTCTTTATTAGGGTACCATCTTCTGAATGTTCCACCTTTTATGTACGGGAACCATTTTGATGGGCTATCTACTGTTTTTTCACAACCTAAAATTCCAAAACCTATTTTATCAAAGTTAATTTCCGGCCAAAATCTCAGAAATCTATTGTTATCGGATGTGGCTAGCCCCTGTTTAGCTGCTCCAACATCTCCAATATACTGCCTTTTTTCAAAAATCGAATATACTTCTGGGTTCAGATGATAGCTAATTGGTGCATCCGGTATTTTCTGATAATTTTCTTGTTTTGCAATGTACTCATTCGCATGCTTCAGGAATCCCTTTTCCTTATCTTCAGGAATCGAATAGTTTACCAGTCTATAATATTTTCCCTGATAACCTTTAATTCTATTTTTAGCAAATACAAAACTGGCCGTTTGTACAACCTCTCCACCAATCTCCTCAAACGCTCTCGCTCCGAGGTGTACTAAGTTAACAATCGTATCTCTTTGAATCTTCACTCTCAAATTCACCAATTTTGAAAGGAACATCCAACTATGCTGTGTAATCATTGCCTGAAAACCGTTATTTCCAGTCATCTGGCGGCAACGCTCAATAAACACAGCAAACAGGTCAACCTTGCTGTCGGGGTAATTCTTTTTGACAAAATTATTGACCTTTGCACTCAGGTTACTGGTTCCGGCATAGGGCGGATTCGTGCAAGTCACCCAATACTTCTGTGCCATGGTCTCGCCAATATCAATGAGCCGATTCAGCTGTTCAGCGGTATCTTCCACGCCCACGCTGTCCATGCTGATCTGCCCTGCGGTATCCTCCGCTGCCACAAACCGGCGCAGCAAATCCCAGTTATAGCTCTCCACATTCAGGATAGAGCCATACTCCTTGGCATCGGTCAGGGTATCCAGCAGGCCTTCCAGTTGCATTTTGGCGGCATTTTTCTCAATATCATCCATCCCTGCGCCGAAATATTTCAGGTGCGCACGGTTGATGCTGTTGCTCTCCTGAATGGCATAGACATGACAGGTGTTCTCGCCGTTCAAGATACGGCGGTTGTACTGCCGTGCTTTCATCATCACGGCAAAGTACGCCAGCTGATAGGCACGGTCATCAATGTCCAGACCGTAGATGTTGTGTTCCAGAATGCTCTTTGCAGCATCACGCTGGCTGTAGCCGACACTCTCGTAAATCTGCATCAGCACATCAAAAGCATATACCAGGATATGACCGGAACCCATGCAGGGGTCGATGAGCTTGATATCCTCCGGGTTCAGGGCGGCGTACTCTTTACGAATTTCTGCCAGCTTCACCTGCACTTCCGGTTCCTGCTGTGCCTCTTCCAGATAGTATTTCCAGTTTTCTTTCAGGCCGCAGTCCGGGTGTCCTTCCACCCACAGACGACCAAGGCTGTTCTCCACCATGTAGCGGACGATCCAGTCCGGGGTGAACAGCTGCGTCACGGCAGGGATTTCCTCTTTGGTGATCTTACCGTTCTTTGCAAATGCAGCAGCCTTCGGCTCGGTATTGTAATACTGGTACAGCCATCCGATGATCTCCACCTGACCACCGCGCTCGATGTTGAAGTCATCCTCCGGGATATCGTGGATCAGATGATAGACCACGCCATCCTGGTCAATAACGGACAGGCTGAGCAGCAGCTCGGTGTAGTTCTTTGTCTTTTCAAACAGAGCCGGCAGAATCTCATTCAGGGCGTTGCACTGCTTCAGAAACAGGATACGGAACACCTCGTCCAGCTTATTGTCCTGCTTCAGCTGGAAAATCTGAGCTTCTTCCTCCGCAGTGAAGGGAAGCTCTGCGTCAAACGGTGTTGTGACCAGATCTGGCTCCAACTTTCCGCTCTCGGAAGAAAGCACTCGAATATGAGAAGGCAGATAGTCGTTGACCTCCATGAAACGGATCGCAATCAGGCGGTTAAACCATGTATAGGCAACCTCCTCGATCACATACTGATATGCAGTTTTGTAGTCGGTATCCCTTTCCTTCTGCTGGATGACCTCTATCAGCTTGTCACGCTGCCGCACGGCCTCGCCGGAAATCGAATACGGTTCTGCAGTGCCGATATCGAAGAACTGAGTGCCGCCGAAGCTCTGCGGCAACGGCTTTGCAATGCCGTCCTCCGTAATACCGATCAGGCGGGCATCATAGCTGACATCTGCAATTAGCTTATTCCGCGCCCAGATCGCAAAATTCTTTATGGCTGTCTTGTTCATGGAGCCAATCCTCCTGTCATTTATAGTTCAATGTTGACGATTGTATCTTCGTCCATCTCTTTCAGCAGATTTTCACGCAATGCGGCAAGGTATTTATCAACGTCGTCCTTACTCTCCAACCGCCACGATGCAGTCTTGGCAACCGTCTTGATGGAAACATTCTTCGTGGTGCGCACCTTATATACCGGCTGCGGTTCTGCGACCTTTTCTGCCGGTTTCACGGTCTCGCCGCGTTTTTTCGCCTCTTCTTCCTGACGCTTGCGCTCTGCCTCGGCCTTTGCCGCAGCTTCCTGCACAAGACGGATATCCTCTGCGTTCATCTCATTGAGCAGGCGCAGCTTCAGTGCTTCCGCCTTATCTGCATAGCTACGCAGAGTGGAGACATTGTTGCAGTGCTCCGCACCGTCCATGATCTCCTTAAACAGTTCCAGATAACGGTTGAACTTCGCATCCTTATAGGACTTGGTGTTCAGCACTTCAAAGACACGGTTCCGATCCTGATTGATGGAATCCTTGACCGGCTCTGCCTGCTCTTCCAGAATGCGCATATAGCAGTTCATAAACTTCTCGCGCAGCTCCGGCAGCTTCGGAATCTCCTTATAGGGCTTCGCCATCCGGACGATGGTGCGCATCTTAGCCACCACGTCTTCCAGTTCTGCATCCACGATGTAGGTCTTGCTGTCCTCGTAGATATTCAGCATATCCAGCGCACGGGTGAAGATGGTCAGCTGCTCACTGCCAAAGAAATCACGGATAGGCTCATAGTCCTCGCCAAAATCCATCAGATCATCCTGCTCGTCAAATACAGTCTTAAAGAATTCCAGCGGTGCTTGAATCTGCACCAGTGCGGAAAGCCGCTTCTTACCCTTTTCCAGAAGTTCTTTCCCAGGATAGGCGTAATTCTCATATTTGGGTTCCAGACGCTCAATCTCGGTGATCCGATTCTCGCAGTAGTGCTGGAAGTTCTTCATGATGGTATCTTCGTCATCGGCAGGCGGTGCCACCTTGAACAGCTCTTTCATCACGGTGCGGACGGCCTTTTTCTGGTTTTCCGGCACACGGACGCGCACTTCCGTCAGCAGCTTATCCACAAACTGCTTCTTCGTGATGTAGCCGATGATTTCTTCTTCGGAGCGGTTGTTCAGATTGACGCTCTCACCGTTGACCGTAAAGGACAGGTCTCCACGCTTGAAGAGACGTGCCACCAGCCAATGGATGTCATCTTCCACAAAACCATAGGGTGCTTTCATAAAGCGATCCTTGATGGTTTTCATAGAAGTTTTCATGTGCATCCGGGAATTGCCTGCCACAAATTGCAGCACATCATCCAGTGCGTGAACATTGGATTCACCGGTATCTCCCAGTGCCAGCGACAGCTGGTTGCTGGTCTTGAACATCTTCCGGATGTCTGCTTCGCCCATCGCTACGTCGATGTAGGACAGCTTGTGGTAAACCGTCTGCACCAATCTTCCGATTGCCTCGTTGATGCGGCTGGTCACTTCCTTGCCGGAGGTGTGTAGCACATCACCATTGACATAGATGGTAGCCTCTTTCAGAGCTTCCGTCAGGTAAAGCTTGGCGTTACCGTTGCGTTCCCGCATCTCTACGCGCTTTGCTTCCTTAATGGTCTCATACTTGGCAAGCTGCACAGAAGTGTTCTTGCGCAGGAACCGCTCAATTTTCAAGTATGCCCGCATTTCCGTCAGGAACGCATCATCATTCGGCAGAACCACAAGAACTTCCTTGCCCTGGCCAGAGAGCAGGCGCAGCGTACCATCATCGGTGCCGCCCTCATACCACGGGGTCAGCACACGGAGGCCGATATCGTAATTCTGGTTTGCCTTATAGGGGCGGTCATCCACTGTCTGATTGAAGGAGAACGCATACCGTCCACTGAAGCTTGGGTACTGATACTTCTTGCTGGAGAAAATGTCCTCATAGATCATCTCCGCAATCTTCGTGATGACCTCCGGCATCTCCACATTTTCTTTTTCGATTTCGTTGTTGATTTCCTGTTCCTCATCGGTCAGGAAAACATAGATGGAGCCATTCTTCTGGATCAGCATCTGGCGCATCAGCACTTTCAGTGCATCCTCCACCTGTGCTTTCAAAGAAATACGATCATCGTCAATGCTGGTAATCATCAGGCTGACGATGTTGTCCACGTTGGCTTCGATCTCCAAAACATATTTAATCAGGAAAAGGGTCTTCAGCACATTGATGGCAAAGACATCTTTTTCCTTCTTTTCCGGGTTGATATAACTGTTGTCATAAGCGCGGATGATCACGCTGCTGTGGCTGTGGTCAAGGAAGTTCTCCAATGCATCATAGAACCGATAGAACGGCACGATTGCCCCCATCTCATCGTCCATCAGCTGCATAGCAGACTCTTTGAACAGAGCTAGCATGGAACGTTCACCTTCGGACAGGTGCTTGCCGGATGCACCGTGGGTACGGATGCTGGTCAGCACGCTGGCAAGCAAATTAAACTGGTATGGAACAAAAGGATAAACCTCTGCAAAATCTTCTGCGTTAGCGTACAGTTTTTTCTCCACACCGTCGTTGAAGACAATCAGATTTTTGATGATGGTCGCTTTCTGGTCATAGAGCAGACGCAGGCTCTGTGCTGCGGTCTCTGTCTTATCCAGAATACGCTTTTTGATAACAGCGTCTACATTGGCAGAGGACAGAGAAAGGCGTGTATCGAAACGTCCTTGAATCTTGGAGAAGTCGTTCCCCTTCACCTTGGTAATGGAGTCGATATCCTGCTGGCTCGTTACGATTACCCAAGCCTTACCCATGCATTCCTTGCCCAGTTCTTCCGTCACTGTCTGAAGGTTCAGCATCAGCTTGGAATCATCACCAATGTACTGACCGATCTCATCCACAAGGAAAACAACATGGTGGTTATTGCCTTTTTTATCAATGTAGGACTTTACACGCTTAGCAAAATCCTCAATGCTGATCTGGTAGCCCTCGGTTGCTTTCTCGCACCAGTTACGGGCAGCTGATTCGCTCATGAAATCCATGTCAGAAAGAACATCGACAACAGAATCTTGAATGAAATCGAAGTCCTGACGAGAGCTTTCCCACGGATCTCCATACTCTTCTTCAAACTTTTCCTTAAACTCTTCAAAACGACCTTCCTCGGAAAGCCTGCGCTCCAGGTCAGCAAGGTGAGGCATGGAGCCGCAGAAGCCCTGCATTTCATTGAAGACCTTCAGGAATACGTTCACAATGGCATCTTTATTTTCTTTGCCATTCGAATCGCTTTTGGAATCAATGTTGAAAAGAATTACGTCCGATGGGGTGTTTGCTGCCAGCTGCATATCTGCCAGCACCATCTGATTGGTAATCTTCTGATCCTCAATGAAGTAGTCGATGGCATGTTTGTCTCCGACCTGTTTATTCTGAAGCAGATAGGACAGGATTTTCAGGAAATGAGATTTACCACTTCCAAAGAAGCCGGAAATCCAGACACCCATTTTCGGTGTGGTTCCCTGAATACCTTTTTTATATGCTGCAAAGAAATCCGCAAAATGACGCTGAAGCTCACGGGTCACAACATACTCTTCCAGCTCCTGCGCTACATTTGTTTCTTCACCCTGACCGACAATGATAACGCCCTGTATCTCACGGTCAATTTTCTTTCGGAACATGTCCTTGATCTGCATAACTGTTTCCTCCATCCATTACTTTACCAGTCGGAATGCCCGGTAATAGTTATCGTCTTTAATCTCATTGAACAGGATCAGCTCCTGCTCATTATAGGTTCCCGGAAAGAACATCACGACCGGGCAGCGCACAAACGCCTGGTGCAAGTTGTTAAGCACCTTGTGGGAGCGCAAAATCGGATAGCACTTGCCGATACCGGTCAGGAACACAACTGCATTCTCCGGCGTATGTTCTTTGATATATTGCACGATCAGGCTGTCATCGTCATTCACCTTCATGGAGTTGGTCACTGCCTTGACGATACGCTCGATTCCTCGCTTTTTTTCAAAGTCATAACACTTTTCCATAAAGTTTTTCTTTTCCAAAAAGTCAATGATGATATCATACAGGTCAAAGACCACAAGCTCAAAATCATCATCGCCCCGGTCGTTCTTATTTTTCAGATACTCTACACGCTCCCGAACTTCCAGTTCCTTTTCCGGTGGATAATCAAACACCCAATAGTTGACCTCATTTGCGCGGCCTGTTCCTTTTCGGAAAGACGGCTTATGGATTGCAAGCTCCATCTCGTCCAGTCTTTGGCTTAAATCCATTTCATCTTACCCCCGTCAGTGTTTTTACCATGATGCCAAGGTCATGGTCATAAAGCCAATGCTCAAATGCAATATCAAGAATTGGCTTCAGTATTTTTCTTGTGCTGTTTGCCTGGTTGCTTTCTAAAAGTCCTGCTTCATAAAGCTGTGTCTTATAGCAGGAACCGAGACGGCGCAGCGTATAGTCTTGAAGAGAAGCCACCTTCTCACTCTGTTCCTGCTTATTTTTGAAAAATATCCGGATATCTGCATCCGTCAGCTCATCGGAACCAAGAATCATTTTTTCCCGCACTACTTCATACACAAAATCAAAGAACAGCGTGTCATGCAAAAGAGCCGCAGTCAGCACAAATAATTTTTGTGTAGCAAGATCACTGCTCAGAAAGATTGGATAAAAGCTTTCATCTAATGTCTTGATACGGGCTGTTACGGTAGAATAAATCTGCTGCGCTCGTAGTTTTGTCGGTGCACCATAGATGTTTGTCTCTTCATTCAACTTTTTAATATCTGCAAAGCTCTTACCCTCGCTCAAAAGCTGCACAGTTTTCCGAAATTCCATGAACCAGAACGAAAATTTCACGGCTCCAGCACTATACGGTTTTCTTTCCATCTTCGTTCTCTCCATTTCCGGATTTTGTTTTAATGTATCTGCCGCTTTTGATTCTGGCATCCTTCGGCTTTTCGGCGTTAATAGGAATGACCCACTGATGGCCTAAACGCTCGGCACCATCAATTCGCCCTTCTGTGCATAATGTCTGTACTCTCCTTGTGCAGATGCCCCATTTTTCAGAAGCCTGCTTAATCGTCATGAAATCCATACGGAACCTCTTTTTCGATGTCTAAAGTCACTCGCAGCAAGTTAAAATTTCTCATTTATATTCTACTCCAAGAAACGAACAAAATCAATCGAAAGTTCTTCCAAATTTTGAACGATTTTTTTAGAATCCACTCTTCTGCAAGCAGGGCTTTCGTGACACGAAAGCGATTTTCTGCTTGTTGGGGAAACTCCCCAATCCCCATAGAACGCTGCCTGCGGCATCGGGCTGCGCATCCGTTCCGGATGCTTTAACGGCAGTTCCTGCCAAAGAAAAAGCCCGGTGCAGCATGAGCATTACGCCCACACTGCACCGGACATTCCATCATCTACTATTCTCTCTATTTTCTTCTCCCTGCTCATGCGTATGCTCTTTTTTCTGCTCGTCCTCTTTTAGGATTTCCTGCACGATTTTCTGTGCCACAAGCCAATCCTGCATTTCCGATTTGGTCTTGCGGTACTCTGCATAGGAGCTTTTCTTTCGTTCCAGAAGCATTGCATACTCTGCGTTCAGCTCGCTGATGCGCGGGAGCTTTTTGTCAGAACCGTTCTCTTTCTTATAGGCATCAAACGCCTTTTTCGCTGCGCTGCGTAAGGCCAGCGAATCCCGATGAGCTTCATAGAACTCCCGATTGTAGCCGGATGCCTTATATGCAGCAAAGACATCTTTTGTCTTGGCATAATTGATTAGATGCTTCCGCAGCACCGACACTTCTGACATCCGTGCCTCATCTGCTTTTACAGATTCCAGCAGCGCATCGCAATTTTCAGAAATTTCCTCTGCCTTTTCTTTCAGCTCTGCATAGCTCTTGATTCCATGCTCTTCCATGAACATCATAGCTTTTGCCATCTGCTTCAGATTAAAGACTTTCGCCCAGCGCGCATATCCCGCGCCTTTGCCCGCCTGCATTTTGGCACGGACATCAATAAGGAACGACAACTCCGCCTTCTGATGCACCTGTGACGACCGTGCGCTTGTGCGGTTTTTCTCTACAAATTTGCTTTTATGAACCGCATTTCCAGCAATCACTTCGCAAAGTTCTTCAACCGAATATCCTTTACCAAGAGAGCGGAAACGAGCAAATCTGGCGTGGCCTTTTCCCCGCAGGGCAGGCTGTTTTCCATCTTTATACTCGTACCCTGCTTCCTGCAAAATTTCAATCAGTTCCCGGAAGTCTTTTGGTTTTCTTGCCAATGCTGCATCAATGGCCTCGCAGATTTCATCCCGCTGCGATTTTTTCTCCGGGTATTCCGTTCTCTTCTGCCGCTCCCCGTAGGGCTTCCGGATTATGACCGACAACCGGTGTTCCAGGCAGACGATATCACTGAGCCTTGCCAGTGCAAGACCGGATAAGCGAAAATCTCGGAATTTTCTGGTGAAGTCTAATGTAGTCGAATTAAAAATAATGTGGTTATGAATGTGTGCACGATCAATATGGGTAGCCACGATAAAGGCGTGTTTTCCCTTGGTAAATCGCATGGCCGTCTCATACCCAACCTTGTTTGCTTCCTCCGGCGTGATCTCTCCAGGCTTAAAGGATTGCCGAATCTGATATGCAATTACATCATGCGCCTGGGTTCTACCGGTGATATGCTCATACTGCCGTTTGGAAAGCAGAAATTCTTCATCACAGGTCTTTGCATCACAGGCATACGCGCTGATGTATTTTCCATCTTCCGTCTTTGCTGCATTCTCAGAATAATCAGTACGGTCAGCCAGGCACTGCGCTACCGTCTTTCCTTTATTGATATGCAGCGCAATTAGTCTTGTAGCCGCCATTTTCATATTCCTCCATCTAAAAAGAGCTACCCGAAGGCAGCTCTTACCAATCCACTATTCTCATTTTAGCATCCGTTCTCGGTCATAAGCTCCCTGCAAATAAACTGCCTGCTTGATGATTTCTTCCATATCGAAATAGACGCACATAATGCTTTCGTACAGCTTCCACACATTAGATTCGCTGCCTCCCACCATTTCCATCAGCTGGTCTTCCATCTTCGATTGCTCAGACTGTTTTTCCTGATAAGCTGTCTCTTCCACAAAATAGTTCTCTCCATCTGTTTCCTCGTACCGTAAATCATAATAATCTTTCATAAACTGAATATCCATCTAATCCCTCCTGAACTCAAACTGTCAAAACATCCTCTACACGCTCGCACAGCCGTTCCATCAGTTCCATGATGCCGCCCGCACCAACCGCAGCTGCGAACAGTCCCATCTCAATCAGGGTCAGCAGGAACGCATCCGTCCAGCTCGCCCGAACCACCGAATAGATGCCGCAGCCAAGAACGAACAACATAACCGGCGAAAGCACCCACAGGGATAGCTGCATCAGCAGATTCCCGATAAAGCACAGAAATCGCAGCAGAAACGCAACCGGCAGCAACAGGATTTTCAGCACCAGTTTCAACAAAAAACTTACGATCTTCATGGATTTCACCCCTTCATTTTTCTTTTCATCTTCATTTTACCGTACCCGCTTGCCAAACACCACGATGTCAACAGGGAAACCTCCAAAAATATGTAACGGCACAGACAGTTTCATCTGTGCCGTGTGCTGTAGAAATCCCGCACATTTGCGCCCGTCAGCGAATACCAGAAAGCCTCTTCAGGATCAGCTTCTGCATCTCCCAGAGTTCATCCAGTCGCTTCTGCAAATCCCGGATATCCTCCGCATAGATGCTTCCGGATTCATTGGCTCGTTTTGCGTACTGGTTCAGGTTGTTGCTGCATCGGCGAAGAAGGGTGGATACCTGCACCACATCCGACAAATCAAGATTTACGCAGTACCCGTCCATCGCCATCTTTCTCATATAGGCACCGGTATTGCGGATGCCTAATTCTTTCTGCTTTTCACGAATCCTCGCCAGCTCTTCCGGATTTACCCGGACGTTGATCCAGTGTTCCCGAACACTCATAGTGCCACCTCCTCATCATCTCGATGTGCCATCGGCGGAATGCGACCGGCACGGTCACGCAATTCTGCCAGGACAGACGGTTTTTCCGTTGTTTTCTCACGGTCAGGATCATCATTTCCACGGTCATCCATATTCAGCAGTGCGTCCAGTTCAGCCAGTCTTGCACTCTTTTCCGCCAGTTCTGCCTCCTGGGGGAACGGCTTTCCAAGCTCGGCCTGCGCCGCTTCCTGCTGGCTCCTGAGATTGTCCAACTGTTGTTCCGCCTTTTCCAGTCTTGCAGGAATCCCGGCAAGAGCATTGTCCAGACGCTGGATATTGCCCGCAGCACTGGTGCCGATGGGCACTCGGTGGGTCATCTCACCTTTCAGCAGCACCTGATACTCTTTCTGGAAGCTGTCAAACGTCAGCTCCATCTTGAAACCACGGTAGCTGCCAAGCGGCACCGGCTCCAGACTCTGATTGGCTTTACAGACCGCGAGGATTGCTTCACCGGCCTCAGCTTTTTCAGTAAATTGTGTGCCATTCACCTCCATACCGCAGAACCCCTCTTCCGGCAGCGGATGTGCCGCCACCGTCCGAATATCCGACTGAAAGCCCTTGATGAACCCTTGCGTTTTCTCAATCTCCGCAGGGAAATATTTCATCAATTTATCTTCCAATCGGTACTGCTGGCTCTGATGATCCGCCTTCAATACTTTCAGCCTTGCAACATCTACATCCAAGTCCATTTTCTCCTTGATTTGCGGGTCTCCGGCACAAAGTGCCTTGATCTCTGCATAGGAAAGAGCCTGCTCATCTACATCATCACAGGAACGTACCGGAGATTTGCTGGTCATGATCTGGCTGATAAATTTCTGCTTATTCTCCAGTGTCTGATAGAGGTAGGCATCAAAAGTTCCTTCCGTCACATACTGATAAACCTGCACTTCTTTGTTTCGGTTTCCCTGACGGATGATACGACCATTTCGCTGGGTCATGTCCGCAGGCCGCCAGCCCACATCCAGATGATGCACGGCCACCAGCCTGTCCTGCACGTTCGTGCCTGCACCCATCTTCTGTGTCGAACCTAACAATACCCGTACCTGTCCGGTACGCACTTTGGCAAACAAATCTTTCTTTTTTGCCTCAGTATCGGCATCATGAATAAATGCGATTTCTTCTTCCGGCACACCGGACTGAATTAGTTTGGCGCGGATATCCTCATAGACATTGAAGGTTCCATCGTTCTTCGGCGTGCTGAGGTCGCAGAACAGCAACTGGGTCAGCTTATCCGACTGTCCTTCCTCATAAATCCGAAGCACATTCCGCACACAGGCGTTGAGCTTGCTATTTGGGTCATCCGGCAGGAGCGGATTCATCAATCGCTGATCCAGTCCCAGCTTTCTGCCATCCGATGTGATTTTCAGCATGTTATCGACCGACGGGTCTACCACACCGGAATGCACAGCCGCCGCCCGTTCCGAAAGCTCCGCCACCATCGCCTGCTGATGCTCCGAAGGCTGCACCACCACGGTTTCAAATTTTGCCTCCGGCACCGGCAGATGCAGCTGATCGGAAGTCTTGATATCTGCCACTTCCTTGAACATATTCATCAGCTCCGGCAGGTTGAAGAATTTTGCAAATCTTGTTCTTGCCCGGTATCCGGTTCCTTCCGGTGCCAGCTCAATGGCTGTGGTGGTCTCACCAAAGGTAGAAGCCCAGCTGTCGAAATGGGTCAGCCCTTTCTGCTGCAACGTACCGTACTGGAGATACCGCATCATGGTGTAAAGCTCCGTCATGCTGTTGCTAACCGGGGTGCCGGTCGCAAAAATGATGCCGCGCCCGCCTGTCAACTCGTCCATATATTGGCACTTCATAAACATATCCGAAGATTTCTGCGCTTCCGATGTGGACAAGCCTGCAACATTGCGCATTTTTGTGTAGAGGAACAGATTCTTAAAGGCATGTGCTTCGTCTACAAACAGTCGGTCTACGCCCAGCTGCTCAAATGTAATCACATCGTCTTTTCGGTCGGTTGCCCGGAGTTTCTCCAATCTCGCCTCCAATCCTTTCCGGGTCTTTTCCATCTGTTTGATGGAGAAACGTTCACCATTCTGGGATTTCATCTCAGCAATGGCGTTTTCGATTTCATCAATCTGGGCAGTCAAAATCCGCTCCTGCCGTTCTGCGGACACCGGAATTTTCTCAAACTGGGAATGCCCGATGATGACTGCATCGTAATCACCAGTAGCAATTCGTGCGCAGAACTTCTTTCTGCGGGCCGTTTCAAAGTCCTTTTTGCTTGCCACCAGCAGTTTTGCACTCGGATACAGGCGCAGAAACTCGTTTGCCCACTGAAGGGTCAAATGATTCGGAACGACAAACATGGATTTCTGGCACAGTCCCAGCCGTTTTGCCTCCATAGCAGAAGCGGCCATCTCGAAAGTCTTACCGGCACCCACTTCGTGGGCCAGCAGTGTATTGCCACCGTACAGCACATGAGCAATGGCATTCTGCTGGTGTTCCCGCAGCCGGATTTCCGGATTCATGCCGCCAAAGCGGATGTGGGAGCCATCGTACTCACGAGGACGGGTACTGTTGAACAGCTCGTTATACTTTTCCACCAGGTCCGCACGGCGATAAGGGTCTTTCCACACCCAGTTCTGGAACGCATCCTTAATGGCCTGCTGTTTCTGCTGGGCGAGGGTGGTCTCCTTTTTATTCAGAACCCGCTTCTGCTTGCCGTCTGCATCCTCCACGGTATCGTAAATACGAATATCCCGCAGATTCAGCGTATCCTCCAGAATTCGATAGGCATTGGCACGGCTGGTGCCGTAGGTCATATAGGCATGAACATCATTCCGGCTCGGTGTACTCTTACCGGTGATCTGCCATTCTGCCGTCATGGGAGAGAATTTCACTTCAATATTTCTGCGCAGATAGAACGGCGGTTCAAAGGTTTCTTCCATAAACTGCTGGATATAATCCCGATTGACCCATGTGGCACCAAGGCGCACATCAATCTCCGACGCATCCAGGTCTTTCGGCTGTGCTTTCTTCAAATATTCCGTGTTTACCGCAAAGGCAGGGTCAGAAGCCGCAGCCAGTTCTGCCACGCGGAGTTTTTCCCGGACATTGCCGGACAGATATTCATCAGCCGTCACCCAGCCGGTTTCCTCGCCGCCCTGCGTCATCGGGTCTTTGAAAATGACACCATGCAGTTCCTGCTGGATTTTTTCAAATTCTCCCGGTGTACCTAAAAGCTCCGACATATAGGGCAAATCCACTTTGCCGCGCTCTCCGATGGAGATTGCCAGAGCCTCTGCCGGAGTATCTACGCTGGTAACAGCCCGTTCCGGTCGAATCGTCCGTTTGGTGAACATGTCCGCCTTGGATTCCAGCCTGCCGTTTTCATCTACATTTTCCAGAGAGCAGAGCAGATAATAAGACGAATCTTCTGAAAAAGCCTGCGCATTTGCACGGGAGTTAATAAGCCCATACTGATCGGCGAATCGGTCATAGGCTACATTCAGTTCCCGCTGTTTCTGGGCAATCGCGTCCTCCGGGTAATCGTTCAGCTGATAGTCGATCAGTTCCTGCACAATGGTACGAAGCTCCACCATGCCCTTGATCCTGCCGGTGGCTGTCGCAGAAAGGTCAGCCTTTCGCATGATGCTGTTCTCACGGAAGTAGACATCCCCATCCACCACCGCATAGGAGAAGTTCTTTACATTGGGGTCTGCCGGAATGGTTTCGCCCTGCAAGGACAGTTCTTCCTCCGGTGCCAGCTCCTGCGCTTCATAGTGACCGCCGATATGCTGCACAGCCTCATGCAGCTGGTCTCCCAGATCCTCATCCGGAATCGGAATGACCGTACATTCTTCCTTGCCGTACTGGGTACTTTCCGTTGTAATCTCACCCAGCACCATTTCCGGGTGGTCAACAAAATAGCTGTTGAGGGTAATACCCTCCGATGTCAGCCCCAGATGCACCCAATCCGGTTCGATATCAATGGGATGGTCTCTCTTTTGCAGGAAAATGATATCCGACACCACATCCGTACCGGCATTGGCACGGAATGCGTTGTTGGGAAGTCGGATAGCTCCCAGCAATTCTGCCCGCTGCGCCAGATACTTTCGTGCGTCCGGATTTTTGGAATCCATCGTATAGCGGCTGGTAACAAAGGCCACGATACCACCGGGCCGAACCTGATCCAGTGCCTTGGCAAAGAAATAGTTGTGGATAGAAAATCCGAGTTTATCATATGGCTTATCGCTGACACGGTAGTTGCCAAAAGGCACATTGCCCACGGCCAGATCATAAAAATCACGCCGGTCGGTGGTCTCAAAGCCTGCCACCTTGATTTCTGCCTGCGGATACAGCTTTTGCGCAATACGCCCGGTGATGGAATCCAGTTCCACACCATAGAGCCTGCTCCCCAGCATGGAATCCGGCAGCATACCGAAGAAGTTGCCGACACCCATCGACGGTTCCAGAATATTGCCTTTCTCAAATCCCATACCGTCCAATGCTTCATAGATTGCACGGATCACGGTAGGGCTGGTGTAGTGCGCATTCAGAGTCGAAGCTCTGGCTGCGGCATATTCTTCTTCCGTAAGAGCTGCTTTCAGCTCCTTATATTCGCCTGTCCAGGCAGTTTTCTCTGCGTCAAAGGCATCTGCCAGCCCGCCCCAGCCGACATAATTGGCCAGCGTTTCCTGTTCCTCCGGTGTCGCATCCCTGTGCTGATTTTCCAAGGTTTTCAGCGTATAGATGGCATCCATGTTGGCACGGAATTTCTGCTTTGAACTGCCTTCGCCGAGGTGAAAGCTGTTGATGCGGTAGTTCTCCGCATGTTTTGCTTCATGCCCTGCCCGGAACGCTTCTTTTTTTCCAGAATTCAGATCAACCACCAGATTGTGCAGGTGAACATTTTCCTCATGCCCCAAAATTCTTGCCAGATTTTCCTTGCTTTCCGAGCGGAAGATCGGATACACGGAATCCGGGTCCCGAAGTTCCACATCGAAAAGCCCGACTTTTTCAATCGTAAATGCCTTTCCGTCCAGATACAGCGTATCGCCAACGCGATAATCCGGCTGCACCGGAGCTGCGGGTTCTGGCTGCACAGTTGCAGGCTCTTTTTCAGACTCCATGTTCCTGCCGCGAATCTCCTGCAACGCCTCTGATGCACTCACATAATCGGCAAATGTCTGCACTTTTCCGTCCGAATATCCGTAATACTCTTCTTTGACATAATCCCAGATGGCAAACGCATCTTTAGAATCCGGAAAGTTCTCGCCGGTCATTGTGACCACAAACCGTTCATCCGGTGCATAGCCAGACTCTCTGGAAAGTTCGCTGGCGTGTTCCTGCATTTCCAGTACCAGAGGATCTGTCTCTGCGTGAGCCGATTCCTGTACTTCTTCGGATTCCACATCTGGGAATGGAATGTCCTGCTGCAAATTCTGCTTGCTCTGTTCAACATAGAGCCAGTCTTTTGCTTCCCGTTCCTGAACTTTTTCAATCAACTGCTGGCGGTAGGTCTCTGCCTCCCATTCGCTGGTAAACTCTTCGCTGACACCATCCGGCTCCACATGAATGCCGTCCTGAATATCATCCCAGACCGCATAACCATCGTCTGTCTCCATCACGGTAAACCGCTGTGGTGCCGCCAGTTCACTCCGGGCATATACATTCGCAGCCGTATTCAGCATGTTGTCCACATGCTCATTTCCGGTATCGTAGCGTTCCGGTGGCGTTGGCGGAAACACATGGGCGGCAGTCGGCATAGGAAGCGGCGCGCCGTATTCCTGCTCCAGCTTCCGATACTCTTCCATTTCCAGCGCGGTCAGGTACTGATCATTTTCCACAAGCCGGTCTAACCGCTTATCCACCGCCGACCATGTGAGTCGCACTTCCCGGTCATGGTCATAATTGCGAAGCAGAATACCTCTTCCGTTATAATCGGCAAAACCGCGACTGCCATCCATAAAGGTATAGCTGTGGCCACCGAGACCGTATTCCGCTTTCAAGAATGCAGCTCGTTCTTTTGCGTCCCCTTGCTGCTGATACAGCGCATAAATACGGATCTTTCCGCCTTCAAAATTGGAGCCTGTCCGCAGCATCCGGTCGATTTCATCCTCAGAAATGACAAAAGCGGAGGGCTTTTCGCTCTCCGCTTCTTTGGCTGCATTTTCTGCCGCCGCATCAATTTTCTGAATCTGCTCTGCTTCGGACTGAAACAGACTCATGAAGTTTAACTGTTGATAAGTTCCGTCAGAATGACTTCCTCTGCCTGCGCTTTCAGCATGTTCATGTGCTGCACCCAGGCCATCTGGTTTGATTTCTTGTCCGGTGCCGGATTCGCTTTCAGAAGATCCGCCATCATCTGCTCCATCCGTGCGGTCGCGGTCTCCTGAATCTCCCACAGGTGCGGGTACAGCTTCTCGGTCAGGATCAGGTGATTGTACAGCAGCGTGTTGTTCTCCTGCAGAAACGCTCTGCGCATCCTCCCGTACTTGCCCAGGGGCTTCTGTTCCTGCACCGACAACTGGATGTCCGGAATCAGGTAATCGCCGTTCTTCGTGTAATTCAGCTCCATCATAGTTTTGGCTCCTTTCTGCCTGCTTATCTCTTTCATAGGTTCGGATCGTGCGTTCAATTTCCCGGAAGATCTGGCTGGACATTTCGCTGACCGCAGTTCCCAGCACATTGGCGGCAGCCTGCGTATTAAAATCAAAGATGTCCAGAAAATCCTCGTGCTCAAAATAGTCATCTGCATTGCCCACCGTCCGGGTAAAGACGGAATATGCGATGCTGACAGCGGCAGCTCTCTTAAAGGAAGCTCCGATGTTGAGTTCATCATATCCTTCCAGATAGGAATCTGCAACGATGTCACTGATCTGCCTGCGGTTTTCCTCCCAGTAATCCCTTGCAAGGCGTTCTGCCGCTTCCATGATATGATTTTCCAGAGACCCAGCACCGGCAGAAACATCAAATGCTGTATCCAGTGCGCGAATGATTGGCTGCTCATGCTCCGCATTCATTTTCCAGAGCTGTACCGGTCGGGAATTCTTCCGTTCTCCGGTATCTGCCACATCAAATACATACCGCAGTTTCGGCTGCTCGCCGCGCATGTCCAAAAGAGCAATGCCCTTGGAGCCACGCTTCACATAGCGGTTCATCCGATCATTCCAGAGATCGTACTCTGCACAGGCCGTCGCTTCTGGTCTCTGCTTATAGATCATCAGCTGCTCCGCAAAAGGATACTTATAAAGCCGTGCGGATGTGGTCAGAAACGCTGTCCACTGCTCTTTGCTACCAGTGATCTGTGCCGCAGCTTCCTGCGCCATCTGCATATAATAAGCCGTTTTCGTCATCATCTATTTTTTCCTCCTCTCCTTTATTCATCTGGATACAAATCCAGTGCCTCATATTCTGCATCCGTCATCTCTGCCAGTTTTGCAAGCAGCGAGGCCGTCCACCTGCGCAGGTTTCTATCTCTGCCGGTCAGACTTTTCTGCATCATCTGAAGCTCTGCAATCAGCCCTGTCCGTGTGCCAGGGCTGTAAAGCATCATGAGCATCCATTCGTCATCCGTAAAACGCATTTATAACTCCTTTTCTTCGCAGCACCTACGAGGCGGCGCAGGCGGCACCGCCTCCTGCTTTTCCTTCAGCTGATCCAGAACCGATGCTTTCTCCGCCGGTTCTTCCTTCTTTCCGTTATTGATTACGCCGTCAATCATACCGTAATCGTCTTCCATTGCCATTTCTGCGGCTTTCAGATAATTCTCCGGTTTCAAAAATCCGGGCAGCTCCTGGAAGCCGATGGAATCCACATAGTGACAGCTTACAACACCATTCTGCCGTAAAGCCACGATGTCAGACACAGAAAGACTATGCCCAGTAAAATCATCAGGGCGGGAAACATTGAATTTCGCATACAGTTCCTCCAACATCGTATTCTGATCCTTGTAGGGAAGCAGCGGAGCCGTATAAACCACTTCATAATGGTCAATATCCGGTTCCAGCCCCATCCGTTCCAGTTCGCGCATAGACGAAAAGCGTTCATATACCGTATCCTCGATGCGGCGAAGCTGCAAAATCGCATACTGGTCGGTAGCGCTGTCGAGAAATGCCATCATTCTTTCGTCCGGTGCCTGATTTCCATGCACTTCATCCCATTTTTCAATTCTTGCCATCGTTCATTTCTCCCTTCTCCATAAACGGCAGGCCGTTTTCCTTTGCTTCCTGTCGCTGCTGTTCCCGCCGCTTTTCACTGTACGGCGGTCGGATACCAACACAGCGTTTCGGAATCGTATAAGTGACCGACCCATGCTCCCGGTGCTCCAAAATAAACTGCTCCGGATACTGTTTTCGCAGTTCCCGGAGCTTCTTAATCAGGCGGCTGTCATGGGTGTAAATACTGGCAGTATCCAGTTCATTGTCAAAATTGATGACGGTTTCCTGCTCTGCCTTCGTAAGCTTATATTTCATCGCTCCGCCTCCTTCGCCTTAGCAGCTTTCACCGGCGTATCCGTTCTGGAAGACAAATCCGAGAGTTTACCCAGCACAGATTCCCGTCTGCTGATTTCTGCATCCTCTGCACGATCACAAAGTTCGTCATAATCAATCCGCGTCATGGTGCGGCCACCGAATCCATAATCCGAAAGAATCTGGTCTCTGGCTGCATTCATGCTGATTTCCGGGTTGTCGATCTGTCCGCCGTCAATTTCCGTGAAGTCCTTATGATATAAGGTATAGTCGTAACCGTCCTCACAGGTTTGAATGGCGAGAAAGCCCTTGCTTCCCAAATCCCATGCGCTGCGTTCTTCCGTAATCAGCGGCTCCGGTCGGCATGTACCGCCACCGCGTTCCAGCATTTCTGCCAGCTGGCAAATGTGCAGAACATCATACCCCAGGCGCAGATGATATTCGTCCATATATTCGCAGCGGGCTGAGAATTTCCGATTCGGATACTCAATCTCTACCGCGCTGCCATCCGGAATTTTGAACCGATCCTCGTAGCTGCTGGTGATAAACCGGATATTTTTAGCATTCTCCAGTTCAGGATCAGCCTTTTTCATCTGCCAAAGAACCTTTCTGCCGCCGCGCATCTGCTCCAGCATCTCCGGGGCTACCGGCGCAACGGTAAGACCGTCCAGCTGGGGAATCTCCTTGAGTGCTGCCACCCTCGCGCTTTCTTCGAGAGTAGAAAACGGCTGTTTATCCAACATATCCCAGCCAATGTGTCCCTCGGCAATCTGCACCTTTCTGTCCATATCAAAGCAATGGAATTCCACGCCCTCCTGCTTTTCCTGCAAGGAAAGCAGAGCGACATTATCCACCAGATAAGCTGCATTCATCATTTTCATGCTCATTTTTTACCTCCAAACTCCAGCTTAAATGCTGCTGCACCGTCCTCGCCGGTCTCTACATGAACGGTTGTGTCATAGTAACGATTGGACTTCTTGGAATAGCAATGGGTAAGCCGTGCTTTTCCCTGATTTACCAGTTGCTTTGCCAGTTCCTCTGTCATCTGCTTTCCCAGTGTCTGAAAGAACCTGTTTTCCTTCCAGAGCGCAAATTTACAGCTCTTATCCCTGCAAAACCATCCATTTGCCGTTTCACAAACATCACTGCCGCAGGCGGGGCAGGAACCAATGACTTTGCATTCCGGCTGCATCAGGACATTGGCACCTTTCACAGCCTCGTAGGTTTTTACAAGTCCGCTGACCATGCTGCTGATTTCTCCCATAAAGGCATCGCTGTCATACTCGCCGTGTTCTATTTTCAGCAGTTTTTCCTCCCAGTCTGCCGTCATGGATGGAGACTGAATCTGTTCCGGCACCACCGTCACCAGCGCATTTCCCTTGTCCGTAGAACAAAGGTATTTCGTTTTCTTATCGCCCCTGCGCTCGATAAAGCCTTTCTGTACCAGTTTTTCGATGATGGCAGCGCGTGTAGCTGGTGTGCCGATGCCTTTTCGCTCTACACCAGCCGGAAATTCATCCGAGCTGGCACTTTCCATCGCTGAAAGCAGAAGATCCTCGGTAAACCTCTTGGGTGGGCTGGTCTTGCCTTCTTTCAGATCGACACCGGCAAGTTCCAATGTCATGCCTTCCGAAAGCTCCGGAAGATCACCTGCCTCCGCATTCTTCTCAGCATCTTCAACCGGCTTTCCTGCATATTGCCTCCAGCCCATATCCGTGACTGTTTTGCCTTTCGTGCGGAACTTCTGACCGGCGCACTCCGCTTCCACTATGGTTTCTGCATAGCGGCAAGGAGTTCCTACCGCACAAATCAGACGCACCGCCAGCATGGTAAGAATCGCCTGTTCTCCACTGGGAAGAGAGGAAATGTCATAACCCGCCGCTGTTTTTGTGGGGATTATGGCATGGTGATCGGTCACTTTCTTGGAATTGATGACCTGCGCTGCATTCACCGGTGCTGGCTCATCCGGTTGAATCTGAAAGCTCTGCTGGATCACAGAAACAAGTTCCGGCACCAGCGGTGCCATATCATCCGTCAGATACCGGCTGTCGGTACGGGGATAGGTCACGAGTTTCTTCTCGTACAGAGCCTGCGTGTAATCCAAGGTCTGCTGGGCAGTGAATCCCAACTGCCGGTTTGCTTCTCTCTGAAGCGAGGTCAGATCAAACAAGGCCGGGGGCTTCTCTGATTTTTCTTTCTGCTCCACCTTGGTAATGATGGCACTACCTGCCTGACAGCACTCTGCCACCAGTTTTTCTGCTTCTGCTTTTTCTTTCATCCTCTCACCGCCTGCTTGAAAATCCCGGAATTTCAATTCTGCCGAGTAGAACGGCTCTGGCTTGAAAGCCCGGATTGCTGCATCCCGCATGACCACCATCGCAAGCGTTGGTGTCATCACGCGCCCCACATTCAGGGTCTGCCCATACAGGCATGAAAAAAGCCGGGTTGCGTTGATTCCGACAATCCAGTCGGCACGCTCCCGGCATAAAGCCGCCTCATATAAGGCATCATATTCTGTTCCCGGTCGGAGCTTCTGAAAGCCTTCCCGGATCGCACTGTCCTCCATCGAGGAAATCCAAAGTCGTTCCACCGGCTTTTTGCAGCCGCACTGATGGTAAACCAGCCGGAAAATCAGTTCTCCCTCACGCCCTGCATCGGTTGCACAGATCAGACTCTCCACATCTTTCCGCTGCATGAGCTTTTTCAGGATTCCGAACTGCTTTTTCGTGCTGGCAGATACCTGATACCGCCAATGATCCGGCAAAATCGGAAGATCATCATACCTCCACTTGGCATACTTTTCATCATAGGCTTCCGGCTGGGAAAGTTCCACCAGATGCCCCACACACCAGCTGACAAGGTAGCCATTGCCCTCCATATAACCGTCTCCGCGCTGATTTGCCCCGATCACCTTCGAGAGACTCATGGCAACCGAGGGCTTTTCCGCTAATACAAGCTTCATTCGATACTGCTCCTTTCGCAAAAAAATTAGCAGCCAGGCACCGAAGCGCATGACTGCTATGTAAGGAACGGTATTCTGTTTTAGGTCTACAAACTGGGGCTTTTATGATCTTGCCACAGCTTATCAGTCTATGCACGTCAACTGTTGAAACCGCCGTGTACCGAACGGTACGCACGGTGGTGTGAGAGGACGGCGGCTAGTCACCGCCTCCTACTCGCTTGTGCCCATGTTTCGGCCCTCCACATCATCACTCCGCGCATGCGTTGTGCCTCGCCGCAACGCATTCTGCCCCTCGCTGACTCATCGCCAGGCATCGCTGATGGTGTTCGTCTGCCCATCCTCACTTCTGCAGTATCTGCTTTTCGTTCTCCTGCACACGCCGCTCGAGCGCTGTATACTGCCGGAGCTCGTCCTCGGTAAATCCCCGGAACTTCGCCTGCTCGTAGTCACGCTCCGCGGCCGCGATATCCTGCAGCACCGCATCCGACGCCGGCAGCAGCTCGAGACGAATCTTCCGCGGCTCGCGTTTTTTCTTCGTCATTCCGTTCGCGTCTGCATCCTGTGCCTCGCCACGCTTTCCGAAAAGACCGGTCGCCTCGGCTATTTCCGCCGCTTCACGTCGTTTCCTCGGCACGTCGACCACTTCGAGCATCCCGCGTGAGACCAGCTTCTGCAGCGCGGCGCGCAGATCCCCGCGGCTCATATCCCCGTCTTCGGTGTAAATCGCACGGTTCAGCGGCAGACCATTGATTTTGCCGGATTCATTCAGAATAATGGCCACTTCATCCTCAAATGGATAGGTGACTTCAATATCGCCGCCGACCATGGCCTGCAAATCTTCCAGCTCCGTGCCAACACTGATTTTCTTCGGATAGGCATTGGGCTGTACCAGCAGCACATCCATTGTCCTGGTCTCTGCCAATTCATGTTCTCCCACGGTCTTGAAATCCACACCGGTGAAATCGCCGGAATCCAGAACATAGTCCTGATTGTTCCACGCCTGCGTCACCATGCGTTCCGCATCTTCCTGTGAGGCAGCTTCCACGGAAACCTTTCTCTGGAGAGTCTCTGTAATCTCCACATCAAATTTCTTCATAGGCACCTCCTTAGATCAGGCGCAGTGCCGGAACCAACTCGCCGCCAATGGAAACCACCGTCAGGTTCTCGTTCACATAGTCGATGGTGCGTTCCAGCGTAAACAGATTGATGCTGCATTCGTTGCCGTTCTGGTCGATTTCCGAAACCTCCGCAGCTCCCAACAGATAGCGGATTCTGTCAGTCTCGATCACATCGCTCTTGTCATAATGGAGAAGCAGTTCCCCATCTGCCACCAGATCAGCCTCCATCTCATCGTAAACATCCTCAAAGATGTCTCGACTGCCAGCCTCGGTCAGAAGTTCGCCGCCAGCCCCCGGCAGGATCACCATCACAATGCGTTCCTTCGGGTGATCTTCACGGATTGCCTCCAGCATCACCCAGTTATGAAGCATCGCAATGGACTTCTCAAACATGGAATCATCCATCGGATTCGGCTGCGATGCACCATTCGGGCAGTTCTTGCAATCCATGCTGCACACTGCGTTGTTCTGATTCTTCTTAAAGTTCATCATCATAAAAATCTCCTTCTCATCGTTCCATATCTCGTTGTTTACTTCGCTGCCACTTTTCCAGCAGCCGGATAATCGTGTCCTGCATCTGCTTCGGCGTATAGGATTTCGGGAAATACTTCCGAAGAACCTCATTTTTAATCGTCACATGGTCAAGCTCATCCTTTTTGATTTCATTCATCACTTCACACATGGCATCCAAGGTGCAGCCGCCCTCTTGCGAGAGCTTTTTTAGCCGCTGCGCCTGCGACAGGGATGGAGATGCCTGTGCATAGTCCATAGCCTCCAGAAATTCTTTCTGTTCAGACGGTTTCAGATAAGACAGCTCTACCGCCGGATTGAAGGCGATTTTCTTCTCATCCACCATATCCAGAATTTCGGGAATCAGGTTTGTAAGGCGAATATAGCGAAAAATCTGATTTTTACTTGTGCCAAGTTCTTCCGCCATTTCCTCGCTCGACAGTTTTCCAAAATTATTTCCAAGTTGGGAATCGTTTTCTTTCGATGGCCTTCCTGCCTGATGTTTCATCGCCTCCAACTTCATCTTGTAGGAAAACGCTCTCTCGCTGGGAAGAATATTCTCCCGCTGCAAGTTGCTGTCCACCATAAAGATTATTGCTGCATCATCGTCCATTTCCTTGACGATGACCGGCACGGTCTCCAAACCTGCCAGCTGCGCCGCATGAAGTCTGCGGTGTCCTGAAAGAATTTCAAATCCGCCTTCCGGGTCAGGTCGGACAATCAGTGGTGATACCACACCGATCTGCTTGATGCTCTCCACAGTCTGTCCCATCAGCTCATCGTCCAGCACCTTAAAGGGATGTCCTTCAAAGGGATGCAGGTCAGAAAGCGGCATCTCCGTCCGCTGCTCCTTAGCCGCAGCGTCGGCAGCTGAGCCACTGCGGTTTTCTGTTGTAATACTGGTTTTTGCTTTTGCCATTCAGATTCTTAAACTCCCACCAGCGGTGATAGATGTCATTCTTATCTGCGAAAAACGCCTTTTTTGCCTTGCACTTCATAGATCAAGTACCTCCTTAACGACCTGCTGTTTTTCTTTTCCAATGCTCTTTCTGCGGTCCTCTCCGCTGATTCGCACCGGCGTACACATTTCCAAAATCCTGCTGTAAATCCGGGCATATGCCACATCCTGCGGATTGCGGATTTCTGCAATTTTCAGATTGGTTGTGATAATGACCGGAAGCCCGGACTTATACCGCTCATCAATGACAGCGTAGACCTGCTCCAGCGCATATTCGGTGCTGCGCTCAATTCCCAGATCATCCAGAATCAGCAAAGAATAGTTGGAAAACGAAGCGATATACCGGTATCGTTCTTCCGAATACATGGCACCCATCTGGTTCAGGATTTTGGAGAAGTTCGTCATCAAAACCGGAATGCCCTGATCCAGCAGCGCATTTGCTATACATGCCGCCACAAAGGACTTTCCGGTTCCGACATCTCCCCATAACAAAAGGCCAAGGTTTTCAGCCTTGACCTTTTTCCACTGCTCCACATAACGTTTTGCCATCTGGACGTCCTTGTTGTCTTCTGCAACGCCAAAATTCCATTCCAGAAGATGCTTTTCCTGAATCCCAGTTGCTTTCAGCTGCCTGATTTTACGCTGCCGCTCCACCAGTTCATCCTGGCGTTTCTTTTCCGCCATCGCTTCCTGCTGGCACCTGCAAAGGCAGGGAACAATCTTGTCTCTGCCCCAGAGCTTTACCCTGCACTGCACCGGCGTATGACAGTTCCGGCAATACAGCAGTCCGTCCTCGCCCTGGTATTCCTGCTCTCCGGGTTCTTTCGGCGTAAAGAGCGAATCCAACGCCGCATTCAATACTTCAGGCACCATGTCGCTCATAGGCTGTCTCCTTCCTCAAATGTGTAGTCTGCCGGGTTATACTTCGGCTTTTCTCTCTTCGCCCAACTCCGGATTGTGGCAAGGTGATTTTTGTAGCTCCTGCCGGTGGAAGCCATATACTCAGAGAGCCGTTCCACCCGCATCTGATAATCTCCTGGGAACTCCTGCCGGAGCTTGCCGTATTCTGTGTCAGAAAGAAGAACATTTTCGTATGAGCCATACCGGTGCTGGATTTCCTTCTTCTCTCTTTTATTGATTGTTTCAGTACTTGTTCTATTAGTACTTAATTGCGCGGGATTTTCCGTAACCGGTGTGTCCGTATCCGGATTTACCGCATACGGCTTTTCCGTACACGGTGATTCCGAACACGGATTTTTCCTTGGCATCTCATAAATCACATACTCAGCTCTGCCCATCCGACCGTTACTCTCACGCTGCTGGTTCCTTTCCAGATACCCAAGACGCTCCAGCTCCTTCAGAGCCGTAAGCACTCCATCTACGCCATCCGGCGTAATCGAAGATAACCCCCGTACCGAATAGTTCCATGTGTCTGGCAAACTGAGCAGCATGGAGAGAAGTCCTTTCCCTTTCAGGCTGAGACCCTGATCCCGCAGGTGGTAATTGCACATCGTTGTGTAATTGCTGTTCTTCTCAACCCTGAATACCGGCATGGTGCTCACCATCCTTTTTCGCAGGCTCCGCTTTTTTCTTCGGACATTTGCGCGGACGATCTTCGCTGTCCTCTCGGCGATGGTATTTGCCGGTATCCTGCATCATGCGTTCAAACGCCTGAAGGCGTCCCTCTGTAAAAAGCGTCATTCGATCACACCCCATTTCTTAAACAACTTGAAGAGATGATTCTTTCCCTTGCAGGTCACTCTCGTCTGCTGCACCAGTTTTCCGCTTCTGCCGTAGCAATCCCGGACAATAAAATAGCCCCTTGCAGATTTGTCTGCAAAAGGCATCAGCCAGCCGTTTGGACTGCGGTACAGATAGCGGTGATCCAGTAAGAGAGCCACCGCCGTCTTCTCCGGGATTCCGATTTCCTTACAGAAATTCCGGATGCAGGTGCAATCCTCCGAATTTACAAAGGTGTCGAAGTAGTCTGCCTTGGGCTGTGCCGCATCCAGCTGTTTGCGGATACCCTCAAGCTGCTCTCTCTCGGCCACAAGCTCCTTCGCCAGGGTGTAGATGACCTCCGGATGCTGAATCACCTGATCCAAAATGGAATCGTTCATATACACTCCATGCTTGCGGATAGAAGGGAGAACTTCATCAAACACCCAGTGTTCAAACCGTTCTGCCGATGGCAGCTTGCTGTGAACAATCAGCCGATAAACATCGCCTTCCGTGATAAAGGAGATTTCAACGACCTGCTCTCCAGCATCCCCATACTGATTCACCTTCTGAACGACCCCCTCGCGTTTCGTTAGGGGGCCTCTGCAATGGCGTTTCACTGCGGCGTAGGGATTCACATACCCCAACGCTTTCGCCACATCGCTTGCACAGAAGAAGGTCTTGCCTGCCTCCTGTAACAACCGGATCGAACCAAACTCCTGGTTCTCAAACACCTTCATCATCTGCCTCGACTGTCCGCCATGACTGCCCACATCGGTGTCATGGGTCTTCTGATTGAAATCCGTCATACCTGTTACCTCCTACTCAGATTTGTCTCGCTGGATTTCGGGCGAAAAAAATAGAGCCTCGACCCATTCTCGTTTTCAAAGAATGAGCCAAGGCTCTATGTAACAGGATACCTGATATTATTTTTTTGCAGAATTCGTCAGAACTCGCCAAACGATCCTGACACTGTTTTTCATTCCATTTCAGCCGGATTTTTACCGAAAATCTGTCAAGGATATGGGGCTAATTTCCCCTCCAAAATGGCCTTCTGTAAACCCATTTTCCCACCCATTAGACTCAAAAATAGGCCGTAAACCCATGGTAAACCCATCAAAATGGGCTAATTTGAAGTCAAATTTCCTCAAATTTCACCATCGGAATCAGGTGATTTTAGGCATAGAAAAAGCCCGGAAAATGGCGTATTTCCGGGCTTTTTTAGCATTATTAAGCTGTAGATTATCGCTTGCTGAACTGCGGAGCGCGACGAGCGGCTTTGAGGCCGTACTTCTTACGTTCCTTCATACGAGGATCGCGGGTCAGGAAGCCAGCCTTCTTCAGGGTGCTGCGCAGCTCGGGGTCGAACTGCAGCAGAGCGCGGGACAGGCCGTGGCGGATAGCACCAGCCTGGCCGGAAGTACCGCCGCCGACAACGTTAATCACGATGTCGAACTTGCCATCGGTGTTGGTCAGAGCCAGCGGGCTGCGGACCATCAGCTTCAGGGTTTCCAGGCCGAAGTAATCGTCGATATCACGATTGTTGATGGTAATCTTGCCGGTGCCATTGTAGACGCGGACGCGGGCAACGGAATGCTTACGACGGCCAGTGCCGTAGAAATACTGTTTAGTTTCGTACATCTTCTATTGCCTCCTTATCAAAATTCCACAACTTCGGGCTTCTGGGCAGCATGTGCATGCTCAGCAGTCTTGTAGCAGTGCAGGCGGGTCATAGCCTTAGCGCCCAGGGTGTTGGAAGGAACCATACCCTTAACAGCGTAGGTCATAGCCTTATCGCTGGCTTCAGCCATCAAGGTCTTATACTGGGTTTCCTTCAGGCCGCCGATCCAGCCAGAATGGGTGCGATGATACTTCTTTTCCAGCTTCTTGCCAGTCAGAACAGCTTCGTCGCAGTTAATCACGATGACATGGTCACCGCAGTCAACATTGGGGGTAAAGGTAGTCTTGTTCTTACCACGCAGCAGGACAGCGGCCTGGGCAGCAACGCGGCCGAGCGGTTTGCCGGCAGCATCAATAACATACCACTTGCGGTCGACCATCTCAGCGGGCTTAGCGAGAGTAGTGCTCATGATTTGAATCCTCCATACTTTATAGTGACGCATCCGAATCATTTCGGTTTATTCAAAGCGCAATGCACAGCACGGCACTGCGCTGATTTCGCGCAAGTATGATTTTAGCAAATACGCGCTGTTTCGTCAAGGGATTTTGCAAATAAAATCATTTTATTCTCGTGTAGCTCTTGTTTTCTTGTGTTTTCTCTCGTTTTCTAACGTTTTCGCAAACGGCATTTTACTGTTTTGCCTTTTGCACCTGTTTTTGTGTACCCTGCAGCAAAGTGTTCTGCCCGCTTTGTGCAGTCTGCTGGTTTCCGGTTTTCTCCCCTGCCCTGCTTTGCCAGCCAAACTGCGGCGCGGGCGCGGCTTTGTTTTTGCAGCTCCTGTGCGGTGCTTTGATAAAATTCTTCCGATTTGGCTGCGGCTGTTGGCATTGGGCAGCAGGATGTGCTATAATAGCGATGTTTATAGTATCGTCTTAGAGTGTATAAAGGTAAGGTGGAACGGGCATGCAGCGCTTGGAGGGTCTGCTGCGCAAGGCAGTGCAGGATTACGAGATGATCGCACCGGGCGACCGGGTATGCGTTGGTGTTTCCGGCGGGAAGGACAGCGTTGCGCTGACCGTGGCGCTGGGACACCTGCGGCGGTATCTCGGCGTTCCGTTTGAGGTCATGGCGGTCACGCTGGACCCGCGCTTTGGCGGGGTGGAAGCCGACTACCAGCCACTTGCGGACCTGTTTGCGCAGGAAGGCATTCCTTACGAAATACGGCGCACGGATATCGGCCCCGTGGTATTTGATTACCGCAAAGAGCCGAACCCCTGCGCGCTGTGTGCCAAAATGCGGCGCGGGGCACTGCACGCTGCCGCGCAGGAACTTGGCTGCAACAAAGTGGCGCTGGGGCACCACCTGGATGATGCCGTGGAGACTTTTTACATGAACCTTTGGCGGGAAGGCCGTATTGGGTGTTTTTCGCCCGTGACCTATCTGGACCAGCGCAACATTACGCTGATCCGGCCAATGATCTTTGCCACCGAAAGCGAGGTAAAAAGCGCGGTATACCACGCCGGGCTGCCCATCATCAAAAGCCGCTGCCCGGCTGATGGCGCCACAGTGCGCGAACAGACCAAATTGTTTGTGCAGCAGATGAGCCGGGACGACCCGGCTTTCCGTCAGAAAACACTGCACGCTTTGCAGCAAAGCGGCATTGACGGCTGGCGGCCGCTGCATACCGGGCGCACGCGGGGCTAGATTCCCCGTTGTGTTTTGTATCGAAATGGGGTGGATTGCAATGACGAACGAACTGTACGAAAAGCATTGTTGGGCATTGGTTGATCTGGATGCTATGCAGAGCAACCTGGCACTGATCAAAAAGACGGTGGGCGCGCCGGTGTGCTGCGTTGTCAAGGCGGACGCTTACGGCCACGGCGCCGCTGTGGCCGGGCCCTGGCTGGAAGAAAACGGTGCAGCCGCTTTTGCGGTCAGCTGCCTGGCCGAAGCGCGGCACCTGCGCCGCCACGGGATCAGTAAACCCATCTTGATTCTGGGCTACACCGACCCGCTGCAGGTGGATCAGCTGGCGTTCAACTGCATTACCCAGACCGTCTATTCTGAAGAGTATGCCAAGGCGCTTTCCGCCGCCGCCCAAAATGCCGGCGTGGAGGTACACTGCCACTTTAAGGTTGATACCGGTATGGGACGCATTGGGTTCAGCGTGCGTTCTGACTTTGAGGTGGCAATCGCTGCCATGGAGCGCTGCGCCACCCTGCCCAAGCTGCACTTCAGCGGTATTTTCCAGCATTTTGCCGTGGCAGACAGCACCACGCCGGAAAACGAAGCCTACACCCAAGCCCAGCACGCCCTGTTTGAGCGCACCGTGCAGCGGCTGCAGGCGGACGGCGTTGCCCTGCACACCATCCACTGCGCCAACTCTGCCGCACAAATGCGCTACCCGGAATGGCACTACAGCCTGACCCGCGCAGGCATTATCCTGTATGGGCTGGACCCCAGCCCGGAAGTGCATTTTGACGGCCTGCGCCCCACCATGACGCTGAAAAGTGTTGTGGCATTTGTGAAGGACCTTTTACCCGGTGAGAGCGTGAGCTATGGCCGCACCTACACAGCCAACACACTCCGCAAGGTTGCCACCGTATGCGTTGGCTATGCGGACGGCTACCCCCGCGCGCTTTCCGGCAGCAATGGCAACCCCAATGCGGGGGTTATGAGCATCCGCGGAAAGCCCGCCCCGATAATCGGCCGGGTGTGCATGGATCAGACCCTGGTGGATGTGACCGATATCCCCGATGTTAAAATGAATGATGAAGTAACGGTATTCGGCCCTGAAAACGCTGCGATTGGCGCAGATACCGCCGACAGCATTGCAGCTAAGACCGGCACCATCAACTATGAAATTATCTGCGGCATCAGCCGCCGGGTTCCCCGTGTTTACCTGCGGGACGGCGCGCCGGTGCGTATCTGGAACGATTTGGAGGAAACCTGATGGCACGCGACAATATTCGCAACTTTTGTATCATTGCCCACATTGACCACGGCAAGTCCACACTGTCGGACCGTATTCTGGAGCTGACCGACAGCGTGGACAAGCGCACCATGGAGGACCAGATTCTGGACGACATGGAGCTGGAACGCGAGCGCGGCATTACCATCAAAGCCCGCGCCGTTACCATGCACTACCACGCCGATGACGGCAAGGAATACGAGTTCAACCTGATCGACACGCCGGGCCACGTTGACTTTCAGTACGAAGTCAGCCGCAGCCTGGCTGCCTGTGAGGGTGCCATCCTGGTGGTGGATGCCAGCCAGGGCGTGGAAGCCCAGACGCTGGCCAACTGCTACCTGGCCATTGACCACAACCTGGAAGTTGTGCCCATCCTGAATAAGATTGACCTGCCCAGCGCTGACCCGGATGCCGCCGCCAAAGAGGTGGAGGATGTCATCGGTCTGCCCTGCATGGATGCCCCGCGCGTGAGCGCCAAGATGGGCATCAATATCCGCGAAGTGCTGGAACGCGTGGTGCAGGATGTTCCCGCCCCGCAGGGCGACCCCGATGCCCCGCTGAAAGCCCTGATCTTTGACTCCATTTACGACAGCTACAAGGGCGTTATCGTCTATGTGCGCGTGTTTGAAGGCACCGTGCGCCCCGGCGATACCATCAAGCTGATGAACACCGGCGCAACCTTCCAGCTGGTGGAAGTGGGCCACATGGGTGCTACTGCCCTGGCCCCCTGCGATAAGCTGGAGGCCGGTGAAGTCGGCTACCTGACGGCCTCCATCAAGACCGTGCGCGATACCCGCGTGGGCGATACCATCACCCTGGCCGAAACCCCCACGGCGGAAGCTCTGCCCGGTTTCCGCCAGGTAACGCCGATGGTGTTCTGCGGCATTTACCCCGCCGATGGCGCCGACTACCCTGATTTGAAAGATGCGCTGGAAAAGCTGCAGCTGAACGATGCCGCCTTGAGCTTTGAGCCGGAAACCAGTGCGGCCCTGGGCTTCGGCTTCCGCTGCGGGTTCCTTGGGCTGCTGCACATGGAAATCATCACCGAGCGGTTGGAGCGCGAGTTTGACCTTGACCTGATCACCACCACCCCCGGTGTTCAGTACCGGCTGACCTTGACGGACGGCACGGTGGAAGTGATCGATAACCCCTCCGCCTATCCCGACCCGGCCCGCATTGCCAAGGCGGAAGAACCATTTGTGGATGCCCACATTTACACCCCCAACGATTATGTTGGCCCGCTGATGGACCTGTGCCAGCAAAAGCGCGGCACCCTGATTGCGATGGATTACCTGGATGAGACTCGCGTGGACCTGCATTACCAGATTCCGCTGGGCGAGATTGTTTATGACTTCTTTGACGCCATCAAGAGCCGCAGCCGCGGTTACGCCAGCTATGACTATGCGTGGGAGGGCTGGCACCAGTCCGAGCTGGTCAAGCTAGACTTCCTGCTGAACGGCGAGATCGTGGATGCGCTTTCGATGATCGTATTTGCGGATAACGCTTACGCCAAGGGGCGCCGCATCTGCGAAAAGCTGAAGGAAAACATCCCGCGCGCTTTGTTTGAAATTCCCATTCAGGCGGCCGTGGGCGGCAAGATCATTGCCCGCGAAACAGTCAAGGCCGTGCGCAAGGATGTTTTGGCCAAGTGCTATGGCGGCGATATTACCCGTAAAAAGAAGCTGCTGGAAAAGCAGAAAGCCGGTAAAAAGAAGATGCGCAAACTGGGCAGCGTGACCCTGCCCAGCGAAGCTTTTACCGCCGTGCTGAAGCTGGATTCCGATACCTGATTGACTACAGCACCATAGATAGCAGCACCCGCCGGGGCGGCGCAGCACAACAGCTGCCTGCCCCGGCGGGTTTGTTTTTGGCGCGGCGCATTTAGGCCAGTGGCCGAATATAAAACGACCACCCCCTGCCCTGCCGCACAAGGTTTTACCGTGCGGTCGGGGCAAGGGGTGGTTTTGTGTTATTTCCGTTCAGGCGTTCAGCTTACCGCCGGGCGGCAGCGAACGCGGCAAAAGAGTTCAGCGGATCTCGATGCCCAGCTTGAACTTGAGGTTGCCGAGGATTTTCTTGACAAAGCGGTCCACATCGGCAGCTTCCAGGGCTTTGTTTTCCGGTGCAAAGTGCAAGGTGAACGCCATGCTCTTTTTGCCGGCGCCAATGGCTTCGCTGCGGTAGATATCAAACAGCTCCACATCGGCCAGCTGCTTGCAGGCGCGCTTCATTTCGGCAATGATGGTGCCGCAGGGGGTTTCCTCGTCAGCAACCAGAGCCAGGTCACGGGCCACGGTATCGAACTCCGGCAGCGGATGATAACGCAGACCGGCAGGCAGCTGTGCCACCAGCGTCTCGTAATCGATCTCGCCCAGGAAGATCTTCTGGTTGGCGCGGCTATCACGCGGCAGATCCAGACCGGCCTGCACATCGTTGGCCAGCTTGCCAAAGCTGCCCACACGCACGCCGTTGCACAGGATGTAAGCGGCAATGCCGGGGTGCAGGTAAGGCACATCCTCGGCACGCTCCACCTCAAAGGTTACGCCGAAGGAAGCAGCCAGGTCTTCCAGTGCGCCCTTAACGGCAAAGAAATCCTCATGCTCACCAAAGGCCACAAAGCCCAGGTGCAGGCGCTCTTCCGGCAGTTCGGTCAGCGGAAGCTGTTTGGGCACATAAATGTTGGAAAGCTCAAACAGACGGCCGGCAGCGTTGCCCTTTTTCAGATTGGTAACCGCCACGTTCAACAGGCTGGGTGCCAGCAGGGAGCGCATGATGGTCAGGTTGGAGGAGATGGGGTTGACAATGCGGATGACATTGCGCTCCGGTGCATCGGGGGCAATGTGCAGGGCATCCAGGTCGGCATCCGCATAGAATGCCAGCGTCATAGCCTCATAGAAGCCTTGGGCACACATAGCGCTCTTGAGCTTATCGCGGCGGTGCTGGTCAGCCGCCAGGCCCCCGGTGGTGACCTGGGCAGCTTTCAGGAAGGTGGGGGTGATATGGTCATAGCCATATTCACGGATCACTTCCTCGGCCAGGTCCGGCTCGCCGATCTCGATATCCTCGCGGTAGCGCGGAGCAACCACCTGCATGGTGTCACCGTCGGCTTCCATCGTCACTTCAAAGCTGAGCTTTTTCAGGATGGCCAGAATTTCCTCGGTGGGCACGGTAATGCCCAGAATGGCGTTGATGGCGCTGATGCGGGCGGTGAAGTGCTTGCCTTTACGCGGAGCACCGGCAGAGCAGTCAAACTCGGTGGCGGTCACTTCGCCGCAGCCCAGCTCCTGGATCAGGTGCAGGGCGCGGGCCATGCCCAGCTCGGTGGTATATTCGCTGATGCCCTTCTCGTAATGGGCGGAAGCATCCGTGTTCTGGCCAAGGCCGCGGGCGGTCTTGCGGATGTTATCGCGGGCAAACTTGGCAGATTCAAACAGCAGCTGGGTAGTTTCCGGCTTGATCTCGCTGTTCAGGCCGCCCATAACACCGGCCAGGGCAACCGGCTTTTCGCCATCGCAGATGACCAGGTTCTGGGGGGTCAGGGTAAACTCCTTGCTGTCCAGCGTAGTGATCTTCTCGCCGTCCTTGGCACGGCGCACAATGATCTGGCAGCTTTCCAGCGTGTCCATATCAAAGGCGTGCATCGGCTGGCCGATTTCCAGCATGACATAGTTGGTGATATCCACCACGTTGGAAATGCTGCGCAGGCCGCACAAGGCCAGCTGGCGGCGCATCCAGCGCGGAGATTCACCGGTGGTGATGTTGCGCACATAGTGGCCCAGGTAGCGCGGGCACAGGTCCGGTGCTTCCACCGTAATGCTCAGGCGCGGGTCCTTGTAATCGCTCACGGTGTAATCGGTGGCAGGCATTTTCAGGGGCTTGTTCAGCACAGCGGCAACTTCGCGTGCAATGCCCAGAACGCTCTGGCAGTCGGCACGGTTGGCGGTGATGGAGATATCAAAGATATAATCATCCAGCCCAACAACCTGCTGAATGGGGGTTCCGGGCACGGTATCTTTGGGCAGGTCCAGCAGGCCGTATACCTCAGCGCCGGGGTACAGGTCCTCGTTCAGACCCAGTTCCTCGCCGGAGCAGAGCATACCGTTGGATTCAATGCCCATCAAGGGCTTTGCCTTGATCTTGATGCCTCCGGGCAGCGTGGAGCCGTCCAGAGCAGCGGGGGTGTGCATACCGGCGTACACATTGGCCGCACCGGTGGAGATCTGAATATCATGGCCATAGTCGCCGCAGTCCACCTTACAGATATGCAGGTGGGTGCCCTCCTGGGGCACGCACTCGGTCACAACGCCAACAACAACCTTGCTGATCTCAGCGCCAAGGTCGATGAGTTCTTCTACTTCAAAGCCACAGTCGAATAATTTGGTTTCCAGCTCCTGGGCGGAAACATCAATATCCACATACTGTTTAAGCCAGCTGAATGGTACTTTCATTGTTGTTCCCCTCCTTAACCCTTGAACTGTCCGAGGAAGCGCAGGTCGTTCTCGAACATCAGGCCGATGTTGTTGATGCCGTACTTAAGCATGGCGATACGCTCGATACCGATACCGAAAGCAAAGCCGGAGTATACCTCAGGGTCAATGCCGCAGTTTTCCAGCACGCTGCGGTGCACAACGCCAGCCCCCAGAACTTCGATCCAGCCGCTGTGCTTGCACAGGGGGCAGCCCTTGCCGTGGCATTCAAAGCAACTTACGTCAACCTCCACACTGGGCTCAGTGAACGGGAAATAGGACGGGCGCAGGCGGGTTTTGACCTCTGGGCCAAACAAAGCCTGCACAAAGCGGTCCAGCATGCCCTGCAGGTCGCACAGGGTAATGCCCTTATCCACAACCAGACCTTCCATCTGGTGGAACATCGGGGAGTGGGTTGCGTCAGAGTCAGAGCGGAACACGCGGCCGGGCACCAGAACCTTGATGGGGGGCTTTCCCTTATCCATCACACGGATCTGGCCGCCGCTGGTCTGGGTGCGCAGAACAATGTCATCCGCCACATAGAAGGTATCCTGCATATCGCGGGCCGGGTGGTTTTTGGGTACGTTCAGGCGGGTAAAGTTGTGGTCATCGTCCTCAATTTCGGGGCCTTCGTAAATTTCAAAGCCCATGCCGGCAAACACATCAATGATCTCATTCTTGATCTGGGTGATAGGATGCAGTGCGCCGGTGGCGTGGTGGGTGCCGGGCAGGGTGATATCCACGGCTTCGGCCTTGTTGCGGGCGGCAAGCTCGGCCTTTTCGATCTCGGCGGAAGCAGCTTGATACTGGCCCTCCACCCAGACCTTGAACTCGTTGATGGTTTTACCGGCGGCGGGGCGTTCCTCTTTGGGAACATCGCGCAGGGACTTGGTCAGTCCGGTTACGCTGCCGTTTTTGCTCAGATACTTCTGCCAAAAGGCGGAAAGTTCATCTTTGTTGTGCACTGCTGCAAGGTCGGCTTCCAGCTCGGCGCGCAGTGCGGCGATTTTTTCTTCCATAATGCACCTCTTTGATGATTTACGGGGCGAAGACTGCTCGCTTTTGCTGCAAAACAAAATAAAAAAGCCCCGTCCCTGAACGGTAAAATCAGGGACGAAGCTGTAACATTCATTTACACTCCGCGGTACCACCCGTGTTCCGCCAAACCATGTCTGGCGGCACTCGATGCTTTGTAACGGGGCAGACCGTCCCGCGCTAATGGCTGCAATGCAGGGTTCACACAGGCCGCTCAGGAGCGAACTTCTGCCAGCAGGCTTTCGGGGCGGCTTACAGCCGATGGCCGCCCTCTCTGTGCTAAGTTTGCAGGCATACTTTCTCCGTCAATGCGTTTAACATAAAGCATTATAGGCCGTTTGGCCTTTTTTGTCAACCCTGGACGCACAGCAAAAAGGGCGCTGCCCCTTGCGGAACAGCGCCCTTTTTTCAAATTATCAAAACCGATCAGTCGTTGCGGCGGGAACGGCCCACGATACGGACGATATACAGGAAGATGTTGATATAATCCAGGTACAGGCTGAGTGCGCCGATGATGGAGGATTTGTGCAGCATGGAAGCATCGCCGCCATAGTAGGCGTAATAGTACTTCAGCTTCTGGGTGTCATAAGCCGTGAACAGCATAAACACCAGGACCGAAACCGCGCAAAGCACGATATCCATCATACCAAAGCCCGCGCCGGTCAGCATGCCGATCAGGCCGCCCACCAGGCTGGTCAAAATAATGGCAATCAAAGCACCCATCAGGTTGATACCCCAGCCGCTCAAATCGCGCTGGGTTCGGGCACCGTAAACAGCCATAACGCCAAAGTACACGGTACCAACCAGGAACGCCAGAATCAGCGTGGAAAGATCATAGATGATAAAGTAGGTGCTCAGGTTGATGCCGTTCAGCACCGCATAGGCGAAGAACAGCCCCGTTGCGGTGGTGGGCTGCAGGCGTTCCACCCTAGCGGACAGAACCGCAACCAGCACCAGCTCCGCAATGCTCAGGAGGAATACCAGGCCGGTGCTGAACATCAGCTCAAACAGCGGGGTGGTAACGGTAAGCAATGCCGTTGCAAAGGTAACCAGCAAACCGGCGGCCATCCAGCTGTAGGTGCGGGTCATATACTGGTTTAACGTGCCGAATGGACTTTCGGCATAGGAGATATTATAATATTTCTGGTCCATAAAACAGACCCCTTTCTTTTTGGCTGATTCTATTATATACTCTGTATTGAGTGAAATGTGTTATCGATATGTGAATTCTCTATTACACTTTTTCGTTCCTGCCCTATTTTAAGGCAATACCGCATAATTCTAAGTGCCGATACGGCGAGCGAGGTGCGGCA
>ENA-OPBF01000306-OPBF01000306.1-human-gut-metagenome-genome-assembly--contig:-NODE-306-length-40776-cov-3.160777_pt1 | contig 40776 bp, 41 predicted proteins | sample MGYA00241067_ERZ501450 | MGnify/ENA primary metagenome ERZ501450 (study PRJEB25962, sample SAMEA2042516) | human gut metagenome | biome: human gut; feature: human-associated habitat; material: faeces... | reverse complement strand
GAGGGATGGATTTATTGTTAAGACATGGAGTTTATGCTAAAACACATTATCATATTAAAGAAACTTATAAACTAAAAGAATATTTTGACAAATTGTTAGGATATAATTTATATGATTTATTTCCAGAAATAAAGGAAAACCTATAAATGAAAGAATAAGAATATATATAACATAAAAGAAAAAAATAAGCAAACTTAAATTTTGCTTATTTTTTGTTATAAATGTCATTTTTTATTAATTTGCTGTGTCTTATAAATGAAGGGGGGAAAAAACTAATGCTGAATGATAAAGATATAGACAGACTAATAAATCAATATGGAAATAGTGTACTTCGTATGAGTTATATAATCTTAAAAGATTACGATTTAGCCCAAGATGTAGTTCAAGATACTTTTATACAGGTAATAAAGAAATATAATACATTAAAAAATAAAGAATCTGAAAAAGCTTGGATTATGAAAATAGCAACTAATCAATGTAAAAATCAATTAAGAAGTCAATGGTTCAAAAAAATTATATCTTATGAAGATGAACAAGAACTTGAAAACAAAACAGCTGAAATGGAAATTAAAGAAGATCGCATATTAAAATATATTTATGAACTAAAAGAAAAATATAAAGAAGTAATTTTATTATATTATTACCAAGAAATGAGTATAAAAGAAATTGCATCAGCATTAGAAAAAAAGGAATCTAATATTCAACAATTATTAAAGAGAGCAAGAGAACAATTAAAAAGGAGGATGGAAAACAATGTCGAATGAGATAAAAGAAAAGATTAATAGAGAATTAAATCATTTACACTTATCAGACAATGTTATTAACAATATAAAAAATGGCAAAAAGAGTAAAAAAATTAATATTTCAACAGTTGCAATATCAATTTTAGCAACTTGCATTATTTCATTTTCAACAGTATATGCTGTAACTCAAGTATTTACAAATAGTATAAATGGAAACGAATTACCACAATTAGATGAAATGTATATTGTAGCAGTAAATGATATCAAAGATGCTAATATTGATGAGTATGGAGTAATAACGAAAAAATTCGATAACATAGAACAAATTGAAAATGAATTGGGAATAAAACTCTTATCAAGCGAATATGCAGAAAATAACAATTATAAATTAATTAATTATGAAAAGATAGGTAAAGGTTATAATTGCATTGATATAGGAGCATATATTGTTGGAGATTTAACAAATTTAAAATATCAAGAAGAATATGAATATTATTCTTGGTCATCTGGAGAAATATATCAAACTCCTATTGACTTAAAAATAGAGATAATTTCAGATAGTAGTCAACAATATTTTGATTCAGAATATTTAGGTGAATATAAATATGTAAGTACAATTACTTCAGAAGATGGGTATAAAGTAAATCTATTAGAAAGTAAGTCACTAGGAAAAAATAAAGTATGTGCTATATTCGTAGCAAATGGTATAAGATATACATTATCTGGTCATATAGAAATAGATACAATGATAAATGTTATAAATTCAATGAATTAATATAAAATATATTGAAATGTTAAATGGAGAGGAATTAATAATTTCTCTATTTTATGATTAGCAAAATAAAACCAGAAAAGTGACAAAACTGTAATAAAAATGTAATATAAATCGATGGAAACTATTATAAAAAGTTTATATAATAAAATTATAAAGAAATCAATTTTGATGTATTAGAAGTAAAAGATATTATATGGGAGGATAATTTATGTTTGTATTTGCATTCTTCAAATTAATAATATTAGGAATCGTTACATTTATTTCTATATTAGGTGTTATGTTTTTCGGAATTTGGGAATTTCCAAAAGATGAAATAATAAATTCTTATGATAACTTTATAGAACATTTTGATACAAAAGGCTTATCAAAAGATAGAGAGCTTCAAGGAAAGAGGGTATTTGGAACAGATAAATATATTGGAACATATAAAGCAAAATATGATAATGTAACAAAAGAAGAAATAATATTTGGTGGAACAGCTTTAAATAGAGCAAATGGAGATCACATAAAGATAAAAATAAAAATAGAAAAACAAAGTGGAAATATTAATGTAATAAATAAATTAGGTGCAAAGGAAATAACTTTAATATCAGATACAGGAAAATATGAAGATACTGTATATGTAGAAGGAATGAGTTATTATTTAGTAATAAAGACAGAAAATTTTGTAGGAAATATTGATATTATATCGGAATAAAAGGAATATATATAAAATAAATTTATAAGGCTTACCAAAAAAGTAAACCTTTGATAATATATGGTAACAAGGTCAGGGTAATTTCATAAAATATTACAAATTGTAATATTTAATATGTTATGATAAAATACAAATGGTGATAAAATGAGTATGAATGAGATTTTCAATATGTATTTTGGAATAATAGAAGATGAAAGAGACCAATACACAATAACACATTCATTAGTAGATATTTTAAAATTAATAATGATAGCAATATTATGTGGAATGGATGAACTAGATAAAATAATAGACTATGGAAAAAATAAAAAGGAATTTCTAGAACAAGAATTTAATATAAAATTAATACCATCAAAATCAACATTAACAAGAGTAATAGCAATGATAAATCCAAAATGGTTATCATTAAGTGTAGTATGTATATTAAATACACTAATAAAAAAGGAAGCTAAACAAGTAATGTTTGATGGAAAAGCAATAAAATCAACAAATGCAATAAAAACAATTGAGACAATGATGAACATAGTGACAGCATATACCGATACAGGAATATCGTTAGGACAAAAAACAGTAGATAGTAAAAGCAATGAAATTCCAGCAGTAAGAGAATTAATAGAAATGCTAAATATAGAAGGAATGGTAGTTACAGCAGATGCAATGCATTGTCAAAAAGAGACAGCCCAAGTAATAATAGAAAATAAAGGTGATTATGTATTACAGTTAAAAGCAAATCAATGGAATTTATATGAAGATGTATATGCAATGTTTGATGATAAATATATGAATGAAACGGACACAGACTGTGAATATGAAATATATAGCACGACAGAAAAAAGTCATGGAAGGATTGAAAAAAGAACATGTTATGTATTAAATGAGATAGCATTTTTTACTGATTATATAGCAGAATGGAAAGGATTAAAAAAAATATTTGCAGTAAAAAGAGAAGTAGAAAGAAATGGAAATAAAACAGAAGAAATAAGTTGCTACTTAAGTAGCAAAAATACAACAGCAGAAAAATTATTATCTTATACAAGAAAACATTGGGAAATTGAAAGTATGCATCATATTTTAGATGTAACTTATGATGAAGATAGATGTAAAATACTAACACAAAAAGCACAAGAAAACATAAATATTTTTAGAAAGATGGGAGTAAGTATTCATAAAAATTATTTAAAAGGAAAAAAGCAAACAGTTAAATCTAATTGTTTAACTGCTTGCTTAATGATAATTTACTATTGGAACTTATTGGAAATATTACAAATTGTAATATTTCATGAAATTACCCTGTAACAAGGTAATGCCACCTTGTTTTTTTTATATAAAAATGTTAAAATAAATATGCTATGCAAAAAAAATATATTTAATTTTAAATAGTTTTATTTAGAATTATTTAGTTTAGAAATATAAATTTTGTGACCGGATTCGTGTAATGATATTTTATGTATATAAAAAGCACGAAAAAGCGAACAAATTCTACAAACGTACAAGTTTGTTTAGCATTTACACGAATTTTAAGAATATAGACATCTTTTTTATTGGTCACAAAGGAGGAAAAATGTTCGAATTAGTATCAGATTACAAGCCAACAGGCGACCAACCAAAAGCAATAGAATATCTATCAAAAGGAATAAAAGAAGGAAAAAAATTCCAAACGCTTCTAGGTGTTACAGGTTCTCGGAAAAACTTTCACAATGGCAAATATAATTCAAAAAGTACAAAAACCAACACTAGTTTTAGCACATAACAAAACACTAGCTGGACAACTATATTCTGAGTTTAAAGAATTCTTTCCTAAGAACAATGTAGAATACTTTGTATCATATTATGACTATTACCAACCAGAAAGCTATATTCCATCATCAGATACATACATAGAAAAAGACTCTTCGGTAAATGATGAAATAGATAAACTGAGACATTCAGCAACATTATCACTATTTGAAACAAGAGATGTAATAATAATAGCCTCAGTGTCTTGCATATATGGATTAGGGGATCCAGAGGACTATCAAGAAATGATGTTATCACTAAGACCAGGAATGCAAAAGGGAAGAGATGAGGTATTAAAAAAATTAATTACAATGCAATATACAAGAAATGAGATAGACTTTAAAAGAGGAACTTTTAGAGCAAAGGGAGATATTGTAGAAATATATCCGTCAGACAAATCAGAATCAGCAATTAGAGTTGAGTTTTGGGGAGACGAAATTGAAAAAATAACAGAAATAAATCCATTAACAGGTAAAGCAATAGGAACTAGAAGACATATTTTAATTTCACCAGCATCTCACTATGTTACAACTAAAAATAAGATGGAGAGAGCCATAGTTACTATTGAAGAAGAATTAGAAGAAAGAATAAAATATTTCAAGGAAAATGATAAACTAATAGAAGCTCAAAGGATAGAAGAAAGAACAAATTTTGATATAGAAATGATGAAAGAAACAGGATTTTGTTCTGGAATAGAAAATTATTCAAGACATATAAGTGGAAGAAAGCAGGGAAGTCCACCATATACTCTTTTCGACTATTTTCCAAAGGACTTTTTATTATTAGTAGATGAATCTCATGCAACAATTCCACAAGTTAGAGCAATGTATAATGGAGACCATTCTAGAAAAGAATCATTAATAAACTATGGATTTAGATTGCCATCAGCATTTGATAATAGACCATTAAAATTTGAAGAATTTGAAGATAGATTAAATCAAGTGGTGTTTGTTAGTGCAACACCGGGAGATTATGAAAAAGAACATAGCAAAGAAAATGTAGTTGAACAAATTATTAGACCAACAGGTTTATTAGATCCAAAAATAGAGGTTAAACCTGTAACAAATCAAATTGATGATTTAATAGAGCAAATAAGATTAAGAATAGAAAAGAAAGAAAGAGTTTTAGTTACAACATTGACTAAAAAAATGGCAGAAGATTTGACTGAATATTTAAAAAGTGTAGATATTAAAGTGAACTATATGCATTCAGAAACAAAAACCTTAGAAAGAATGGAAATAATAAGAAATTTGAGGTTAGGCGAGTTTGATGTTTTAGTCGGAATAAACTTATTAAGAGAAGGACTAGATATTCCGGAGGTATCATTGGTTGCAATATTAGATGCTGACAAAGAAGGATTTTTACGTTCAGAGAGGTCATTAATTCAAACAATAGGTCGTGCTGCAAGAAATACTGATGGAACAGTTATAATGTATGCAGATGAACTAACTGATAGTATGGAAAAAGCAATTAGTGAAACAAATAGAAGAAGAAAAATACAAGAAGAATATAACAAAGAACATAATATAACACCAAAAACTATAACTAAATCAGTAAGAGATACAATAAAAGTAACAGATGCAGAAGATATTGGTGTAGAATATAAATTAGAAAAAGAAGATGACATAAAAGAAACAATAACAAAGTTAACAGATGAAATGCTAAAATTTGCAGCAAATATGGAATTTGAAAAAGCGGCGGAATTGAGAGATAAGATAAAAGAATTAGAGAAACTATTGTCATAAAATATGAAATTATTTTATCGCAAAAAAGTCATATAACTTTTTTGATTTTACAACACAAGAAACGGTTTATAGGCAAAACCAATAAAAACCTAAATATGTTATATCAAGGAGAGAAGAGAATATACAAAACAGTATATTGTAATGAACTATGAAAATATTAATAGTAATAGACCAATATGACGGAGCAAATAATGGAACAACGATTTCAGCAAGAAGATTTGTAAAATATTTAAGAAAAAATGGAAACACAGTAAAAGTATTAAGTACAGGAGAGAAAGAAGTAGATAAATATGTACTAAAAGAAGTTAAGCTAATACCTATTGCAAAACAAATAATAAAGTCGCAAGGAATGACTTTTGCTAAGGCAGATAAGGAAATATTAGAAAAAGCAATAAAAGAGGCAGATATAGTTCATTTCTATATGCCATTTAAACTATCAATAGAAGGAATGAAAATTGCTAAAAGGTTAAATAAACCAATGACAGCAGCTTTTCATGTACAACCTGAAAATATAACATCTACTTTAAAACTTGGAAATAATGAAACAGTTAATAATAAAATTTATGAGTTATTTAGAGATAAATTTTATAATAATTTTACACATATACATTGTCCTAGTAATTTTATTGCAAATCAGTTAACAGAACATGGCTATACTGCTAAATTGCATGTGATATCAAACGGAATTGAAAAAGATTTTAAATATAACAAAACAGAAAAGCCAAAAGAATATAAAGATAAAATTATTATTACAATGGTAGGAAGATTATCAGAAGAGAAGAGACAAGATTTATTAATAGAAGCAGTAAAGAAATCTAAATATAGTGAAAAAATTCAATTGATTTTTGCAGGAAAAGGACCTAAAAAAAGAGGCTATGTAAAATTAGGAAAAGAATTAAAAAATGAACCTGTTTTTGAATTTTATAAAAAAGAAGAATTACAAAATATATTATCATTTACAGATATATATGTACATACAGCAGATGTAGAAATAGAAGCAATATCATGCATAGAAGCATTTGCAACAGGTTTAGTCCCTATAATTGCAAATAGTAATAAATCAGCCACAACTCAATTTGCAATAGACGAAAGAAGCTTATTCGAAGCAGGAAATAGCAACAATTTAGCCAACAAAATTGATTATTGGTTAGATAATGAGCAAGAAAGAAAAAATATGGAAAAAGCATATGCAGAACAAGCAGAAAAATACAGAATAGAAAATAGTATAGAAAAAATAGAGGAGATGTTTAAAGAAGAAATTGATGAGAGAAGATGTGAAAGAATTATCAAATGAGGAATTAGAAGATGATGCTCAAATATTTCATATGTGGGAGCCTTTAAGTTTCAATGTTACAGATGACTATAAATACATTTGTCATAATTGGATATTTAATCTGATATCAAGTATTTTAACATTAGTAATATATCCAATATTATATATTTTTAATAAAATTTGTTTAGGGTTTAAAATTGAAAATAAAGAAAAACTACAAGAAATTAAAAGTGGAAAAGTAACAATTTCCAATCATATACATCCATTAGATTGCACAATGAATGGAATAATAAATTTTCCTAACAGAGTATATTTTCCTACATTATCTAGTAATTTCAAGATACCAATAATAAGACATATAATAAGAATATTATATGCAATACCAATACCATCAAAAGTAAGTCAAAAAGAAAAGTTTTTAGGGGAAATTAATAAAGCTTTAAAAAATAATAAAACAGTACATATGTATCCAGAGGGAGCATTATGGCCATATTGTGAAAAAATTAGGAAATTTAAAAATGGTGCATTTAAAATAGCAGTAAAAGCAGATGTACCAGTAGTACCTATTTTATATGTATTAAAAGAACCAAAAGGAATTTATAAATTATACAAGAAAAAGAAATGCATACATGCAGTGGTACTAGATCCAATATATCCTAACAAAGAAATACCTTTGTGGCAACGAGCAGAAGAAATGAGAGAAAGAACTCATAAAATTATGATGGATTATCAAACTAAAATAGTAAATAATTAAATCATTAGACGATATTATTATCATAAAATGAATATAATACGAGTATATAAAATAATTTGCATGAAGCTTATATAAACTTTAAGATATACTCCATATACTAAATAATAATTAAATTATTATAATAGAATTTGTTTCAATATCAAGAATATACTGCAATAATTATATAGTAAGAGTTCTATAATCAGTTGTTTTTATACTGAAAGTAGAACTTTTATTACATAAAAAATTATAACTAAATGTAACTTTAAATAGTTTTACTTATGTAAATTCACTACTTTTCCTATTAAAGCAAAATTATAAAACTCTTAAAATAATTAAACATTAAATTCTAATGTAATATTTTCTACTATACTAGCACAGTTAGTTAACCGGCATAAAATTTTTGTTTTATTTGGGAACAATTTACTAAATACATATGATTTTCTAATTTTGAATATTCTATATCATTTTTATTAAGAAAATCAATGTCATCTGAGTCAAGCCAAATAGATATGAAATCTTGTGTTGCTTCATTTACTTTACCATATAAATATCTTGAAAAAACCATTATTATATCCTCCTTAAATTTAAGTTATTTTTAGTATAGTAGAAAAATATTAAATTTAACTAGAAATAGTATAGTATAAATGATTTGAAAAAAATGTCATAATCTGCTTAAAATATTGAAAATTAAAAAATAAAGTGATAATATATTTAAAATAAAATATTAAGGAGGTACTATAATGAATTTATTTATACACTATCCTAAATGTTCTACCTGTCAAAAAGCTAAAAAGTGGTTAGAAAATAATAATATATCTTATGTAGAAAGAAATATTGTAGAAGAAACACCAACTTTTCAAGAATTAAAGGAATGGATAGAAAAAAGTGGAAGGGAAATAAAAAAGTTTTTCAATACTAGTGGTTTAAAATATAAAGAATTAAATTTGAAAGAAAAATTAAATGAAATGACATTAGAGGAAAAAATAAAATTATTAGCTTCTGATGGAATGTTAATAAAAAGACCGTTGTTAGTTACAGATAAAGAAATATATATAGGATTTAAAGAAAAAGAGTGGGAAAATATATTAAATAAATAATAATAAAAAATAAAAGAGTAATTTTGAGTGATTAAAAAGTAATACACAACATAAATTTCTCTTTTATTTTTAATTATAAAAATGTTTTTTAATTATCATTATTGTTTATAACTTCAACTACATCAGTTGAAGATTCATCTCTTACATTTCCACCAGGTCCGATATAATCAGCTTTACCAAATGCTAATATCATATAGAAAACAGATGGTAATAATACTAATCCAACTGTAAATCCTGCACCTTTTCCAAACGATTTTGCTAAGTTATAAGCTTGATAAATGCTTACACCTAATATAATAAGTCCTCCAACAACAGGAATAAAACCTAATAGGAAAGCACATACAATCCATGGTGAAAGTCCTGAAATTTTAAATAATGTTATAACATTATAAATAGGAATAATAGATTTCCAACCTTTTTCTCCAGCTTTATTAAATAATTTCCAATTTGCAACAATTTGAATTACTAATATAACTATTGAGAAAAGTAGAAATACACCCATAAATGCTCCTAAAGCTGTACCTAATGTAGCGTAAAGAGTAGCATCAGCAGCACCTGCACCATAACCTTCATAATAGCTTGGATAGTTAGTGTAATAACTATTGTACATATAAAATCCCTCCTTTATTTTTTATACTTAGATTTTTACATTTTTCTACAAAAAAGTCAATATAATTTTAAAAAATATTGTATAAAATTTTTGCGTTTGATATAATTTAAACAATTATTTAATAATATTAAATTAGGAGGGAAAAGATGAAAAAAGACATAGAAAATGATAAAAATATTTGTAATTGTAATCAAAAAGATGAATTTATAGAAAATTTATTTAATGAATATTTACCTATAAAAGACAATTTAACACAAATGTTAAATGAAATACAAGAACATTATGGATATATACCAGAAAAAGCACAAAGAGATTTATCAGAATTTTTAAATGTACCATATGCAGAAATATATGGAGTTATAAAATTTTATTCAAGATTTACATTAAAGCCAAAAGGAAAATATAATATATCAGTATGTTTAGGAAATTCTTGCTATGCAAAAGGTTCACAAAGAATAATGGATAGATTAAAAGATAGACTAAAAATAGAACCAGGAGAAACTACAAAAAATGGTTTATTTTCAATAGAAGAAACTAGATGTTTTGGCGCTTGTGGATTGGCACCTGTATTTGCAGTGAATGGAGAAATCTATGGAAAAGCAACTGTAAAAAAACTAGATGAGGTTTTAGATGATTTAGAACAAAAAAATAAATAGAAAAAGCATAAATGAATTGATGAGAACTCTTAAAAATTAGATTTATTTGCTAATATAAGAAAATTATTAAAATTATATAGGCAAATCAAATATAAGAATAAAAATAGAGAGTAACAAAATGATAAAAAGCTATATAACCTAAATAATTTATATATTTGAGGATATATAGCTTTTTATCATACTTACTTTTTTAATAACTAAAATTTAATTATTTGTTATTATTGTTTTGTCTTTCATTATTTTGATTATTTGAATTATTTTTATTATTCTTATTTTCTTTATTTTTCTTTGCCATTAAAAGCACCTCCATTCAAGATATTAATAATAGTTTGCCTAAAAATTTTTAAAATATACATTTGAAAAAATATTTTAAATTTATTAAATATAAAAAATTAAAGAATTTATAGCGTTTCTAAGAATATTGCACAAATTTTAAAATTGTGATATATAATATATTAAAAAAGACAAAGTATTTTATAACCATAATTTAGAAAAGATGAGAAAGGAACGGAAGATATAATGGAATATATCAATGAAAAGTTAAATGAATTTAATGAGTATATAAGATTTAGAAAAGTAGCAATTATAGGATTAGGAGTAAGTAATTTACCACTTATGGAATATTTATATGAAAAAAAAGCTAATGTAACAGTATTTGATGAACGAGATATTGAGAGTATATCTAAAAATATAATGGATAAAATAAATACATATGGTTTTAGTTTTAATTTTGGAAAAGAAGCTTTAAAAAAATTAAAAGGATTTAATGTGATTTTTAGATCTCCAAGTTGTTTACCAACTAGAAGAGAACTAGTTGATGAAGCTAATAATGGTGCAATTGTAACAACAGAAGTAGAGCTATTAATGAAAATGTGTCCTTGTAAAATTGTTGGAGTTACTGGAAGTGATGGAAAAACAACAACAACAAGTTTGATTAATGCAATCTTGAAAAAAGCTGGATATAATACATTTTTAGGTGGAAATATCGGTACACCATTATTTACAAAATTACCAGAAATGAGACCAGAAGATATACTTGTTTTAGAATTAAGTAGTTTTCAATTAATGGGAATGGAAATAAGTCCAGACATTGCAGTTATTACTAATATAACACCAAATCACTTAAATATTCATAAAGACTATGAAGAATATATAGAAGCAAAGAAAAATATTTTAAAATATCAAAATGAAAAAGGAATTTTAGTTTTAAATTATGATAATGAAATAACAAGAAATTGTGAAAAAGAAGCAAAAGGAAAAGTTATTTTATTTAGTAGTAAAAATAAATTAGATGATGGATATATAGTAGATGAAGATGTAATTAAAGAGTGCGAGGACAAAATAAGAAAACATATTTTAAATGTAGAAGATGTCATTTTAAGAGGAAACCACAACTATCAAAATATTGCAACAGCAATTGCGGCAACATCATCATTAGTAGATATAGATACAGCAGTAGAAGCTATTAAAGAATTTAAACCAGTTGAACATAGAATAGAGTTCATAAGAGAAATAGATGGAGTAAAATGGTATAATGACTCAGCAAGTTCATCACCTTCAAGAACTTTATCAGGAATAAATGCCTTCAAGGAAGAAATAATATTGATAGCAGGAGGATATGACAAAAATTTAGATTACACACCACTTGCAAAACCTATAATAGAAAAAGTAAAATCACTAATATTAATAGGGCAAACTTCATGTAAAATTTTCGATGCTGTAAAATCAGAATTAGAAAAAGAAAATAAAGAATTAGATATTCATATGTGCGAAAACTTAGAAGAAACTATAAATCTTGCAAGAAAAGTAGCAAAAGCAGGTCAAGTTGTTTTATTTTCACCAGCAAGTGCTAGTTTTGATATGTTTAAAAATTTTGCTGATAGAGGAAATCAATTTAAAGAATTAGTTAAAAAAATTAATTAATAATATTATTATGAAAAATAGATTATACTAATGGTAATGCAATAGATAAAGCACAATAAAGATAAAAATTAAAACTTATATAAAAAGTAAAAGAGAGTTCAAATTATGAACTCTCTCTCTTTAAAATACAGGCTACTTATTATTAAGAAATAAAAAAAATTTAATTTCTTCAATAAGTTTAAAGTCTTTTTGTAAAAAATGGATCTTATTTGAATTATTTTCATAAAAGTAAATTATTTCGTTAGCGATACCGATTTTTGTTTTTACATCAGAATCTACTAAACAAGCATTTTCCCATTCTTGAATTAGAAAATCAAAACTAGTACTTAAATTATTTTTTTCAAATTGTTTCATATTTTACCTCCATAGTTATATAAGTAGCCAGTTAAATTATTTATATTATAACATAAATTTTGTAAAAAGTGAAATTTATGCACCAATATAAGTAATATAGCATATTGTATAGAAAATAAGAAGGAGGTATAAATTTGTATAATATTTATGAAGATTACATAAGAGAGATAATTGGATATCCAAACAATGGTAATAATAACTGCTATTCTTGTAACATGAATACAGAAGAAACTAATTATAATACTTCACAAGTTATTAAAAGCAAAATAGAAGAATGTTATCCAGAAATATATAAAATTATATATCCAATGGTAAAAAAAGCTTGTAGCGATAGTTTAAACTTAAATACCGAAGAAGAAATAAATAAAATTACAGATGAAATATATAATGCAATAGAAGACAACAATCAAATAAATATAAACATTAATTTGGAAAATACAGTAAGAACACAAACAGAAGAAAATACAAATAGAGGTCAAAAAGAGGGAATAAAAAATATAGAAAATAGAAGCAAACCCAATATAACAAATGTAAATGAAAGAGAAACAAGAAGAATTAGCAATAACACATTAAGAGATTTAATAAAAATACTAATAATCAGAGAATTACTGGGTAGACCAAACAATAGACCACCTAAACCACCAAGACCACCACATAATAGACCACCGTTTCCAGGTTTTCCAGGTGGAGGAGGTCCAAGACCACCAATTATGCCTAGAAATTTGGAATATCCACAAACTTATTATGATATATATGAAATTTAATTTAAAAGCAAAGAAAACAGATTTGTATATTTAAATTCAAGTAGTAAAATATACAACATATTAATTGTATTTATAAAAATCATAAAAGAAAAATTTACCATTTTTTCAAATATTCTTTTAGAATATATTATTTTAAAATGAACAAAATATATATAGTAATTTTTGAAAGGTGGTAAAAATATGAAAGTTAATGAATGTATGTGTAATGATGTTTGTTGTGTTAATCCAGACACAAAATTAAATGAAGTCGCAAAGTTAATGGCTGAAAGACATATAGGCTCAATTCCAATTTGTGATAATAATAATTGTATATGTGGGATTGTAACAGATAGAGATATTATTTTAAGAACAATCGCTTGTGATAAAGACTGCAAAACAACACCTGTTAGTGACATAATGTCAACAAAAGTTTGTACTTGTCAAGAAAATGATGAAATGACAGTGGCAGAAAACAAAATGTGTCAAAATCAAATAAAAAGATTACCCGTATGTGACAAAAATAATAAAGTTGTAGGAATATTAAGTTTAGGAGATATTGCTCAAAATATAAATGAATTGGGAAAAGACCAAGTATCAACTGTTATAAGTGACATTTGCTGTGAAAAGAAAAATATGAACGCAGAATAAAGCATAAAAATAAAATATAAAACAATAAAAAGTTCGAATTGTTAATAAGATTTAATGATTTGAACTTTTATTATTTAGTGAATTTTATTAATTTTTTTTATTCATTTATATATGCAATAATAATTTTTCAATAGTGATAATTTTAGCAAATTTACATATACTTATTAAAGGAGGATTTTAAAAGTATGATTTTTAATATTTCATATTGGACAAAAGTAGGAACAAGAATTTTATATGTAGCATTGCTATTGTTAGGTTTATACCTAGCATTAAAATTATCAATTTTTTATATGCCATTTCTAGTAGCATTTATTATTTCTTTATTAATAGAACCAATGATAAAATTCATAATGAAAAAAACGAATTTAACAAGAAGGACAAGTTCAATAATTATATTTATAATTGTATCATTAATAATATTAGGTAGTCTTACATGGATTATTATTACATTATTTTCAGAATCCTCAAGATTATTGCAAGGATTAAACAACTATGTAGATAAAGCATATAATCAAATTCAAGCATTTATAACCACATTTGATTTTGATAAAATTCATTTATCAGATGAAATAGTATCAGTAGTTAATAATTCAACAACAAATATTTTAGAAACTGCCTCAACTTGGCTTAGAAATGCACTAACAGGATTAATTAACTTTATTACACAAATTCCTACAATTGCAATTTGTGTGGGTATAACTGTTATTGCACTATATTTTATATGTGTTGACAAAATATATATCTTAGACCAACTAGAATATCATTTACCAAAAGTATGGTTTAGAAAAATAAATTTACATTTAAAAGACTTAATACAAACCTTAGGAGGATATTTAAAAGCTGAAGCTACATTAATATTAATATCATTTATAATTTCATTAATTGGATTATATATATTATCTTTTTTAAACTTTAATATTCAATATCCTCTTCTAATGGCATTATTAATAGGATTTGTAGATGCTCTGCCAATTCTAGGCTCAGGAACAGTAATGATACCATGGGCAATAATATCAGGATTAAACGGAGATTTGAGATTAGGAATTGCTATAATAACTCTATTAATAATAATGTCAATAGTAAGACAATTTTTAGAGCCTAAATTAGTAAGCAAGAATATAGGAATACATCCAATATTTACACTAATTGCTATGTATACAGGATTCAAATTTATAGGAATAATGGGATTATTAATAGGACCTATTGTATTAATCATTTTTAAAAATATATTTGCTAATTTAATAGACCAAGGATTTTTTAAAACAATATTTGATAGAAAGTAATTAAACAAGATTTTAAAAATTTCTAACATAGAAAACGAAAAAATAGAAAAGGAAAGAATTTTTGGATTTAAATATTAAGGAAAAGAATTTTTAGGTTTAAATATTCAGGCAATCGTATAACAGGTTATATATTAGGAATATTATTTGTAAGTTTATAGGAAAAACAAAAAACAAATTTAAAATGTCATAGATAATTTTTACCTATGACATTTTTTATACTATATTAATTTCTTACTGGATATAACATAAAAGTAAATATTATTCCCACTCTATTGTTGCAGGTGGTTTAGAGGTGATATCATAAACAACTCTATTAACATGATTTACTTCATTAACAATTCTTGAAGAAACTTTTTCTAATATTTCATAAGGAATTTTACTCCAAACCCCAGTCATAAAATCTGTTGTTTCAACAGCTCGTAAAGCAACAGTATAATCATAAGTTCTTTCATCACCCATAACACCAACAGATTTTAAATTAGTTAATACTGCAAAGTATTGATTTATAGATTTATGAAGACCAGCATTAGCAATTTCTTCTCTAAAAATACTATCAGCTTCTTTTAATATATCTAATTTATCATCAGTTATATCACCAATAACCCTTATAGCCAATCCAGGACCAGGGAAAGGTTGTCTAAATACTAAATTTTCTGGAATACCTAACTCTAATCCAGTTTGTCTAACCTCATCTTTGAATAAATCTCTTAAAGGTTCAACTATTTCTTTAAAATCAACATAGTCAGGTAAACCACCTACATTATGATGGCTTTTAATAACAGAACTTTTTCCTAATCCACTTTCTATTACATCAGGGTAAATAGTTCCTTGAACTAAGAAATCGACAGTTCCAATTTTTTTAGCCTCTTCTTCAAAAACTCTTATAAATTCTTCACCAATAATTTTTCTTTTTCTTTCAGGATCTGAAACACCAGATAATTTTTCTAAAAATCTATCCTTAGCATTAACTCTTATTAAATTAATATCAAATTGATTTCTAAAAATTTCTTCAACTTCGTCACCTTCATTTTTTCTAAGCAAACCATGGTCAACAAAAATACAAGTTAAATTTTTACCAATAGCCTTACTTAATAAAACTGCTGCAACAGAAGAATCAACTCCACCTGATAAAGCACATAAAGCTTTTTTATCTCCAATTTTTTCTTTTAAATTTTTGATACTTTCTTCAACAAATGAAGCAATTTGCCAATCAGCAGAACATTTACAAACATTAAATAAGAAATTTTTGATTATTTGAGTTCCATTTACAGATAAATTAACCTCAGGATGGAATTGAATTCCATATAATTTTTTTTCGGTATTTTCCATAGCTGCATTAGGACAGTGAGCAGTAGCCCCTATATTTCTAAATCCATCTGGAACCTCAGAAACAAAATCAGTATGACTCATTAAGAATGTATTAGTTTCATCAAATGTATCAAATAGGGAAGAGGTATTATCTATTTTTACCTCAGTAGCACCATATTCTCTTTTATCAGCTCTTGAAACTTTACCACTTAAAGTATGAGTCATTAATTGCATACCATAACAAATACCAAGAATAGGAATTCCTAAGTCAAATATGCCTTCTGCACATCTTGGAGAATCTTCTCCATACACACTTGCAGGACCTCCTGTAAAAATTATTCCTTTTGGATTTTTTTCTTTAATTTTTTCAATTGAGATATTGTATGGTACAACTTCTGAATATACATTGCATTCTCTGACTCTTCTTGCAATTAGTTGGTTGTATTGACCACCAAAATCTAGTATTAAAATTAGTTCGTTATTTTTCATAGTTACCTCCAATTTTTATTATATATAAATAATAGCATATAAGGACTAAAAAGTAAATAATCTGTAAAATAATAAAAAAACATCCAAAATAATTGACGAAAAGAGTATACATAAATTGACAGAAGAGGAAAACTATGATAAGATAGTTATGTAAAATAAAAAGGAAAAAGGTGAAAAACAATGTATAAAAATAATATTATTTCTATTTCGGGTATGCCAGTAAGTGGAAAAAGTACAACAATAAATACAATTATTGAAAAATTAGAAGGAGAGGGATATGATTCTTCAAAAATCCATCTCATATCAACAGGTAAACAATTTAGAGAGGTTTTTAATGATATTATAAACATTATTAAAAATTATAGAATTTATGAGAAAGGTAATAATTTAGATAATACTGAATTAACTCAAAAATTATTAAGTCAAAAAGAATTTAGAGATATTATTATAAAAACAATTGTTAGATTAAGGAAAAACAATTATGATATAAGCAATTTTTCAATTGAACAAGCAAATAACTTAGAGGAATTTAAAGATTTAAGAAATAAAATTGATGAATTAATTGATACAAATATACATAATTTAGGAAACGAAATTAATAGTGAAAAATATGAAGATGAAATATGGCTTATAGATTCAAGGTTAGCTTTTTCTAATATTCCAGATTCATTTTCTGTTAGATTAACAGTAGATGATAATATTGCAGGAGAGAGATTGATGAATGATAAAACAAGAGGAAAAGAAGATAATCAGTATAAGTCAATAAATGAAGCTAAAAAAGCGATAATCAATAGAAGAAATGGCGAACAAAAGAGATATTTAGAAAGATATAATGTAGATTTAGAAGATACAAATAATTATGATTTAATAATAGACACTTCATATTCAAATATTGAAGATATTGCAGAAACAATAATAAAATGCAATAAAAAATATAGAAAAAATGAGTATTTTGGTAAAAAGTGGGCAAGTCCGAAAAAATTTTTACCTACACAAAGTGAACTAATGACAGTTTCAAAAGGTGCATTTGTGACACTAGATCAAATAATTGAAAATATTAAAGAACAAGGATATTACGAAGATGAAGAACTAGAAACAATATGTGTAGATAATAGGAATTATATTGTGGAAGGACACCATAGAAATTTTGGAGCAGCAAGAAATGGAAAAACATTAGTGCCATATATTACTATTGCAGAAAATGATGAATATATACCAGGTTCTAAAAACACAGCTAGAACTTTTTCAAAAGCTACTTCAAAAAGTATTTTATTAGGACATGAGTGGATTATAGACGAAAATTTTTCATATGAAAAGATATATCCAGGTATATACAAAGAATTAGAAGAAGAAAGATAAGAATTTATAACATAAAAAGAAATCAAATTTATTTTCGAATTGTGATTTCTTTTTATGTTATATAGAGATAAAGAAAAAAATTTTATTAGTGCAAAGTTATCACAATACCTCACTAGTAGGAATATAACTCTCATCAGGAGGATACACATACTCCTCATTAGGCTTATCAACTACTTTTAACTCAGTAACCTCAACAATAGGCATATCACCATGATAATCACCCTTGGTAATTTTACCAGTCATTTCAACCCAAGTACCATCTTTAAAATCTTTCGCAAGTGCATAGTCACAAAGAAATCCGACAACAACATACTGTCTATTAGAAGAAATAATCATATCCCTAGCTAAAACAAATTGACTATTCTTTAAATCAGAAACTCTATAAACATAGCCAACAAAATTAATTTTTTTACCAACATATGTATCAATATTATCATGAACAGATTTAAGTACATTGGTATAATTTTTAGTCGCTATTTTAAAAGCATCTTTTTGTGGCATACATGAAGAAATTTCTTTAGCAGTACTAGCACCATTGAAAACTTTAAAAGTGACAAAAAACATTATAAAAACAATTAAAATAACTATAAAAGTAAAGAAAAACTTAAAAATTTTGCTTCCATTAACTTTAAAATTATATATAAACATAAATAGCTCCTTTTTATTAAATAAATTTAGTAAAATTTATGCAGAAAAAACAATTTTATGAAAGAAAAATTATAACACCTATCTTTATTAAGTTTTTAAAGTAAAACTCTTGATAAAATAATAATTTAGTGGTATAGTTACAAGGAAAAATATAAACTTAGGAGGAATAGATACAAAATGGGACTATTTAAAACATACAGTGAAAAAGAAGTAAAAAGAATAAAACCAATAATAAAGAAAATAAATGACATGGAAGAAGAAATTTCTAAATTAACAGACCATGAATTAAGACAAAAAACAGATTATTTTAAAAAACAATTAGCAGATGGTAAAACTTTAGATGATATATTACCAGAAGCTTTTGCAGTTGTTAGAGAAGCTTCAAAAAGAGTTTTAGGAATGAGACATTTTGATGTTCAATTAATAGGTGGTATTATTCTACATCAAGGTAGAATTGCTGAAATGAAAACTGGAGAAGGTAAAACATTAGTAGCAACATTACCAGTGTATTTAAATGCTCTAGAAGGAAAAGGAGTTCATGTTATTACTGTTAACGATTATTTAGCAAAAAGAGATAGTGAATGGATGGGAAAATTATATAAATTCTTAGGACTATCTGTTGGTTTAGTAGTAGCCGGAATGGAACCAAAAGCTAAACAAGAAGCATATGCAGCTGATGTTACATATGGTACAAATAATGAATTTGGATTTGATTACTTAAGAGATAATATGGTTATATATAAAGACCAATTAGTTCAAAGAGGATTACATTATGCAATTGTCGATGAAATTGATAGTATTTTAATAGACGAAGCAAGAACACCTCTTATTATTTCTGGTAGAGCAAATCAATCATCAGATTTATATAAAAAAGCTGATAATTTCGTATCAAAATTAACTCCAAAAGTTATAGTTGAAGAAGATGTAAAAGATTTTGAACAAGCAGAAGATAATGAAAATTATGATTATATAGTAGACTTAAAAGCAAAATCTGCTTCACTTACATTAAAAGGTATTAAAAAAGCAGAACAAGCATTTAACTTAGAAAATTTCAATGACTTAGAAAACTCAACATTAGTACATCATGTAAACCAAGCTTTAAGAGCACATGGAGTAATGAAAAAAGATATTGACTACATTGTAAAAGATGGAGAAGTATTAATTGTTGATGAGTTTACTGGTCGTATTATGTATGGAAGAAGATACAATAATGGTTTACACCAAGCTATCGAAGCAAAAGAACATGTAAAAATAGCAGATGAATCAAAAACTTTAGCTACAATTACATTCCAAAACTATTTTAGAATGTATGATAAATTATCAGGTATGACAGGTACTGCAATGACAGAAGAAGCTGAGTTTGAAGAAATATACAACTTAGATGTTGTAGCAATTCCAACAAACAAACCAATGGTTCGTAAAGATGAAAATGATGTAATATATAAAAATGAAAAAGCTAAATTTAATGCAATTGTAAATAGCATTAAAGAAAGTCATAAAAAAGGTCAACCAGTTTTAGTAGGTACTGTATCAATTGAAAAATCTGAAAAATTAAGCAGTTTATTAAGAAAAGAAGGAATAAAACACGAAGTATTAAATGCTAAATATCATGAAAAAGAAGCTGAAATAATAGCACAAGCTGGTAAATTTGGAGCAGTTACAATAGCAACAAATATGGCAGGTCGTGGTACTGACATTATTTTAGGTGGAAATAGTGAATTTTTAGCAAAAGAAGAAATGAGAAAGAAAAAAGTATCTCATGAAATCATAGAAGAAGCAAATACATACTATGAAACAGACAACCAAGAAATATTAAAAGCCAGAGAAGAATTCAAAAAATTAGTAGACAAATATGATGAAAAAATAAAAGAAGAAAAAGAAAAAGTTGTTGAAGCTGGAGGTCTTAAAATAATTGGTACAGAAAGACATGAATCAAGAAGAATTGACAACCAATTAAGAGGACGTTCTGGACGTCAAGGAGATGTGGGAGAATCTAAATTCTATATTGGATTAGATGATGACCTAATGAAAATCTTTGGTGGAGATACAATAACAAAAGTATATAATTCAATAGGGGCAGATGAAAATATGCCAATCGATTCAAGAATTATATCAAAAGCTGTTGAAAATGCTCAAAAGAAAGTAGAAGGAAGAAATTTCAGTATTCGTAAAAATGTATTAAAATATGACGATGTAATGAATGCACAAAGAGAAATCATATATGCACAAAGAAGACAAGTACTAGATGGTGAAAATATACATGAAAGCATATCAAATATGATACAAGCAGTTGCAGAAGCAATGGTAAATATGTATGTTGAAGATGAAGAAGGAAATGTAAATGTTGAAGCATTAAATCAAGATATATTAAATACTTTTGGAATTGAAATGTTAGATGCTATCAAAGAAAACTCAAAAGATTCAAATAAAATTTTAGAAGAATTACAAAAAAGAGCAGAAGAAAAATATAAAGCCAAAGAAGAAGAAATTGGTTCTGACGAAATGAGAGAACTTGAAAGAATAGTAATGCTTAAAGTAGTTGACGAAAAATGGATGAACCATATTGATAATATGGATGAATTAAAAAATGGTATCGGACTTCGTGCATATGGACAACAAGATCCAGTAGTAAAATACAGAATTGAAGGTATGGATATGTTTGAAGAAATGATATCAGACATTAAAGTTGATGTTACAAAAATTCTTATGAATATTAGACAACAAACAGAAAATAAAAGACAAGAAACAGTAAAAATTACAGGCGCAGCATTAGAAGCAATTCATAGTGTTGATGGTGGTTCTAAAATAGGAACTGATGTTGATAGAACTATAAGAAACGAAGGACCAAAGGTTGGAAGAAATGATCCATGTCCATGTGGCAGTGGAAAAAAGTATAAAAATTGTTGTGGAAAATAGCATAAAATAAGTACTTTTACAGCTTTATGAAATTTAAAATATAATTTAAAAAATCGTATTTGTAAGCAAAAAATGAAAATGCGAACAAAAATTATTAGAAATAGAGAAGTGTAGACATATAAAATATGTTGACACTTCTTTTTTGTTACAAAAAAATGATGAGTGTATAAATAAGGAAAAGGTAATTAAAAGTTCATTTATAGACGCAACAAATTATTTTGGATTTCTAAAATATAATCCGGCATATGATTTACAAATTCCAAGAGTAAAGTGTTTGAGAAAATGGAAATTAGAAAGAAAGCAAATATAATTTGATCTTATGTAACAAATAAAATTATAAATTTTGAGAATTTTGTATAAGTAGATTGAATTTTTAACATTTATATGATACAATACAAATGTTCGCAAAAACTAAAAGGAGGTTTTTATGTTGGATAATAAAAATGGAGATATTATAATATATCAAACAGATGATGGTTTAACAAAAATAGATGTTAAAGTTGAAAATGAAACAGTATGGTTATCACAACAACAAATGGCAGAATTATTTAGTACTTCAAGAACGAACATCGTAGAACATATAAACAATATTTATTCAGAAGAAGAATTAGATAAAAAATCAACATGTCAGAAATTCCGACAAGTTCGAAAAGAAGGAAATAGAAATGTTTCGAGAGAAATTCCTTTTTATAATTTAGATATGATAATTTCTTTGGGATATAGAATAAAATCTAAAGTTGCTACTAATTTTAGAAAATGGGCAACAGAAAGATTAAAAGAATATATGATTAAAGGGTTTACTATGGATGACGAAAGACTTAAAGGAAATGGCGGAGGTAATTATTGGAAAGAGTTACTGGCTAGAATTAAGGATATCAGGTCATCTGAAAAAGTATTGTATAGGCAAGTTCTTGATTTATATGCAACAGCTGTAGACTACGATCCAAAAGACAGTAAATCAATTGAATTTTTTAAAATTGTTCAAAATAAATTACACTTTGCGACACATGGACATACCGCTTCAGAAATAATATATGAAAGAGCAGACTCTGATAAGCCATTTATGGGATTGACAACATTTGGAGGAGATATTCCGGTGTTAAGTGAGGTAATAATTGCTAAAAATTATTTAAGTGAAGAAGAATTAAAAGTTTTAAATAATTTAGTATCAGGATATTTTGATTTTGCAGAAATACAAGCAATAAGGCATAATCCAATGTATATGGAAGATTATATTAAACAATTAGATATGATACTTTCTTCAACAGGGGAAAAAGTATTAATTGGTGCAGGTAGTATTAGTCATGAACAAGCAGTTACAAAAGCAAAATTAGAGTATAAAAAATATCAAGTAAAAACAATTAGTCCGATTGAAAAGGAATATTTAAATACTTTAAAAGGATTAAGCAATAAAATTGAAAATAATAATAAAAATGGCTAATCATTATAATTTATGGTAGGCTTGAAATTAAGATAAAATTTATTAAAAAAATTACATCCTAATCAGTTTTCATATTCAAAGGTTATAGATAAAATTGAATGTTCTAGAGAATTTTTCGATTTCCATTTATCTTGGAAATCGAAATGTAATAGTGACATAGAAAAAATAATAAATACTAAAAGAGGATATACAAAAGTATTTTTTATTAACTTCAAGGAAAAAAAGAAAAAGCAACGCTTTTTCTTTTTTGGATTTTTTAGTGATTGTTGAAATATATTTTATATACCTCTAACAAACTACGAAACTGTTCTTCGTTTATTAAACGAAAGATAAATTCTATGTGTTTAGTCATAATAGGGTTAGAATCAAATACAGAAAATTTATCATTATCAGATAAGGCAACTGCAATTGCTAACTTTAAAACACTAGATTTTTTAGATGTAAAAACATGTTCTTTAATATAGCGCATATTAAAGATTTCTGAATAGTTTTTTATATCTCTTAAAGAAACGGAATTATTATTGTTATGCAAGTATTCTAAAATAGCTTCTCTTACAAAATATATAAAAGCTTGAAGTCTTTGCATACGTAGTTTTTTACAACCAAATTCCTTATTTCCTTTTGATAAGATATTATGTTGCAAGAAGAGAACAATACTTTCAGGAAGATCTTGATTTTCTTCAATAGGCATACATTCAATTAAAGAAATATTCTCACCTGAAATAGTTTTTTTATCCTCTTTTGCCATGTCATACAAATAACAAGAGATTAAATTAACTAATTCAGAATTATCAGCTATGGCATTAGCAAGCTTTTGAATGTCTTTGAGTTCGTTTTCTGATAATAAAATAGTTTCTTTTGTCATAAATTTAAATCCTTTCTGATACATACAGTATATACTAGTTACATAATTATTATAACATAAAAAATCAATTATGTAAAATATTACAAAATAATTTTTAATATTAATACAATATATATCTTGATTATGATATGAATAGATTATATAATTAAAAAGAATAAATAAAAATATAAATCAGGAGAGTGATAAAATGTTAGAATTAGAAGAAAATTCAAAACTAGTTCAAGAATTAAATCAAAAGCTAAAAGAATTGGGTGAGTCACTTTGACATAAAGAATAAAGAGGAAAAATTAAAAAAATTAGAAAGCCAAACATTAGAACCTGACTTTTGGAGCAATTCTAAAAAATCAACACAAGTTTTATCTGAAATAAAAAAGATAAAAGGCAAATGCGTAAAATATAGAAAAATAGAAACAGAAATAAAAAATATAGAAGAACTATCAGAACTAGTAACATTAGAACCAGACGAGGAAATTGCAAAAGATATATTAAAGAGTACAAAAAAATTGGCTAATGAAATAGAAAAATTAGAAATAGATACTCTATTATCGGGAAAGTATGATAGTAATAATGCAATTATAACAATACACCCAGGAGCAGGAGGAACCGAATCACAAGATTGGGCAGAAATGCTTTATAGAATGTATGTAAGATGGGCAAATAAAAACAATTATGAAATAAGAGAATTAGACTATTTAGAAGGCGAAGAAGCAGGTATAAAAAGTGTTACTTTTGAAATTAATGGAGAGAATGCATATGGTTATCTAAAAGGAGAAATGGGAGTACATAGATTAGTAAGAATATCACCATTTGATAGTGGAGGAAGAAGGCATACCTCATTTGCGTCATTAGAAGTGTTACCTGAAATAACAGATGATATAGAAATAGATATAAACCAAGATGATTTAAGAATAGACACATATAGGGCTTCAGGAGCAGGAGGACAACATATAAATAAAACCTCTTCTGCTGTAAGAATCACACATATTCCAACAAATATAGTTGTAGCTTGTCAATCAGAGCGTTCACAAATTCAAAACAGAGAAACAGCTATGAAAATGTTAAAGTCAAAACTTTTAGATTTAAAGGAAAAAGAACAAAAAGATAAAATAGAAGATTTAAAAGGAGAACAAAGAGACATTGCATGGGGAAGCCAAATTCGTTCATATGTCTTTTGTCCATACACAATGGTAAAAGACCATAGAACAAATTATGAAATAGGAAATGTAGAAAGTGTAATGGATGGAAATATTGATGGATTTATAGAAAGCTATTTAAAAAGTCAAATATAAATATAATATTTAACAAATTTGATAAGTTCATAAAAAATTCACATAAATTTCATATTTTAATTTTAAAATAATGATAAGGAGAGGTGAAAAAAATGAAAACAGAATTAAAAGAAATAATATTAATGGGTCTAGGAGCTTTATCATTAACAGATGAAAAAGCAGAGGAATTAAAACAAAAATTATTAAAAAAAGGAGAAAAACTATACAATGAAGGTTTAGTAAAAAATGAAGAGCTAAAAAGAAATATACAAGAAAAAATAAAAGAAAATACTAATATTCAAGTTACTCCTGTATCAAAAGAAATTATTGTAGATTATATAAATTCTATTGATGACCAAGAAAAAGAAGAGTTAATTATGCTATTAAATCAAGATAAAAAAAGTTATAAAACAGAAAATGAAAGTGAAAATAAGAATGAAAACGAAAAAGAAAAAGATGAAGAAAAAAACAACGGAAACGAAGAAAAATAAAATATAAAGGTCGATAAAGATGGATAAGAGAACAAGATTTAGAGAAATAATTTCAATCTTAAAAAATAATAATATTACATCTGGACTTACACCAGAAAAGCTATGTTCTATAATAACAGAACTAGGACCTACATTTATAAAAATAGGTCAAATAATGTCTAGTAGATATGATATTTTTCCAAAAGAGTATTGTGATGCTCTATCACAATTGAGAGCAAATGTTGTACCCATGGAATATAGTGAAGTTATTCAAATTCTAAAAGAACAATATATAGATTTAGACGAAATATTTTTAAGTATAGAAAAAACAAGTATTGGTTCAGCGTCAATTGCTCAAGTTCATAAAGCACAATTAAAAAATGGTGAAAATGTAGCTATTAAAGTACAAAGAAAAAATGTTTATGAAACTATGACAGTAGATGTCCAAATTATAAAGAAAATAATGAAAATTTTACATATTAACTCTATAATAAAGCTAATTGACCTAAACAGTGTAATAGATGAAATGTACAATGTGGCGAAAGAAGAAATGAACTTTGAAATTGAAGCCAAACATTTAGAAGAATTCAAAGAAAATAATAAAGATATAAATTATGTATATGTTCCAAAAGTATATTCAAGTTTAGTCACAAAAAAAGTTTTAGTCATGGAATATATTGATGGCTTTAATTTAGCCAATACAAAATTGTTAGAAGAAAATGGATATGATGTAGAAGAAATAGGATTGAAATTGTCAAATAATTATATAAAACAAGCTTTGGGAGATGGATTTTTTCATGCTGACCCACATCTTGATAACATTTGCATAAAAGATGGTAGAATTGTATTTCTAGATTTGGGAATGATGGGAAGAATTAGTAATAAAAATAAAAGTTTATTAAAAAAAGCTGCTAAGGCAATTGTTGAAAATAATGTTTCAGAACTTGAACATATATTATTATGTATTTCAACAACAACTGATAGTATAAACCATGCAAAACTTAGAGATGAAATTCAGACTGCATTAGACAAATATGTTAATGAAGATATAACAAATATTAATATTATAGAATTTACAAGCTATATAAGTAAAATTTTAAGAGAAAACAAACTATCACTTGATAAAAATATTGCTCTTTTAATGCGTGGAATATGTGTAATGGAAGGAACATTAGAAAAAATTACTCCAAACCTTAATTTATTATTAGTATTAAGTAATAATATTAAAGAGGAATCATTAAGAGAATTATTTTCAAAAGATGTATTAGTAAGTAAAGGAAAAAATCTTATTGCAACTGCTAATAGTATAAATGAACTTCCTAATGAACTACTTAATTTTATAAGAGATATAAATCATGGAGAAACAAAATTTGATATTGAAATGGCAAATTCAGACAAACAAGTAAATAAACTAGAAAAAATGCTTCATCAATTAATCATTGGTTTATTAGATGCAGCTGTCTTATTAGGTGCTAGTATTGTAAACAATCAGGCATTGAGATGGATATATATTGCTTTGGCTGTAATCTTTACTATATGGCTATTAATTAATATGTTAAAAGATCATTTTCATAATGGATATTAAAAATATCTTAAAATATGATTTCTATAACGGTTATTATAAATTGACAATAAAAAAAATTTCGAATATAATACAAGAGAGCTAAATTTAATTAAGTTAAGCTCTCTATATTAATTGATAAAAGAAGGTGCTCAAATGAATGACACAATAGTATTAAAATTTGGAGGAAGTTCAGTTGCAAATAACGAAAGACTAAAAATAGTTGCAGAAAAGATTATAAATCTGCAAAAAGAAAAAAATAAGATAGTTGTAATACTATCAGCACAAGGAAAAACAACAGACAAATTAATTGAAGAAGCTCGGACAATTATCGAGCAATGTTCAAAAAAGAGAAATGGATGCATTAATAAGCTGTCGGAGAACAAATATCAGCAGCAAAATTGAGTATATTACTAAATAGTATGGGATATAAATCAATATCCTTAACTGGTTGGCAAGCAGGAATATATACAAATAATACAAATCAAAATGCCATAATTAAAAATATTAATACAGAAAGAATAAGAAAAGAACTAGAAAATGAGAACATAGTTATAATCACAGGATTTCAAGGTGTAAATGAAAATATGGATATAACTACATTTGGAAGAGGAGGTTCAGATACAACAGCAGTAGCAGTGGCAGCAGCATTAGATGCTAAAAATTGTTATATATTTTCAGATGTAGATGGGGTATATACAACAGATCCAAATGTTATTAAGGAAGCCAAAAAATTATCAGCATTATCATATGATGAAATGCTAGAAATTTCTAGTGAAGGAGCTAAGGTATTACACAATAGATGTGTAGAAATAGGAGAAAAATTTAATATTCCAATTATAACAAAATCTACTTTTAACAATAATCCTGGAACAGTGATTTCAGAAACAATAGAAGAAAATACAATAAAAAGTGTAGTAAAAAAAGATATTTCAAGAATTTCAATTATAGGAAATGGAATTATAAGAAATACGAAAGCAATAAAAAAAGTAATTGAAATAATCGAAAAAAATAAACTTGATATGTTAGACTTTAATGTATCTGAAAGTAAAATTTCTATTGATTTTAAAAATGTAGTAAATGATAATATTTTAGAAGAAATTCATTCTATAATTTAAATAAAGTATTTATTTTATAATAACAATATGCTATAATAAAATTATTAATAAATGCAAGGAGGCTTATAATATGAAAAGTAAAAATTATCGGAATTCCAAATTAAAGCATCAAATCCTTTATGAAAAAGATAAAGGGAAAAAAACTTTATATTGGAAGTTAACCACAGAACAAAGAAAATATGTAGAACAGGTACTTAAATGTAAGGTAAAACCATATTTATACGAAATCAGAACTAGAACATTTTTTAATATATCTAAGTTGGACTCTATCCTAAAAGATATACATTATGCACATAAAAATGGGAAACCAACAATTGTTCGAAGATTGAACAAATCGGAAAAAGAATTACTTGATAAATATGGCGTACGGAATAGACCAATAAAGTATGAACTGGATTTAACTACGATAATCAACTAAAATTCATATTAAAGACCAAAAGGCAGTTGCTATTTTTAGTAACTGCTTTTTATAAATTATTCTACAAAAAATATTTGAAAAATAATTTGAAAATTGACAAGCATATCATAATATGATACCATCCCGAATATACATTAAATAGATGTATAAATAGTAGCAATGTAATAAGAATAAAAAAGGAGGAAAAAAATGCAAAATCAAACAAAGAGACGGTTTATTGCAGCAGGAGATTTAGTTGCTGATTGTTATTATCAAATTGATAATGGCAAAAAGAAATTAATAAAAGTGGATGGAGGAGCATCAAGGTTTAATGTCATAGCTAACCTAGCTAAAAGAGGTTGCAATACAAAAATACTTTCTGGATGTTGTACTGACCAAGTGGGAAAAATGATATTACACTTTATGGACGATCTAAATGTTGATACAAGTGATGTAATACTTAAAGAGGGTAGTACAAAAAAATATCATATTATCCCAACTAATTATGAAAGTCATTTATGCCAGAAAATATGCCCTATTTGTGGAAAAAATACATGGTATAATGAATCGATAGAAGATATTGATTATTATATTAGTAAAATTCAAAGAAGGGATGTTGTAATTCTCGATAGTATAGAACTTGAAATGGAAGAATTACTTTATAGTAATAATGATAAAGTTTTAGATTTAGGAAGAATAAAAAAACTATTACCATTATCTAAAACTCAAATAAAACATCTATTAAGAAGAAAAATAGAGATTTTACAACTAAATGAGGTAGTTGAAAAATACTTGTTTGCAATTTTTAATATAGAATCATTAAAAGAGCTCAATAAAATTTTACATCCAAAATTATTGATAGTAACAAGAGGAAAAAAAGGAACAGATTTTTTGCATAGAAATCGCATTTATTCAAAGCTTCTTAAAAATCCTCAAAAGGAAATTGATGATACAGGAGCAGGAGATGCATTTCTTTCTGTAATTATTCAAGAATATTACAATAATAACAAGATGGTAAATCAACAATTTATAGATGAAACTTTTGAAAAAGCTGTTAAAGTAACATCAGAAGTTGTTTCTCATCTAGGTGCAAGAGGCCATCTATATGAAGGTTATTATCCAACAAACACATGTAATTGCATGTGCGAAAAGTAGAAAAAAGACACACTAAAAAATGTAATAAGACATATTTTTAGTGTGTCTTTTTTAAATTTAATAATACTCAACTAACAAAACTATCAAAATAAGATTTTTCGATTATTATGAATAATTTTAACTATAAAAAATAGAAAGGAGATAAAAATATATATGAATAATAAACAAGAAGAGGATATTAAAAAAATTAAAGAAGAATTAGAAAAAGAAGAAATAAAAAATATATATCTTACATTTGTAGATTTTACTGGTAATATTTTATTTAAAAGTGTAGGAGTTAAAGAATTAATAAGAAATACACATGTTTCTTGGTTTGATGGAATAAGTGTAAATGGAAATTTAATACAAGAATTTAAAAATATAAAAAACAGTGAATGGATGGTATTATTACCAGATAGTAATAGTTTTTATAAAATACCATTTATACAAGACAAAAATCAAAAATCTGCAATAATATTATGTGATATAAAAAAACACCCATATGACACAAGAAGATTATTGAAAAAAGTAGTAAATGAATATTTAAAGATTGGAATAACTCCAATCGTGGGACCAGAACTAATATACTCTATGAAATTTGAAGAAAATCAAGATACAACACCTACTGAAGAAAACTATTATTCTTCTTTACCTGTAAGCAAACGAACACAATTTAATAACAACTTAGTCAATAACATACTAGAATCAAATATCGATATAGAATATTATATGCCATATGGAAAAACTCATAATAGAATTGATTTAGTCCCAGATATTGCAAATATAAGTGCAGATAAATTATTTATATGTAAATGGTTTGCAGAAAATTTAGCATATTTAGAAAATACAAGCATACATTTTAGTAACATAGATGAAAATGAAATTTCAAGTTGTCCAATACATTTTAGTTTATGGAAAGGTAATAGAGAACAAAATTTATTTTTTGATGAAAAAGATGAATTTGAGCTAAGTATTTTAGGAAAAAAATTTATAAATGGAATTATCTATCATAATAAATTTATAAAAGCTGTAATAAAATCTTGCACAAATTATCCATTAAAAGAGCATATTACTAAATATTCTACTATTAGAGATAATTCATTAATTTCAGTTCCACTATATTTCAAAGAAAAACAAAAAAAGGACAGAGTTGGTTGGAGTAAAAGATGTATATATAATGGTATAAATGCAGATTGTAACTACTATTTAGTAATAGCTTGTATATTGTATGCCGGATTATTTGGAATTACAACTGAAAAAAACATTGGAAAATTAGCTAAAAGTGATAATTATTCAAAAAAAGAATTAATAGAAGAGGTTAAGGCGAACAAATATTTCAAACAATTATTAAATGAAGATTTAGCAAATAAAATAATTCAAAAACTAGAAAATTATAGTGAAATATAATAATAAATTAAAAAATAAACAATAAAAGTAATTAATATAATCTAATTAAACAATTAGATAATTAGAATGAAAACCATAAAATAAAAGCATACAAAGTAAATATGACAATAGTTATAAATTGTCTTAAAAAATTTAATGTAACTTATAAATGTTAGCTTAATATAGATAAAATTTAATAAATACAAAGGAGAGAATAGTATGAATAAAGAATTTTGCTTGTTTCAAGTAGATGAAAAAAGAGTTATTTGGGAAGTTACAAAATATTGTAATTATAAATGCAAACATTGTTGTGCTTCTGCAAGTAAAATTGATACAAAAGATGAATTAAACACTGAAAGAGCATTAGAATTGTTAGATGAATTAAAAGACTATGGAGTTAAAGAAATATATTTTTCAGGTGGAGAACCTTTTTCGAGAAAGGATATTATTACTATCTTAGAAAAAGCAAAGGACAACAACATTAAATGTAATATTTCAACAAATGGTTCATATTTAACTGAGGAAATTGTAGAAAAATTGGCAAGTTTAAATTTAAACAAAGTACATATTAGTTTAGATAGTGACAATGAAAAAGATTTTAATGATTTCAGAGGTGGAGAGTATTTCGGACCTACAATAAATGCTATAAAATTATTAAAAAAGCATAATATCTATGTTAGAGTGGGAACTGTTATATGGCAAAAGAATATAAATAAATTAGAAAGAATGATAAAATTTTTAAATTCTTTAAATGTAGATGAGGTAGTTTTTAATTGGTTAATAAAAGTTGGCAGGTTAGTCGAAAATGATGATGTATGTGTGGATATAAAACACTTTGACAAAACGGTTTTAAAAATAAAAGAATACGAAGAAAAGTATAAAGATAGTATAAAAGTATCTATGCATAGAAAAGAAAAATTTTGTAACAGTAATACTCTATGTCCTGCCGGAGAAAAGTTCTTCTATATATCACCAAACGGATATGTTTCTCCTTGTTCATGGATTAAAAAGATGGATAGTAATTATACAAGTAGAAAATGCTTAAAAGATAGCAATTTTAAAGATATTATAAAAGAAGATACTATTCAGCATTTTAATAAGATGAAAAAAGCAAGATACGATATATATAAAACAGGATGTCCTGCAATTTGTAAAGAGAGAAATAAAACATATTTTTCAAAAGATCCCTTGTTAAAGGAGGAAGATTTATGAAAATATTAAATTCATGCCCCTTCAATTTAAGTGATGAAAAAACAAGAATATTATGGGAAATTACTCCTAGATGCAATATGAATTGCAAACATTGTTTGTTTTATCAAAATACTAAAAAAGGAATAAGTAAGGAATTATCAACAGAAGAGGTTTATAAGATTATTGATAATGTTTCAAAAGATAAAAATATATCAGCTATTTGGCTTTCAGGTGGAGAACCTCTATTAAGAAAAGATATTGTAGAGGTTTGTAAATATATTTCATCTAAAAGTATAGTTCCGTCATTAAGTACAAATGGTATATTGCTTAATGACGACTTAATAGATAAATTATATTATGCAGGAGTTAATTATATTCATTTAAGTTTAGATGGGGCAAAAGCATATACTCATGATTCTTTAAGAGGCGTTCCGGGGGCTTACGATAAACTTATGAAAGTTATGGATTTATTGAAAGAATCTCCTATAAATGTAGGAGCAAGTTTTATGGTCACAGAAGAAAGCGTTGAAGAATTAGAAGAGGTTGTAAAAATTGCAGATAATAAAAAATTAAGTGTTTTAAGTTTCTATTTAGTAGCAGAACTAGGGAGAGGAGCTAAAAATTTTAATAATGATAAAAGAAATTTAATTGAGAAATTATCAAATAAAATTGAAAATATTGAGAAGAATAGGAACAAAGAATCGAATTTAAAAATAGAAGTATTTCGTGCTGACAAGCCAGATGAAAAAGATAATGTTTTACAAGAATGTAAAGGATATCAATTTTTAAATATCACATATGATGGAAGACTAGGACCATGCCCATGGTTAATGAAATCAGAAGAGGGATTTGATGTCGGTTCATTATTAGAAAATGATTTTATAGAGTTAGAAAATATCTGTAAAAATAAAATGAAGCAAAAGATTAAAGAACGAAAAAGTAACATTTCTCATTGCAAATCTTGCCCTAATAATGAAATATGTGGCAAAGGATGTATGGCATTACAAAATCTTAATAAAGGTAATTTATATAGAATAGACCCTATATGTCCATCTATTTAGAGATAAGATATTATTTATTAAATTTTAAAGAAAGACAATAGTTATTTTAAGTTTAAAGTATAAGAAAAGTAACAAAGTGAATAAGTAAAGTTATTTAGTTTTTTACTTTGTTACTTTTACTTATTATATAGGAAGATTTTTATATGGAGTAAAAATAAAATATGATTCTCCTATATAAGAAAATTTATAATTGAGCTTAAATTTTATTGTATGGGTATAAAGAAATTTATAAAACAACTGAAAAAATAGGAAATTTTATTTTTAATATATATAGTTATTTTCCATATAAGAATGTATCATTTAATAAAATTCCCAAAAATCAAAAATATGATAATATTGAGATAAATATACATGTAATAAGATTAGATAATAAAGCAAAAAGATTTATAAAGTATTGCAAAAATGAATATATGCAATTTGATTCTATGAGTTTGCAAGTGTTTTATGACAGTTTAAATAAATATCTAGACAAGTGTTATGATTTAAAAAGTCATATTAATAAATATTATAGAAGAGGAAAAAAAGTTTTTGCAATATTTCCATATACTAATGATAATTTTTATATACATTATTCATATGATAATAACAATATATACTTAATAGGAAATGAAGACAATCTTGATAGAATTATTTTAGACTTTTTAACATCTAGTTCTGAAATATTGCCGTTACATTCTTCGGCAATAGGAATAAATGAAACAGCATTGTGCATATTAAGTGATAGTGGTTGCGGAAAAACATCTCTTATGTTAAAATTGCTAGAAAAACATTTCCAATTCATTACTGATGATAGCTTATTTTCAATAAATAATAAAGTTTATAGAGTAAGCAATATAATAAATGTAAGAAAAAACTTTGCTGAGAATAAAATAATAGATGACTATATTAAGAAAAAAATTAGTAAAAATACTTATCAAGAAAAATTTTCAATAAATTTAAGCTATTTTAAAAATAATATAGGATTTGAATTAGGTAATTCGTATAGTAATAAAAAATATTTGTATATAAAAAAAGAACATTGCAATTTAAAAGAAGAGGAACATAATGTCATAAAAATTATGAAAGAACCTTTTCCTTCAATATCACATCAAAGTTATTGGTGTTTTCATTACATAACAAATAATTATCTAAAAAAAATTCCAAATATAGTAAAAGATTCAATTAATTATTGGGAAAAAGAATTAAAAGATATAAAATATTTATCTTCAAATGATTTATGGAAAAATAGGGGGGATATTACTGAAAAAATTATTAGTAGCTGATTATGATAACACTTTATATACAGACGAGATAAGTCTTTTAAAAAATATAAATAAAATAAAAGAATTTAGAAAGTTAGGAAATTATTTTGCTATATCAACATCAAGAGGATATACTTCATTGATGAATGAAATAGAAAAATATAAAATACCATATGATTTTATATGCACAAATAATGGTGCAGTTATTTCTAATAATAAGGGGAAAATAATATATAAGAATTTTCTTAATATTGAAGATTTTAATAAAATAGAAAAAGTATTGGAAAACTACTATAACATAGAAATAACCAGATACTATCTAAATAGCATAAAAATCCAAAATAAAGAAAAAAGCACAAACAATTATGATATTGTACCAGACGAAATAATAGGATATAAAATAAAAGGAAATATCGAAATACTAAATGCTATAAAAAAATCTTTTGAAATCATATTAAACAATTTTGAAATATCAATAAAAGAAAACAAAAAGCTATTTTTAAATTCCAAGAAAAATACCAAGGAAAAAGCAATAAAACAATTACTTAAAGAAATTACTTTGAACTATCAATTATCTTCTTTATCATCAGAAAAAATAATGGTATATACCGTTGGAGATGACGATGTAGACTTTGGAATGCTTAAAAATTATAACGGATTTAGAATGGAAAAAAGTTCAGAATTATTAATGAAAAATATAAAAAAATCAACCAAATCTGTTGAAGAATTGATAAACTATATTGAAAATTGAAACCAAATGTGAGATTTTTTGGGTCGAGAATTTGGAAAATTTTTGAGACGAGATTTTGGGGTCGGAGACAAAAATCATGGTTGTACAATTTTAAATAAAAATAATTAAATGATTTAAAATCAATTTTAAGCCTTTTCATATAATTTATTATATAATTATTATCTGATATATTTTTCTAATTTCGAAATTTTACCATGATTTTTGTCTCCGACCCCAAAATTAGGTTCTAAAAAAGACAAACTTTGAATATATATATCTTAGATAGAAAAATAGGGAGGGAATTAAGCATGACAATAGATGAAAGAAAAACAACTATAAGTACAAGCGTAATCCAAAATTTGATATTAGAAAATAGGGGAAAATTAAGTATATCAGGAGTTTTAGATGTATTAAGTTTTGATGACCAAGTAGTAATGGTCGAAACAGAACTAGGGCTTTTAACAGTGAAAGGAGAAAATTTAAGAATAAATAAATTAAGTATAGATACATCAGAGGTAATGGTAGAAGGAACAATCTCTTTATTATCATATAGTAATAAGGAATCAGAAAGAGAAAAAACAAGTTTTATGAGTAAGATATTTAAATAAAACTTGGTGGAGGCATAATGTATGTTAATAAATCAAACCTTATTATTTTTAATATTTACAATTAATGGTGTTCTAATAGGTATTATATTTGATATATTTAGGATTTTGCGTAAAACCATAAAAACTTCCGACTTGGTTACATATATAGAGGATTTCTTATTTTGGATAATAACATCGGTCATTTTACTTTATTCTATATTTACATATAACAATGGAGAGCTTCGCTTTTTTATGTTTTTAGCCGTAATTTTGGGTTTTGCAGTATATCTTTTCACAATAAGTTCGTATTTAATAAAGATAAATGTAAAAATCATAAATACGGTAAAGAAAATCTTTTTGAAATTATTTGAAATAATCTATAAACCTTTTATAAAAATATTTAAGATATTAAAGAAAGTAATATTTAAACCAATACTATTCATAATTATAAATATAAGAAAAAATATGAAGAATATCAATAATAGCCTAAAAGATAAAAAAAATAGCAAAGCTACATATGCAATAAAAAATGACAATATTTTAAAAAATACGAATAAAACCACTAAAAAATCTAAGTATAAAATTCCAAAGAAAAAAATATTACAAAAAAAGCAAAAAGATACAATAAATTTGCAAAAAAGTTAAAAAAGTAGAAGGATTTTTATTTTTATTGTAGAATATAATAAATAGAATGAAAAATCAAGGAGAATACTTATGAAGAAAAACAAAATAATTAGAAACATAATTATTTTTATAATTTTAATATATGTAATTTTTACATTAATAAATCAACAAAAAATTTTAAACCAATATAGTGAATCAACTCAAGAATTAGCTAAAAGTGTAGAAGAAGAAAAACAAAATAGAGATGAATTATCTAAGAAAAAAGAAGATGTAAACTCTTTAGAATTTATAGAAGAAATGGCAAGAGAAAAATTAGATATGTATCATCCTAATGAAAAAGTATTTATTGATCAGGGAAAATAATCTTAGTTTGATATTTTCCCATTTTTTTGTAAAATTTCTTTTCTTTTTTTCCAAAATATGTTATAATATACAATATTTAAAATCTTAAAAAGTATTCACAAGATTTCCAAAACAAAATTGAATCAAATAAATAAGGAGGATTTATGTCAAATTTAGAAGAAATGAACTTATTAACTCTAAAAAAGATTGCAAAAGAATGTAATATAAAAAATATATCAAAATTAAAAAAAGAAGAATTAATTGAAGTACTAAAACAAGTATCTTTACCAGAAACTTATTTACAAGAAGAAAGCCAAACTTATGACGAAAACAATAATTCAAAAAATGAAAATAATGATAAGGAAACAATAGAAAAACAATATGATGAAAATGGAAATAGAATAATAGATTACAAATTAACTAACGAAGGTGATGAAATCGTTGAAGGAATACTTGATATATTACCTGATGGTTATGGATTTTTAAGAGGAGAAAATTTCCTATCAAGTGAAAAAGACGTATATGTTTCAATGGTACAAGTAAGAAGATTTAACTTAGATACAGGTGACATCATCAAAGGAATCTCTCGTTACAGAGAAGGAGAAAAATTCCCATCATTAATATTTGTTGGAGAAGTAAATGGTGAACATCCAGAAAAAGCAATGAAAAGAAAAAGATTTGATGAATTAACACCAATATATCCAAATGAAAGGCTAAAACTAGAAACAACACCAAACGATTATGCCACAAGAATTATAGACTTAATGTGTCCAATAGGAAAAGGTCAAAGAGGAATGATTGTTGCTCCACCTAAAGTTGGAAAAACAACATTACTAAAAAAAGTAGCTAACAGTATATCAAAAAACAATCCAGAAGTTGAATTAATAGTTTTATTAATAGATGAAAGACCAGAAGAAGTAACAGATATGAAAAGATCAATAAAAGGCCAAGTAATACATTCAACATTTGATGAACTACCAGAACATCATGTTAAAGTAGCAGAAATGGTATTAGCAAGAGCAAAAAGATTAATAGAACAAGGAAAAGATGTTGTTATATTATTAGACAGTATAACAAGACTTACAAGAGCATATAACCTAGTTATTCCATCTTCAGGAAGAACATTATCAGGAGGAATTGATCCAGCAGCATTACATAAACCTAAAAAATTCTTTGGTGCAGCTAGAAACATTGAATTTGGAGGAAGTCTAACAATATTAGCAACAGCCTTAATTGACACAGGAAGCAGAATGGATGATGTCATATTCGAAGAATTCAAAGGAACAGGAAATATGGAAGTTCATTTAGATAGAAAATTATCTGAAAGAAGAATATTCCCAGCAATAGATATAAATAAATCAGGAACAAGAAGAGAAGACTTATTATTAACACCACAAGAAAAAGAAACAGTTTTTGCTTTAAGAAAAGCAATGAACAGTATGTCAGTTGCAGAAGTAACAGAAGAAGTTATTAGCGAGATGACAAAAACTAAAAATAATGAAGAATTTGTTGAAAAGATGGATAGTTATTTAAAGAGATTTAAATAAAAAATAATAAAATAAAAGTATGCATTTTATTATAATAAATTTAGTATTTAGGCAAATAATTTAATTAATGCAGTAAATATTAAGTTAAAAGTATTATTTTGAAACAAAATTATAATAAAAATGATATATATTGAGGTAAAAAATGAAATATTTAGTAGTATCAGATATACATGGATCATATTATTATGCTAAAAAATTAGAAGAGATAATTAATAAAGAAAATCCTAACAAAATTATTTTATTAGGTGATTTATATTATCACGGACCAAGAAATTCTTTAACAGATGAATATAATCCAATGGAAGTATCCAAAATATTAAATAAATATAAAGATATTATTATTTGCACAAGAGGAAATTGCGATGCAGAAGTTGATGAAATGATTTCTGAATTTCAATTTGAGGAACATATTGAAATAAATATAAATGGAGTAGATTTCTTTTTTAGCCATGGTCATGTATATAATATGGATAAAATTCCTCCAACTGGCGATGTTATTGTATATGGGCATTTTCATACAGGATATATAAAAGAAGAAGATGGATTGATTTTTGCTAATCCTGGTTCAATATCTTTGCCTAAATATAATACTGCTCATAGCTATTTGATAATTGATGATAGTGAATTGATATTGAAAGATATTGATGGGGGAGTTATTGAGAAGAAGAAATATAGAGGGGGAATTTTTAGAAATAAGAATTAATTTTATGGAATTAATATAGATTATGGGGGCTTTTATAGTCCTTTTATTTTTTTGTGGGAAGAAATTAGATTTCAACTGGTATATTAGATAGTTTTCGATAAATTTTATTTTAAAGTTCATTTACTTATCCAATTTTACAAGAATAATATATTAATTTGTTTCACATCATTGACTAACATACATAATTTTTTCAAAATTGTAAAAGACAATTGACAAATTAAAACTTATATGATAAATAATAGATATTATTAATATTTTAGTGTATCTAAAATTAATATATTGATATGTATAATATTTATAGAATAGGGGGAGTGTTGATACAACATTCTTACATTTATAAATATACAACATTGCACAAAATCAAAGTTTTGTGCAAAAAGAGATAGGAGCAATATATAAAAACAGCCATAAACCTCTACTTCTACTATTTCAAGGCTTTTGACTGCTTTATAGCTATTAATATTCTATTATATATCTTTATTTTTTATTTATATCTATATTATTATAATCTTTTGTATTGCTTATTATATCAATGTTTATATGACTTATTAAAATCAATTTTAAGTCATTTTTTTATTTTACTTATATAATTTGTTATTTAATTTATTTTTAATCTGTTATTTTAATTTGTATCTATAAAATTTTTTTCATTATATCAATTATTACTTTATAATATGAAAAATTTTTCAAAAATCTCCAAAGTGCCTATTTCTCTATATTTGCCTTATTTTACAGACAACAAACTATATGCCTAAAAAATAAAAACGGCTTAAAATCGATTCTCGTGCGTCGCTTTTTTGACACTTTTTTTGCATATTTATATATGATAGTAGTTTCTGCAAAAAAATCTACTTTTTAATGCTAATTTTCTAAAATCAATATTTAACCCTAAAATTTTAAACAAGTAATTTATCAATCTAAAAATAAAAATGGCTTAAAATCGATTTTAGAAGGTCATTATTTTGTATAATTTTAGTTTGTAATACAGTTATTGCAATTATTATAGAACTCATTGGATTATAGTATAAAATGCAAATATTATATTAATTAGAATATATAAATCTGCAAACGAAATTCATTAAAATCAAAATTTATATAATAAATGATTAATTTTACATTTCAATAATTAAAATTGCTTAAAAACGATTTTGAACTTAATGAAACAATAATTTAATTAAAACATTATATAAATTCTATAAAAAATCACTAAATAACAAATGTTCGTTTTTTAGTATTACAATGTTTGCATTACAAAATTATAATTTTTAAAATTCTAAATATTTATAAATTATAATTTTAAAAATTTCTATAAATTATTTTTAAATCTTATT
>ENA-OPBF01000302-OPBF01000302.1-human-gut-metagenome-genome-assembly--contig:-NODE-302-length-41235-cov-3.231107_pt1 | contig 41235 bp, 48 predicted proteins | sample MGYA00241067_ERZ501450 | MGnify/ENA primary metagenome ERZ501450 (study PRJEB25962, sample SAMEA2042516) | human gut metagenome | biome: human gut; feature: human-associated habitat; material: faeces... | reverse complement strand
GTGTAGCAGCCATAGTTTGCAAATCTACACCTAAAATCACTAAAAATTCATGTTCAAAAAATATAAATAACAGAGAAAAAATGACCCCACACCCAACACAACAATAAAAACAAATATTTGAAACTTTTTTGACTATATCAAATTTTTTTATCCCTAGCATACGACTCATCAAACTTGAACTACCAACACCAAATAAATTATTAACAATATTAAAAGAAAGTAAAATAGGAGCAGATAAAGTCACAGCAGCAGTTTGCAACGAATCATTCAATGTTGCAACAAAGAATGTATCAGAAAGATTATATAATATCGTAACAAGTGAACTCAAAACCATCGGTAAGGACATTATCATAATTGCCTTCATAATTGGCATTGTTTCAAACAAGTCTTGCCTTTTACTCATATCTACATTCATGATTAATCCCCATTTATTAGTTGATAATGATTCATTGCTTTTGTAAATCCTTCATGATAAATATCATCTGTGATAAATTCACAAACTTCTTTTATTTCTCTAGGTGCCTGTCCCATAGCAATGGTATGCTTGGCATATTGAAGCATTTCAAGATCATTATAGTCATCTCCAATTGCATATGTATCTATGATATCTGCATGAAAATACTCCAACACTTTCTCCATTCCTGATTTTTTAGATACTCCTTTTTTACTGATTTCACCATGAATAGATAGAGGATTCCCCATTATAGGAACAACCTGATATTTATTATGAAAATAATCAAATATATTTTGATAATCTAGTGGAGAAGGGTTTTCATAATACATTATTGGGTCTTCATACCAATGAATCTTTTGGACTTTTAATGACTTTAAATCTTTAATAAATCGATAGTTTTGTTGAAATGATTCTTTAAGATTTTCTATATCTATTTCTCCTCTATTTAAAAACATCATTCTTTTTAAATGTAAATCTTCGGTTCCTTTTTGAATATAATTAAAATCTGCACATTCCAAAGTATACCTTAGTCCAAACAGGTCAAAATAACAAACAATTTCCTGCAATTCATTATAAGATAAATAGTTTTGAAAAATAACTTGATCATTTATGATAATATGATTTCCACTAGAACAAATCAAATATTTCAAATCCAATATATCTACAATCTGTTGAATAGACTTTCTAGCCCTTCCAGTAGCTAGGACTGGAATATGTCCATTCATTTTTAGTTGATTAACGGATGCTACTGTCTGAGATGAAATAAATGTTTTATTAATAATTGTTCCATCAGCATCAAAAAAGATAATTTTTCGACTCATGAATATAACACTCCTTTCATAAATAATAAAGTACATGCAAGCATGTACTTTATTTGCTCAATATATAATGATGATTAATTAAGGGAGAAAAAATATATATTAATCTAAATCTTCACCATTTGTTGCAATAACTTTTTTATACCATTCAAATGAATCTTTTTTGTAACGTTGATATGATCCTTGACCTAAATCATCTGCATCAACATAAATATAGCCATACCTTTTTTTCATTTGACCTGTTGAAGCTGATACCAAATCAATACATCCCCAAGATGTATAACCCATTAAATCTACACCATCTAATGTTATAGCATCCTTCATAGCCTTGATATGTTCTCTAAGATAATGAATATGATACTCATCATGCACACGACCATTTTCTAAAGTATCAATACCACCTACCCCATTTTCAGCAATAAATAGAGGTTTTTGATAACGTTCATAAAATTGATTAAGTGTTGTTCTTAACCCCAATGCATCAATTTGCCACTTCCATGCTGTATCCTTTTCTTTCAAATATGGATTTCTCAATGTAGGAAAAACATTCCCTTCAGCCTTTTCAGCAATCACATTTTGATCTGCACAAACAAGCTGTGAAGAATAGTAAGAAAAAGATATAAAATCAACTGTATGATTTTTTAACACTTCCTTATCTTCTTTAAAAAATGGAATATCAAACCCAATTCTTTCAAATTCTTTAAGCTTATATTCAGGATACTCTCCTCTTACAAGAACATCAGAAAAGAAGAATTTTCCTCGTCCACTTGCATGAGCAAGCCAAACATCCTCTGGAGCACAACGATATGGATAAGTCACTCCAGCTGCCAACATACATCCTACCATATTGTTTTTATCAATTTCATGAGCTATCTTTACAGCCCATGCACTGGCAACAAGTTCATGATGAACTGCCGTATAAATTTGTTGCAGTCTTTCCTCTTCACTTCTAATAACAACACCAGCTGCATAATATGGCAGAGATGTAATACAATTAATTTCATTAAAAGTTAACCAATACTTCACCATTCCCTTGTATCTAGTTAAAATGGTTTTGACATATTTTTTAAAACACTCTATGGTTTCTCGACTTTCCCATCCATTATATCTTTTAACCAATTCTAAAGGGATATCATAATGTGTCATTGTAACTAGGGGCTCAATTCCATAAAGATGTAACTCATTAAAAACATCTTCATAAAATTGTAAACCTTTTTCATTTGGTTTTTCATCAATACCAAGAGGGAAGATTCTTGCCCAATCAATAGACATTCTAAATACTTTAAATCCCATTTCTGCAAATAACGCAATATCTTCTTTATAATGATGATAAAAATCTATACCTTTCATACTAGGATAATACGTATTAGGCTTTTGTTGTAAAGAATCTAATGTTCCACTCATAACATTCCATCTTTCACTTCCTTGAGGAACAAGGTCAATATGCCCTAAACCTCTACCATCCTCTAAATGTGCACCTTCACATTGATTAGCTGCAGTTGCTCCACCCCATAGAAAGTGATCAGGAAATCCCAACTGTTTCCTCTTCATTAAGCAATACTCTCCTCAATGTTATTACTATCTATTTCTTCTTCTTTCATTTTTTCTTTTGTACCTAATTGACTATCATAAATTTTAAAGAATGGATACCAAACAACCGCAAGAATAGCAATAAGGACAATTTCAAATATAATAATTCGAAAATCCAAACATTTGATAAAACTGTTAATAAAAATCGGGAATGTTCCAGCAACTTGCAAATAAATTGGTGTAATTAATCCTGTCATACAACAAATAGTATATAAAGCATTACTAAGCAATGTTCCTACAATAAATGGAATCATCAAAATAGGATTAAAGGCAATTGGTGCGCCATATAATACTGGTTCACTTATCCTGCAAAAACTTGGAATAATTGTTGCTTTTCCAAAAGCCTTTAATTGTTTTGAATGTGCTAATAAAAGACATAAGAGAACAAAACTAAATGTATTACCTGCTCCCCCTAATAAATTTCCAGCATCACCAAACATTGCAGGTTGGAAAATAATATCTTTACCAGCTGCGACTAATTCCATATTTCGTGTTGCAACTTGCATACCAATAGCTGTTGTAAAAGGCATCAAAATCATTGTTCCATGAAGCCCACAGCACCAGAATAATGAACTAATGATACATAAAGCAATAGCACCTGGCCAAGTATTACATAATCCACCTAATGGTTTACCTAATACAAATTCAATTAGTGCTGGTAGTGTCATTGTTGGATCATATGCTTGAATCAATAAATTTCCACCAAAGAAAATAATAGTATTAAGGACACCTGGAATAATTAAACTAAAAGTTTCTGAAATAAATGGTGGTACAGATTCAGGAAGACGAATTGTCAAATGATGGCTTAAACAGAATCTTGTTACTTCCACTGTTACTATTGCCACAACAATTGCTGTAAACAATCCTTGTGATCCTAAATATGTTGTTTTCATCATAGATGCAACTGACCCATCTGCCAATGCATAATATCCAGCAGGTGCAGCAGTTAACATAAAGATGATTGCTGATGTTAATGCTGAGCTCATTGCTGACATTTTGTAACTTGATGCTAAGTTATAAGCAATTGCAAAAGCAGCAATAACACCTAACATTCCCATTGTCATATTAAATGGAATCAATATAACCATTTTATATTTTGCTGCAAAATTAACCCATCCTGAAAAGATGGATAATATCCCACCATTCGCTACCATATCCGCTGTAACTGGTGGATTGGCAATAATCATGAATACAGCACCAATAAATATAAAACTAATCATTGCCATGAAACCTCTTTGCATAGCTAATAAATGACGCTGTCTACCAAAGAAATTTGCAAGAGGTGTTAGTTTTTCATTTAAAAATTTCATAAATTTTTCCATTTTTATCCCCTCCTATTTATCTAATAATTTATGAACCTGCTTCATTATGTTTTCAACATTTCCTAAACCATAATCAGCTGGATTAATTTTATCAACAGGTTTTCCTACCGCAATACCCTTAATTTCTTCCAATTGATAAGCAATTTGTGGCCCTACCAAAATACAATCATAATCTTTATATACATTTTCAATATCGCTTGAAGGTTTTGCAATAACCTCTAACTCTATTCCTTTTTCTTTTCCCCATTTTCTCATTTTTTGCATCAATATGCTTGTAGAAAGTCCATTGGCACAACATAATAATATTTTCATATTTTTTTACTCCTTTTCAAATGTCTTTTTGTAAATCTTGATAAGTTCCTGAATAAAATCAATAGCTAACATGCTCGTCATAAGATGATCCTGAGAATGAATAAGTAAAACATTAATAGGTGTTTTTTCTCCGTTTGCTTCACTCGTAAGAAGATCAGTTTGACTTTGATGAGATTGATTAATTTCAGTTCGTGCTTCTTTAATAAGATTTTCTGCCTTTTCAAAATTGTTTTTTTCAGCTTCTCTTAATGCTGAATATGCTAATGATTTTGCTTCACCAGCATGTGCAATAATTGTAAAAGCAATTTGTTCTACATCCATTGTTTCACCTCATTTTTTTATAAAATCATTAAACAAATTCTAATAATTGATCGATCTTTGTATTTTCCTTGTTCAACGATATCAATATACAATGAATCTTGTATTCTTTCAAATCACTTCAAATGAATCGATTTTTAACTTTTTATACACTATTTTCTTTATTTATACACTTTTGATTTTGCTCTTTATTTATGATACATATTGCTAAAATAAGTTTACTTTTTCTCATTAAAAATACCCTCACTCTTTTTATAACTGCCTATTTAAAAAACATACACTTTATACACTTAAAAATAAAAATCCAACTTTAAAAGTTAGATTTCCTTAATCATTTTAATAATCATTGCGATATCTGAATCTGAGAATTTAATTTCAAAGACTTTCTCTATATCTGAAAAAACATCACAAAGATAATTATATATTTTCTTATTTGCCATTATTATTTTGTTATAATCTCTTATCTGTTTAATATTTTGTTGGTGAACCAATTGATAAATAAGATGACTTATATGCATAATCAAACCTATTCGTTTATTTTGATTTAAAGGATATTTTACATCAATTTTATGAATTGCTTGAATTAAATTTTCCTTCAATAAGTCAATATCAAAATCAGGCATTTGTTCCTCTATATTCTTAAATATCAATGAATATTTAATTCTCTTTTTTGTTGGTAAAAACTTACCATTCACACTAAATAATTCTGATAATTGTTCAATAGGTGTATTAAATAATTGAGAAATAGAAATAAATGAAACTCCATGTAAATGCGGATTAAACGTTCCTATAACATATAATATATTATGTTCTTCCTTTAAGTGGTTAATCTGTGAAATAAGCTGGTTTTTATCCTTCATAGATAAAGGTATAATATCAATATCACGAAATTCAATGATTTTTTCCAAATATCTTTTTATTTGTAAGGCTCCACCTTCTCCTGTCATACATAACGTAATAATAATATCCTTTTTAATTTCCCTCTTATAATTATCGACAATAGATGGAAAGTATTTTTCGTAACTATCCTTCATACTTAATACAATTGAATCCAGATCATGAATTGTTTCCATTTTTCTAGCACATTCTAATGCAATTAAAGTGGTTGGAGATATAATAAATTGGATATTAATACCAGTTTCATCTGCGATTTCTTGAGCCATAGTTTTTAATGATCCCATGTCATACATCATCAATATCCCTTTTCCCATATTAATTTGTTTGATAAAATTTTTAAGTTCATTATATGCATCTATAATTTCTTTATCTAAAGATAAGTTAAAAGCATAAACTTTGTCTGTCTTTACAAGAGTTTTAACAACATCAACAAGTGAGGATGCTGTTTGACTACCATGCATGGCAATCAAAAACACAGGAAATCCATCATCTTCTATAGCTTGATTCTTTTCACAAATAAACATAGTTATTAATGATGCTTCCTCTAGTTCAATATGTACATTTAATTGTTCTTCTATTGTATCTAGAAGTTGCAAACTTAATACATATTCTTTCTGGTTTTCCTTTATTGTTTGTTCTATATAATCATCACTATAACTTCGAACTTCTGGATGCTCTACAAGAGATTGTAAATGTAAACACAAGCCATAAAAAACTGAGTCTGGAAAAAAACGGTCCAATTTACGTGATGCATAATCTAAAAAATCTTTTACTAATTGGATGATCTCATTATTTACAATTTTACTTAACGATGTTTCATCTATGTTCTTACTTTTTATTTCTTTATTATATTTATTTAAAAATACATTTATTTTTGAATTTTGAAATGATTTTTCATTAAAAGTCATATCTTTTAAATAACTATATTTATCTTGATGTTTTTCTAACAAAAAGTCATCTTTTGTTTTTTCAACAGATTCTTTTGTAAAACAATAAACATAATCATACGAAACAAATTCACTCAATTCAGCTGCATGGCTTTTATAAAAAATAGATCCTTTTTTGACATATTTAGGGAAATCATATAAATATAAGTGGATATTTTCATTATTATAATCTATTTCTCTTAAATAAGCACTTGCACAGCCTTCTTTGATATCGTTTATGAATTGCTTAATGTTTCTTTCACAATGATATAGTAGTAAACACAATAATACTTCAGCATCTATAATAAAATTTTTATCAATTTTTTGTGATTCTTTTTGTAAAGTATTCTTCATAATGTCAAATCGTTCATTTAAACTTCTATCCATTAGATCAGGTATATCAATAATAACATTCATACATTCTAAATAATTTTTTCTAAAATCTTCATCTACATTTTTATCTGATGAAAAAACTAAAATAAAATGACCTTCTTTTGATTGTAATGTTATTAAATCGTAGATAATTGCTCGTTTATCTCGTGATATTAAATGAACATTATCAACAAACATAATTCCATCTTCGACCTGCTTTAATAAAGCAGCACTTTTTATAACATCTATCAAGTCATTTTCATGGTTCATATAATATTTACAATTAAGTTTGAGCAATTGAGCCTTTTTAGAAACCATTTTTCTTTCTTTAACATATTCAAATAACGTTTGAACAAAAAAGCTTTTTCCAACACCACTTGATCCAATAAAAAGAAACATATGCTTTTTATCTGGATATATCAATTCTGACTTTACCTTCTTTATAGCATTTTTTAAACTATCATTACAACCAATCATTTTTTGAAATACTAAATCATATTTCTCATTTGATTGATTGAGATTTATTAATCTATATAATACAGGTCTTCCATCTATCTTTTCTAATTTATTGTCCTTAACCAACTGATTAAGTATAGATGATATGTTCGTTCTTTGCATATGAAAATGATCAACTAATTCTTGAGTTGTAAAAAGCTTTTCTTTATCAGCAACACTAACTGTTCTTTGCATATATGATAAAATTAAATCTTTCTTTTTCATGCATAATCACCCTCCTATAACTTCTAAAAAAACCTCTAATAAAATTATTTGATTTATTATAATTATTGTAAAAGCAATTGACTTTCAGATAATCCTTTTGAAATCAATTTTGTTATAAATTGAATCATATTTTCCACAGGTATTTTCCTCCCATCAATGATCCATTGACTATATATCATTATAAAACTACCATATAAATATGATACAAAAATATTAGCCTCGTAATCCTGACACTTTGAAAAGTTATCATAAGATTTAAGATAATTAAACATTTGTTCCCTTATATAATCACTCGGACTTTTACAAAAAGTCAAATGTCCTTGAATAGACATAATCTTATTATCAACATTACTAGCATTTGCTAAAAATAAAAACAATTTTCTAATAAACTTTTCTAAATCATCTACATTCCATTTATCTGGAAGTGTTTTAAAAAAATTTGACAATATACTAATTTGTTGATTTACAAGTAAATCATCTAAATTTTGATAATGTAAATAGAAGGTTTTTCTATTGATTTGAGCACGTTCTACTAATTTTCTAATTGTTATTTGTGAATAATCCATTTCTAACAGCATTGCTTTAAAAGTATTTTGAATAAGTGATTCTGTTTTAATATATCTCAAATCATTTTGTGATTCTCTCTTCATTTTGACTCCTTTAATCTATATTATTTTTTAAATGTGGCATAATCTACAAAATTCTAAAACTGACCATTGATAGAAATATCATAAAAATTATAATTGATAAATGATGAATAATCAACATTAATACAATAAATAATAACAAGGAGGTTAAATTAATGCAAAATGAAGAAAAAATAGAATTATTTGAATATATCCCTGTTTCTAAATCAGTCATAAAACTAGCTCTTCCTATGATTTTAAGTTCACTAACTGTCATTATATATAATATGGCAGATACATTTTTTGTTGGGATGCTAGCTGATCCTATTCAAAATGCGGCAATTACATTAGCAGCTCCAATAATGCTAGCATTTAATGTCATTAGTAATTTACTTGGTGTTGGTACAGCAAGTATGATGAGTCGTTCACTAGATGCTAAAGATTATAAAACAGTTAAGCAAAGTTCTGCTTTTGGTTTTTATGGCACTTTATTTTCAGGATTATTATTTTTCATTGTTTATACGATTTTCAAACAGCCAATCATGGAACTTATGGGAGTCCAAGTCAATACAGAGTTTGCTACAAATATCTATATGTTTTGGACTGTGACTTTAGGTGCCCTTCCAACAATTTTACATATAGTCATGTTAAACATTATTCGTGCAGAAGGCAAATCAGTTCTCGCAAGTGCAGGAGTTGCAGTGGGATGTATTCTCAATATTATTCTTGATCCTATTTTTGTTTTACCATGGGGATTGAATATGGGAGCAAGTGGAGCAGGATGTGCAACATTCTTATCAAATTGTGCATCATGTATTTTCTACTTTATTATTCTCTTTAAAAAAAGAGAAAAAATGTTTGCAAGTATTTCTATAAAAGATTTGGTATTAAATAAAAAAGTTGATTATGGTGTATGTAGTATTGGCGTACCTGCTTCTATTCAAACTTTATTAAATGTGACAAGTATGACAATATTAAACAATTTTACTGTTATTTATGGAGCAACTGCTGTAGCAGCTATGAGCATTGCTCAAAAAATTAATTCTATACCTCTCAACATAGCCTTAGGTGGCTCACAAGAAATTATGCCATTAATCAGTTATACATATGCAAGTAAAAATTATAAAAGAATGAAAAATGCTGTTAATTACACAAGAAATGTTATGTTAATATTTTTAATATTATGTTCTTCTGTTTCATTTATCCTTGCTAAGTCTTTTGTTGGTGTATTCATGAATAGTTCTGATATTAGTACTTATGGAAGTCAATTACTAAGAGGCTTTAGTTTAGGCATACCATTTTTGTGCCTTGATTATTTATCTGTAGCTATTTTTCAAGCTGTTGGCATGGGAAAATATGCATTTTTCTTTGCAATTGCCCGAAAAATTATTTTAGAAATTCCATCATTAATTATTTTAAATTCATTCTTCCCTCTTTATGGTTTAGCATATGCTCAATTTGTTACAGAAATTATACTGTCTATAATCTCAATTATTGTATTAAGAAGATTATTTCATAATTTAATTTGATTAAACACATGACACATAAATGCAAAATCAATATTTGAATTTTTTAATAATAGCTCTAATAGAATATTATACTATATATAAATCTAATTATTTGATGTATTTAAATATTTTCTCTGTAAATATATATTTCAATTTTAAAGTTACAGTTATGACATTATGTCACTATCCTAGTGACCTCAAAAGGACATAGTCATCCTTACAAAAAACATTAATTTAAAAAATACATATTGCTTGTATTTCCGTTATTTTCTCTTGTTCTATGAATTCTTAATATCAGTTCTTCTTTTTCTAATACTTGAAGAGATCTTCTTATTGTTCTTGAACTTAATCCTGTATCTCTTGATAGGGTATTGACAGAAGGGAAGCAAGACCATGTTTTCCTGTTCGCATACTGAAGTAATGCTCGATAAACTGATCTTGCTGTTGGTGAAATATTTGCACCTGAAACTTTTGTATAAAAATACATATAGTCTTTATTCAACTTTAACACCTCCCCTTTTAATGGATTGGAAGTCAATGTGTTGCATAATATTATCTATATTCTGATTCTTGCTTTTTAATATCGATTCAATTTCATACATACTCGCATATTCAACTTCTCTATGATTTCTCATTCTCATTTTATATTCTCCACTCAACTCTATACCCCATTTCTTATAAAGTCTTAACTTTGTTTTCATGGGATTCTTTCCTGTTTTCATAAGTATGAAGTTTCCCTTAGGCATTGATTTTAACTCATCAGTTGTCATCAACGGTCTTTGAATCATCTGCAATGATTGTGATGGATCATTTTTACCCTTGCTGACAGAGCCACTTAAAACAGTCTTATATCCTAAGTTTTCACTCATGACTTTTGCTGTTTCTGAATTAGGTGCAAATCCCCCAAACAATGTATCCTGACAGTTATCCATAATGATAGATGCCCCTTCTTTACCATAGTTCTTTTCCAGCTGTGCAAGTGATTGAATAATCGCAACAATTGATATATTTCTTGATCTGGATGCTGAAAACATCATTTCTGCTGACTGTATAGCTGGTATTGTTCCTATTTCATCTAGATACATAATGACCTTATTCTTTAATCGTCCACCCTGTTCATCTGCATATGCCAGCATTTCTCTATAGTACTGTTGAATAAATAAACTGATAAGGAAGTGTTTCGTATTATCTTCCTCTGGCATAACTAAAAAAATGGCTGATTTTTCAGCACAGAATTTCTCTATATCAACAGCTGTTTCAAAACAGAGTATCTGTTCTATCTCACTGTCAATAAATGCATTCAGCCTTGAGAGGATTGTTGATAATACTGACATCATAGCCTGTTCTCCTGTATTCAATGCAGAACCTGCAAACCATTTGGCTTTATGATTGTCTGGCAACAAATCCATCATGACCTGAAAGCTAGATTTTCCTTTGATTTTTGATGGCTTCAGTAAATCCTGAACAAGTTTAAATACGCTCACAATATGTCTTTGTCTTGCAGGACAAAATTCAGAAATAATAAGAATCACACTTGTCAGTAGTCCTTCTGCAGAATCATAAAAGAAACTATTTTGACCGTAGTTCGATGCACTTTCTCCATCACTGAATATAATTGTCTTTGCAATGATCTTGGCATACTTTTCTGTCTTTGCTTTTAGACTTAAATTATGTCTACCCTGCTTATAGAGATCCATATATTTATTAACCAGATGGAGCATATTATTTCCATCAGAAAATAATGGATTTCTTAAATCAATGACCGAGACATGATAGCCATAATAGTCTTTTGCGATTGCACCATAATTTCTATAAAGATCCCCCTTTGTATCAGTTGTAATAAAGGAAATCCCACTAGCACAGGCATATTCCAAATTGGGATATAAAAAATGTGCTGTCTTTCCAACACCAGCAGCACCTATCATAAGTAAATGAATATCATCAGTATCAATATAACAGGTCGTTTTATTGAATTTGATCTGTGTTCCAACAACCAATCCCTGATGCTTTGGCAGATTAATTCTATTTCGCCATTTATTCGCATTGAAATCAATTTTCTTAAAAGTATTATTGATTTCTCTTTGAGTCGCAAAACTTGCAGTTCCATGCTGTCCATCTCCAACTGTTTTGGACTTGATACGATCAAGATTATAGTTATTCCCAAAGACAACAGCACATCCTATAAATATAAAAAAAAGACAGCCTATAAATATAAACGTTATCTTATCATCCATACATTGACCTCCTCTCTAAATTAAACTGATTTGCCTTTAATAACCTTTCATTTCCATATCAAAAGCATCATCAAATGATTGTTCATCTCCTGTAGGTATCACATATTCATTCATAATTGCTAGGGCTTCATCATAGCTTCCACATGATGTCACTCTATCAAACATTTCTTTTGACTTTTCTGGATATCCTGCTTTCTTTAAGGCATTTGAACATATTCCCATTAAATTAAAAACATTTCCATCTTCACCTATCATCTTCGCTTCTGGTCTTAGACTTTCCTCTAGTCCTAATTTTTCTTTCATTTCCATATTCCTGACTAACTCCCTTCTGATTTGTAATTTCATATTCAATAGATCACTGGAACATTGTCTATAAATATCTGCCAGTATTTGATTACTTTCATGATTATCTAATCCTGTTTTAATATCTTTCAAGCTGTTAAAAACATTATGAATGGATTTATTAATATTTCCATTATCCTTATAAGCTCGATAATCATCTTTTAATGTATCCCATACCTTTGATTCTTTAGTAAAAGGAACATCTTTATATAAAAGCTGATGTTCCATAGTTAAAACGAGCTTTAATAATTTTTCTGACTGTTTATTAAGATTATAAAAGTCATTTTTTCCATTTTTATTGAAAGCATAATAGACCTTCATAAACTGATTGCCTATGGTTGTATGTGTGATTTCATCATGTCCTGTTAATTGAAAATGTGAATTCTTTAAATTTTCAATTTCAGTATACATTTCCATATATTTAGGATTATCAACCGCCTTGATAACTTCAATGCCATGAAGTTCTTTCAGATCTTCATTAAAGTCTTTATTCTTTGGCTGAATAATAGATGCATCAATCATCTGTCTATCGTGAAGCACATCCAAAACTCTTTCGGCACCTTCTATTCCTGCTTCGTCATGATCAAAACAAAGAAACACTTTCTTTAAGGAATCATTTGTATCCAGCAGATGTTCCAGTCCCTGTGTTCCAAGTCCATTCAATGCAATATAGCTATGCTCCTGCCAATTTTCTTTATGCAGTGAAATATAAGAAAGCATATCTATCGGTGCTTCAAAAACATAAATTTGATTGCTTTGTCCTAAATAATGAAAGGTATACCTTGGATCAGATCCTTCAACATTTCCTCTGAATCCACCATTGATCAGTGTACTTCTTTTATGTGCATGTCTTGGTACACCTTCTTCATCATATCCAACAAAAACTGCATTATGATAAACTGCATCTTCATAGATCAATCCCTTCTGTACAAATGCATTCAAAACCTCTTTATCAATACATCTGCCATTTAACAGATAGCCATAAACTCTTCTCATTGAATCATTTCTTTCTGGCATGATAAATTCTTTTTTTACTTCTTCTTCAGGATGAACATCAACTATCATTCCTGTATCGTTCGCAAAAGATAAAAGAAGTTCCATCGCCTGCTTGAAATTATAACCATAGAACTCTTTTAAAAATTGAATGGGATAGCCACCTTCCTGTGTTTTCCATTTATAATACTGATTGCCTCTTATGGTTACACTTGTATATCTGTTCCATCTCATATCCTTGCCAGATTTGGTGAGTGTTTCTCCCTGTTGTCTTAAATATTCAACAAGATTGACCTGATTGGCAACTGAAATCTGTTCATCAGAAAACCTTTTGTATCTTTCCATTGTCTACCTGTTCCTTTCCTTGATTCTCTTTTTGATGGCAGTATTTCTTCTTTTTGATAAATTTTGTCTATTATCACCTATTTTTTGAATATCCTTAAAATTATATTTTTTCTTTTTCATTGATAAAATCCTCCTAGTTTAATGTGTGGTCATCCTGTTTATGACCCATTGCTAATTTCTTTTGCATGATCTTCTGCTTCAGTTTTCTTTCTGTTCCTGCAAGCGGATGATTGTTAATTGGCATCTGACTTTGAAAAATGCGACTCACATGATGAAAAAATCTTGATGCCATTAGTGCCAGTGGCTGATGATAAAAGTCATTCATATGTTCTAATAGGTATTGAGCATATTCATTTCCCTGCTGTGCAGATTTTTGAAGATACTCAACTGCAAGTTTCTCATCCTGTTCAACATCTTTTCCAAATAAAAAAAGTTTGCCTAGCATATACTGAGCAAACTGATTATTGTTTGATTCTGCAGTTTTTAGATAATTGATAGCTTTATCAATATCTTTTTCTATTTTTTGACCTTCTATAAGTAATTGAGCCATTTTGATAAGTGCAGGTTCAAATTGTTTATCACAAGCCATCTTTAAATAGTGAAGACTTAAATCATGATTTTGAGTTTCTTCATAGATTTGAAAAAGTTTATAAAAGGCATACTCATTATCATCACATAATGAAAGATAATGGATTGCTTTTTCGGTATCCTTTTCTATATGTTCTCCACTGCTATATTCTTTTCCTAAGATATAGCAGGCAAGCTGATTATCTGATTCTTCCAGCCATTTCATGGCTCTAGGAATATTTTCATAGTCATCTTCCTGTAGATAAATTTGTGCAAGCAGTAATTTAGCATTCTCATTTTCAAGACTGACTGCCTTTTCAAGATAAGAGATTGCCTTATCAATGTCTTTTTCACATCCTTTTCCTTTCAATGTCATCATTCCAAGTCTATAGAGAAGATTATCATCTTCCTGTTTTTCAATCATTTCTTGAAATGAATGATAGGCTTTTTTATAATGGCAACTGGCTAAATATTCATCTTTTTCACATCCGATTCCATAATCATAATGTCTTGCAAGTTCATAGTTTCCATAAACATTTCCATTTGTTGCTGACTGTTTAAAATAATCAAATGCATTTTCATTATTTTGATCAACACCTAGTCCTCTTTGATACATAACTCCCAGTGAATACTGAGCATAGGGATTATCACTCTGTTCAAAATATTCATAGGCTTTCTGATAATCAATTTCTGTTCCCATTCCATAAAGGTAATGTTTACCTACTCTATAACTGCAATACGATTTTACAAATTTATTTTCAACTGCTTCATTTAGCAGTTCTTCAAATCCTTTAAAAGATTTTTCATAAAACTGATTTGAGAGTTCTTCTTTTTGATTAACTGCATACAGTTTTCCAAGCAATGCATAGGCAAGAACATTATTTCGTTGACACTCCATTTTCAACAGTTCTTCAGCTTTTTTGATATCCTGCTCCTGATTCCCATTTCCATAAAAGTATTCAACAGCACTTTTATAATCACTTGTCCACTCAAGTATAAATCCATTTGCAGTTGAACCTTTATTGTTTGTATCCTCAACATCTTCTATATCATTGTCATTAAATAATTGACTGTCATCTTCTGTTTCTTGAATTTCCTGAAAATCAAATATCTCATTCGTTTGGAAAGACATCACTTCTTTCAAAATCATATTTTTGATGCTCCTGAACTCTTTTTGTTCAAGCAATGGTAATCTCTCTAACAGTTCATCTTTATATGTTGAATGGATATCCTGCTTATATATTAGCCACTGCTCGTAAAGCTGTTGAAGATATTCATTTTTTTCCATCTCCCTCAAGATATCATTAATGATCTGTTTGGACTCTTTAGGAATATATGCAAAAGCAAGTCTTCCATGATAATTTTCCAGACTTGTCTTTAATTCCATGATTTTACGAAATATATAATCATTATCTATATGACTGACTTCTATTCCCTGTAACATCTTTTTCACAATATCCTGGCTGTATTTTTTAAGTTCATTTCGTATTTCTGTTTGTTCGCTATAGGTCTGTATCAGATCCTGTTTAAAAATCTCTTTCGCAAATATCCCTCTTATTTTTTCAATACCCTGTTTTGTGACAAATCCTTCTTTAACATCAGTTGAATAAACGATCATATGAATATGTGGATGATGTCCTTCATTATGAAAAGCAGCATACCATTTGAGATGATTAACATCAATTTTCATGGCTTCTGCCAGTTCATTTCTTTTGCTTTGACATAAACTCATCCAGTTTTGTACATGATCATATCCTAATCTTGAAGCATCTTCTCTCTTTAAAGAAATAATATGTGTCCATACATTTCCTTCATGTTTTCCTACTTCATCAATAACATCTTTTAAATGAACTTCATAGCCGTGATCACTGAATAGACCATGTTCTCCCAGCTTTTCAACACGTGGTCTATGGGAAATATAATCAACATAATTTTCTTTTGTTGCTATATCATGGATGTTGCTGTCAATAACAGAGGAAATCAACTCACTTGCATTTTCTCTGTTGGGATTTGAAGTATAATCATCATATTCAAACATCTTCTTTGCTTCTGGATAATCTTTCATCAACTGACTGATCAGTTGTTTTTGTTTTGTAGTTGCTGGCTTATCTCCATGATCACTTTTGTATTTTTCCACACCTTCTCTTGTTGCAATATATTGAACATAATATTCCTTATGTGCTTTTCCTTTGATATAGCCAGTCTTGACAATAATTCTTGGTATCTTTAGCACCTCCCAAATAAAAAGAACCACCATGAAGATGATCCTTTACCTACATTATTCTCTTTTCATAACAGCCATTGCAATATCATAGCCTATATAAAATCCCTGTTTAAAAAAACAGTACATTTCTTCATTAGTGACTCCAGACCCTGCACTTATAAATGCATCATCAATATCTTTTGCTTCCTTTTCTCCATATTTTTCTATTAATGCTTCAATGATTTTTTGATGCATTTCATCTAGCATTTCGCTATCTTTTTTGATGAGTTCTCTATTAGGACATACGTGATCCATAGGAATAAGATTTCCCATATAGATTGTTCTTAAAATATCATCCATACTTTAGACCATATAGCTGATTGATATCAGCTTCCTTGATTTCATCATATAATTGAACTCCACATCTGACTCCCTGAACAAAGTAATCGAAGGACTGCATTGAATCACAATTAGATTGTTCGTCTAGTGCCTGCCTAATCAAAACAAGATCATCTTCATGAAAATGTTTTTCTAATTGCTTTTCAATTTCAAGCATCTTTTCATACTGTTCCTCAACCTCTTTTCTTTCATAAAAACTGGGTGAATGGTTCATCCATTGTGAACATAAACATTCCAAAATCTTTTCCATAACATCTTCTCCTCTCTTTAGCACAACACACTACCACACCCATTTTCATTTATCCAGACTTTTCGCAATTAACTTTTCTGATATCTATAGGCATCTTCAAATGTGATCTGTCCTCTTGTCCCATTGACTTCTTTTGCACATTTTTTTCTGAGCTTTTTTAATGTATCTTCATCCACCTCAGCAGTCGCAGCCAAAATATTCATCAGCATGGAAAGTTCAACTGTATTTTTATATAAAACCTTAGCTATTCTATCTTCTGATGTATGAATGATACCATTCATTGCAGATGAAAGTGCAATAGGAAGATATTGATTTTCATCTGCTGATCTTATATATCCATCATAGAACTTGATGGCTTTTTCAATAAATTCACTTCGACTTCTGCAGTCTGCTCTTTCACTCATTTGATCTAATTCATTCATTACATTTTGACTGAGCCATATCGTTGTTCTTTGTTTCTTTTCCATTCATTCCTCCAATAAAAAAGCCAATCCATTATCAGAAATTGACCTCATCATTTTACTTTTTTTATAAAAAATTGTATGTTGACTTTCACTTTAGCATAAACTATAATGTAAGTGAAAAGAGGAACAGCCGATAAGCGGTTATGCCTTGGATTTACAATAGTGAAATAACTACCTCACTAGTTGACCAGACACATGAGGTAGTTATTTTTTTGCTTTATTATCCTTATCAATAATGACAAGAAGCAATTTAACAATCAAACCTATTAAAGTCACAGTAAATGTTAGTATGCCTAACACTATCATACCTGTTTCATAAGATGTCATGTTAATCACCTCCGTTTTTCATATTTCTATTCTTTAGAATAGATATCTATGTTAACGAAGGATTACGTACCTTCGGTCAGACGACCAAGGTATAACCACCTACCGTTATGGCTGTTCCACATGCATTATATCATTTTATATTTTATGATTCTACATATTTCAGCACAATTTACTCAATGAGCTGATAACGACCACCTTGAAACTCCTTTACAAATAAAGAGTTTCTTTTTTAATGACGCTGAACTTAACGCACTTTTAAATATAATGACGTCAAAGTTGAATTTCTGGAAACCTCTAGAAATAGCGGGCATTGCCCGATATTGTTGGTTGCATTCGGTGCCGGCGACGCCGATGCTTTAACCTGCACAAGCACTTTTCATCCAATTTCCACTCTCATATCACAGGCAAAGTAGAAATAAAATCAGTATTTTAACCAATTTCTTTGACACGTTGCCACACGTCCTCATACTTTTCAATAGGGTATTGTTATCCCCATTTCCCATAAAAATCGCACACGTTTTGAATTATGCGCAAACAGTGCTAATCATTGCCATTGCCTGTTACATTATTTTTAGCTGGCTTTGGCTTTTTAAATGAACCATTTTCCTGTTCTTCCATTTCTTCAATGAAATCTCTTACTTCTGGTTTCACATTTTTCTTATATAACTGATATAATGCTTCCATCATTTCAGTTTCTAATGTTGTATTCTTTTTCGCAAGAACAGAACGTAATGCTCTGATTCTTGAATCTGGATATTTTAATTTGATTTCTATATATTTCATTTTATTTTTCTCCTTTTTATCAGTAACTGTAAAATTCAAATCTCATTTTTCTTTGCATTTCTTCTTGAGTATGTTCCTCAATTTCATAAAATTTTTCAGTATATTCTTTGATTTGTTCTTCGTTCAATGAGATGAGTTCTTCTCCACCATCATCTCCTGCAATAAAAAATGTGCCAGCAATGATATCATGACCAACACACCTATTTGCCTTTAAATTAATAAGTTTTCCTTCCTCGTTACAGACAAGAACAGTATGATCATCTAAACCGATTTCTTCGATATCTCCACCTACAATTGTCTGCATAGTTGTTAAATCATTAGTGATTCTTTCAACTCTAGGATGTTTGTCTGGTTCAACAACTATAACTTCAATCATTTCATTCTTGTTATTTTCTTTAACAATACTGAAGTGATCTACCTCTGGAATAATGGCTAAACCTCTTCCATTGTCCCATTTGACATGGATCTGACCAGCATCATCAACATGCTTGACAGTCCCTAATGTTCCTTCTGGCACAGGATGATAAGGATCATCCATGTGATTAAGTTCTATTCTTGTTCCCTGAGGATACTGTTCTTTGATCCTTTGAATTTGTTTCTCATTCATTTTTGCACCTTCTTTCTTTTTGCTTCTACATCATCATTTCAAACAGCGAAATTTGTCTTTCTTCTTCCATATTGATTTCACGTAGATTTTCATAGGCTTTCTCAAATTCCTTCATTTTATAATCTGAATTTTTGGATAATCTTCTCATGCCAACAAGATCATCTTCCTTTATAGCCTCATCCAGATACTGTATTAAACATAGTACACTTCCTATTCCAGTTTCCAGCAATTGATTTTTATCAAGATAATAACTGGCATTTTTGAGTTCTTCCAGATAGAAGTAGCTATTGAACATATCTAATACTTCTTTTGCCTTTTCTCGTATTTTATCTGGTTTTGCCATGTAATCATCATCTATTTTCTTGGGTGTCATTCTGTAATAAACATCTGGATAATCTTCTACTGAAAATACTTCTTCTATGTTTCTTTTGGCGATAATGATATGATTTCTTATCAGATTAAGATTGACTCCATCAGCCCATAAGGGATCATTACATCCATTTTCCAGCACTTCATCATAATGCTGGAATCTTTCTTCTAATATTCCAGTGAGCTTTAATTTTTCTTTTTCCATCTTCAACACCTAAAAGATATGACCTTGAAAAGAAACATTTTGTTCTGATTCTTTGAGTGAATCCACTATATCATTTTCAATCATTTCCTGACCAAAGGCTTCTTTTATAAATCTTTCAACCTTTTTGATTGGTTTTTCCTCTATTGAATCATCAATCATCTCATTCAGCTTTGAAGCAATCTGATTGATAATCTTCTGTCCTTCATAACTGGTTCTTGCAGTTTCAGAAAGTTCAGGAAGAATTTGATGAATGAACTGTCCTTTCGTATCAAACATGATTTCATTGCTTCTTAACTTTATAATAACCAGATCTGCATATTTCCCAGCATTCTGAACAAAGTTATTGATTTCCTTTGAATTCAATCGGCAATAGGTATCATAATTTCCTTTTACAACACCAAGATATGTTCCTCTCATATATTTTTCTAATTGTTTATCTGTCATTATTTATCTTCCTTCCATTATATTTAATCTGTAATATCCACTCCAATAAGACACAGTATTAACTGCAACATTATTGTCATGTGAATTTTCATGTATCCATACCATCTCACCTTTTTCATTTCTTCCTGCATAAATTCCTACATGAGTTGTATTGCCCTGCCTATCCATAAGGAATGCCAGATCACCAGGTAATAATTCTCCTGCTGATATTTTTTTACACATTTTGATCTGACCAGTTGTATTGGTATTCCCTAGATTGTTGTTCATCACTGTCCAGTAGACCCAGTCCACAAAGTGCGAACAGTCCAGTCCTTTTCTGTTTCTTCCTTTATAATCTGGTGTTATAACTGTACCAAAGTGATTGCCTTCATATCCTGCACAGCTTGCAGCCCCACCCCAGTAATATGGAATTTTCCCAACTGCATCGCCAGCCTGTAAAACAATATTCTTTCTTAATTCACTTGTTCCTTCAGGAAGACTTTTTAACAGTTTATCCATTTCTTCTTTAGATAATGTTGTCACTGTTCCACCATTATTTCCTATCAGTCCACCATAGACTCTTTCCATTGCTTCTCTTGTATCATCATTTAGGGTCATTGATAAATTGGATTCCAAATGAGAATAGATCGTCGAGTTCACAGAAGTAGGTACAATTTTTTTAACTTCATTTTCATTGGATTCTATCGTAAAGCTCTTCACCCAAAGCGTTCCCTTATTTTCATCGAAGTTCATCTTCTGTTTGGAAAACATCAATCCTATAAAATATCCTTTAACCTGATAGGCGTTGAGGGTTGCTCCATTTGTAAATGTCTGATTGGTTTCATTCATTTTTGTATCAATCAGTGATAGTCCATGTTGAACATCATTGATGAATTGAGCCTGTTCTCCCTGAAATTCTGTGATGGGATTTCCTTCAAATAAATCAGTGACGATATTCTGATTAAAATTGATCCCATCAGAAAAGATTGCACCTATAAGCACAGTGATTGCAACAAAAAGTGATATAATGGCTATCACAGCACCCTTTCCTATTTTTCCTATGGTACTATCCTTATTTCCAACAAATACTGCTAGAAGTTTCGCTAATTTAACACTCATTATGGTCTGATATCCTTATATCCTAATGGATACTTCTCTTTGATTTCCATTTCTTCAACAATTTCACTGATTTCCTTAACAGCGTTATCAAGATACTTCATATCCAAATGACAGTCTTTATATCCCTGTCTAATGATATTGAGATAATACTGGCTTGGTATTCCGTAATCAAAGCCATCATTCATTACATAGACCATAGCTTCATCTTTGATATTTTGACTATGAATCGTCATATGTTTTTTCGTATAAAGATTTGGAAATCCCTCATAGATATCTAAATATTTTTCATCCCTTTCTGATATTTCAAATATACCAACAGGAACTTTTTCTCCAAGACATGGTTCTACAGTCGCAACTGCATTATGTCTATTGTTGCTTCTAAACAGCAATTGATAATTATTCAGCATCCCTGTTCCTATGAGTTTGGAATCTGGACATCTCATTTTCATCTGTTCAAGATTAAGATTGCTTCCATAAGCTATATAATACTTTTTCATAACGATACCTCCTCTCTACATCTGCTGTTGCATGGACATACCTTCATGTTCCAGTTCTTCAGTATTTTCAATATTTTGAACAGGATTTTCCAGTACAAGTTCTCTTTGTGCTTTCAGTCTTTCTTTCTGTGCAAGTGCTTGTTGAGGATCTTTCCATGCAATACAGCCATCTAAGTTTTTTAAAAGATGATGCCTTGCAGTTTTGAATTCATCCCCAATGAGTCCTAGTCTTAACAGCCATGTTCTGAATGTATACTTCTCATTTGATGAATGTGTTTTTCTTCTGCTCGCTTTTGTTTGAGTCAATGCCTGATGAGAAATAGCAAGACAAAACTGGATATACGATTTGATTTCTCCTGCATGAAGTGTTCCATTGAACAGTCTGAATTCAATCGTTCCCTTCTGAAAGACACTATGAAGATTCAACGCATGATACCTGCTGTTATCATAGTGGGAGTGACTTCTTCTTGTTTCTCCGTTGTACCAGAGAGATTTCAACTGGCTTAAATTCTTAGGCTTGCTTTTATTCAGCTTCTGTATAAATGATTCTTCAACCTTTTGACAGTATCGATGTTCTCTTGCCACTTCAACCTGTAATGCCTTATAGATCAGATCTTCTTTTGAATACATGATATTCGTTATATTTCTAAGTGATCTTGCATCATGTTTTGAGGCATCAATATGGATATGAATTCCACAGCTTGAATTAACTTTTGCATGACCATCCTTACGAAGTTTTCTGACAATTTGTTGTATATCTTCAATATCATCATATTTGCATATGGGTGATACAAGTTCTACTTTGTAATCATCGTCATATGTTCTTCTTATTCCTATATAGGCAGTAATACTGGAATCATAGACAAGTTTCCATTTCCTGCCTTCATTATCCTTAACTGAATAAGCTCTATAAGCTCCTCCATCATATTGACTGTCAGTCTGAAAATGTTTAGCAACTATCTCAGAAGCCTTTTTTCTGGTTAGACCAGTCATCTCTATTTCAATACCAAATTTTTGGCTCTTCAACTTTATCTTCCACCAGCACTTCCAAAGAGTGCAGCCTTATATTTTGGAGCACGAACAGCCAGGTTGTATCTTTCATTCCCGCATTTATATAGACACACACCTCTTTGAGGATATTTGATAAGATCATATTCACTTTCTTCCAGCTGAAGTGCATCAATATAAAATCTTTTATCCGTATTTCCTGCATTGAATAAGAAAGCATGACTTGGTATAGAGAATAATGGTTTTGTTAGTTCTCTAATTCCTTCTATATTGAAGTCTTCAAGATTTTGTGATGCCAGTATAACAGCACTTTCTTTCTTACGAACTCGCTTCATGAAATTACGAATATATTCAACTGCAGTCATATTTGTTAAGAACAGGTAGAGCTCATCAATACTTGCAACTGTGTACCCACTTGTTAACAGTTCATTAGACATGTAAGATAGAATATTAAACAGTAACGCATTTTTTAATGATTTGTTTGCCTGTAATAATCCCTTAACACCAAAAGTAATGATTTTATGCTCTCCAATATTGGTATGACCATTAAAGAATTTACTGTCACTACCCACACATATGGAGTTCAGCAATAATAGAATTTCTCTTAGTGTTTCTCTTGTATAGATATTGTTTCTGTTTTCAGTAAAATGCTTATATTCTTCATCTATATATTCATATAAATCAGATAGAATAGGAAAATCTTCATGTCTTAATAAAGACAAATCTGTCTTTTCTGTAATATCAAAAAACTTATAGAGCTTTGTCAGCATAATCTCCAGAGTGTCAATTTGTTCATCACTGAAATCCTTGTAAGTCTTAAAAAAATCTTTTAAAAAGGAAATATGCTGTGATAAAACCGTTGTCTTTTTAAAGGTTGCAGGGACATCTTCATCATTATCCTCTTCTGAATCATTTGACCAGAGCTTAGGTTCTAGAACATTGATCATATACTTTCCTGACATCATATCAATAAACACACCATGCAAATTGTTGGTCAGCTCCTCATACTCGTGTTCTGGATCTAGATTAATAAGAGAGAACCCCTGTTCACGCAGATTGATAAGAAGAAGTTTCAACAAATAAGATTTTCCCTGTCCTGAATTCCCTAATATAAGGATATGGGCATTTGTCTTATCATCACTTCTCTGATTAAAATCAACGATGATATTGCTTCCAAATTTATCTGCCCCTATATAAAAACCATGTGCATCAGTCTTTCCTGAATAATTGAAAGGAAACAGATTCGCAACACTCGTTGCAGGAAGTACTCTTTCAAACTGTTCCTTAAATGTATCAACACCACTAGGCATGACGGCTAGAAAACCTTCTTTTTGTCTTAAAAGAAGTCTATCAACATTGAGCTTGCTTCTGACAAGTTCTGTCTGCATTTCTGTCTGAAGAAGTTTTAATTCATCATAATCATTGGCTATCAATTCAAAATAAACAGCACAATGAATAAGTGGTTCTTTATTTCTATGCATATCAGCAATAAGTCCTATAACATCCTTTAAATTACTTTGAGCATTGATGGATTCCTGCAAATCCTGAGTATTGCTTTGTTTCATCCTGTTTTTATTCGCAGCATTGGAAATGATTTTCTTCTCTTCTGCAGGTGTAACCTGTCTTGCATAGATATGGAGTGTTATCCCATCCTTTTCACCCATATATCTTAAAAGTGCCTGTTCATCTGTTGAGGTCGGATAGTCTCTAATTGCCCAAACACAGCGATATGTATTTCCACATATAAAATATTCTGTAAAAAATCGTATTGTAGAAGGTGCAATTAAATCAAGAAATTCTTGTACTTTAACTTCCTCTTCACTGATGACTTCTTTTTTCTTAAATGGATTCCTCAATATCATTTGGATACCACCTCATTCCTTCATAATCTTCAAACTGATCTGATGTGACATTCTGTTCAAAGTAAACAGCAAGCATATTTTTGATCTGTTCCTTATTGGCTTTTTCTACCTGTAGATTCTGCAGTTTGATGAGTTTTTCAATACGATGGATCAGTGCTACTGTTTCCACCTGATCATTTGGTTTGATACGAACAGCCAAGAGAAATAATCTTGAGGTTGCAGTTTGAGTTTGTATCTGATCTAAATGATATAAATCCTTTTTTAAAAGATTAATAATGACCTCATCAGTCTCTTCTGATATCCTTTTTTTAATGAAGAGCTTGTTATCCTCAAAATTATCCCTGCTGTTCAGACAGATCATCTCCATATCAGCCAGTCCCTTCAAAACATTTGTAAGCGAAAAGATTTTTGCACCAATATTTTCCTGTGACATAACTGATAAGTTTTGTGGCTGAATAACAAAAAAGACGATTTCATCATCGTTGAACAGTTTTAAACTGTCATTAGAAATCGTCTTTGCATTGATAAGTTCTCTTGTAGACTTTAACTTTTTGTTTGACTTATTCTTCTTTTTCTTCACTTTCTACCTCCACATTCTCAAAAATTTGTTTTTTCTTTTATTTGTTATACTTTGATTGACAGTCTTCGGACTCGTATATGACCATATATAAAACTGCTGATGAAAAATAAAAAAGGCACAGGCATATTGAATAAAATCAAATATACTTGTGTCCTGAAGTCTAATGGTCATAAATGCATAACATCCCACTATAGCAATAGGCAGATAAAAATTTGCCTGACTTATAAATATAACTGAAATAATAGCACCAATACCTATGATTCCTATATCTCTTAAATACCATAGCCATAATATCGGTTTTCCTTTTAAATTATCTGGATACATATACACATTATATCACTCCTCTTATAAATTATTAACCAGTAATTAATTTAAAGCATTAAATATATGTTTGAGAAAAAAATAATAGATCAAATTGACCTATTATTTGTAATTTAAACTTAATACTCTATTTTCAATATCACTGATAATCTTTTTAAAGAATTCATCATCTTGCCCAGTAGGATCTTTTAAATTCCAATTATCATCAAAGTTTCTACCTATATATGGACACCCTACCTCACATCCCATTGAAATCATAATATCCACTTCAGGGATATCCGTAATCAATTTACTATATTGATCTTTTTCCATATCTATTTGATAAAGATCTTTCATAATTCTTACTGCATCTTGATTGATTTGATTTTTTAGTACTGTACCACAAGAATAAAATTCATATTTATCATTCATTAACTTTTTACCCAATGCTTCAGCTATTTGGCTACGACACGAATTGTGAACACATACAAAAGCAATTTTTAATCTTTTTTCCATAAATTTCTATAATTTCACTTTCAAAATATGCTTCACTTCATCTACTGTTAATACCTTACCAAAAGAAACAACTTCTCCATTTAAAACTAATGCAGGAGTAGACATAACACCATAAGTAGCGATTTGTGCAAAATCTGTGACATGACCAATTGGCAATTCGATATTCATTTCTTCTAATGCTTGCCTTACATTTTCTTCTAACTTATTACATTTAGCACAACCAGATCCTAAAATCTTAATACCTAATTCTTTCTTTGTTTCTTCAGCCTGTTCCATTGCGTCAACAGAACATTGACAACAACAACTTTTCTTTTCTTCTTTCTTTTTAAATAAACTCATAATCTTCTCTCCTTTATTTTTCAAAATCAAATTTTGATTCAACATTTAATATATATGGATCTTTATCATCTTGTCTGACTTTCATCCATTTTTGATCTAAATAACTATTAATAACTTCTAATATTTCATTTACTGGATACTCTTTTCCATCTTGTTTTAGCCTTAATCCTGCACAGGTACATCCACCTAATGCATGAATTGAATATTCAATTTCTTTTTCTTTTAACAGCTGATTAATCTCTACAACCATATTAAAATTAACAACATTAGCCATCTTTTTCCTCCAATCTATATCAATAAAAATGAGAAAATATTAAATAAATAACCAACTAAAATAATACCTACTGTACAAATTGCTATAAACAATGTTAATAGTTGAGGTTTTACTGCCTTTTTCAACATAATGATTGATGGTAAACTTAGAGTTGTCACTCCCATCATAAATGATAGAACTGTTCCAAGTAATGCACCCTTAGCTAGCAGGGCTTCAGCAACAGGAATCGTTCCAAAAATATCAGCATACATTGGAATCCCAACAATTGTTGCTAATATAACTCCAAACGGATTATCCCCTCCTAAAACACTTTCTATCCAACTTTCAGGTATCCAGTTATGAATGATTGCTCCAATACCTACACCTATCAGGATATATGGAAATACTTTTTTAAAAGTTTCAACCACTTGATCTTTTGCATATATGACTCTTTCTTTACGAGTTAATGTAGGAGAGTTAATATCTACTGCACTTGCATTCATAATGAAATTCTCTACATATTTTTCCATATGAAGTTTTTCAATAATAGTCCCTCCAATAACTGCAATAACCAATCCGATGATAACATATGCAATCGCAATTTTTGCTCCAAAGATGCTCATCAACAATACTAAACTTCCTAAATCAACCATAGGTGACGAAATTAAAAATGAAAAGGTAACACCTAAGGGCAATCCTGCACTGGTAAAACCAATAAACAAAGGAATTGATGAACAAGAACAAAATGGAGTCACAGTCCCCAGCAATGCTGAAACAATATTTGCTGTTATTCCATGAAATCTTCCTAAAATCTTTTTACTTCTTTCTGGTGGAAAATAACTTTGAATATACGAAATAATGAAAATTAATAAACATAATAAATAAGTTATTTTCAATACATCATAAACAAAGAATTGAATACTTCCCCCAATATGACTTGTCATATCAAGTCCTAAAGAAGTTAGAAGCATTCCTATAAGATCATTCAACCACTTCATACCTAGAACTTGATTTTGTATAAATAACCATAGCTGTTCCATATGATTCCTCCTTATATCGATGTTTTTCGATTTATAATATTTTATTTTTGCCACCTATTTTGGTGGCAGACTTATTTCATTTGATCTAAATAATCAATTGCAAATTGTATTCCTTCTCTTGATAGAGAATAATGTGACCATTTTCCATCTTTTCTCACATTCACAATTTTAGAATCTGTTAATATTTTCATATGATGTGATAATGTTGATTGGCTTACATCTAATATTTCTAACAATTTACAAGCACAGTGTTCTCCAGATTTTAAAATATCTAGAATTTTTAATCTATTTGGATCACAGAATGCTTTAAAAATTTTAGAATCTCTTTCATAATCTTTTTCCATATGACCACCTCACATTCATATTCTTCGATATAAGAATATCATACATATCGATAAATGTCAATATGTTTATATTTTGTTATAATATAAATTTTTCAATTTATAACTCTTATTATAAACAAGTCCTAAATCTGCACTTATTGCTTATCCTTATTTTATTTTCAGGTTCTTTTCAATCTCTCTGTTTTTTCTGAATCTATCCATTGATTGCTCAATAAGATCTTTATGTTTAAAATATTCATCTGCGTTTAATGGATTAATATATCCTGTTTCATAGGGAAAACGATCAAGCATATGATAATAATTAAGAACATAATAAACTGTAAGCATTATATATAATTCATTATTTTTTGTCATTTTCTTGTCCATAGCTTTAATTTCTCTTATTCTTTTTTCATCCACTTGTTTTATAAGTTCTTTAGGGTCTTTATAATCAATTTCTTTGAGTGATTTATCAAATTCAACGATCCCAGCCAATTCCAAATCAAGGCAATTAATGACATACCTGTACCTTATGCTATTACCTTCTTCTCCAAAATATGATATAAACAGGAAAAACCATTCTTCTTTCATTGTGCATCCACTCCTTTTTTCACGACACACAATATCAAAACTTTCCTGCAATAGCTACTGAATATTTAAAAACGATTCAAAATCATATAATCATGCACAAAATGCACTATTCTTGTACAAAATACACTTTTAACGATTGATAAAGTGACTTTAACCTTCCTTTTGGATACTTTCTTTTCAGCTGATATTTGTAGTTTTCAAAATAAGAATAGTACCTTTTAGCCTTGAGTCCTGCTAATGATCTATCATGTATATCTGGATAAAAGCATTGAATATGAACACCCTTCGTTCTAATAATTATCTCATGAGTCAAACAGTCATAGATTTCTATATTTCCAAATTCTCCAAAATGTGCAATAAATGTTGAAAATTCATCTTCACTGATAATAACTCCTATTCCTTCTGGCTGTATAACTGCCATATATCTTTGATTCCATTCCATTATTTCATAGCTCCTGCAATTGTTCTGGTAATTGTGACTGCGGATTGTGCAGCATAGATTGTTGACATCAGATTGGCTTTCGTACTCGTATCCAGTCCAAACTGTCCAGTGATCCTTGGTATCTCGCTCGCTGCTAAAATGATCCCAATTCCTAATAGAACATTTTCTCTCATAACTCCAAGCCCTGCGATAAGGATGACAGATTGCAGAAATGCTGTTAAACAGATTCCCACAACCTGTTTGCACCACTGAATAAATCCATCTGTATATCCTCTCACTATAGAAAACATATAAAGCGATCCTACTACAACAGTAATCAAGAGGATTCCTCCTCTTTTCAGATTGGCGAAAAAGACCTTGATAATGGAATAGCCCATCATAATAAGAAGAAATATAAGCAGTCCTGTTCCTACTTTTAGACTGCTGATAGCTGTCAGTGACTGTTCTGCTGAAACACCAATTGACTTTCCACCAATTAAAGAAGCCATATCTTTTGTGAGAGTCAGTTGTAAGGAAATACAGAATTTATAGAGTTCTATAGGCAATACTGTAAAAAGAGAAACAGCCATAAAACCTTTGATAGCATTAAGGGAAGCACCTTTTACACTTCACCTGCCATTTTGATATTCTATCGCTATTTCAAAGACGGCTACAACCAGTCCAGTCGCAAATAAAGCCCAGCCAAACAATCTAAAAATTTCAACAATCGCTTTGATAAAATCATAACTGAATAGTTCTGCTCCCATGTTACCCATCATCGAAAAAAATTCACTTAAAAATTCCAATGTCTTTTCATATATCCAGTCAACGATCTGCCCCATGACCGTATCAGCCACAAAATCCCATAAAAACATTTTCTTTTACCTTTTTTCTTATAGGATGTTCCAGATATAATTAGGAGCAGTTAAAGTAAAACACAAACATCCAAACAGTATAGCTGGAGCTGTCCATTCAAACTGCCCCTGTTTTCTGTAATCGAAATATGCCATACCCAGCTTCACAAAAAAGAAAACTGCAAGGATCAGATCAATAACAGGAAAGACAACATTATTCACGACATTCTTGATTTGGGTTTCAGCACTCTTCCATGCATTTTGAATAACTCCAGATACATTTCCAGCAGCATATGTTGGCTGTATCACAACAACTGCAATCAACATAACCAACAACACACATAACAATAGCCTTACTTTTTTATTCTCTAATAATTTAATCATTCATTTCCTCCTTCTCTGCCAGTTCCACAAGTCGTTTTGCTAAAAACAAAAGACTGCCTCGATCTAATTTCTTGGCAGTCGACAATATCATATTTTGCATGTTTTTAAGTGATTCATCATTAAGTTTGACGACATTCAGTTTCTCTATGATGATAGAATTTTTGAGGACTCTTAGTTCTAGGATATCTCCCTTTTGAATATCTACCTGATTTCTTAATTCAGCTGGAAGGACTAATCTTCCCTGTGAATCAAGTATTTTGTAAACACTCATCTTCATATATATCATTGATGCAGTCTGCAAGATCATCTGCTAATCTTTCAAAGTCAACTTCCTGAAGCATAAGACATGATACAACTTCTGCTCCTAAAGAAGACACTAAATGATCACTTGTAGTAAGAGTCATTGTCCCATCACTCTCTAGAATCTGAACACTCTCAAGAGGAATATGACAGTTTTCAAAGAAACGTTCTAGGATGCAGTAAAACCCTTCATTAAACATTTCCTCCTCATTATCCTCTCTCACCTGAAAACATTTTTCTCTTATTGGCTGTCTTTCCCATTCAATCTTTATGGAATCGCCTGTTTTTAATAACAAATGCTCCATCATTTCCTTAGGAAGCTGAACACAGCCATTTTCTAATACCTTTACTGTTGATATGATCTTCATTGATATCTTTTCTCCTTTCTTTTTAAATTTAACTTAAAGCAAATATTTATAATATTCCTATTTATCCTATGACTCATCTTCATCATCAGATATATCAAACAGATCGAGCTGTTTTGACAGTGAAACACTTTCCATTGGATTGTAGTTGGAAACCAGTATTTCTGGAAATTCTGCTTCATTGTCATAGCGAAGAGCCATATTATTCAATCTGGTTACTGACTCAATATAATAATCTTTATAAAGTTCTCTGATAAATTCACAGTCATTATAGGACAGCAGGAACTTGCCTCTTATCTTTTTAAGCGTATCTCTTAATCGAATATGATCTTCTTTTGTAAAAACAACTGCATAGTGTCCTTCTGTTTCGAAGTACGGTGGATCACAATAAAAAAAAGCATCTGGTCTATCATACTGGATAATCAATGCTTCAAAATCTTTATTTTCTATAATTGTATTGGCTAATCTATCACTGATGTTCCATACAAGTGTAAATGCCTTTCGCACATCGTATGGTCGACATCCAAAAGTCTTGCACCCAGACCCATAGGAATATCTGATCAGTTTAAAGAATGCAACTGCAAGTTTAACATCCTGTTTTTCTATACGCTCCTTTTTCATCACTTCCTGTATCTCTTCTGCCTGCAGTTCCGTAAAGTAAACCTTAACCTTCTTCATTTCCTCTTCAATATATTTGTCTTCAATTCTCTGTTTTGAAATAATTTCTTTATAAAGATTAAAGATAAATCGTCCATTTTCTGGAAGATATCCCAGTTCCTGAATAAATGCTAATGGCTGATCCCTGACAACCGCAAACATATTTGTCAGGTTGTTATTAAAATCATTATAAACTTCAAACTTATCTGGCTTTTTTCCAAACAGTACCCATCCACCTCCACCAAAGACTTCTATGTATCTTCCATAGTTCTTGGGGAATCTTTGATAAATGAGTTCTCTTAATGCCTTTTTTCCACCAACCCATGAAATAAGGCTCTTTAATAATGCCAATCATTATCACCTCCTTTACCTAATCATTTTCATATTCATTTCCTGTTCCTTGATATCATAGTTTTCTTCCAGCATGCTTAGATACTCATCAAATGTCATGATTTGATTCAAATCAATAAAGTCTATATCTTCACTAAAATCGATATATCCTCTTTCTCCAAGATCAATAGGAACTCTAGAAAATATCGTACCATAATGATTCACTAGAATATGCTTGGCTAGAACACATGGTTCAAAGCCTTCATCGGAATGTCTTATTTCGTATTTAAAAAGTCCCTCTGGAACAGGTTCTTCAAGGTATCTTGCACGTGCTGGTGTAAACAAGACCTTTCTACCTTTAAATTCATAGAATTCAAATGTCTCTTTTCTCATTTACATCACCTTAGGTGTAAATATAGGAAGATAGAGATATCCACCTTTGTACAATAAATATAGGATCAAGAACATAAAACCAATCATAAGAATCATTTTCACAATTTCCTTATTGTTCATCATTTTTTCCTCTTTTTCTTAGTAAAATGAGACCTGCAATAGCACATAATGAAATACCAGCATAAGATAGGATATTCACACTGTCGCTAGTTTTCAGAATAGTAGGAATATGCTGATCTAACATGACTATCTTTTGTACGACTTCTCCATTATCATCAACAGTAAATGTGATGGATTCTGCAATATTATATCCTTGAGGAGCTGTTATTTCAGTTAATGTGTATGTCTTGCCAACTTCCAACATCACTTCATGCGATTCCTTTGTAGAAATCCATTCTTCAACGATATTACCATCTTCATCAGTGATTTTTAAATGAGCTCCTTCTAGTTCTTTCTTTGTTGTAGCATCCTGTTTAGAAATGACAACCTCATCTAGCTTGATATCTGTCATAGAGATGACTTGGTTTTCGTTTTCTTTAGAAACAGAGAATTCTATATCATCAGCTTTGATATAGTTTTCAGGAGTTTCAATTTCCTGTAGAATATAGGTTTTACCAATTTCCACATTTTTTGAATAATAAATATTTCCATCAGTCACAAAAGTTTCAATGACCTTCTGACTATCTTTCTCTACAATCTGAAGTTTAGCACCAACAACGACATGACCATTTTGATCTATTTTCTTAAATGAAACTTGCTTATCTTTCATAACGATGAATTGATCTTCTTTGTCTGTACTGACTTCAAATGTAATGGATTCAGCTTTGATATATCCATCTGGTGCAGTTGTCTCTGTTAGTGTATAGATTTTTCCTTCTACTAAATTGTTGATATGATGAGATTCTTTTGTAGAAATCCATTCATCAACAATCTTTCCATCTTCATCTGTGACTTGGATATGTGCTCCTTCAAGTTCCTTTTCTCCTGTCACATCTGTTTTGGAAACAGAAACAATTTTATCGATCATAATTGTCTTTTGCTGGTCTTCTTTAAAAGTAAATGTGATATCACTTGCTTTTACATATCCTTCAGCTGATACTTCTTCGTGTAATGTATAAGTTTCTCCAATGATCAATCCTTTCATGATATGTTCTTCTTTGGATGAAGTCCATTCATCTATGATATTTCCATCTTTGTCACTTAATACAAGTTTTGCCCCTTCAACTTCTTTTCCTGCAACATCTGTCTTTTTAAAATATGCAGTTGTTAATTTATTTTCTATTTGTTTGACTTCTCTATAGACTTTTGTTGTGTTATCCTTAATAGAAAAATCATAAGTAACAGCAGCATGATTTAACACATATCCTTTTTCTGTTTCCACTTCTTTAAGGATATAGCTTGCTTCACCTGTTCCAAGTGGCAAATCTGTTATTTCAAGCTTCCCATCCTTTGAAGTTGTATAAATACCATCTTGAGAATTACCTGTTTTGACAACATCACCTTTACGATAAATCACTGTTCCATCTGCTGGATCAACAATTTCAGAATTAGCAGTTAACTGAAATTTTGCCTGTAGATTTTCTTTCTTAGGTGCAAACGAATTGTCGCTTTGTTCAAATGCTTTTTCCAATACGATTGTTCCAGTTGGCTTTTCATTTTGAACAGTGATCTTTAATACTGGATCACCTTCATCATCAAATGTTATTGTTTTGTCTTCTGAATCAATTTTAAATTGAATATTGTCACTTAAAAGGAAACCATCAGGACTTTTGATTTCCTCAAGAGTATAACTCCCTGCCTTGACCATATCTTCTAAAACGACCTTACCATCATCATCTGTTGTCCATTCATCTTTATAGAACAATCCTACTTTTTGTTTTAAATAGTTTCCTGCTGAATCTTTAATCTTAAATGTGGCATGACTTAATTTCACATTATGACCCTGTTTATCAGTTTTTACTAACTGTAGCCATGCTTCAAATGGCTTATTGTTGACCATTCTGTATTCGATTTCTTTATCCTTATCAATCGTTACAAAAAAATCTCCACTTTTTAAATAATTGGAGTTTGTCTTTGTTTCTCTAACGATATAAGTACCATAAGGAATTTTTTTAGAAATACCTTTACCATTTTTATCAGTTGTAATTACACTGTAAGTCTTGGCTTGATTCCAGCCTTTCGCATTGACTTCACTTTTTAACTTCATTGTAAATTCAATACCTTCTAAACCAGGTACTACACCACTTTCTCCACTGTGACCTGATTTTGCGATTTCAAGCTGTCCTTTGATAACCTGTTCCTGAGAAAGGACATTCTTCATTTCCAGTTCCTTTTTTGAGGATGTCTTTTCTAATGTCACTTGATGTGTTCCATCGATGAGATATCCTTCTGGAACTTTTGTTTCCTCAATAACATATTCTCCCATAGGAAGATTCTTCCATGTGATACTATACTTATCATCAACTGTTTTTTCACCTGTATCTCCATACGTGGAATTTCCAATATTCTTAATAGAAATCACTTCACCTTTTTTATAGATGACACTTCCATCTGCAGGATTAGTGATCTTATCATTGGCTTTTAATGTATAAACAGCACCTTTCAGCGTTGCATCTCCTTGTGCTGTCTTTCCTGTTTCTATATCTTCTTTAGATAAATTGATCTGACCTAATACTGGTTCATTAAAAATCGTAATGTCATATGTTTTTCCATTTTGGGTAATGCTTTGTTCCTGCACTAATGTTGCAATGACATAATTGGCAGGTTCTTTCTTTTCTCTGACAATATATGTTCCATAATCAAGTAATCCTGATTTTGCGATGCCATTTTCATTTGTAGAGATTGTTTCAATAACTTTTGTTCCCTGAACAATTTCAAATTCAGTACCAGCCTTTTTAACAACCTGTCCTGTTTTTGCATCTTTCTTTGTTACCTGTATATATCCCTGTTTCCAGTCATTGGTTGCAGTAAAACTTGATACATCATTGGATTTGATTGTTACTGCATGAATGGTTTTATCAATGATCAAATGATCTGGAACTTTCGTTTCCTGAACATACACTTTTCCAGCTTTTAATTTATTGATTTTAACTTTTCCATCTGTACCAGTTTTATATGTCCCAATTGGTGAAGACATATCAGCATTGTAGCTGACCTTGAAAGAAACATCTGGAACATAATTTCCCTTGTTATCTTTTTTAGCAATTTCAAGACTTCCAAATGAATTGATATCAATTTTGATATTGAAATATCTAGGATCACTGTACCCAGGTGAACAGATCAGATCCTGCTTTTCTGTACTTTTCAATACAAAGTTGACCTGACTTGAGGAAGAATTGGTATATTTAGACATTCCACCTTTAATGGCATCAGAAGTTGTGATGGCAACACTTTCCTTTGAACATTTTGATGATACTGTAACCTTCATCGTATTGCTTCCTTTTGTATGTTCAAAAGTCACACCATCCTTTGTATAATCGAATGTATCATAATACTTTAACACTCCATTTGTATCTTTGAGGGTCTTGCTTTGACCTAATTCAAACTTTTGTGTTGATGTATGGAAGCTGGGCATTGTATCCCATTTGTTATATTCATCCATGATCTTGCTTTTCCAGCTGGAATAATCATCCCCCATACTATGACCCTGAGAAACCTGACCTAATACCTGCCATATAAGATTTTGAGTATATGCATATCTTTTCATCCCGCCTGATTCTCCATTATTGTATCTATAGGTTGCAAGATAAGCGACTCTCGCAGCATTTCTATAAATTCCTGTAGGATCTCCATTATTAAAGATATGTGATCCTTTTGGGAGTGTTTCTCCATGCTGTACACAGAAAGCAACCTGCCCCCAATGTGTTCCATAATCAGGAATATCAGCTCCCTTGATCCTTAATTTTAGAAGATTTGTTCCTCTATCAGTCTTATAACCAGTTTCATATTCTCTGATTGAATATTTGACCTCTTTAGCACTAACGATACCTAAATTTCCCAATGCACTGGAAAACATCATTACTGCTGAAATGATTGCTAAACCTAATTTTTTTAATTGATTTGTTTTCATTTTCTTCTCCTTTCATTTTTACTTCTTTACTGCTTGTATACTGATCTAAATCATCACGACCACCTCCTTTGTAAATAAAAAAAGAGTTAGATTTTTTATCATCTAACTCTCTTATAGCTATTAGTTATTATTGATATAATACTCTTAATCATACATCAGATTTAATCCCTGCATGCCACATGTACATCTGTAGATTTCATATCCAGTAGGACACTTTCGACAATATTCATCCCAACTGATTTCTCCATCTTCATATTTTTTATTCCATTGATCTGAGATGGATTGAAATTTTCTTATTGCTTCATCACTTGTTTTATACCATCCACCATTGACAGTGAACCTGTGTTTATGTTTTTCCTCTTTCTTAGCCTTATCTTCTTTCTTGTTATTCTTCTGTGGTACTTTTTCAACAGGTGTCTTTCTATTTTTTTCTTCATCATTTTGTTTTGATGGTTTATCAGTATTTCTTGATTCTGTCGTTTTACTTGTTTTTTTATTTGTAGTTTTCTTTTGATTAGAAGTTTTATTATCCACTTTCTTCTCTTCACTTTTCTTATTATTCAATTTTTCTGCAGGTTTAGAAGTACTTTCTTGTTCTTTTTCTTCCTCATCGGTTTCATCAGTCAATACAACTTTTTCTTCTTGATTATTTAAAGACTTTGTTGTTTCTTTATTTGGATTCTCTAAACTACATCCTGTTAATAGGAGAACTGCTAATGCTAAAAGTAATATTTTTTTCATAATCATCATCCTTTCCTACATATATTATCAGCACATAAATTTAATAAAGTCTATACTTTTAATTTATATCGTTTTACGTTAACATGTTATACTTTAAACTCAAAATAAAAAGATGATTCAAATCATTCATTAAAATGAGATTCAATCATCTTCATTTTATTTTTCTTCATCTTCTAAAATTTTAATTGTGAATACATATATTAAAATTTATAGATAAACTGGAATTTGAATAACACAATTTTATAGCCTCTTAGCAGAGGTTATAGTCTATCAATAAAATCCTCCAAAAGCCTTGAAAATAAAGGATTTATCGCAATGTGTTCACCTTATCCTTTTATATGATTTCACACAAGTTTACTCTTTCCCTGCCTACTTATAAGGGCAAAATCAAGGGCAAGAAAATCTCATAACAAGATATAACAGAGTGTGGCAATCGGAGAACTGTGACATATGTGCGAATATATTATAACGGAGGATTTTTTAATGGACAAGTATATTTATGATGAAAGCAACGGTTTATGGTATGAGTTGCAGGGAGATTATTATATTCCTTGCATTACTTTACCAACCGAAAAAGAACACAAGTTTATCGGCTTATGGGGACAGCGGTACAAACGCTATTTACAGGAACATAAACGAGCAGTTTACACCACGCTGCTCACAAGCGGAAAATTGAACGGTTATCTTGCTGATATTGACGAACAGGCAATGGATATGATGTTCCGATTGGTTGAGCAAATGGCTGACAAGGAAGGTGTGACTGAGCAACTCAAAGCGGAAAACCCGATGTTGTGGGTTGTAAGAATGAACGAGATACAGGCAAGGGCAAGAGAAATAATCAATAGAGAAATTATATACACATAAAAGATTAGAGCGGCAGGGAGAAATCTCTGTCGCTTTATTCTTGCCCTTGACAATAAGGCACAACTATTATATACTGTACTTGTAGATGTAATACACTATATAATAGCAAGTAACAGAATGGCGGTGGAATTTTGGATATTGTTGTAAGCAATAAGGCAAGCCGACCTTTGTACGAACAAATTTCTACACAAATCAAGGCGGCAATTATGAGTGGTGAATTGAAAACAGGTGAAGCCATTCCGTCTGTAAGGTCATTGGCAAAGTCCTTGCACATTAGTATTTTAACGGTACAAAAAGCTTATGCCACATTACAAGAAGATGGATTTATAGAGTCAACAGCTGGTAAAGGGTGCTATGTATCGGCACAAAATCAGGACTTTTATCTTGAGGAACAACAAAAGAAGATAGAGGAACACTTTACAGACGCAATCGAAGTGGCAAGGGCAAGTGGAATATCACTTGATAAACTAATCAATTTACTGACACTTTTATATCAGGAGGACGAATAAATGAGCGAAAATATTTTAGAAGTTAAAGGTTTGACAAAAGATTACGGTGATTTCGTTCTTGATAAATTGACCTTCACTGTACCTAAAGGCGTAATTATGGGACTGATTGGAGAAAATGGTGCAGGAAAATCAACAACTATTAACTGTATTCTTAATGAAATATCAAAGACAGATGGAAATATTGAAATTTTCGGAAAGGATTATCTCTCTGAAGAAATTGAAATCAAAGACAAAATAGGCGTTGTATTTGATGAAAACCATTTCCCAGATATATTTACACCAAATGAAATTGGAACATATATGTCGGGAATATATTCAAAATGGGAACGAAATACTTATGTCAATTATCTCTCGAAGTTTGAACTTCCTGCTGATAAAAGGGTAAAGGATTTTTCTAAAGGTATGAAAGTTAAGTTGGCTTTTGCTGTGGCACTTTCGCACAAAGCAGAACTTTTAATTTTGGACGAAGCAACAAGTGGTCTTGACCCTATTATCAGAGATGACATTTTAGATATTTTGATTGACTTTGTTCAAGACGAAAATCATTCGGTATTGGTATCTTCTCATATCATAAGCGATTTAGAAAAAGTGGCAGATTATATTACTTTTATTCATAAGGGGAAATTGGTTTTCACCCACTCAAAAGACGAATTAGTTGATAATTACGGTGTAATGAGTTGTGGTGCTATGGTTTTTGACAACTTAGATAAATCAGAGATAATCGCTTATAGGAAAGAGGATTATCAATACAAAGTGCTTGTAAAAGACCGTCACATTGCCGAGAAAAAATATCCAAAAGCGATTGTTGTTCCAGCCGCAATCGAAGAAATTATGCTTTTCTATGTAAAGGGGGAAATGAAATGAAAGGGCTATTAACAAAGGATTTTCTTACAATTAAAAAGAAATATGGCTTACCTCGTGTGATTATGGATATAGCCATTATTATTGCGTTAATGTTCATATTGGAAAAAAGCGGAACAATATATATCAGTTTTTTACTCATTCCTATTGAAATAATGTCAATGATTATCTCCCTAACAACTTGTGACGAGCAATGGAAATGGGGGAAATATGCTGTATCACTTCCTGTATCTAAAAAACAGATTGTATGCAGCAGATATGCTTGTGCGGGTATTTTGTCCTTAATTGGCTTTGTGGTTGCACTCATTGTAAATTCTGCCTCATATATTCTGTTTCCACAATATGCATATGGTTTTTATCTCTTTATGTCCTGTGCTTCATTTGCACTGACATTATTGTTTTTGGCATTTGTTTTGCCATCAAATTACTCGTTAGGTGTTAATGCTGGATTTGCGACAATGTTTATCTTAATTATACTGCTTGTTGTTTTGGGCTTATGGACTAAGGCAACAAATAATTCAATTATGTGGTTTGTTGTAGAGAATTTTGAAGTAAGCATTGCTATTGCAGGAGTTTCTGTTGTTGCAATATGCGGGTTGTCTTTTGTACTGTCAAACTTGTTTTTCAGAAAAAAATATATATAGTTAGGAGTAAGAAATGAGAAAGTGTATCAGATGTGGATGTGAAATGAAAGAAAATTGTGCTGTAAAAATTGAAGGGGCGGGATATGGAATTGTTTTATCATCTGATGAAAACAAGTTATTTGGTGGTCGAATAGGAAAGCCTAAAGTAGCCATTTGCCCTGAATGTGGAGAAGTGTCTATTTATCTTGAAGATTTGGATAGATTAAACTAATCCCTTCTTTTTCTACGATAATGTTATGTACGCCGCCGCTATGGGTAAAACCGTAACGGCGGTTTTTCAATGCTACCTGCTATCTCTGTCAATGGATTTTTTATACTGTCTTTGCGGTGGTTGCTGCTTGTTGCGTTCCTGTATCTCACGCAGATGTTTTAACACGCTCTGCCTTTCGGGCGGTCTGTGCTGTTCTTTAGTGGCAGCTGTCGGCTTCCTGCTGACTTGGTATTCCCACTCGGCAAGGTCACGGTTGTACTGCTCTACAACGCTTTCCATTTCTCGGAAAGTACGCATAAATACCTGCACATCAGGATAACCGTCCGCTTTGAGTGTATCGGGGATTTTATCCAGCCTGTCGGCAATTTCCACTTCGGTTTCTTTGATTTTTACCTCCAACGCTTTTCGTTCTTTACCTTTGAAAAGCCCCTTTGTATCAGCAAGCTGCTGTTTCAAGTGCGGCAGAACTTTGTCCTGCAAGTTTTTAATTTCCTTTGCCTTATCCTGTACTTTTATCATCAGATTTCGCATATGACGGAACTCTGCCATATCAATATCAAGTGTAGGCTTGGGTGGCATATCCTTTTCCCGAATAAGGTTTTGCAGAAAATCTTTTGCCTTTGCCACAATCCCACGGAACAGATTAGGAAGCCAGCCTTTGCTTTTAATTGACTGGCTTGCTTTTTCGTGTATCTCGGTCTGCTTGACTTCTAAAATCTTTGCTTCGGAAATACCCGATAACAACGCCATATCCGCTGTCCTGTTCCATTCCTGCCTTGCGGTATTGTCCGCTTCAATCTCGGCGGCTTTGGGATTGTTCTTGCCGATTT
>ENA-OPBF01000289-OPBF01000289.1-human-gut-metagenome-genome-assembly--contig:-NODE-289-length-43011-cov-2.598613_pt1 | contig 43011 bp, 41 predicted proteins | sample MGYA00241067_ERZ501450 | MGnify/ENA primary metagenome ERZ501450 (study PRJEB25962, sample SAMEA2042516) | human gut metagenome | biome: human gut; feature: human-associated habitat; material: faeces... | reverse complement strand
GGAGAGGGTCTATAAAAACTACTACTATATAATACGAGGAGAAATATTAGGTAACAATGGAAGATTGGGAATCGAAATATATTGAGAATATTAGTCAGATAAGTAGCTTATTGGCTGAAAATGAAAGGATTTTAAAAGAGGCTGGGTATAAGCCACCTGTAAATAATTTTTCGGTGGATAATGATAAAAGAATAAAGATTCCATCAGGATATATTAGAAGATCAGGAGAATTTTGGAGATTATATCATTTGAATGAGATTGTTTCAAACCGAAATACAAAGAATAATATTTCATATGCTCTTCAACTTTCGGACTATTATAATTTTGTGTTGAACCGATTTTATATATGGGGCTCTATTGAAACAATGTTTTATAAGAATGCTTTTGTAAATATTATTTCAATTGTGGAAGCGTTAATTTTAGAAAGTGCAAATCAAATAAATCAGTATTGTAAAAACTGTTTAAAAATTAAAGAGTGTCCACATAATATATCTAAAAAAGACAGAAGTAATATGAAATTTTCGGTTAATAAATTGTTTGAATTAGGTATTTTAAATATGAAGGTGGAGGAAAAAAATCGTCTTTTGGAATTGTATGATTTTAGAAATAAAATACATATAAGATTAAATGAGCAAAATGAATTTTTAGATAATATATATACTCAAAAATTATATAATGAGGCAATTGTATTTTTACAAAAAGTAGATAGGTTACTTTGGGTAAACGCCGTACCATGTTATACATCATGTATATTGAATAATCAAAAATAATTTTATATACAGATTTGAAAAAAATCAAAGATGTATTTTAATGATAGGTATAGAATAGAGGCAAGTTATTGTTAAAGAAGGTGGTACAATACGAATGAAAAAGGAAGTAAAGGAGCTTGGTGAGGTCATAACAGGAAATACACCTAGCAGAAGAGATATAAAATTTTGGAATTCACATGATATATGTTTTGTCAAACCAGATATAATGGTTGAAAAGGAAGTAAATGAGATTAGAAAATCAAATGAATATATTTCAAAAGCAGCAAAAATGAAAGCTCGGATTGTTGGCAGGGATACGATATTTGTAACTTGTATAGGAAGTATAGGTAAAGTAGGAATAACATTAACTGATGAGTGTGCATTTAATCAGCAAATTAATGCTGTAATTCCTAATGAAAAAGTTCTTCCAAAATACCTTGCATATAATTTTTTATTTAATAAGACGAGATTAACAGATTTAGCAAATACATCTGTTGTCCCAATCATTAACAAAACTAAGTTTGAAAAAATTTGTATTAATATTGAGATGGACAAGAACAAACAAAAATACATTATTTCAGTGTTAGATAAAATAGTAGATGTAATTAAGCTTCGAGAAAAGGAACTTAGAAAATTAGATGAACTAATTAAAGCTCGATTTGTAGAGATGTTTGGCGATCCGGTTTCAGATTCTATGAAATGGGGGCAGATTCCATTAAAAGAATATCTAGAGAGCATAAGATATGGAACAAGTACACCACCAAGTTTTTCTGAGAAAGGTTATGCATTTATTCGAGCAACCAATATTAAGAATGGTCGAATTGTTGACAATGATATGAAATATATTCCACAAGAAGAGGCTGATAGATTAGTAAAATGCAAACTTTCAGGTGGTGAGATTATTATTGTTAGAAGTGGTGTAAATGCTGGTGATACTTGTGTTGTGACGGATGAATATATTAATCAGTATGCGGGTTATGATATGATCCTTGTTCTGAAAAATAAGTTACTTCCAGTGTTCTTTAATACGCTTATTAATACAGAGTATATGGCTAGAGTAGTAAAGCCACTTACAAGAAGAGCTGCACAGCCGCATTTGAATTCAGAACAGGTTCAAGGATTGCCTGTAATTAAGGTTCCGGTAGAACTTCAAAACCAATTCGCTGACTTTGTCAACCAAGTCAACAAATCAAAAGTTGCAGTGCAAAAATCACTGGAGGAAACACAATTATTATTCGATTCATTGATGCAGAAATATTTTGGGTAAATCATAACATATGAGGAGGTTGTGTAATGGTTGGAGAAGGCAGAGAACCGCAGAAAGATAATGACTTATTTTATACTTGTAGCTTGATTGATTATATTTCAAGAAAAACAAAAAATGTGCGATCTTATGTAGTGAATAAACTGGGAAAAGAGCGGTTAGAAAAAATATACGATCTTGCAGATGTGTATCATTGTGACAATATAGAACGAGTTTGTGATGATTTTATAGATGATGCAAAAATCGAGCAGGGAAATTTTGATAATGTGGCGGATTGCGGATATTCCATCCCAACTTATTGGGATATTGGAAAAGTATATAAGCGTTTGATTAAGCGTGTAGCAGAATATGAAAAGATTGATATTATAAGTGCATTGGAAAAAGTATACAATTCTTTTATCAGCCCGAAAATAGATGATTACAACAGCAGCGTTTATTATGAAAACCCGGAATATATATTTGAATGTTATAGGGAAAACCAGATGCTGTAAGTGATTTGTATAAAAATGTGCTGTAAAATGTTGGTAATGATCGAGAGGAGAATACCAACATGGATGAAAATTAGTGAATATTATCAATGAAATGGCAGAGTATCTGAACATAGCACAGATGAAGATGTTGCAGGAAGTATTACTGAGGCATTTGGTAAATAGTGAAGTAGAGAAGTCGAATGTTTCAAACTTGGAATATTTGCAAATGTTTATAGATGCGAAGCGTATTGAAGGATGATCAGACAGAACTTTGGGATATTATCAGGTGACAGTGGAACATCTACTGAAAACCGTTGACGTTGAAGTGCGAAAAATGACGACGGATGATCTGCGAAGTTATCTTGCTGAGTATCAGCAGATTAATAATTGCAGTAAGGTAACGGTTGATAATATTCGAAGGAATTTATCCAGCTTCTTTTCATGGCTTGAGGAAGAAGATTATATTTTGAAAAGTCCGATGCGGAGAATTCATAAAATTAAGACAAAGCAACAGGTAAAAGAAATTATCTCTGATGAAATGATTGAAAAAATGCGTGATAATTGCAAAACAAAAAGGGATTTGGCAATTATTGATTTGTTGTATTCAACGGGAATTCGTGTTGGTGAGCTGGTTCGCTTGAATATTTCTGATATAGATTTTGAAGAACGCGAATGTGTGGTATATGGAAAAGGCGATAAGGAACGCCGCGTGTATTTTGATGCAAAGGCAAAATTACATTTACAGAATTATATTAAGAGCAGAACAGACGATACCCCCGCATTATTTGTGACATTAGATGCGCCATATGATCGCTTGAAGATTAGTGGTGTGGAAATTCGGATGCGTGAACTGGGGCGTATGTTGAACATCCCCAAAATTCATCCACATAAATTCAGGAGAACAATGGCGACACGAGCCATTGATAAAGGAATGCCGATTGAACAGGCGCAGAAAATTTTAGGACATTCACAGATTGATACAACGATGCAATATGCGATTGTAAATCAGAATAATGTAAAAGCATCTCATAGAAGATATATTGCGTAGAACTTGTATTAAGAGGATATATTTCGGAGGGAAGAAAAATAAATGAGGGCACATCCAATTTTACTTCAGAAAAAGTATGCAAGAATTATTGAATTATTTGCGAAAGAAATGAATATATCTCTTGATGAAGCATTGGGAATTTTTTATCATTCTGAAGTATATCAATTAATGAGAGAAGGAATTTCGGACATGCATTGTATGAGCGATGGCTATTTGGTAGATGATTTGATTGAAGAATATAAAGAAAAGAATGATAATTAAAAATGTTTTGTTTGTGTAGAAATTACCTAGCTAGCAACAATTATGTAAGAAATTTACAATTTTTAGATATAACTATTGCTGTAATTACATGGAAAAACTTAAAAACAGATGATTTGACATAGAAGCGGTTAAATGCTAATATAAATATGAAAAAAGTGCTACCGATAGACGGTTAGCCCAGAATATGTTTTAGTTAAAAAATAACCGCCACAGTTTTCTCAGGACAGGGCGGTTATTTTTGTGTCTTGGAATCACGCTTCCCATGCATGTAACCAAGACTATAAAAAGTCGCACACAGTGAAAGCACTGCGATTAAGTCACTGATGGTGAGCATAAGCAAGTTCTCCTTTCCGTAGATTTCCTGATGGATTTCTATGTAATCAGAGGTCACAGTCCTCTGTTGAAGGACTAACCGCCTACCGTATATGATAGCACTGAAAACATAATAGCAAACATTTGTTCACTTGACAAGTTGGATTATTGAGATTTGCAAAGTTAATATATGAGATATAAGTTAAAAGATATATTTGATTTACAAATGGGAAAAACACCATCAAGAAATAACTTAAATTATTGGGATGATGAAGGTTATAAGTGGATTTCTATATCAGACTTATCAAAAAATAAAAAGTATATTTCAGATACAAGGGAAGCCATATCAGAGTTAGCTGTTGAAGAAAGTGGAATAAGAATTATTCCTGCCAATACAGTTGTAATGAGTTTTAAACTATCAATTGGAAAAGTGGCAATAACAGCACAAGATATGTATTCTAATGAGGCAATAATGGCATTCCGTGATAAGAACGTCGTTGATATTCTTCCAGAGTATATCTTTTATTTATTTAAATATAGGAATTGGGATGAAGGAAGCAATAAAGCGGTAATGGGTAAGACTCTTAATAAGGCTACTTTATCAGAATTAGAGATTGATATTTGTGATGTGGAAAAACAACGAGAAATTGTCAATATTCTTGACAAAGTGATGGCTATTTTTGAAAGTAGAGAGAACGAATTAGTTCTGTTAGATGACCTTATCAGAGCTCGATTTGTAGAGATGTTTGGTGATATAAATACAAACGATAGGAATTGGGAATATGAACCGTTAGGTGACCTTTGCACTATTGTTAGAGGTGGATCGCCAAGACCGATAGAACAATTTTTAGGTGGAGATGTTCCTTGGATTAAGATCGGAGATGCTACAGATGGGGATAATGTATATTTAAGTTCTACCAAGGAACATATTATTCAAGATGGGGTAAAGAAGAGTAGGCTTGTAAAGGCAGGCAGCTTGATATTTGCAAACTGTGGAGTTTCATTGGGGTTTGCAAGAATTATTACTTTTGATGGATGCATTCATGATGGGTGGCTTGCAATGGAAGATATAGATGAAAGAATTGATAAAGTGTTTTTGCTGCAAGCATTAAATCAAATGACAGAGCATTTTAGAACGATAGCTCCAGCAGGAACACAACCTAATTTGAATACTGCAATTATGAAAGCATATAGGCAGGTAATACCACCTATTAAATTACAGAGAGATTTTATTATGTTTGCAGAGCAAGTCAACAAATCAAAAGTTGTACATTACATAATAAATAGCACACGACAAACAATTGGGGGGTGATACACATGAAAACCAATTTTGATTATTTAAAAACAGAACCAAAATTTTCCACATTTGCAGATGTAGCCATTTCTGCTGAGCGGTTTGTACTGATGGATTCCGAGGTGAGCATCCTTAACTGCCGTCGTGCCATGGAGTTTGCGATTAAATGGATGTATTCGGTAGATGCGGAGCTGGACATGCCATATCAGGATAACTTGCAGAGTTTGCTAAATGCGGAGGAATATCGGCGTATTATTGGACCGGATCTGTGGAAACGAATGGATTACATTCGCAGATGTGGCAATAATGTAGCGCATGGCAGTCGAAAACTGGGGCGGGATGAAGCAATGCTTTGTCTGGAAAATCTGTTTATTTTTCTGGATTATATTGCCTACTGTTATGTGGATGAATATACGGAGCGGACATTTGATAAAAGTATCATCAATGACAGAGTGAAGAAAGCAAAGGAATCCAGAGAAACGGCAAATGCAGTAAAGAAGAATCTGGCAAAAGAACAGGAGAAGTCTGCACAGCAGGAGCTGGATTTACAGAAACTGATGGCAGAAAATGCTTCATTAAAGGAAGAATTATCTGCCCGCAGGCAGGAACAACAGCAGACTTATGTTCCGAAACCATTGGATTTATCGGAATATAAAACCCGGAAATTATATATTGATGCGATGCTTCAGGATGCTGGTTGGCGAGAAGGCGAAAACTGGTTAAATGAAGTTCCGGTGGAAGGAATGCCAAATAAGTCGGAGACCGGTCGCATAGATTATGTTTTATATGATGATATGCACCAGCCGTTGGCAATTATTGAGGCAAAAAGAACCTGTGTGGACGTGGCAAAAGGTCGTCAGCAGGCAAAATTGTATGCTGATCTTTTGGAAAAACAATACAAGAGACGCCCGGTTGTCTTTTTAACGAATGGATTTGAAACGCATATCATTGATGGAAAATATCCGGAACGAAAGTGTGCTGTGATTTATTCGAAACGCGATCTGGAGAAGTGGTTTAACCTGCTTCGTATGCGGACAAGTCTCAGACATGTTACCGTAAATAAAGATATTGCAGGCCGTTATTATCAGGAGGCAGCGATCAAAGCAACCTGTAATAGTTTTGATGAGAAAAATCGCCGGAAAGCGTTGCTTGTTATGGCTACCGGTTCAGGAAAAACCAGAACGGTGATTGCGCTGTGCGATATATTGTTGAAGGCTGGATGGGTAAAAAATATATTGTTTCTGGCAGATCGTAATTCTCTTGTTACGCAGGCGAAGCGTAGTTTTGTAAATCTATTGCCAAATTTATCTTGTACGAATCTGGTGGAAGAGAAGGACAATTATAATGCACATTGTGTTTTTTCCACGTATCAGACAATGATTCACTGTATTGATGAAGTAAATGATGCGGATGGCAAGATTTTTACCTGTGGACATTTTGATCTGGTGATTTGTGATGAAGCGCATCGATCTATTTATAATAAATACAGAGATATTTTCAATTATTTTGATGCGCCGCTGATTGGTTTGACAGCAACACCAAAGGATGAGATTGATAAAAATACATATGAAATATTTGAACTGGAAAATGGTGTGCCGACCTATGGATATGATCTGGCACAGGCGGTAAAAGACGGATATCTGGTGGATTATGCTTCTGTTGAGTCAAAGTTGAAATTCATTGAGCAGGGCATTGTTTATGATGAATTGTCCGAGGAAGATAAAGAAGCATATGAAAATACATTTCAGAATGAGGATGGAACTGTCCCAAAAGCAATCGATTCATCCGCTTTAAATACATGGATTTTTAATGTGGATACGATTCGTCAGGTGCTGGATATTTTGATGACGGATGGAATCAAAGTTGATTATGGACAGAAAATTGGAAAGACTATTATTTTTGCAAAAAATCATAATCATGCAGAAAAGATTCTTGAGGTTTTTCATAAGGAATATCCGCATTTGCCGGATGATTTTGCAAAGGTGATCGATAATTATATGACCTATGCGCAAAGTGCAATTGATGAATTTTCCGATCCGAAAAAAATGCCACAGATAGCGATTTCCGTTGATATGCTGGATACAGGAATTGATGTTCCGGAAGTTGTGAATCTTGTATTTTTCAAAAAAGTAATGAGCAAGGCAAAGTTCTGGCAGATGATTGGGCGTGGAACCAGATTATGTCCGGGATTATTGGATGGAGAAGATAAGCAGAAGTTTTATATTTTTGATTTTTGCGGAAATTTTGAATTTTTTCGTATGAATAAGGGAAAAGCTACGGCAAATGCACTGGCGCTGCAGTGTGCAATCTTTAATTTGCAGTTTGAGATTGCATATAAATTGCAGGATCTTACTTATCAGACGGACAGATTGACTGCTTATCGAAATGCACTGGTAAAGCATATGAGTGAGAAAGTACAGGAATTGCCGAGAGATAATTTTGCGGTCAGACAACATCTGAAATATGTGGATTTGTATGCAAATGAAGATAATTATAAAGGATTAACTTATGAAGACACATTGCTGGTTCGGGAAGAAGTGGCACCACTGATTTTGCCGGATGGCGATGAGGCAAGTGCAGTTCGTTTTGATGCGTTGATGTATGGAATTGAACTTGCATATTTGTTGGGAAAGAAGTATACGCGCGCACGTCATGATTTGCGAAAAAAAGTAGAAGGGGTGGCGAGTGTAGCCAATATTCCGGAAATTCAGGCACAGTCAGATTTTATCTATGAATTGCTGCATACTGATTATGTGGAACGGGCAGGTGTGAATGAATTTGAGGAAATCAGAAACAGATTGCGGGATTTGATGAAATACATTCCAAATACGGGAACAATAAAATATGAGACTGTTTTTACCGATGAGCTGTTGTCAAAGGAGTGGCATGAATCCGAACTGGAAAATGATGAATTGAAAAATTATAAAGCAAAAGCGGAGTATTATATCCGACAGCATCAGGATAATGAGACAATTGCAAAATTAAAGACGAATCAGCCGTTGACAACATCGGATATTGCGAACTTGGAAGAAATTCTCTGGAAGGAAGTTGGAAGCAGAGAGGACTACGAACAGGAATATGGTGAAAAACCACTGGGAGAGTTTGTGCGTGAAATTGTTGGACTGGATATGAATGCAGCCAAGGAAGCATTTTCCGAATATCTGTCCGATACAAATATGGACAGTAGACAAATTTATTTTGTAAACCAGATCGTGGAGTATATTGTTCATAATGGAATGATGAAAGATCTGTCGGTACTTCAGGAGTCACCGTTTACAGATCGTGGAAGCGTCGTGGAAATATTTACGGATTTATCCGTATGGATGGGAATTCGCAGCGTGATTGACCGTATTAATGCAAATGCCGCAGCTTAAAGGATTGCCTGAGAAAAAACACTTGCTATATCAAACACACAAACGTATAATAAACTATGTATGTGAACACAGAAGATGAGAAACCAGAATATAAATACAGAGCAATCTGTATGGAATGGAGGATATACAGTGGCTTTAAAGAAAAAACCGGTAAACGGTATGAAAGATATTATGCCGGATGAGATGCAGATCCGTGATTATGTGCAGAGCGTGATCAAGGAGACGTATCGTGCATTCGGATTTACTCCGATTGAGACTCCGTGTATGGAAGACATTGCAAACCTGAGCAATAAGCAGGGCGGAGAAAATGAGAAATTGATTTTCAAAGTATTGAAACGTGGTGAGAAACTGAAATTAGAGACAGCACAGAGTGAGGCAGATCTGGTTGATTTCGGTATGAGATATGATCTGACCGTACCGCTTTGCCGTTACTATGCGAACCATGCAAATGATCTGCCGTCCCCGTTCAAGGCACTTCAGATGGGAAATGTATGGCGTGCAGACCGTCCGCAGAGAGGTCGTTACCGTCAGTTCATGCAGTGTGATATTGATATTCTTGGCGAGCCGTCCAACCTGGCAGAGATCGAGCTGATTCTTGCTACGACTACCACACTTGGCAAACTTGGATTCAAAAATTTTGAGATCCGTATCAACGAGCGTCGTATCTTAAAAGCAATGGCGGCTTACAGCGGATTTGCAGAGGAAGAGTTCGATACCGTATTTATCATTCTGGACAAGATGGACAAGATTGGTCTGGAAGGCGTTGCAGAGGAACTTGCAAAAGAAGGCTACGCACAGGAAGCAATCGACAAATATCTGTCTCTGTTCACCGGTGTGGAGCAGGCAGAGGATGGCATCAGCTATCTGGCAGATACTTTAGGTGACTATCTGGATGCAGAGATCGTTCAGAACATGAAAGAAATCGCATCTGCAGTAAATGCGACAAAAACAGCATCCTTTGAACTGGTATTTGACCCGACTCTGGTACGAGGCATGTCTTACTATACAGGAACTATTTTTGAAATTGCGATTCCGGAGTTTGGCGGAAGCTGCGGCGGCGGCGGACGTTACGACAAGATGGTTGGAAACTTCACCGGAAAAGATGTTCCGGCCTGCGGATTTTCCATCGGATTTGAGCGTATCATCCTGCTTCTGATGGAAAACGGATTTCAGATTCCTGAGCAGCCGAAGAAGACGGCATATCTGATTGAAAAAGGATATCCGGGAGATAAACTCAGCGAAGTGATCGGACAGGCACAGCAGGCCCGTGCAAACGGCGAGCAGGTACTGGTTGTCCGCATGAATAAAAATAAAAAATTCCAGAAAGAGCAGCTTTCAAAAGAGGGCTACGATGAGTTCGTGGAATTCTTTAAATAGGAGGAAAAAATTATGGCAGAGTCCATGCGTGGATTGAAAAGATCCCATAGATGTACAGAGGTATCCAGCGCAGATATCGGAAGTACCGTTACCGTTATGGGATGGGTACAGAGAAGAAGAAATCTGGGCAGCCTGATCTTTATTGATCTGAGAGACCGTTCCGGTCTGCTTCAGATCGTATTTGATGAAAACAGTGTAGGAAGCGACGGATTTGCAAAAGCAGAGACACTCAGAAGTGAGTATGTTATCGCAGTTGTTGGTAAGATCCAGAAACGTTCTGCAGCAGTAAATGAAAACTTAAAAACCGGTGATATTGAAGTGATCGCAGAGAGTCTTCGTATCCTTTCTGAGTCCGATACACCGCCGTTCCATATCGAGGAGAATTCCCAGACAAAAGATGAGATCCGTCTGAAATACCGTTACCTGGATCTGCGTCGTCCGGATTTACAGCGTAACCTGATGCTCAGAAGCAAAGTGGCTTATCTGATGCGTGATTTTATGGCAAAAGAAGGATTTATCGAGATTGAGACACCGGTTCTGACAAAATCTACTCCGGAGGGAGCAAGAGATTACCTGGTACCGAGCCGTGTACATCCGGGAAGCTTTTATGCACTTCCGCAGTCTCCACAGCTGTTCAAACAGCTGCTGATGTGCTCCGGATATGACCGTTATTTCCAGATTACCAAATGTTTCCGTGATGAGGACTTACGTGCTGACCGTCAACCGGAGTTTACACAGGCGGATATGGAGTTATCTTTCGTAGATGTAGATGATGTATTAGACGTAAATGAGCGTCTGTTAAAATATGTATTCAAAGAGGCAATCGGTGTGGATGTGCAGATCCCGCTTCCGCGTATGACATGGCAGGATGCGATGGACCGTTACGGTTCCGACAAACCGGATACCCGTTTCGGCATGGAATTACACGATGTATCTGAGGTTGTAAAAGACTGTGGATTCGGTGTATTTACCGGTGCATTGGAGAACGGCGGCAGCGTACGAGGTATCGCTGTTCCGGGCAAAGCGTCCATGGGACGTAAACAGATTGACAAACTGGTTGATCTGGCAAAAACATATGGAGCAAAGGGTCTGGCTTACCTGTGCGTAAATGAAGATGGCACATACAAATCTTCTTTTGCAAAATTCATGACAGAGGAAGAACTGGCAGCATTAGTAGAAGCTATGGAAGGAAAACCAGGCGATCTGCTGTTATTTGCTGCAGATAAAAATAAAGTCGTATGGGCAGTTCTTGGTGCATTGAGACTTCATATGGCAAAAGAGCTGAACCTGCTTGATCCGAATCAATATAATTTCCTCTGGGTAACAGAATTCCCGTTACTTGAGTGGTCTGACGAAGAAAATCGCTATATGGCAATGCATCATCCGTTTACGATGCCGATGGAAGAGGATTGGGACAAGATTGATTCTGAACCGGGCGCTGTCCGTGCAAAAGCATACGATATCGTGTTAAATGGTACTGAGCTTGGCGGCGGTTCTGTCCGTATCCATCAGGATGATATTCAAGAGAAAATGTTTGAGGTACTTGGATTTACAAAAGAGCGTGCATGGGATCAGTTCGGCTTCCTGCTTTCCGCATTCAAGTATGGTGTACCGCCACACGCAGGGCTGGCTTACGGTTTAGACCGTATGGTAATGCATATGGTGCATGCAGATTCCATCCGTGATGTCATTGCATTTCCGAAAGTAAAAGATGCTTCCTGTCTGATGACAGAGGCACCGGGCACTGTAGATGAGAAGCAGTTAGAAGAACTTGGACTTGCCATCAACCTTCCGGAAGAGACAACCGAAGAGGAATAATTATAAAGATAGAATTGTGGGAGTACGAAGTACGGAACAATTCATATGGCATCTTTTGCCCCTAACATTTTATAAATATAGACAAAAATGAGTAAAAAGCAGGAGTGGAAAATCCGTAGATTTTCCGCTCCTGTTTTTTGCATGTCTTGAAAATAAAGGATTTGTGGGAAAAAATGCGTGTTGTGCAATTTGTATAGTGGAAGAAATGCGGAAAAATTTATGGTTGACGGTCAAGGGAAAGTGGTATATATTCATGCTATTGTTCTTCAAACAAATCTGATTCAGATAAAATTGCATAGTTATCAGAGGGGTGATAGCTTACGAGCAGTCTAAATATTGTTGCACCGATTCGGTAAATATCAAGAAAAACAGAGTGATACATTGTATTAGTCAAACTATGAAAATAGAAAAAGAAGAAAGCTAATGAAACTTGAAATATGTAAATATTTCGTATGGAGGAGGTTGTTTGTAATGACAAAAAAGTTACGAGATTATTTTCCTATGCTGCAGACCAGAGAAGCAATTTTGAAAGAGATTAACAATAACGAAAAGATGTGGAGTACGTTTTATTCGTGGGAAGAAGAACGGCAGGAGGAATTTCTTGATTTTTGCACTGGAGCGCGGGGAGTAAAAGTGATGTATGATTTTGTGAGTAAAGAGGTTTTGAATCCAGAGTCAACACCAGAGCGTATTGATGAGTTATTGTCTCTGTTATTAAAGCAGGAGGTTCATGTGATGGAAGTTTTACCAAATGATGGAACACGACTGGCAGATGAATCATCACTTGTTATTATGGATATTGTAGTGTAGCTTTCAGATGGAAGTATTGCAAATCTGGAAATTCAAAAGATTGGATATAAGTTTCCGGGAGAGAGAAGTGCCTGTTATTCAGCGGATTTGTTGTTACGACAATATAAGCGGGTAAGAAGTGAACGAAAGAAAAAATTCAGCTATAAAGATATCAAAGACGTATATACAATAGTGTTGTTTGAGAACAGTCCGGCAGAATTTAAGAAATTTCCAGATGTATATATTCACTCTTTCGGGCAAAAATCAGATTCGGGATTGGAATTTAATCTGCTGCAAAAATATGTATTTGTAGCGCTTGACAATTTTAAAAATATTCAGCACAATAAAGAAAATAAGTATCTGATAAACAGTCGGCTTGATGCATGGATTGCGTTTTGTTGTATAGATGATCCGGAAATGATTATTGCGATTATTGAGCAGTATCCAGAGTTCAGAGCATACTATGAACAAATCTATGACATCTGTCGAAATATCGAAGGAGTGATGGATATGTTTTCGAAAGAATTGCAGGAACTTGACCGGAATACTGTGCAGTTGATGATTGATGAGATGCAGGAGGATTTGAAACAAAAAGGAAAAGAACTGGATCTTATAAATCAGAAATTAGGTGAGAAGAATCAAGAATTGGATGAGAAGAATCAGGAATTGGATGAGAAGAATCAGGAACTGAATGAAAAAAATCAGGAATTACAGGCGGCTTTAGCGCGTATTCGTGAGCTTGAAGAGGAAAAGGAAAAAGCAAATCAATAAAGTGGAAAATGAAAGCAGAATAAGCAAAGCGACTGCGTTCATGAGCAAGTAGCAAAAGCGGATTGCGAATGTCCGCTTTACTTCAAAACAGAAAGCCGGCAATTGCTGGCTTTCTGAAAAACATGCTAAAACTATACTATTCATAATCCACCCGGAAGGATGCAAAGTCCAGATCAGTTTCGGTGCCATCCTCGAGATGGAGATATGGTGTGACTTCCAAAGCGGTGAAGTCCTGTGTTAATGCTGGAAGCAAAATATTCGTGTGGAAACAATAATTTCCGTCATCATCAACATAGGTACTTTCTCCGGAAGTGTTCCAATGATCATCTCCGGTGTCGTTTGAGTCAAAGTAGATGGAGGAGAAGGTCTCTGAATCTGTCTTTGTATCAAAGGTATTTCCATTGGAATCAGTAATGCGGCAGTAAATCCAGTTATGAATCGTATTACCGGAGATGATTTTATGGAACTTTTCATAGGAGGCTTTGTCCTGACCAAAATTCCAGGTCAGACTGAGATAGGTTCCGGAAGCGGAAACTTTACTTTCTCCAACCGTTACCGTTGCACCGTTTTTGGAAGAAGCAGTGACGGAAGGTTTGATATTAGCATTACCGGAAATATCAAAACTGATGGTCTGCATATAGAAATATCCGGTCTTCGGATCTCTGGCGGTCGTCAGTGGAACCTGCACTTTGCATGTATCTGGAAGATTTACATCAGAAAGTTCTACCGTAGCATGGAATGCACCGCGTTTATATTGTGGGTCACATCCGTCACCATAGATACCATTGATGTTCCAGGTAGCCAGATAAACCGTATCATTGATGACAATACGATCAGGAAGAAACCAGTCTCCCAAGGTTTTGATACCATATGGGGTTGCTTCACCGTAGATGGAAAGTAATCCACCATCATAATAAGCATCCATAACATTCATATATTGATTTGGCTGTTTTTGGTACTCACTGTCATAATCATACATTTCCAGCATAACATCCGGCCAGGTATCAGAAAAAGTAGTAATAAGTCCGTTTTCTTCAGATACAATGGTAGCTGGTGATACGGAATCTGTGTTGTCGGAAATAGCAGGAGTTTCTTCTTCGGAAGAAGTTTCCGGAGCAGTGATACGTCCTGTTTCCTGCAAATACTGTTGTGATCTTGCCTGATACTGTTTTACTCCTGCATATGCGCCGGTAGTGCCTACGGCAGCGCAGACAATCACGGCAGCGGCAACTTTTGCAGGAAAATATTTTTTGCGTGCTCTGTGCTTTACAATAGATGCCTTGCTTAACTCTTTTGTTACCTGAGCTGCAACAAATTGTTTAAAATGTTCCGGTGTTTTTGGATAATTTTCTTTTTCATATTCAAACTCATTATATTTCGGATCATGGTTCATATGGCAGCCTCCTTTTCAAACATGGTTCGCAGTTGGATTTTTCCGCGATTTAACCGCATTTTTATCGCACTTTCACTCATTTCCAGAATATCAGCAATTTCCCGTATTTTAAATCCGTCAAAATAATACATGACCAGTGGCAGTCGGTAGGAGATATCCAGCTGCATCAGATTCTGATACAGATCGGAGTAATCCAGCTGTGCGGCTTCTTCAGTCAGTACACGTTCCTCATAAGCGACTTCCCTTTTACGTTTCCGCAGGATCATCTGACATTCATTGATCAGTATGCGTGAAAACCATGTTTTTGCATATTCTTTCTGTTTTAATGTGCAGATTTTGCTAAACCCTTTTACAATCGCAGACGACATGGCATCTTCACAATCAGCATCTTCTTTCAGAATTGCCTTTGCAATGCGATAAAAGTCATCTGTGAAAGCAATGATTAAATCCCCTAATTCTTGTTTTGTCATAACTTCCCTCGTTTATGTCTTCTTTTCCCTGTTCTATTGATTCCAATTGCTCCGACATTTTTGGGATCGTTGTAATGGATGATCGAAGCAGTTGCTGCAAATAGTTTCTGTAATAGCTATTACACCCATTAGATGTAGTTTGGCATAAAAAAGTCACAATATTATCCAATAAGTTTCGAAAATGAATGAGAAGGAATATTTGTTACGATCGTTGTGTGTGAACTGCTGATGATGTTCTGAAATTTTACCAACAATTTACAAGAACCTGATTCTGGATTTTACCAGATGATCATATGCTGAAAATGTTGCAAAGAAGTATGCGAATATTGGGTAGAATTGTGGGAGTACAAAGTACGGAACAATTTGTATGGCATCTTTTGATTCCAACATCAATTAATGACAGGAAAAATATAAAAAAGTGGTCATAAATCAAAAGATTGTGCATATATTATAGAGTGTGCAAAGAAAGGAGAGATGTATATTTGAAAGAAGAAAAGGTGAAAGAGATAAAACAAAACGCGGAAAGTTTAAAAAATGCAAATGGAGATACAGCAGTTAAGATAGCTGCTGAAATAAATAAGAATGAGAATACAACAGACCAGACAGAAAACGCAACAGATACGGTAGATAATCTGAACGGTAAAAAAGAGAAAGGTAAGAAAACCACAGAAGAGGATAGAACTCAGCCAGGTGCAGATCTGGTACTTTTGGATGAACCAAATCTGCGGAATGAATATCTGGATTGTATGAAATACTTGTTGACGCAGATTACAGATTTTGGATTTGAGCAGGAGCAGCTAATAGGACGAAGTATCATCAGTCATACAAAGTACAGACTGAAAAGCCGGGACAGCATTGTGGCAAAAATGATAAAAAAGAAAAGAGAACTAACAGAGGAAAATGTGTTTACATATATCAACGATCTGGCAGGAATTCGGGTAATTTGCCTGTTTCTCGATGATATTTATCGTGTGCGGGATTTTATTTACCAGATACCTGGGATTTCCATTGTGAAAGAAAAGGATTTTGTGAAAAAACCGAAAAACAGTGGCTATCAGAGTCTGCACGTAATTGTGCAGTTTACAGATGGAAAAAAAGTAGAAATTCAGCTGCGGACGATCGGAATGGATTTCTGGTCGGTGCTGGAATATCAGTTGCAGTATAAGAAACATCATAAAAAGGAAAAAGCGTTGAAAAAAGAACTGTTTTCCTGTGCCATTGATGTGCGGAATATGGATCAGCGAATGCTGGATCTGAGACAGTCAATTGAAAATGTATAAAAGGTGTGCCTTCTCGGAAAGCACACCTTTTTAAATAAAATATAAAATTGTTTTTTATTTTATTCAAGTCGAATATATGTGAGATTTGATGCATGATTCTGGTCAGCATAAGCTGATATATTCTTTTTAGAATCACTGCACGCTACATTACTCGATTGGTTTCAAATCATCAGCGATGATCAGTTTTGCTTCTGTAGCAGCCTGGATCTCTTCAACAGTGAATTCCGGGTTGTACTCTTTTAATACGATTCCTTCCGGAGTAACCTCCATAACACCCATCTCAGTAACGATCAGGTTTACCTGAGCTTCTGCTGTCAGCGGTAAAGTACACTCTTTTAAGATCTTTGGTGCACCTTTCTGTGTGTGCTCCATAGCAACGATAACTCGTTTAGCACCTACTACAAGGTCCATAGCGCCACCCATTCCAGGAACCATTTTTCCAGGAATGATCCAGTTTGCGATGTTACCTTTCTCATCTACCTGAAGAGAACCAAGGATTGTAGCATCTACATGTCCACCACGGATGATGGAGAAAGATGTAGCACTGTCAAAGAACATACCGTCTTTCTCGATACCAGCCGGCTGTCCGCCTGCATTTACGATGTATGCAGCATCCGGATCTTCCGGATCAACAGCTGCAAGACCGATGAATCCGTTCTCAGACTGTAATGTAAGTTTAACAGATGGATCAAGGTAATCCGGAACCATAGTAGGAAGTCCGATACCGAGATTTACAACATCACCATCATGTAATTCTTTTGCAACACGTTTCGCGATATATGGTTTGATTTCACTTCTTTCCATCTTATGCTTCCTCCTTTACAACTAAATAATCAACATAAATGTGTGGAGTTTCCACATAGTTTGGACCGATTTCGCCAGCCGGAACGATTTTCTCAACTTCGGCAATAACGATATCAGCTGCAGAAGCCATCATCGGGTTGAAGTTACGGGTAGATCCTTTGTAACGGATATTTCCGGATTCATCAGCAATATATCCCTGGATGATTGCAACATTACCGCGGATTGCTTTCTCAAGAAGGTACTCTTTACCATCTAATTCGATGACCTGTTTGCCTTCCAGAGTTGTCGGTGAAGTACTGTCAGCAACGATAGTACCGATACCTGTTGGTGTAAGGAAACCTGCAAGACCAGCTCCGCCTGCACGTACCTGCTCAGCAAGTGTACCCTGTGGCTGAAGTTTTAACTCAATTTCGCCTGCGTTGAATTTTGCAGCAACTTCTTTGTTCAGACCTACATGTGTAGCAATCAGTCTTTTGATCAGACCGTTGTGAAGTAAACGACCTGTTCCTTCATTCTCGAAACCTGCATCGTTACATACAACAGTAAGGTTTTTTGCTGTTACTTCATTTACGATAGATTTTGCTGTTCCATTTGTCATGAATCCGCCGACTAATACAGTATCGCCATCTTTGATCAGTGCGGCAGCTTCTTTTGCAGAAATAACTTTTGTTCTAGCCATTTCTTTCCCTCCTATTAATTACATAATAATAATTTTGCTCTGTTGACAACGTCATACGTCCACATAGCCTGTTTCCATTATAACACCTTGCCCGGCAAAATCCAGAGATATTTCACAAAAAAAATGAAAAATATGTGAATTGTTTGTAAAAAAGTCAAATTAACGCTTTAAAGCGATAAAATATTTTTGTTGATTTTTGGTATAAAGTAGGATAAAATGACAGAAGTGATTTTGAAATAAAGGAGACAGAAGACAATGATGGAAATCAAAGGAAACATGATGTCAGTACGTGAAGATGTCCGTGTACTGGACGCAACGCTGCGTGATGGAGGTCTGGTGAATGATTTTTATTTTACGGATGACTTTGTGTACGATTTATATAAAGCAAATCTGGCGGCCGGTGTGGATTATATGGAGTTTGGATACCGTGCGGACAAAAAGCAGTTTGATGTAAATAAATTCGGAAAATGGAAATTCGCAGAGGATGAGGATATCCGTGCAATCGTTGGGGATAATGATACGGATATGAAGATTTCCATTATGGCGGATGTGGGACGCTGCGATTACAAACACAGTATCAGAGACCGTGCGGACAGCCCGGTAGATCTGATCCGTGTGGCTACTTATATCAACACGATGCCTGAGGCGATCGCAATGATCGAAGATGCAGCGGCGAAAGGTTATGAGACAACCTGCAACATTATGGCAATTTCCAAATGTCAGGAGCGTGATATCCAGACAGCATTGGAGATGCTGGCAAAATCTTCTGTCAAAGGTGTCTATGTGGTAGACAGTTATGGTTCCCTGTATCCGATCCAGATCCGAGAGATCACGGATATGTATCTGAAAGCGATGGCGGAGAGTGAAAAACTGGTGGGAATCCATGCACATAATAATCAGCAGTGTGCTTTTGCAAACACCATTGAGGCGCTGTCGATCGGTGCAAGTATGGTGGACGGAACCGTCATGGGAATGGGGCGTGGTGCAGGAAACAGTTCGCTGGAAGGTCTGCTTGGTTTCCTGAAAAATCCGAAATATGAGATCGCACCGGTTCTTTCTTTTATTGAGAAACATATGTTGAAGCTTATTGAGGATGGTGCAGTGTGGGGCTATAATATCCCGTATCTGCTGACCGGTCTGACGGATCAGCATCCGAGAACGGCCATTGCAGCAACAAAAGATCATGATACAAAATATCTGGATTTTTATCATATGCTGTTGGATGACTGATATAGAAAAGTAGAAAAATCTGAAAAAACGTTAGTATTTATTGGATTGTAATGCAAGAGAAAAGTAGGAATATAAAAGCTGTGGGAGTGGATAACACATTTCTCACAGCTTTTTTGGAATCAATGATGTTGCTCGGACATCCCATTTTTGATATGGGATATCTTAATAATGTTAATGTAACGATTGGTCTGTTTTATGTAACTTTTTATAGTAGAGAAATCCTGTTAAATCGGCCAGAATCCATCCGATCGGAATTGCCCACCAGATAGCAGTGATACCCAGCGGAGTCGTTGGTGCCAGAGCATAGGCCAGAGCCACCCGGGTGCCTAGTGACACGATGGTGAGCACCAGTGACATGGCAGGGCGTTCAATGGCACGATAAAGTCCATACAGCAGAAACAGACAGCCGATTCCCCAGTAAAAAGTGCCTTCAATGTGCAGATAATGGACACCTTCTGCGATGATGGATGTTTCATCTGCATCCACAAAAATCTGCATCAGCGGGCGGGCAAAAATCCAGATGATGGCAGAAATGACAATGCAGAAAGTAATGGATACCTGAACGGCGGTGTGAATTCCAACTCTAACCCGATCCTGGTGTTTTGCACCATGATTTTGTGAGATAAACAGCGAAAATGCATTGCCGAATTCCTGTACCGGCATATAAGCCAGTGTGTCGATTTTTACCGCAGCGGCAAAGGCGGCCATAATAGCAGTACCGAAACTGTTTACCAGTCCCTGGATCATTAAAATTCCAAAGTTCATAACGGATTGCTGCAGGCAGGTAAAAAATGCATAACGGCTTACTTCAGAAAGTGTACTTTTTTGAAAAATACGCTGTTCTTTTGACGGAAACAGCTGTGGGTTTTTCCAGAGTACAGCAATCGTAATACCGATGCCGGATACCGCCTGGGCAATTACCGTGGCACCTGCCGCACCTCCTACACCGAAATGCAGTCCGATGACAAACCAGAGATCCAGTGCAATGTTTAAAAGACTGGAGATTGCAAGAAAAATCAGTGGAAGGACGGAATTTCCCACCGCCCGCAGGACAAATGCAAAGTAATTGTACAAAAACGTAAAGCCAATGCCAAGGAATATAATGCGGGAATATGTCCGCATCAGACGGTAAATGTCTGCCGGAGTCTGCAGGAGATTCAGAATGCCGTCTGTGCCGGGAAATACGATCAGGTACATAATGACGGTCACCAGCAGGATCAGCCAGAAGGAGATCCACATGCATTCTTTCATTTTGTTCTGATGACCAGCACCATAATGCATGGAAAACAACGCGCCGCATCCCATGCAGAGCCCGATCATGACGGAAGTCAGAAATGTCATCAGTGTGTAAGTGCTGCCAACGGCAGCCAGGGCGCCGGAACCGAGCACACGACCGACGATAATTGTATCTGTAATATTATAAATCTGCTGCAGCAGGTTTCCGAGCATCATCGGGAGCGCAAACAGCAGAAGTGTTTTTAGGATAGGTCCTTTTGTTAAATCTTTTTCCATATCTTAAATGTTTTTCTCAGTGATCTTTTTCTGAATTATAAAAATTAGGATTGTTCAGAACCCGCGTCACCTGCACTCTGGAGCATCCGATCAGTTCCGCCATCTGCTGGTGTGTGAGTTCACTGTTATAGTAAGTGCGGACACGTCCCTCACAGTCATCCAGGGCGACCGTAGCCAGCTGAAGTACATTTGTATGAGTTTTTCCGGCCAGCATGCTGACATACTGGCGCATCAATCCAAGTTCTAACACTCTGTTAAAAAATACTTCAATGTTGCACTTATGTACAACAGTATTATTCTTTAGTGCGATACAGGTCAGACCGCATGGGTCACCGTATAGCGCTTCAATTTCTCCTACAATACTGTCCGGATAGTGAAATGCGACGACCTGTTTATGTCCCTGTTCATTCGTAATAAAGACTTCAACCATTCCCTGCGAAACCCAGAAAACATCGGTTAATATCTGCTCGGTGGCATAGATACATTCGTTTTTCTTTAATGTAATCGTAGGGCAGTCAGCAAACAGCTTTTCCATATTTTCCTTTGCAAAAAAATTTCTCATGTTTGTGATGTTAAATGATTGTTCTTTTCCCATATTTCCCTCTTATACCAGGATAAATATCGTCTGTTATTTTATCAGATAAACCGATATTTATCGTCCAATTTTGTGCGTAAAATCATGTCTCTATTTATAAATATAGCACAACGTAAAACGAATGAAAACTAAAAAATAATGGTCATAATGTATAAAAAAATGTATCGGGTGATACAGAAATTGGAACATGTAACCTATGATACAGAAAAATAAATATACGGATGGTATCATCGAGACATCAAGTGAGTGATAGTAACCGGGAGGAGGGATATAGATGATAAATGCAGTCGGGCGTGAAATCCCGGATGAAATACTTCGAAAGATGAAGAAACCAGTTTTTACAGGAGCCTATTCCCAAAAAAAAGATGTGGTAATAAGAACAACTGCAAAAAGCAGATGTGCTGCAATTGAAAAAGGCAAACCAGCTGAATCAAAACTGCTTGTTTCTATCGAAGATGTAATTGAAAAAACAGGAATTAAAGATGGTATGACAATTTCTTTTCACCATCATATGAGAAATGGTGATGAGGTTGTGAATCTGGTCATGGAAGCTATTGCTAAAAAAGGGATTAAGGATATACATATCGCGGCATCGGGATTGTTTCAATGTCATGAGCCACTGGTGAAACTAATGGAAGAGGATGTGGTGACCGGAATCACCGTAAGTACTATTTCACCAGGGCCTCTGGCAAAGGCGATTACAAATGGAAAACTGAAACATCCGGCTGTGTTTATGAGTCATGGCGGAAGACCAAGAGCAATCGAGGCAGGAGAATTACATATTGATGTAGCATTTATATCAGCACCCTGCTGTGATGCATATGGCAACATGAATGGTGCATACGGAAAATCAGCCTGTGGAGTTTTATCTTATGCATATGCGGATGCACAGTATGCGGATCAGGTGGTCGCTGTGACGGATAATCTGGTGGAATTTCCAGCGTGCCCCATTGAGATATCACAGGAAAAAGTTGATTACGTGGTACAGGTAGAAAGTATCGGAAATCCGGAAGGAATATCTTTCGGACCAACCAAGCCGACCACGGATCCGGAAAATCTCAAAATCGCGGATATGACAGCTCAGCTTTTAAATGAGACAGGATATATTAAAAATGGAATGTCGATGCAGACCGGAGCCGGAGGGACTTCGATTGCAGTAGCAGCCGCAGTGGGACAGATTATGAAAGAAAAGAAGATCAGAGGATCTTTTGCATCCGGCGGAATTACTTCTTATTTTGTTGAAATGTTAAAAGAAGATTTGTTTCAGGGGCTGCTGGATGTACAGTGTTTTGATTCTGTGGCCATTGAATCCTGCCGGGATAATCCGAGGCATATGCCCATGAGCGCTTCACAATATGCCAATCCAAATACAAAGGGCTGTCTGGTAAACCAACTTGATATCATGATCCTTGGAGCGACAGAAATTGATGTGGATTTTAATGTCAATGTTGTAACCGGATCAAATGGAGTGATTTTAAGCTCTTCCGGTGGAAACAATGACTGTGCAGCCGGTGCAAAGATTGCAGTGGTTGTCACAAACCTGGTGAAACGGGATATGTGTATTCTGCGGGAACGGGTGACAACGGTGGTGACACCGGGAGAAACCGTAGATGTACTGGTGACAGAATATGGTATCGCAGTTAATCCAAACCGTACAGATCTGATGAAGCTGCTGAAACATTCTCAACTTCCGGTTATGAATATTCATGAACTGAAGGCTATTGGAGATCAGAAAGCAACAAAAATCGTAAAACCGCAATTTACAGATAAAATTGTAGGAATTGTAGAATATCGGGATGGTTCCGTTATTGATGTGGTGAAAAAACCCATACAGGAGTTTTAAAAATTTTAAGCAGAATGTCAGCAATGATGATGTATATATCTGACAATAAAAACTATAACAATAAAACATGAACTTGGGAGGAAGCAAAATGGCAGTGAGAAGAACAGACTTATATTTACCGGCAAATTCAGAAAAATTTATCCTGAAGGCACCAACACTCGGGGCAGATGTCATCACATTGGATATGGAAGATGCAGTACCACCGGCAGAGAAAGAGACGGCCAGAAAAATGGTACGTCAGCATATCAAAGCAATGAGTGTTCATGGGTCTGAGGCATGGGTAAGAATCAATGCATGGGATACAGGACTTACTATGGATGACCTGAATGCAGTTGTGATCGATGGACTGGATGGCATCACACTTCCGAAATGCTCAGGTGCAGATGATGTAAAACGTCTGGACTTTATCGTAACAGATCTGGAGGAAAAAAGAGGACTTCCGGTTGGAAAAATCAAACTGGCAATTCTCATTGAGACAGCCATCGGTGTTATGAATGTAGATGAAGCAGTATTTGCCAGCGACCGTCTTGTAGCCGTTATCTTTGGTGCCGTAGATTATACAAGAGATATGCGTGTAACAAGAACGGATACAGCAGAGGAGCAGATTTATGCGCGTGCAAAAATCGGTGTGGCAGCCAGAGCAGCAGGTCTGGTAGCAGAAGATGCACCGTTCCCATCCTACAAAGATGACGCAGCATTTGAATACAACACAAAGACCGGAGCACAGCTTGGCTTTGAAGGCAGACAGATCATTCATCCGAGCCAGATCCCGATCGCAGAGCGTGTATATTCTCCGGATCCGGAACGTGTAGCATGGGCGAGAAAAGTAACAAAAGCGTTTGAGGAAGAAGGAATCGCAAAAGGATCAGCATCCGTTCCGGTAGACGGACAGATGGTAGATACTCCGGTTTACATCAATGCGAAAAACGTTCTTGAGCGGGCAGAAGAAGTAATGAAAAAAGATGCACTGAAAGCAAGCCTGAAGTAGGGTCAGAAGGAGGAAGAACAGATGGAATGGGTAACAGGGGTTCCGGAAGAATTTAAGACAAGAATTCGTTTCCCGATGAGCGACCGGGAGATGAAGCGCCGCTGGTCCACAGTGCAGACTGTTATGCAGGAGCAGGGAATTGATGTGCTGATAGCACAGAATGCAGATCAGTATCTGGGCGGATATTTCAGGTATTTTACAGATCTGCCGACAGAACAGGCATATCCGATGAGTGTTTTGTTCCCGGCTAAAGGAGAGATGACGACAATTACAAGCTCTTCACCGTATAATCCACTGCCACCGGCATGGTTCCGGCGTGGAATCGGGAACAGACTTGGTGCACCGTATTTCAGAACTTTCCGTTATACAGATCTGTATGATGCGAAACTGATGGAGGCATATATCTGTGATCATAAATGTAAGACTGTCGGACTGATCGCACCCTCTTTGCTGAATTATAAACTGGTAAATTATCTCAAAACGGCGTTGCCGGATGTGACATTTATTGATGCGACAGAGTTGATCGATGAAATTAAGGCGGTAAAGAGTGAAGATGAGATCCAGGCAATCCGAAGAACGGTAGCTCTGCATGATCAGGTACTGCAGATGGTGCCGGGTATTCTGCATCCGGGTATGTATGAATATGATCTGAGAGCAGAAGTAAACAAATTCCTGATCAGCAAAGGAAGTGAGGAAAATCTGGTTATGATGGGTTCCGCACCGCAGGGAACACCGACACCGAAATTACACAGTTTTTATCAGAACCGTCGTATCGAAGATGGCGATGATCTGGTATTTATGATAGAAGCAAACGGTGGTGGCGGTTATTATGCAGAAATTGTAAGGGGGTTCTGTATCGGACATCAGCCATCCAAGGAACTTCAGTATGCGTGGGATCTGTCCAGAGAACTGCAGGATTTTACAGCAGAACTGGTAAAGCCTGGTTCCGATTGTGCAGAAATGCTGGAAATTTATAACAATAAACTGGTTTCCTATGGATTACAACCAGAGACACGATTGTTTGCACATGGACAGGGCTATGATCTGGTGGAGAGACCGGCTTTCTTCAAGGGTGAGACAATGAAAGTTAAAGAAAATATGTTCTTTGCGATCCATCCTGAAATCAATACCGGAAAAGCATTTGGTAATTATTGTGATCAGTATCTGGTCACAAAAGACGGTGCAGTCAGAGTAGAGACAACACCGCGACAGATTTATGTGATATAAAAACAAAACGTACTACAAGAGAATTTAATTTAGTATCAGAAAATATTGAGGGTACATTTATACTAGAGAAGGAGAAAAATCATGAAAAAAAGAGTCGTAAGCATGTTATTGATCGGTTGTCTGGGAGCTGCTTTGCTGGTGGGATGCGGAAATGAGAAAACAGATGCAAACGCAGGCGGAGATACTAATGCATCTGTTGGGACAGAAGCAAAAGCAGATACATCCGGAAAAGATTTTGGAGAATATTCTGCAGATCATCCGTTGGAGTTAAAATTAAGCCATTTCGCAGCCAGTGAAGAAAATCAGCTGGCAATTCTGGCAAATACATTTGCAGATTATGTATCGCAGGAATCCGGTGGAGCCGTAAAAGTAACCGTATATGGTGGGGGAACACTCGGTAATGATCAGGAATCACTGGACTCTGTTATTGCGGGAACACTGGATTGTGCAGTAAATAATACACCGATCATGAGCGGATATGACGCCGGATTATCTGTACTGGATCTTCCATACCTGTTTGAAAATTACGATGATATTTACACATTCCTGGATTCTGATGTATGTCAGGAAATGCTGGATGATTTCTCATCTACGGGTGCAAAAATTCTGAATCTGCAATGTGTAGGTTTCCGTAACCTGGAATCCTCCAAAGGTTTTGTAGAGAAACCATCTGATCTGAAAGGGTTAAAAGTTCGTGTAACAGGTTCTGATGTATATATCAATACGTGGAACACATGGGGTGCAAGTGCACAGACGATGCCAGGTAACGAAGTATTGACCGCATTACAGCAGGGAACCATTGATGCCTGTGATAATGTAAATAACGTGTGTATTGCGGACGGTTATCAGCAGTATGCAAAATATATTTCTGTGATGGAGTATGCAACACACTTTAACGGCATTACAATGAACGAGAAAAAATTTGAATCTCTGACACCGGAGCTTCAGGATGTAATCACAAAGGCTGCAAAAAAAGCGGCACTTGATTGTACAAAGAAACTTGAAACGAAAAATGCTGAGCAGCTGGAAGAGATGGTTGCAGGTGGTGCAGAGAAGACAGATAACGTGGACAAAGCGGCATTCAAAGAAGCGGCACAGAGTGTTTATGATAAGTTCCTTTCCAACAATGAGCAGGGTGCAAAATACTATGAGGCAATCACAGCATTAACAGCAAAATAGGACTGTCAGAAGTGAGAGGTGTAATTATGCAGGTTTTGCAAAAAATTAACAAGTATATTTCACAGATCCTGAAAGTTGCTTTGATCGCGTGTTTTACTTACATGACAGTAGTGCTGTCACTGCAGGTATTCGGACGTTATCTGTTCCATAAAGGTTTTTCGTGGACAGAAGAAACTGCACGTTACATCATGATATGGGCCGTCTTTCTCGGTGCGGCCTATATCGCACTTAATCTGGAACATGTGAAAGTTTCCATTATTGAGGATCTGATGAAAAAACAGAAACATAAACAGATTCTGGAACTGGTACAGCATATTGCAGGATTTATATTTGTAGTAATCGTATTAAAATATGGATTTATGCAGATGACAATTGCAAAGTTATCAAAATCAGCAAATACGGGACTCAGCATGATGTTTCCATATCTGGTATTTCCGGTGGCCTTTGCATTGTTAAGTTATGCGTATTTTTATCGGGCATTGGATGATATTGTGAAACTGACAAAGAAAGATCAGACGGAAGGAGGAGAGGGACAGTGACCGGACATATAATTATTTTTCTGATTGTAGCCATTGTGCTGCTGCTGATCGGTGTACCGGTGGCAGCAACTCTGGGACTTTCATCCATTCTGTTTTTTGTATTGGAAGGCATTCCGGCCATGACCGTTGTTCAGCGCCTGTTCTCCGGATGCGATGTGGCAGCACTGATGTGTATTCCATTTTTTATTCTGGCAGGAGATCTGATGGCCAAAGGCGGTATTGCAAAGCGTCTGGTAAATGTATGTAATATGGCAATCGGTAATGTGACCGGCGGACTTGCTCTTGTAACCATCGTAGTATGTGCAATCTTTGCGGCAATGACCGGATCCGCAATGGCTTGTTGTGTAACCATCGGTGCCATTATGCTTCCTTACATGCTGGAAGCCGGTTACAGCAGAGAGTTTTCTACTGCTGTATTTTCCGCAGGCGCGGTTTTAGGACCGATCATTCCGCCATCGACGGCAATGATTATTTACGCAGTAAATACAAACGTATCTCTGACAGATCTGTATCTGATGGGAGTTCCGGCAGGAATCTATATGGCAATCGGACTTGGTATCGTGGCATGGTTTGTCTGCAGGAAAAACGGCTGGAAAGGTGTGGGGCGTGGAGAAAACGGTTCCCAGGAAAAATTTCATCTCGGTGCGTTTTTGAAAGCATTGTTAAAAGCAATTCCGGCTATCGGTTCCCCGGTTATCATTCTGGGCTCCATTTATTCCGGAATCTGTACACCGACAGAATCAGCTGTACTGGCTGTGTTATACTCATTGATCATCGGAATCTTTGTATATAAAGAAATCAGTATTAAAGATATCCCACAGATTTTATTTAACTCCGCAAAAGGAACCGCAAATATCATGTTTATTGTAGCCGGTGCAGCTTTATTTGCTTTCGTCGTATCTTATGCACAGCTGCCACAGATGCTGGTACATGGTCTGCTTGGTATTTCCGATAATAAATATGTCATTTTGTTTATTATTCTGGTAATCTTACTGATCATGGGATGCATTATGGATGCAACACCGATTCTTCTGATTACGATTCCGATGTTTCTTCCGGTGATCCAGCAGCTTGGAATCAGTACACTGCAGTTTGGTATTGTGATGTGTACCGCAGTTTGTATTGGATTTGTAACGCCGCCATTTGGTACCTGCCTGTTTACCGGAATGTCCGTATCCGGAGTATCCATGCAGAAGCTGGTAAAAGCAATTTTACCATTTATTATATCCATGCTGGTGGTATTGTTGTTAATTACATTTATACCACAACTTACACTATGGATTGCAAAATAAGGGGAGAAAGTCATGGCAGATGTATTGGTAATGTATAAAAAAAGTGATATGATCCCGATGGTGGTAACAGAAAAACATATAGAGGAGATTGAAAAATGTATTTCTGGTAAGGTATACTGGTGTGGAAGTGAGGAGGAAGCACTGGAGAAAGGATACGATGCAGAGATACTGTTTATATGGGGTGGCAGCGGGAAAATGCCGGAGACATACTGTAAACAGTCCAAAAGGCTGAAATGGATCAATTCTTTTTCAGCTGGTGTGAATCCGATCATGGATGGTTCTATCAGTGAACTTCCGGTGAGACTGACAAATGCAAAAGGTATTCATGGAAAAACGATGGCTCTGACAACTGCAGGCTATATGATCAGCTTTATGAGAAACTCATCCGAGCTGTATCGCAGACAGTTAAAACATGTATGGGATAAGAAATTTGAATGCCAGCCGTTAGAAGCAGAGGGAATGACTGTGGGAATCATCGGAGCCGGTGCAATCGGATGTGAAGTGGCACGGTTATCTAAGGCTCTGGGAATGACGGTGCTTGGGGTAAAGCGCCGCGTGACACCGCTGGAATATTTTGATGAGGTATATTCTGATGATGATTTGGACAAGGTATTGCCGTTATGCGATTTTGTGGTGATTGTAACACCGTTGACCGATGCGACGAGACACATGTTCAACATGGATAAGTTCCGTATAATGAAAAAGACAGCAGTGGTGATCAATATCGCCAGGGGACCGGTTGTAAAGGAAGATGATCTGATTCGGGCTCTTCAGACTGGTGAAATCGGCGGCGCAGCACTGGATGCAGTAGAGGAAGAACCATTGAGCAGCGACAGTCCGTTGTGGGATATGGATAATGTGATTATCACACCGCATTGTGCAGCAGACAGCAAGTTATATATTGACAGAGCCATTGCCCAGTTCTGTGAAAACCTGAAATTGTATGAGGCAGGAAAACCGCTGTTGAACGAAATTGATATGAAGCAGAGATATTAGGCAGAAGAAAAGCCGGAAAGCGAGAAAAGTGATATGAAATTAGTAATTATTGAGCCTCTTGGAGTGGAGAAAGACAAACTTTTGTCTATAGCCCGGAATGCATTAAAGGATTCTGTGGAGATTATTTATTACGATACAAAAACAACAGATACACAGGAACTGATAGAACGCGGAAAAGATGCGGAGATTATCGTGGTAGCAAATAATCCCCTGAATGCGGAAGTTATCAATGGATGTAAAAAATTAAAATTATTATCGGTTGCATTTACCGGTATCGATCATATTGCCATGGATGCATGCAAGGCAAATGGTGTCATTGTATGCAACTGTGCAGGATATTCCACTGCAGCAGTTTCGGATCTTGTATTTGGCATGTTGATTATGTTTTACCGTAATTTGGCGGCCTGTGATGCTGCAACCAGACGGGAAGGTACGAAAGACGGTCTGATCGGCTGTGAACTGGAGGGCAAGAAGTTCGGTGTTGTAGGAACCGGCGCTATTGGAATGAACGTAGCAAGAATTGCGGCAGCTTTTGGCTGTGAGGTGCTTGCGTACAGCCGGACAAAGAAGGAGATGGACAATGTCCGCTATGTGTCACTGGATGAGCTGATGGCAGAGAGTGATATCATCTCCTTACATGTGCCGTCAAATGCAGAGACAAAAGGTCTGATCAGTGCAGAGAAGATTGCCCTGATGAAACCCAATGCTGTACTGATCAATACAGCGAGAGGACCGGTTCTCGACAGTCAGGCACTGGCAGATGCATTAAATAATGACAAGATTGCAGGCGCTTGCATTGATGTGTTTGAGACAGAACCGCCAATTGCAAAGACACATCCGCTTGTGAATGCAAAACATACCATTTTGACACCACATGTGGCTTTTGCAAGTAAGGAAGCTATGGTGAAACGGGCAATAATTGTATTTGACAATGTAGTGAAATATTTGAATGGAACACCGCAGAATATAATGTAGGATTGCTGGTGGTAAAAAAAGGAACACAGATATGACGATCAATGAAAAAGCACTCAAATTACATGAAGAGTGGAAAGGAAAACTAGAAATCAGTTCAAAAACCCCGGTAAAGACACGGGAAGATTTAGCAATTGCATATACACCGGGTGTAGCAGAACCTTGTAAAAAAATAGCAGAAAATGAAGAGGAAGTATACCGCTATACGATGAAAGGCAATACGATCGCAGTTGTATCAGATGGAAGTGCGGTGCTCGGTCTTGGAAATATCGGTGCAAAAGCAGCTATGCCGGTAATGGAAGGAAAAGCAGTATTGTTTAAAGAATTTGGTGGTGTAAATGCGATTCCAATCTGTCTGGATACACAGGATACAGAGGAAATCATCCGTATTGTAAAAGCACTTTCACCGGGATTTGGCGGTATCAATCTGGAAGATATTTCCGCACCGCGTTGTTTTGAAATTGAGGAACGACTGAAACAGGAACTGGACATTCCGGTATTTCATGACGATCAGCACGGAACAGCGATTGTGGTGCTGGCAGGTATCATTAATGCGCTAAAGGTGGTCGGAAAACAGAAAGAGAAGTGTAAAATTGTTGTAAACGGAGCAGGTTCAGCAGGTATTGCCATTACAAAATTGCTGTTGCTCTATGGTTTTCCAGAGATCACCATGTGTGATATTAACGGTATAATCAACAGCCATTCTGCGAATCTGAACTGGATGCAGAAAGAAATGCAGAAGGTGACGAATCTGGAAGATAGGACGGGTACACTGGCAGATGCACTGAAAGGCGCGGATATCTTTGTCGGTGTATCAGCACCAAACATTGTGACCGCAGAAATGGTTGCAGGTATGAACAAAGATGCCATTCTTTTTGCCATGGCAAATCCGGTACCGGAAATTATGCCGGATGTGGCAAAAGCGGCAGGTGCAAGAGTTGTTGGAACGGGACGAAGTGATTTCCCGAATCAGGTAAACAATGTGGTGGTTTTTCCAGGGATCTTTAAAGGTGCATTGGAAAGCCGGGCCACACAGATCACAGATGAGATGAAGCTGATTGCAGCGAATGCAGTGGCAGGACTTGTGGCAGAGGAAGATCTTTCCGAGGATAATATTTTGCCGGAAGCGTTCGATGAGCGTGTGGCAGAAGCTGTCAGTGCTGCTGTAAAAGCTTGTGTAAAACATTGATTACAGTAAAATAAGTGAAAACTTTCAAACCCTCTCCAAAATAAAATTAAAAAGAAGCTACTCTGAATATATCATCAACTATCATGTCAGGGTGGCTTCTTTGTGTATTTTGGAAAAACATCAGATGTAACAGTAACCAATCGGAAACTTTTTTTCAACCATGGATTGACTTTTTATGAGCTATTCTGTATACTATAAGCATCTGAATAGAACATTTAAGTGTCATGTATTTTGTATTGATACAGAACTGTGGGTATGAGTCAGTTCAAAGCAATGAAGCGGAAATACGTGAAGAATAGTGAATCCGGTCAGAATCCGGAACGGTACCGCCACTGTATGCATGGAGGCGCTGCATGAGACGAAAGTCAGTCATTGGGAACAATCCTGAGAAGGCAATGCAGAGACGCTGTTGATATGTAAGTCAGGAGACCTGCTTAAATGGAAATGCTTATTCATTTTCGGAATTGGAATGAATGGGTTTAGTATGTATGTTTTGCAGAAAATCGGCTGCGGCAGTCTGAAATGGCTTGCCGCAGTTTTTATTTGCAAAATTCAATTCCTGGAGAAGAATTTTTAGTCAGGAGGGCAAGTATGAAACGAAACGAAAAACCAATGAAAGAACGAATACTGGAAGAAGCGTTACAGCTTTTTTCACAGAATGGGTACACCGGAACCTCAATGAATGACATTGCAGCAAAATTAGGAGTGACAAAAGCTGCATTGTACAAACATTATAAGAGTAAACAGGAAATCCTTGACAGCATTGTCGAGAAAGCATCCGAGTATGGTCTGCCGGAGGAACAACAGGGTGAGGATTTTCTAAGTGAAAGACAGGTATCTTATGATGATATCAAGACATATACGAAGGAACAATTTTCTTATTGGACCAGCGAAGAATTCCCAAGTTGTTTCCGGAGAGTGCTGACGCTGGAGCAGTACCGCGATCCGCGGATGGCAAATCTCTATCAGAGATATCTGGCAAAAGGGCCGGTGTCTTATATGGAGCCGATTTTTGAGCAGCTGACCCAAGACAGCCAGAAGGCGCGACAACTCGTACTGGACTTTTACGGACCGATTTTTCTGCTTTACAGTATTTATGACGGAGCAGAGGAGAAGGAGAGTGTGGTGGATATTCTGGATCGTCATGTGGACAGTTTTTCCCAGATATTTCAGCAGAAAGCAACCGCAGCAAAATAACGTGCGACGGATCTGTTTTGTATAAGCAGCAGATGCGTTTGACTTGAATTAAAATTGATAGAAAAAGAGTGGGAAAATAGATAAGTTTCATTATTGAGTATCATGTAGGAGGTTATTATGAAGAAAGAAGGATTTGATTTTTTTCAGAATCGTGCATGTGAGTATTTCCCATGTCACAAAGGGGTTGCAGATGAGGATTTTAACTGTCTGTTCTGTTATTGTCCGCTGTATCTGCTGGGCGATGAGTGCGGAGGCAATTTTGAGTATTTGCCAAATGGTATTAAAAATTGTTCCAACTGCACGCTTCCTCATTGCAGAGAAGGATATGCACATGTGATGAACAAATATCTGTTGATCGCAGAACGGATCCGCAAAAAGCCAAGATGTATGGAGGCCTGATTATTTTCAATTCTTTTGTGAAACAAACATGAAGAGTCTGTGTTTTTCGATGGAAGAACACAGATTTTTCTTTTTGTGCATATGTTGTGATAAGAAATAGATTTCTTTTGGAGTGTAATATGAATTTCGGACAGGAAAGATATTCATGGATGGAACAGGATCCGTACACTGGGGATAAAATGCCCTTTTATATGACATATCCCATGCAGAATACGCTATTTGAGGAGACGGAATATGAGAAGGACTGCAGGCGGATGCAGGAACTGTATCCGAGAGACGCGCGGCAGATTCAGAGTCTGGTAGACCGGGAGTGTGACCGGATGGAATATGAAGGCAGCATGATGTATGATCGTTATCCGGATCGGCTGATGCTGGAAATGCTCTGCCGGAAAATATACCGGGAGCTGAATCCGGATCATATAGACGAGGAGGGACGGCTTCAGGTAGAGGAACGTTATTTTCATCTGATCCAGGTGATGCTGATGCAGGAAATGTATCGAAGAAGATGCAGGCATTATCGGTGTCGGAGATGGTATTAGGGCTTGTATGACGCAAAAAGATACCCTATAATTAGCACAGTAGAAACTCTTGTAGCGAATACCATGGATAATAACGATAGAAAAGAGATATATTATGATAAATGAATGGAAAGAGATACTGGTGGACTGTATGGATCAACATCTGGCAAAAATCATCATCAGTGGTCCGCGGAAAAAAGATAGTGTAAGAAAGATTGAAATTCGTCCGGTGCTGCTGAAGGAGCAGTTGGTGTTTCAGGCAAGTGCCTATACGGAAAAACAGGTGCAGCACTATAATCTGACAGAGGAAGAAGTGTATGAAAAGGTGGCGGGCTGGATGGAAGGATTTCGGCAATTGGAAGTCCTTCATCCGAAAAAACAGGTGCAGGTTCTGGTCAGTAAAAAAGGTAAACGGACGGTGCGCCAGCTTAAGAGCGGCTGCCCGGTGCCTGCTGCCCCACTGGAGCATAACCGCCGGAAAAAATATATTTTGGATCCGGATATTCCGGTACCGTTTCTGCATGACCTTGGGGTGCAGACAAAAGAAGGGAAAATTGTTCATTCCAGATATGATAAGTTTCGCCAGATGAACCGTTTCTTAGAATTTATTGAAGATATTGTTCCGGAGCTTCCAAAAGACAGGGAATCTGTTATTATAGATTTCGGATGTGGAAAATCCTATCTGACATTTGCCATGTATTATTATCTGCATGAGCTGAAACACTATGATGTAAGGATCATCGGGCTGGATCTCAAGGCAGATGTAATCGCACACTGCCAGCAGCTGGCAGAGGATTACGGCTATGAGAAGCTGACATTTTTGACTGGTGATATCGCGGATTATGACGGCGTGGATCATGTGGACATGGTGGTGACGCTGCATGCCTGTGATACGGCGACCGATTATGCTCTGGATAAAGCAGTGCGCTGGGGAGCAAAGGTCATTTTGTCGGTACCATGTTGTCAGCATGAGGTAAATCGTCAGATTGAAAATGAGTTGCTGCAGCCGGTGTTGAAATACGGGCTGATCAAAGAGCGGATGTCTGCGCTGCTGACAGATGCCATCCGGGCAAATTTGTTGGAGGAGGCTGGATATCAGGTGCAGGTTCTGGAGTTTATTGATATGGAACATACACCGAAAAATATTCTGCTCCGTGCAGTGAAATCCGGCAGACAGAAACGGGCGGAGGAACTGACAAAGATGATGGAGAAACTGCATGTTTCCCCAACACTGGCGGCACTGATGAGAGAAGAAAGGGATGCAGCAGATGCGTAGAGGAATACAGAAAATTTTGATTTTGCTGGCAGTTTTTATTGTAGCATTGTTTACTTTTTCAAAGCTGACGAACCATGAGACAAAGGATCTGACCACAGATCTTGCGGCACCGACGCTGCCGGTGGTTTATTTTGAGGATAATGGGCATCCGTTGAATGAACTGCATGGTTATGTGGAGGAAATGTCAGTCATTTCCATGCGGGATACAATTACACCGTTGCCGGAGAACGGAAAACTGTCTCTGCGGATCGATCCTTATGATAATAAGATTAAAGAAGTATCATTCCAGATCCGGAGTCTGAACGGAGACCGGCTGGTACAGGACGGAAACGTCCAAGTGTCCGGAGACAAAACGGCGGTGACCGGAACCATCAGCGTAGAAAATCTGTTGGAAGAGCAGACGGAATATCAGCTGATCCTGCAGGTGACAGCCGGAGAGCAGACCAGCTATTACTATACGAGAATTATGGAAGCAGGAAAGAGTCAGATTGACGCATGCGTGGATTTTGTGGAGGAGTTTCATGCCATTACTATGAATAAGGAACGTCAGTCTGAACTGAGTTCCTATATGGAACCATCTTCCGCAGCAGATAATACGACACTTCAGAAAGTGACAATTAATAACAGTCTGTCTCAGGCATGCTGGGGAGATTTTGTGGGAACGGAAGTGACGACACCGGTGGTTTCCATCAAAGAAATGAATGATGATTATCAGGTGATCCTGCTGGAATACATTATGTCTTCTGTGGGTGACAGTGGAAATTCTGAATATTATAATGTGGAAGAATATTACCGGGTACGTGTCGGCGCGGAAAAAATCTATCTGCTGAGTTTTGAGCGTACTATGGAAGAGATTTTCCGTGGCGAGGGGGATCAGATCAGCAAGGACATGATTGATCTGGGAATCCGATCTGAAAATGTGTCATATAAGACAAATGAGACAGGAAATGTCATCTGTTTTGTGCAGCAGGGAGAACTGTGGAGTTACAATCAGATTGAAAATAATTTGACGAGAGTTTTCAGTTTCCGGAGCCAGGAAGGTATGGATATCCGGGAAAATTATCAGGAACATGATATTCGTATCCTTCGGGTAGACGAGGGAGGAAGTCTGGATTTTGTCGTATATGGTTATATGAACTGCGGTGAGCATGAAGGACAGGTGGGAGTCAGTGTCTGCCACTATGACGGAGTAACTAACACGGTGGAAGAGATGCTGTTTGTACCGACGACACTGTCTTATGAGATTGTAAAAGAGCAGATTGGAAAGTTGATGTATGTGTCTGACAGCGGTGTGTTTTATCTGACAGTTTCCAATCAGGTATACAGGATCCAGATGGACAGCCGTAAGGCGGAAGTGTACATTGACGGTCTGAAATCCGATATGCTGGTAAATTCTGAAGATGGACGGTATATCGCCTGGTCTGAGGATGGTACAACGATGCATGTGACAGATCTTGAAAAAGGAGAGTCCTTTGATATTCATGCAAATGAGAACCAGTTGCTGAAACCGCTGGGATTTCTGGGCAGTGACTGCATCTATGGCTGGGGTTACCGTACGGATATTTTCAGTACTCAGACTCAGACGGATACACTGGCACTAAGCCAGGTGCTTATTGTGGATACATCGGACAGCGCACATTCTGTGCTGAAGACTTATGAGACACCAGGTATTTATGTGACCGGTATCCGGATTCAGGACGGAAGTATTTACCTGAGCCGTGTCATGAAAAATGGTGACATTTATGTGGATACTACCGAAGATACGATCATGAACCGGGATCTGCAGGAGAAGGATCAGGTGAACATCGATACTGTTGTATCGGATGTAAAACAGAAGGAAGTTGTTCTGAAGCTTCTGGAGGAGACTTCCGGCAGCACACCGAAAACGCTGATTCCAAAATTGATCGAAAACGAGGAACCAAATACGCTGGAGATAAAAAATCTGAATGCTTCCAGTGCTTATTATGTATATGCAAAGGGAAAAGTGGTGCTGGCAACGGACGATATGGCAGCGGCTGTGCAGAGCGCAGATGCAAATAAAGGTGTTGTGATCGGAAATAATCTGTTGTATGTATGGCGGTTGGGGCAGAGTCAGACTCAGGAGCCTCTGACCATTGAATAACAGCAGAGGATAGTGTATAAGAAATAAAATAAAAGTACCTGAAAGCGGAAGAGTGCCGCTGACGTGTGGAAAATCTCATACGTCAGCGGTATTTTTTGTCAAATGAAAAAAGATTCTTATTTGTTAATAGTTCAGTATTCTTCAAATGTACATATCGTAAACATGGAATGTTTTACTTGTTACAGTGTAAGTGCGTGACAAGAAAACTGTATGAAAAATAGCATAAAATTCCACAAAAATAATATATTACAACAAGAGAAAACATGGATATGACAGTATGGAGCGAATGTATGGAATTGCAGCCATAACCAGTGTCTGTATTCTGGTGATCTTAATTGGTGTATTGAAGAAAAATGCTGAAGTTCTCTTGAATTTCGCGGCTCGGACGGTGGTGTGTTTTCTATGTTCCCACTTTCTGAACAGCTTCTTTCTGGCACGGGGGCTGGATGTGGCGGTAGGGATTAATCTTATCAGCTTTTTGACATACGGAACCCTTGGTATCAGTGGAATGGCAGCACTTTATGGCATTTTATTTTTACAATTGTTGTGATATTGCACAAAGGGAAAAATGGTATAAAAAAGAGGGGTAGACAGTAGGGAAAAAACATCCTATAATCGGTCTCACAAAGGAGGCGGAACGTATGTGAGACTTATTCAGATTAGTGTGACATCGGTCTGGCTGCTTCGGGCAGTGGAAATGGATTTTGCCCGGGGAAAGATCAGAAATCGATGGTTGATGATGGGAATACTACTGGGCGTGGTGCTTTGGATTCCCGGAATGAAAGAGGCAGGTTTTCCGGAATTACTGGGAGGACTGTTATTGCCGGTACTTATCTGTTGGATCCCGTTTCGAATGCGGGGCCTGGGAGCCGGTGATATTAAATTATTATGTGTAGTTGGCTGCTTAAATGGCAGTCGGGATATTATCTATTGTATCTGTATTTCTTTCCTGCTTGCAGCAGGATTCTCATTCGGCAGATTGCTGAATCGAAAGCAGTTTCGGACAAGTATGCGAAGCTGTATTCAATATTTTCAACGAATTGCAGCACTTGGAAAAATTGTTTCTTATGACGGAAGAAAAGTGCCCGGACATCAAATTCATTTTTCTGCATTTATCCTTTTGGGATATGCAGCAGTTCTGGGGGTGAATCTGTGCAAATTTATACCATTGTAATTGGTGGTCTGGAAAAATCTTATATGCAAAAGCTGGTGTTGTATCTCAATGAACGACTGGGGAAAAGTGCCCGGGTGGAACTGTTGGAACACTGGGAAATACCAGAGCAACCGGAAGTTTGGAAAATGAAAAAACAATCAGTGGGAGTGCCCATGGAGGGCAGTAAATGCTGGGATACGGGAATTGGTTCAGAGGCATTTATTACTTATCTGACAGAACAGCATCTGGTAAATCATACCTTGACGGTGACAGCACAGAAATGTACGGAGAAGGGTACGGAGAAGGCTGTTGTGTATCAATATCAGCCCAGGGACTGTCTGTATCGTGAGATTGTTTCAAAATGTCCGATGAATGTCGGAGGAAGACAAAAAGTGGAGCAGGAAGGCGGCAGACAGCGGTGGATGGTATTTACCGGAGAGGGTCAGAGTGGAGTACTTATGGCATTTTCGTTGTTTTACGCCTGGATGCTGTCAGAGACAAAGAAAGTGTTGTATGTCAATTTTACAGAATGCAGTGGAATGACGGAATTGTTTGAACTGGTGGAACAACCGGAAGATTTCAGTGACTTTCTGCTTGCTCTGCGCAGGCAGTCTGCAGCTTCCCTGGCATGCTATACCGGGCGGATCGATGAACTGGAATATCTGATTCCGGCAGATAATCCGCAGATTTTGAGAGAACTGACAGAAGCGGATATGAACCGCTTACTTGTAAGTATTGCACAGGCAGATCAGTATGAGTTGGTTGTGTTTACTCTGGGAACGCTGGTGTGTGGTTGTGAACAGATCTTTTTACAGGCAGAATCGAGGATTCATTTGTGCGGGATGCATCTGATGGAGCAGTGTGCAGGCCGGGAAAAGAAGCGATTTGTCAGCAGATGCGCACCAGGCAGAGAAGATGTTATGAAGCGGATTATTCTTCCGGAGATGAAGTGTGAACATACTGGGGTCACGTTGTTATATGAATGGCGTGAGACGGAACCTGGGCGGCTGGCAGCAGAACTTATTTCAGCAGGGGATTGAAGTAAAGGGAACATAAACATTCCCCTTACTCACCGCTTAGTGCTTTATACACTTGAAGCGAGGGCGTACATTGTCTGGGAGTGCATATTACAGAAGAAAGGGGGAAATTATGCAGGAAAAGGAAGCAGTCTGGCAGGAGATTCGAAATCGGGTTTTTCAAAATATGGATCTGTCCGGAGAAATATCGGACAAAGAACTGAAACGGATGATTGCGGAGGAAGTGCGGCAGTTTGGCAAAGTGCACTTACTGTCCTTGCAGGCGCGCGAAACTTGTGAAGAACAGATTTTCAATTCTTTTCGGAAGCTGGATATCTTACAGGAACTGCTGGATGATCCGGAGGTTACTGAGATTATGGTTAATGGTGCAGCACATATTTTTTATGAAAAACATGGTGTGCTTTACCCATGGGAAAAAGGGCAGCTTTCGGAAGAACGGCTGCGGGATATGATACAGCAGATGGTGGGCGCTGCAGACCGCATTGTCAATGAGGCACAGCCAATTGTGGATACGAGACTTCCGGATGGCTCCCGTGTCAATATTGTTTTGCAACCGGTATCGTTGGATGGTTCCTGTATTTCAATCCGAAAATTTTGTGGAATACCAATGAATCTTGCGTATCTGGTGCAGTCAGAAGCTATATCAGAGGAAGCGGCGGAGCTGCTGAAACTGCTGGTAAAGGCGGGATACAATATTTTTATTTCAGGAGGGACAGGTTCCGGAAAGACGACATTTCTCAATGCACTTTCGGAATATATACCAGAGGGGGAGCGTGTCATTACCATAGAAGATTCTGCAGAACTTCAGTTGAACAATATAAAAAATCTGGTGCGGCTTGAGACGCGTCCGGCAAATGGACAGGGTGCACAGGAAATTAGTATCCGGGATCTGATCCGCACGGCTCTGCGTATGCGGCCGGATCGCATTATTGTGGGAGAAGTCCGCGGAGCAGAGGCACTGGATATGCTGCAGGCTATGAATACCGGTCATGATGGAAGTCTGAGCACCGGTCATGCAAATAGCAGCAGGGACATGCTGCTGCGCCTGGAAACGATGGCGTTGATGGGAAGCATGCAGCTTCCGATAGCTGCTATCCGACGGCAGATTGCTTCTGCAATTGATATTCTGGTGCACCTTGGAAGGGTGCGGGATGGAACCCGGAAGGTGCTTGAGATCAGTGAAATTCTGGGAATGGATCAAGAGGAAATTGCGATGAAACCGTTGTTTGTGTTTTCGGAAACGGAAGGAAAAGGAGCGGATGTACATGGTATCTGGAAGAAAGAAGGCGACCTTCAGTTCCGGAAAAAACTGGAAGAAAAAGGACTTGTCAGTGAAAGTATTGAAACAAAAGACGGACAGGCGGTACAGGATGGAACAATGGAAACGGGGGACGAAAGAAAGAAGTAGGAGATATGTTCCTGAAGCATATGTGCAGACGCTGGCAGCAGCGGCTGGGATCAGTATGATCACGGCATTTCTTTTTTATCGTTCGGTATGGGGCATGTGCACATTTTTTGTTTTTGCACCATTGTGTCTGAAGTTTCGCCAAAAAAGGGAGGCTGCCAGAAGAGAAGTACAGATACAAAAGGAGTTTCTGACGGCAATGGAATCTGTTTCCGGTGCATTGATGGCCGGTTATTCTCTGGAATCTGCCTGGAAATATGCCCAGCAGGAAACGGAGCAGATGTATGGGATGCAGGGTATTTTCAGCAGGGAATTACGACAGCTGAATCAGAAACTTTTCATGCATGAACCGATGGAGCAGCTGTTATACGAATTGGCAGAGCGATGTGACAACGAAGAAATTTATCATTTTGCAGAAATTTTATTGTATGCAAAGCGAAGCGGAGGAAATATGACAGAAATTATTCACAGAACCGTGTGTCGCATGCAGGAGAAGCATGAGGTTTTGCGGGAAATTACAGCAAATGTGGCTGCAAAGCGTGCGGAACAGAAAATGATGATGCTCCTGTTACCGCTGATGCTGTGGTTCCTGACGGTGAGCTCGCCGGAATATATGGGTGCGTTGTATGGAAATCCGGCTGGGGTTCTGGTGATGAGCGGATGTCTGGCAGGATATCTGGGAGCTTTGTTTTGGGCAGAGAAGATTGTAGATATTCCAGTCTGAAGAAAAGGGGGCATTTTGGATCGGATATTAAAGGAGCATAGAAAAAGTATTTTGACGGCAGTTGTATTTGTACTGCTTGCTGTACTGATGTGGCTGCGACAGTCGGCAGACAGCCATACGGAAATTCTTACCCGGGAAAAACCTGGGGGAAGTGTCAGACAGGAACAGATGATCTGTCAGACCGGGGATGGTGTGACGCAGGAACTGGAATTGGAAATACATCCGCAGGAATATTCCGAACAGGAAACGGAGGAATATGTGAGACAGGCAGTATCACTCTGGGAACAGGAGTATTTGGGAGAGAATGATTCAGAGAAAGCGATATACGAAGCACTGAAACTACCGGATACAATGATGGATGGAATGGTAACGGTTTCTTATGAGAGCAGCGAGTATGATATTTTACATGAGGATGGAAGCGTTTCACTGGAATCGGTTCCGGATGAAGGGATTCTGGTGGAATTGCAGGCGACATTTACCTGCCAGAAGTATATACAGACAGAAATCCGCTCTCTGCAGGTGATTCTGCCGCCCAAAGGAAGCCGGGCATGGTTTCAGGTACAGGTTGCCCGGGCGATAGAAAAGGCCGAACAGAGCAGTCGGAAAGCGCCTGAGATCCAGCTGCCGGAACAGATTGCGGGCAGTACGATTTCCTGGATGAAACCGAAGTCAAAGGAGTGGATGGTGGTGCTGTTGGTAGGAGCATGCGTTGTCTTTGTATTGGAGTGGAGAAAGAAAGAGAGGAAGCGGCAGACAGAAAAGCTGCGTCAGAGAAAGCTGCAAAGGGAATATCCTCAGCTGGTGGAACAGCTGGCTTTGCTGATTGGATCAGGAATGACAATCCGCCGGGCATGGGAACGTATTTTGTGGATGGAAGAGAGAATGCAGAAAGTACGTGGAAGTCAGACTCATTTGTTTCAGGCGGAGATGCAGATTACTTATCAGGAGATGCAGAAAGGGTGTGGCGAGAAAGAGGCATATGAGCGGTTTGGACAGCGGATCGGGATGCCAGAATACCGCAGGCTTTCTTCTCTGCTGGCAAGAAATCTGGAAAAGGGAACAAGAAATCTGTGTGATCTGCTTTCGGCGGAATCACAGGAGGCCTGGGAAAACAGAAAATTTCAGGCAAAAAAACTGGGAGAGGAAGCAGGGATGAAGCTACTGTTTCCAATGTTGCTGCTTTTCGTACTGATTTTGATAATGCTGCTGTATCCGGCAATAAATAAGTTCTGATGAACAGAAGAATGTTGATAACATTCTTAAACTGATATAAGACGGAAAGAAAATGGAAATGAAAGAAAGAGTTAGTTATACGAGAGGAGATGCAAGATGAAAAAAGAATGGTTGCAGGAAATGAAACGATTTTGTGAAGAAGAATCCGGTGTTGGTGTAGTGGAAATCATCCTTGTGCTGGTCGGAATATTCACCCCCTATTATGGGGTGGGTATAAGGTGTATGGCGTAAG
>ENA-OPBF01000288-OPBF01000288.1-human-gut-metagenome-genome-assembly--contig:-NODE-288-length-43019-cov-2.528629_pt1 | contig 43019 bp, 45 predicted proteins | sample MGYA00241067_ERZ501450 | MGnify/ENA primary metagenome ERZ501450 (study PRJEB25962, sample SAMEA2042516) | human gut metagenome | biome: human gut; feature: human-associated habitat; material: faeces... | reverse complement strand
TAAACATATAGTGTGTGTGTGTGTGTGTGTGTGTGTACTCTCTCAAGGCTTTCAGCTAACATATTATTTTTCTTCCTTTTCTTTTGATTTTATTCTTTTATTTACATTTTACTATATATTTTTTATAATATCAACTAAATATTTCCTTTTTTTATTAAATAATGGATTTTTCTTTAATATCTAATCTTCTTATTTTTTAATCTAAAATAAGAACTAATTAAAATTTTAATCTTTTATATATAATTTTATATTTCCTTTTCTATATTCTTCAAGTATTTTCTCATTTATTTCTTCTTCTACATCTCTTGCTTTTTTAGGATGAACTAAGTATCTTAAATTTAATTCTATATGTGCTCCTACTATTTTTGTATAAATAATTGGTTCTAAGTAATTGTAATAAATTCTATATTCAAATATTTCTTCTTCTACTGCATCTTCTGTTTTCTTTGGTATTTCTTTTAATACTTCATTATTATGTAATATATCATATATAATTTCTTTCGTTTTTTCTACATCTGAATCTAATTCAATATCAATCTTCATTTCATTCCATATGTATTTAAATACTTTTGTATAGTTCTTTAATGTTTTAGTAAAGATATATGAATTTGGTACATGTACTATTCTACCTGAGCTTTGCTCTGCATTTACTCTTTCTCCTATTTCTAACATTTCAAATCCTAATGCATGCATATTTATTACATCACCTTTTATACCGTCAATTTCTATTCTATCTTCTACTTCAAATGGCTTTCTAAAATTAATATATATTCCTGAAAAGAAATTGAAAATTATTTCTCTTATTGCAATTGTTAAACCTGCTGATATAAAGCTTATTAATGTGATAATTCCTTGAATTTTTTCTCCCCATATTAAAATAATTATTATTAAAGAAATTATTGTTAGTATTATTTTTATTTTTCTATTTCTAAAATATTTTTTCTTATCATTCATTGGTAATTTTGCATATACTTTTCTTACTATTAATTTTAATATTCCAAAAATTAATAGTACAATTATTGTTAATATTGTTAATCTTATATATTCTACATCTATTCCTAATATTTTATTAAGATAAAGTGAAAAAGTATTAATATATTTCATTTTTATATCCTCCTTCCATATTTTATTATCATAAAAAAATCAAATCACCTTTTAAAGGTATTTCTCTCTCCTATTTTATAATTTACTAATTTATATTTTGATTTTATTCAAAAAGAATAAAAAATTAAAATTAATGTTAATACCTTTTTAGTATTTATAATTAATTTTAATTTTTTATATATTTTAACAATATAATTATTAAAAATTATTATATTATTAGTTAAAACTCTAAAGTTATTCTCTTTAGAGTTTTATATTTCTAAATTTATTATCATTTTATTTATTCTTCTGTTTTTGATTCTATTAAGTCTTTCATTGTTAAATTTATTCTGCCTTGGTCATCTATTTCTGTAACTCTAACAGTTACTTTATCACCTACATGTAAAACATCTTCTACATTTTTTATTCTTTCTTTTGATATTTGAGAAATGTGTAATAATCCTTCTTTTCCTCCACAGCCTAAGTCTACAAAAGCTCCGAAATTCATTATTCTAACTACTTCTCCATAGTAAATTCCATTAACTTCAACTTCTCTTACTATGTCTTCTACCATTTCTAATGCTTGTTCTGCTTTTTCACTATCATTTGAATAGATAAATACTTGACCATCTTCTTCTATATCAATTTTTACACCTGTTTCTTCTATTATTTTGTTTATAACTTTTCCTCCAGGTCCTATTACATCTTTTATTTTTTCAACTTTTATTTGTGTTCCAACAATTCTTGGCGCATATTTTGAGATATCAGCTCTTGGTTTATCAATTACTGGTAACATTACATCTTCTAATATATGTTTTCTTGCGATTCTTGTTCTTTCAAAAGCTTCTTTTATTATATCATATGATAATCCATCTACTTTTATATCTACTTGTATAGCTGTTATTCCTTTTTCTGTTCCACCTACTTTAAAGTCCATATCTCCAAAGAAATCTTCTAGTCCTTGTATATCAACTAACATAACATAGTCTTTGTCATCTTCTGGATTAGTAACTAATCCTGTTGAAATTCCTGCTACTGGTCTTTTTATTGGCACACCTGCATCCATTAATGCTAATGTGCTTCCACATATACTTGCTTGTGATGTTGAACCATTTGAAGATAATACCTCTGATACAACTCTTATTGCATATGGGAATTCTTCTTTTGAAGGAATTACTGGAACTAATGCTTTTTCAGCTAATGCTCCATGTCCTATTTCTCTTCTTCCAGGTCCTCTTGATGGTCTTGCTTCTCCTACACTATAACTTGGGAAATTATAATGATGCATATATCTTTTTGATGCTTCTGTGTCAATTCCATCTAATACTTGTTCTTCACTAGCCATTCCTAATGTTGCAACAGATAATACTTGAGTTTGTCCTCTTGTAAACAATGCACTACCATGTGTACGAGGTAATAATCCAACCTCACATGATAATGGTCTTATTTCATCAAGTTTTCTTCCGTCTACTCTTTTATGTTCATCAAATATTAAATGTCTTACACATTTTTTCTCTAATTTATAAATAGCTTCTCCTATGTCTGATTTATGTTCTTCTAAAGCTTCTGTTCCAAATTTTTCTTCATAAGTTTTTGCTATTTTTTCAGATAATTCTGAGATATTGTTATCTCTTGTTTCTTTATCTTGTTCTTGAACTTTTTCAGTCATTTCATCTTTGAAATTTTCTTCTATAAAATCATATACCTCTTTATCTACTTCAAATGATTTATATTCAAATTTTGGTTTTCCTATTTCTTTTTTCATTTTAGCAATAAATTTACATATTTTCTTTATTTCTTTATGTCCTTCTTTTATTGCATTTAACATTATATCATCTGGAACTTCATTTGCTCCTGCTTCTATCATAGCAATTTTTTCTTCTGTTCCTGCAACTGTCAATGTTAAGTCACTTTTTTCTCTTTGTGCTTCTGTTGGATTGATTATAATTTCTCCATCAACTAGTCCCACATTTACTGCTGCTGTTGGTCCTCCAAATGGAATATCAGAAATTGATAGTGCTGCTGAAGCTCCAATCATTGCTGCTACTTCTGGTGAATTGTCTTGGTCAACACATAATACTGTTGCAACAACTACTACATCATTTCTAAAATCTTTTGGGAATAATGGTCTTAATGGTCTATCTATTGCTCTTGATGTTAATATTGCTTTATCACTAGGTTTCCCTTCTCTTTTCATAAAGCTTCCTGGTATTTTACCTACTGAATATAATTTTTCTTCATAATCTACTGATAAAGGGAAAAAATCTATTCCGTCCCTTGGTTCTTTTGATGCTGTTACATTAACAATAACAACTGTATCTCCATATCTAACTAATACACTTCCATTAGCTAATCCTGCCATTTTACCTGTTTCAAAAATAAGTTTTCTTCCTGCTAATTCTGTTTCATAAGTTTTAAACATAATTTACCTCCTAAAATTATTTTGCACCAAATTTTAAATTCTAGCAAATTTAATTTAGATTGTAACCTCTATAATGTATTATAAATTTATGATTATTACTCAATATATTTTTATTTTATTATAGCTTATCTTTATAATGTATTTGTTACCTACTATCTATTAATTTACATATTTCATAAATTTTAACTATAATTTTATTAATAATCTATTTCATTATGTGTTTTTTATAATATATTATACAAGCTACTTACCTAATTTAAAATTTGCTATAATCTCATAAAAGCCCATGCTAAAATAAGCTCTGGGCCTTTACCTTTAATTATTTTCTTAATCCTAATTTTTCAACTATTGTTCTATATCTATTGATATCTTTTTTAGCAACATAGTTTAATAAATTTCTTCTTTTACCAACCATTTTTAAAAGTCCTCTTCTTGAATGATTGTCTTTTTTGTGAACTTTTAAGTGTTCTGTTAATTCATTAATTCTTTCTGTTAAAAGAGCGATTTGTACTTCTGGAGAACCAGTGTCGTTTTCTTCTCTTTTATATGTGTTAATTATTTCTTGTTTTCTTTCCTTTGTCATTTTTACACCTCCTATTTTTGTTTGTCCTTTAACTGAGCTTAAGATTTGGTGCTTGTCTTGAAGCTAAGTAAAAGGTATGTTTTTATGAACATAACTATTTTACTATATTTTTTATAAAATTTCAAGTATTAATTAAAAAAATCTGCCATTTCCATGTGGTTTTGTCAACTACATGAAACAAATTTTGATTTTATTTTATATCCCTGCTATTTTTCTTATTTAATTCAACATTTATATCTCCAAAAAGATTTTCTTGATTTGTTTGTACTTTACTTCTTCTAGACATTTCTAATAATCCACTAAATGCTGTTACAACCTCTTGCTTATTACGCTTTTTCAGTGAATAAAATTTATTAAATACAAATTTCTTTTGTTTTACTAAAATTTTATACATTTCTTTTACTTTGCTTGATACTGTATAGTTATCTGTTATTGCTATTTTTTCGATGTTTTTTGCATTTTGGTTTATTTTTTCACGATTTCTTTCAATCAAATTTCTATATATTGTTGGAATAACTAAATTGTCATATTCCCTTTCTATTTTTTGTTTTGGCAATTCTATTTTTTCCTGAATTTTGTAATATCTTTTAGAATTTTGGGCATATTGTTCTTTGAATATTTTACTTATTTCTTTAAATTTCTTGTATTCTATTATTCTTCTTATAAGTTCTTCTTCTGTTAATTCTTCTTCTTCCTCTTCTTGTTTTGGCAATAATTTTTTGGATTTTATAAATAATAATGTAGATGCCATAACTAAAAATTCACTTGCTATTTCTAAATCCATACTTTCCATTTTTCTTAAATATTCTATATATTGCTCTGTTATTTCACTTAAATTTATATCATAAATGTTCATTTTATTTTTTTCAATCAAGTGACATAATAAATCAAGTGGTCCTTCAAAATTTTCTATTTTTATGGCATATTTTTTGGTTTCTAATGTTAATATCGACATATTTTTCTCCCTTTTGATTTTTTACTTTATTCCTCAATTGCTTTGTTTATATTTTCTGATTTATATCCCTTTTTCAATAAATACTTTTTTATATCTTCCTTTTCCATTGAAGATGATTTTTTATAGAAAATATTATTAGCTGATTTTATTTCATATTCTTCCATTTCTTCTCTATTTTGATACATATACTCATCAATATCATTTTTGTTTATTCCTTTACTCATTAATTTATATTTTATTTCTCTTATCGATAAGTTTTTTAATGCTTTAAAATTATTTATTGTTCTTTCGATATATTCTTTGTCATCTATATATTTTGCTTCTTTTAAGTATTGTATAATATCTTCTAGTAAATTTTCCTCTATGGATTTTGAAAATTTATTTCTTATTTCATTTTCGCTTCTCTTTTTATATAAAATATATTTTAACACTCTAATTTTTTCTCTATCAAATTCTTCTATTGTATACATTTTTATATTCCTTTTTTATTTTTTCTTTTATATTTTACTATATATTTTTTATAATATCAACTAAATATTTGATTTTAGCTAGTTAAAAAATATTATATTAAAATAATTTTTTATAAAATAAATAAAAGCAATATTTTTATATTCAAATATTGCTTTTATTTATTTTATATATTTGTAATTACATTTTTTTATTAAAACTTTTGTAAATTTTATAATTCCAATTATCATCTATATAAATTCAAGATATATTTCGAAAATTTTAATAATTATTTTTTGGTTATAACAATATCATATACATTAGCAAAATCAAATGTTGCTGATGTTGTAAAAGATATTGTCTCATTTGGTTTTATTTCTCCAATATATCCTGAAAGTGATGTAATCTCATTACCGTTTTTATCTAAAGCTTTTATATCAAGTATATAATCTTTTTTTGTTTCTTTTGTAGGATTTTTTACATTAGCTAAAATAACAGTAACATTATCTTTTTCTGTAATTTCTATTTCTGAAAATTCTAGTCCATCAACCTTTTTTGTTTCTTTTATCTTTTTGCTTATATTTAATTTTGTTCCATCTTCTAATATTTCAATGTTTTCTTGATTTTCCTTTTGTACTTGCTGTGTTTCGTTTTTATTTTCTTCTAATTGTTCTTTTTTGTTTTTATTATTTATAACAAAATATATTGATGTTACTACTATTGTTATTATAATTAATATTATAATCAATCTCTTTTCACTTTTCCTCATAGTTTTTCTTGGCTTATTATTTGTTGCCTTTTTACTTGTACCATCTTTGAGATTTTTTATTTCGTCTTTCTCTGTTTTTCTTTCATTTTTTTCCATATAAAAATCCTCCCTTTTCTTTTGTCAAATCTACTTTTCTATAATTTGTTTAAGTCTATCATATTTCTTAGTTAAAAACAAGTAACCAATTAAAGCCTCATATGCTGTTGAATACATATATTCATGAACATTAGAATTTTTAGGTAAATGATGATTTTGTGTATTTCTTGCTCTTCTTACAATTTCTTTTTCATCATCGTTTAATTCATCAAATATGTTTTTTAAATTTTCTGCTTGACTTTTGGCTTTAACATATTTAATTGCTTCCATATGTAATTTATTTGGTTTCATATTTGTTTCATTTACCAATTTCTTTCTAATATATAATTCATATACTGCATCTCCAACATATGCCCATACTAATGGTGATAACAAATTAATTTCTTCTTCTGGTCTATCTACTTTAAATAATTCTTCCATATTCCTTCATATAATTATCTTGTAATTATTCCTTTCACATTTTCTAGTGTTATTTTTCCTATTTTTCCATTTTTAAATTCATCTAGTATTATTCTAGCCGTTTTTTCTTCATCTATATTTCCACCAGATATCATACAACCTCTTTTTTTACCGATTAACAAAAATATTTCATATATATTTTCATTTTCTGCTTGATTTTCGTTATTTAAAATTTCATTTATTTGTTTTACATCTAATTTATATCTTTCACATAATTTATTTTTATAGTTTTCTAGTAAAAATTTTACTAAATAATATGCTATTTCTGTTCTTTGTAAAATATCATCTTTTATTGTTCCTGTAAATGCTAAGTTCAATGCAACCTCTTCACTTTCAAATTTAGGCCATAACACTCCTGGAGTATCTAATAATTCTATTTTATCATTTACTCGTATCCATTGTTTTTGTCTAGTTACCCCTGGCTTATTTCCTACACCTGCTGTGGCTTTTTTTGAAATTCTATTTATGAATGAAGATTTACCTACATTTGGTATTCCTAATACCATAGCTTTAATTTTTTTGCCAATTCTACCTTTTTCTGCATATAAATTTAATTCTTTTTCCATTATCTTTTCGATGGATTTAATTGCATTTTCAATTCCTCTTCCTGTATTTGAATCAGTTAAAACTGCTACTATATTTTGCTTATTAAATTCTTCTATCCAATTTTTATTCTGTTTTTCATCAGCTAAATCACTTTTATTCAAGATTATTATTTTCTTTTTATTTTTGGTTATATTAGCTATATCTGGATTTCTACTTGATATCGGAATTCTTGCATCTAGTAGTTCTATAACGATGTCTACTAGTTTTAAATCTTCTGTTATTTGTCTTCTTGTTTTCGCCATATGACCTGGATACCAATTGATATTCATCGATGATAAATTTTCTTCTTTATCCATTATTATCACTTCCATTCTTTTACCACTTTTGCTTCATTATATAATTTTTTACAATGTTCTATAATTATTTTTATCAGCTCTTTCATCTAGTTGTCTATCAAATTTTTCATTCTTATAAAACCAATCTGTTTTTTTATCTTTTGGATTGTTTTTTCTATTTCTATCTACTAACATATCTAATAGTACAGCTATTGGTAGTATTATTCCTATAAATGATATAAATATATTCATAAATGTTGTTGCTGGTAGTTGTCCTTCTGCTTCAATTATTATATTTATATTTTTTAGAATATCTGTTCCAAAGTACATTCCATATGATAATAAATATATCAATGCTCCTACCATCTTTCTTTTTACTACTAGTACGATACATACTAATACAACAAATAATAATATTATTTCTAAACTTTTATTTAATGGAACAATTCCTCCCATATCTTGATGTAATTCTGCCATTAATGTTACTATCGCTCTAAATGCCCAAAACATTATCATAAAACAAGCTAATAGCCATGTTGAAAAATTTTTCATTTGTATTCCCTCCTATTTTTATAAATAATTATTTTAATATTTTTATTTATTTTCATTTTGCATTTTTAATACCTTCATAATAGTAATTAAAGGCGAATGATATTCGCCTTTAATTACTATACATATTTTAATTAGTCTACGAAATCAAAATCATTTTTGAATTTTTCTTTGAAAATTTCGAATACTTTATTTAATACTTCTTCATCTTCAACACTTACATATGATTCTTCTTCTGATTCTTCATCATCACTATCTTCTACTTTTAGTATTACTACTTCGCCTTCATCTTCTTCTCCTTCTTCATCTACTGGTAATAATACTACATATTCTTCTTCGTCTAATTCAATTAAATCTAAAAATTCAAATTTAACTTCATTTCCTTCCTCGTCATTTAATATTACTATATTATCTAATTCTTCTCCATTCATATTTTCTTCCATATTTTTCTCCTTTCAAAATTATTATATTTCTATAATACATTAATTTTAAATATTTGGCAATATTTTTTTCTTATTTTACCCTTTATTTTTATTTATATACATTTCTAAAATATATACTGCTGATATAGTATCTACTATATTTCTTTTTTTCTTTTTATTAACATCAAGAAAATTCATTGTTTTATGTGCTGCAACTGTTGTTAATCTTTCATCAATTGTTTCTATTTTGATTTTGTTATATTTACATTTTAATTTGTGTATAAATTTTTCTGTTACCTCTGCTCTTTCAGTTTTAGTTCCGTTCATATTGTATGGCATTCCTATTACAAATGTATCAATTTCATATTCTTCTAATATTTCATCTAATCTTCTTAGAACAATTTTATCTGTACCATTTCTTTGAATTGTTTCTAACCCTTGTGCTGTTATATTTAATGAATCAGTTATTGCTATTCCAACTCTTGCATCACCATAATCTATTCCTAATATTCTCATACTAATCCTCATCAAGTCCTATATATTTTTTTACCATTTTTTCTAATAATTCATCTCTTTCAATTGTTCTGATTTTGTTTCTTGCATCATTGTGACTTGTAATATATGTTGGGTCTCCTGATAATATATATCCAACTATTTGGTTTATTGGATTATATCCTTTTTCTAATAAAGCACCATATACTTCTTTCAAAATTTCTTGACATTTTACATTTTCCTCTTTTTCTACTTTGAAGTTCATTGTTTTATCAAATTCCATAATTACCGTCTCCTTCCTAACTATTATTTTATACTATTATATATTAGTTATATCACTTTCATTTGGATCTGCATTATCTAAATACTCTTCTAATTTTTTCAAAACTTCTTCTAATCCTGTTCCTTTATAGTAAGAAGATAATACAAAGTTTAATCTTGGAGAAACTTCTTCTGGCAACTCTTCTTCTGGCTCTTCATAATCCTCATATGTATATTCTTCTTCGTCTTCTGGTAAAGATATTTTCATTCTTTCAAGATTATCTTTTAAATCATTTATAAAACTTGCTGTTCCATCTGCATCCACACCAGAAAATGCTATTACAAATTTAGGTCCCATATATCTTACAAATACATAATCTGGAGATATATTGTTTTTTACATATGTACTTATTTTTCTAATAACTTCGTTTCCTAATTCTCTACAATAATTTTTATTTATTTCTTGTATATTTGTTATCTTAAACATACAAATTGTAGAAATTGTATATTGATCTATAATTCTTTTTCCTTCACCATATAAATACTCTTCTGAATATAATTCAGTAAATAGGTCTTTTCTTACTATTGATTCAAGAGTTTTTTGATGTACTACTGTTTTTAATACTGAAACAATATTGTCTTTTATTACCTCTAATATTGTTATATCAACATTATCAAAATCATGTGGTGTTCCGCTTTCCATTATCCAATATCCTATATATACATTATCTATATACAATGGAAAGAATATTGCTGACTTTGCTCTACCAAATTCCATTTGTTGGTATGGTAGTCTTTCCTTTTCGTTATTAACAGTAACATATTTAGGAGTAGCTTTTTCTATACTATCCTTGAACATATCTACTTCTTGTAATGCTTTTAACGAGTCCCAATGTTTTTTATCTACATTTGAAGCTTTTACTTCATATTCTGCACCGTTAAATACTACTATTGTTGAATATTTTATTTCATATTTTTCTATTAGTATCTCATTAATCTTTTTTATCTTTTCATCAACTGATGTTGCTTCTCCTATTGTACTCATAAAGTCTTGTACTACTTGTAAATTAGTAATTTTTTGATTTATATTTTTAAATTTTTGTATTTTTTTATTTATTTTAATATTATATATTACTAATACAAGTACTACTATAATTAGTATTCCAACAATTGCTACTGTTATCACTGTCTTTTTCCTCCTATTTAAAATCTTTTTTTCATTTGGTCTAAAGTATTGTTCATGCTTGGTGAAAATGTATTATTTGCTTGATTTGTACTTACCATTGGTGGTCTATAACTTGTTCCTCTTCCTGAAATTAAAGGATAAACCATGTTTGCCAATTCTTTTAATACTTGCATAAAGTTTTTTGAATAGCCTTTTAATGTTATTTCACAGTTTATAATTCCTTCCAAATATTTTGTATATATATCTTCTTCAAATGGTATTGATATATGTTTTATCAAATTTCTATCAAATAATTCTGTCATAAAAGACATAGCAGGGTCATTATAAAATGCCATTCCTCCTATAATTGTTTTTTCTGTGATTCCCCTTACTTTTACTACCTTATTAAGTATAATTTTTAATTTCTTTTCTTCTAAAATATTTTTAGCCTTTAATTCTCTTAAAAAAGCTGTTAATGGTTGAATTGTAAGTATATCCAATGTTTGAACTAAATATGTCTCTTGTGATTGTTTAAAATATCCTATTGGTGAATTAAAATCACAATCAATTAATACAACTGAATAATTTTTTACTAATGTTTGTAATATTTCGTCTACATTTGATATTGATTCATTTTCTTCTGGTAGTGATGTAAATACTGTTAAGTTTGGATTTACATTTATTCCATTTGCAATTCCTCTTGCTAAATTTGCTATACAATTAGTTGCAATATTCCTTAATGCTTCTTCATTTTTTGTATATATATAGTAAGAATTTCTATTTTGTGTTGTATCTAATATAGCAACCTTTATCCCCATTGATGATAATAATTCAGCTACATTATTTACAATAAATGATGTTCCATTTTTACTAGTTCCTATAAATGTTACTATTTTCTTGTCAGCAGTTAGTAAAGATGATATATCAATTGTTTGTACATATTCATTATTTGGTTTTATAATTTGATTTCCAATATTATTATAAACAGAATATTGATTATTAGAGTATTGATTATTATTCATAGGTTCTACTCTAATTTCATTATTATTTGATGTATAACTTGATGAATTTGTTTCATATTCAGAATTATTTTCATAATTTATATCTTCATTTTCATCATCATATTCATCTTCTTCATTAAATCCTGGTAATATTGTACTTTCTTCATCATCATATTCACCTTCATCTTCGAATCCTGGTAAGATTGTTTCTTCTACATAATCATCAAATTCTGGTACTGTAACTGATGAATTTTCTTCAACCTCTGGTACAATATCTTGTGTTTCTTCAATATCATCAAACCCTGGTAATATTGTAGTATCTTCAACATTTGAAATTGTTGGTTGTTCTTCTGGAATAGGATTTTTTCTAGGTCTTCCTCTTTTTCTTTTTACTGGTTGAACCTCTACACTTTCTTTAACCTCTTTAATTTCTGGTTGTTTAACCTCTTCTGGAATAGGATTTTTTCTAGGTCTTCCTCTTCCTCTTTTTACTGGTTTTACCTGTTCTTCTACATTTGGTATTTCTTCAACTTTATTTATCTTTTTAACACTTTCTACTTGATGTGTTACTGGTCTATTTCCAGGCTGTAAAACCGGTTTTATTACATTCTCCCTCGCCTTTGCTTCTGTTGCTCTTTGAAGTTGCTTAATTATTTCATCATTTACAGTATTTCTATTATCTCTTTGCGTATTTGTTGTATTTTGTTGTGGTGAAACATGTTTAGATTTAGATAATTTTTTAGTTCCTCCTATATTAACAGCAGAAGGTATTACAACTGGTTTTGTCATAACTACTGCCTTATTCTTTGGCCTTAATAATTTTTCACTTGTTCCTTCTTCTTTTTCTTTCTCTTTATATCTTAAACTATTAGAAACTGAATTGTTAAAAGACATTACTTTCTGATACTTAGGTGAACGTTCTTCTAATACTGCTCTTACATTCAGTGGTAAAAATTTACTTATAATTCTTAATTGTGTATCATTATATTGTGCTGCAATATTATTAAAACTATCTATGTATCTATCTTCATTTTTACCTAAGCTTTTGTAATGAGCTAAGATGTTTTGTATTTCCATTTCACTAACATCATTTTCATTTTCAGCTTGATAATTTACCTCTTCTGAATCTATTTTATAATATAGTTTTGCTTCTTTTTTTACTCGTGGTCTGTTTATTAATCTACAAACCTCTTCTACGCTTCTGTCATTCCCAAGTATTGCATTATATATTCCTATTCCGAATAATTTTACAAGCATTTGCTCAGATTTGTTTCTTCTATCTGCACATATTAGAATAATTGGAATATCATTTCCCTTTATGTTTGAAGCTTCATCACTTATGCTATCTAATTTATCAAATATAAATTTGTCTATTTGGTCATATTGTGTATGTGTAAAAGCTTCTAAGTCTTCACTTATAACTATTCTGTCATAAGATTTATCTTTTTGTAATTCTTTTAAAATTGCATTAAAGTAATAAACATTTTTATGAGAAATTATTTCTTTGTATTCCTTTTGATATCTTTTAATTATTGATTCTGAAATTTCTTCATTACTTACAGCAAATAAAACCTTCATTTGTTACCCCCTTCCAAATTTTACGAACACTGTAAAGGCCAGTGGTAATATTTGGCATATGATTAATATTGTTACAAAAGTTACTATAAGCCCCATACCTTTTTCCAAAGTATCTAGCTTTCTTATACCTATAACATATTGGTGAATTGCTCCTATTGCAATTCCTAAAAAGCATAATGGTATGCTATATACTCTAACTAAATTTAAAATATATGCTACTGTTCCATATGCTTTTGAACCATATTTTTCTTGATAATCTGCTATTGAATTTAATTCTTTTTCTTTTATTTCTACTATTTTACTTTCTGTTTCTTCATCTAAAATACTTTCTACTGCAAATACTTTTGATGTGAATGAAAATAGTCCAAAAATAATTACTAATAATGTTATAAATATGATTGTTTTTTTCATTATATTTAATGCCCCTTTCTTCTATTTTGGCAATTTTCTTATTTTCTCATTTACCTATATATCATACAATATCTTTTATAAAATAGCAAGGAGTTTTTATAATTTATTATATAAATATTTCATATGTTTATATACACTATTTGCCCAATTTTTGTCAGAAGCATATTTAGTATTAACAGCTGTTAATGTAGAACCATTATAATATGTTCCTTGAGCTTTTTCTCCTCCATAAATCTCTGTTCCTTTTGGATTTAAATAGTATTTTACAAACACTCTTGCTATTAAATCTATACATTCAGAATAATCTGTGAATTCATATGCACCATTGTATGGATTTGAATCATAAGCTCCATACCCAAATAAATTTTTCTTTTGCAATGCAATTTTTGATGTTCCCCATCCACTTTCATGTATTGCAACAGCTGCAACGAAAATCCCATTTATATTGTATTGTTTTTCTATGTAATAAAAATATTCTGCATTATTTTCAAAAATTTTGTTTTTATCTTTATCATCTGTTAATATCTTTTTAAATTGTTCTAATGATAATCCACTTGGCTTATTTAATTTCATATCAAAACTTAACTTTTCAACATTTCCACCGTTTCCTGATGTACTACCTCCTTGATTAGATTGAAAATTTTTATCATTTGGTAGTTCTTTTTCATTAGGATTTAAATATGTTGTACATTCTTTTTTCACATATCCCCTATGGCTATCACATATTATCTTATACCATTGTCCGTTTATCTCTAAAACTTTTAGTTCATCATCTTTTGCTAATGTTGCAACTTTTGTAGCATTTTCACTTGGCTCAGACATAACTGATAACCTATCTGATGTTACATATACTTTATCACCTACTTTTACATTGTAGGTTGCAATTTTTCTTCCATTTCCAACTTCAACAATTTTATTTACAGACGCTTTTGTAACCTTACTAGACATTTGTTTTTCCTCTATTAGTTGGTCTTTTTCGTAAACTTTTTTTGTTGTAATTTCTTGTTTTCCTTCTCTTCCTTCTTGAACTACTTGCATAATACCTTTTGGTAATTTATTATTTGTTCTGTATTTAGTTATATATTCTAAAACTTCTTCATGTACACTAATTTCTTCTTTTCTGCCATCATTTGTATTTTTATTTATTATTTCTTCAATATTTATTTCTTTTGCATCACTGATTTTTATTTTTTCTTTGTTTGCTTCAATACTATCATTTGCAAACACTTCTTTTGAAAAATATAAGTTATAAAATATTATTGAATATAATAGAATTATAAAAAAAGAACAAAGATATATAATATTTTTTAAAGAAATTTTAATATGTTTTTTTGTCTTATCTTTTGAATTCATAATATCACCTAATACAATTTTAACCTTTGTGTCTATTTTTGTCAATTTTAATTTCTGGAAATATTATAACTACCGTTCGAAGCTATTGATTTTATTGTAATTTTATACTATTATATATTTGTTACAAAGGAGGAACTATGAAAAATAGAAAAAGACTTTTATTTTGTATAGTAATATTTTTATTTTTAATTTTTTTATTACTTACATATGTAGTCTTTCAAAAAATTTTAATTAAAAAAAGTTTTGAAGATTCATATTTACCTTTTGCAGATAAAAATAAAAATACTATTTTTACAATTGACAAAATAGTAATGTTCAGTAGTGCTGATTCAAAAGTAAAAACAAGTTCAGCAACTAATTTCACAATTGAAAATCTTTATCAATACACTGACATGGCTATTTTTATAAAAAGTACTAACAATGAGCATACTTTACAAAACACTTTAAAAAGTGTTTCAATAAATAATATAAAATTCGACTCCCCTCCTTCTGTTGGAGAGCCTAATTTATATTTCAAAAGTATAAATAATTTTGCAAAAAGTGATGTTGATGACAACAATATTATAACTGATAATCTAAATTTTAATATATCTTCTGAAAATATAGCAGACTTAAATGTACCGACATTATTTAATAATTTAGCTAATCCTATCACTTTAAGTTATGTTAATAAAAATATTAAATCAGATTATACTATCACAGATACATCATCCCCTATTACTTATGATGGTAGTTTATTAAAAAAATGCAATATTGATTTAAATTCAATCAATTGCAATTTATCTTTTGATATAAATATAACTAATAATCTAAATCAAAATTTTAAAACTACTGTTTTTATAGGAATACCTTTGCAAGATAATGAAAATATTATCACAAATGGAAACATCAAATTAATTAAAGATGTAAATTACAAATTTTATCGTTATAATTAAATTAGGAGGATTATATGGAAAAGAAATTAACAGACGCAGAAAAATTAAAATTAAAATATCATAAAACTGAAGAAGTAACAAATTTCAAAGATATGTTATATAATTCAGCTAAAAATTATCGTTCAAGAACTGCTTTCAAAGTAAAAGACAATGAAGGAAAAATTTATTCAATCAAATATGAAGAATTTAAAAATGATGTTGTTTATTTAGGAACGAGTTTAATAAAAAAAGGATTATTAAATAAAAAAATAGCAGTCATTGGTCAAAATAGCTATAATTGGTGTGTTTCCTACTTAGCAGCTTCTATCGTTGGAATAGTTGTACCAATCGATAAAGAACTTCATACTGATGATGTAATTAATTTTATGAATGTTTCTAATGCAGATTGTATTTTAGGAAATGAAAAAAATTTAAAACCTATATCAGAAGATATTGCAAATAACACTAATAAATTAAACAATAAAAATACTATTTTTGTATATTTTGATAATAAAAATAAATTAAATAATAATGAATTTGTTTTTGACAAATTTAAAACTTTTGGAAAAGATGATTATCTAAATGGTTTTAAAGAATTTGATGATATAACAATTGACCCAGATGAAATGAGAATTTTATTATTCACATCTGGAACTACTGGAAATGCTAAGGGTGTTTGTCTTTCTCAAAGAAATATTTGCTCTGATATCCTTTCTACATATGGTATTGTTAAAGTAAAAAGAAGTGATTTATTCTTTTCTGTTTTACCTCTTCATCATACATATGAATGTACAATAGGATTTTTATTGCCTATATATAGTGGTGCAAGTATTGCTCATTGCGAAGGATTGCGTTATATTGCAAAAAATATGTCTGAATTTCATCCTTCTGTAATTCTTTGTGTACCATTGCTTTTAGAAAAATTACACAAAACAATAGTTAAAAACATGAATAAATCATTACCTGGAAAATATGCTAAAAAAGATACTTCTGAAAACCCTTTTAATGAATTACCTTTCTTTATGAAAAAAATTGTTAAAAATAAAGTAAAAAATACTTTAGGTGGAAGATTAAGAGTATTTATTGTTGGAGCTGCTTCTGTAAATCCAGATATTATAACTGATTTCAGAAATTTAAGTTTGAATACTCTTCAAGGTTATGGATTAACAGAATGTTCTCCTTTGGTTGCTGGAAATACTGACTTTTTCCAAAAAGATGATTCTGTTGGATTGCCTATACCAAATGTTGAATATAAAATCAATAATCCTAATGAAGAAGGTGTTGGCGAAATTATTGTAAAAGGCCCTAATGTAATGCTTGGATATTACAATAATGAAGAAGAAACTAAAAAAGTTTTAAAAGATGGTTGGTTCTATACAGGTGATTTAGGCAAAATTGATGAAAATGGATATTTATATATTACCGGTAGATGTAAAAGTGTTATTGTTACTAAAAATGGTAAAAATATTTATCCAGAAGAAGTTGAACATTATTTGAATACTAGTCCTCTAATTTCTGAAGCTCTTGTTTTAGGTATTCAAAAAGAAGATGATGATGAGACATATATAAATGCTCAGATTTATCCTAATCTTGAAGCTATTTCAGAATATTTAAAAAGTAGCGTTCCTACTACTGCTGAAATTAAAAAGGTTATTTCAGATGTTGTTTCTAGTGTTAATAAGAAATTACCTAATTATAAACATATAAAGAGTTTTATTATTAGAGATAAAGAGTTTGAGAAAACTACTACTCAGAAAATTAAGAGGTATGGGGATAATATGAAAACCGAAGATAAATAATCTTCGGTTTTTGTTTGTTATTATCATTTTTTACAAATTATCATTTTAATTTGGGTTCTGTCATATCTCTGTCAATTTAGATTTTTTATTTAGTGTGTTTTCAGCATTCCAACACTTTCGATAGTATTATTACCAACGATTTTTTAATATAATAGTATTTCTTCTTATTTTTGTTTTTTACTTAAGCTCATTGTTTTTTCTTTTTCTAATTGTTTCAAACTCTTTTCAGGTGTAGGTAAATCTTCTGGCATAGTTCCACCTGCTTGTCTAATTGCTTCTCTGACTATTTCTCCAATTTTCTTATGTGTATCACAAGCATCTTTTTCAGTATCAATTTTATCTTTTTTTAACTTTTGTTCCGTTTGCGATATTCTAAATAAATTTGCTATTAACTCATCACTTCCCATGTTATCTAAAATATCTTCTCTATATCTTAAACCTTTTCTTTTAGCTATATCATTTGCTGTTTCTCCATTATATAAGCCTTTATATCCAGCATTATGAAATTTATCAAAATTTTTTATCCCTGCATTTTTAGCTGTTTGATTAAGTGAATAATTACCTTTCCTTGTTAAGTCCCTTTGGTAAAATCTCTTTTCTTCCTCAGTAAGTAAGCAATATTCTTTCTCGCTAATTTCTTGTTTTCTAGTTTGAACTGCAAAATATGTTTGTGCAAGAGCAACAACTCTTTTTCTACTATCTCCATTTTGCGCTATTAAATAGCAAGCATAACGAGTTAATTTGTAATCTTTTTGCCTTCTTTTCGCACCTGAACCTATAACTACCATTTTGTCGGCTTCGACAAAATGGTCTAAATTATTAATATTACTGTTTTCACATGCTTTTTTTGCCTTTTCTATTACTCCATCAAATTTTCGCCATTCTTTATAATCCAAAACTTTTTGTAAATCTCTAGCATACCAAAATTCAATACCATTCTCATCGATATGTTTTATCTCCTCAAACGTTTGATTATTATTTGTTTTAAATTGGTTCATTATATACCATCTCCATTTCTTATTGATTTCCATTATATTACAAATTCATGTCTATTACAATAGCTTTGCGAAAATTTGTTTCTTTTTATATTGTAAAATTTTAACCTTATATACAACAAAAAACAACCTATAAACTTTATAGTCTATAAGTTGTTTACTTGGTGGCTTCAAGTGGAATCGAACCACTGACACGAGGATTTTCAGTCCTCTGCTCTACCAACTGAGCTATGAAGCCATTTTCTATTATCTAGAAAATTTTAAGCCTTTCTTAAATAAAAAAATGGCGACCCGGAACGGGCTCGAACCGTCGACCTCTAGCGTGACAGGCTAGCGTTCTAACCAACTGAACTACCGGGCCGTAAAAACATGGTGGTCGCTACAGGGCTCGAACCTGTGACCCCCTGCTTGTAAGGCAGATGCTCTCCCAGCTGAGCTAAGATCCCATACAGAATTCAAACTGCCTTATTAATATATACGTTTATCCAATTATTGTCAAGCACTTTTTTTATTTTTTTAAAATTTCATTGACAATTGTATTCTCTTCCTCTCTTTATCAACACTTAATACCCTTACATTTACCACATCACCGACAGACACTACATCCAATGGATGTTTTATATATTTATCACTCATTTCTGATATATGAACAAGTCCGTCCTGATGAACTCCTATATCTACAAAGGCACCAAAATCAATAACGTTTCTCACTGTTCCCTTTAATTCCATACCTTCCTTTAAATCATCAAAGTCTAATACATCGCTTTTTAGTATCGGCTTTGGCATTTCATCTCTTGGATCCCTTGCAGGGCGTTCCATTTCCAATATCATATCCTTAAGAGTGATTTTATCTGTTCCTATTTCTTCAGCCACACTATTATAATCCTTAACATCCTTTGAGATTTTCACCTGTCCGGATATAATATCTGATGTAGTATATCCGTATTTCTTAAGAAGCTTCTTTGCGGCAGCATAGCTTTCAGGATGAACACTTGTGTAATCTAAAGGTTCTATGCCGTCTCTTATTCTCATAAATCCCGCACACTGTTCAAATGCCTTTGGGCCTAATTTTGAAACCTTAAGCAATTCCTTTCTGCTGTTAAACTGTCCGTTTTCTTCTCTATATTCCACAATATTTTTTGCCAGAGTTTTGTTTATTCCTGAAATATATTCCAAAAGGGGAGCTGATGCAGTATTTAAATCAACACCAACACTGTTGACACAATCCTCCACTACGTTTCCAAGAGTTTCTTCTAACTTTTTCTGGTTCATGTCATGCTGATACTGCCCTACACCTATTGCCTTTGGCTCAATTTTAACCAGCTCAGCCAAAGGATCCTGCAATCTTCTTGCCATAGATGTGGCACTTCTTTGACCTACATCAAAATTTGGAAATTCTTCTGTTGCCAGTTTACTGGCAGAATATACGGAGGCTCCCGCCTCATTTACAATAACATATTCTACCTTTGTAGGGCATTCCTTAATAATCTCCACAATAATTGCCTCTGATTCCCTTGATGCTGTTCCATTTCCAAGGGATATAAGACTAACATTATATTTTTTTATTATATCAAGAACAGCTTTCTTTGATTCTTCCACCTTATTTTGCGGTGCTGTAGGGAAAATAACTGTAGTGTATAATACCTTTCCTGTAGTATCAACCACTGCCAGCTTACAACCGGTTCTAAATGCCGGGTCCCATCCTAAAACATTTTTTCCAATAATAGGCGGCTGCATAAGCAATTGCTTTAAGTTCTCACCAAATACATCAATTGCCCCATCTTCTGCTTTTTCCGTCAGGCTGTTTCTTACTTCACGCTCAATTGCCGGCTTTATAAGACGCTTGTAACCATCTTCCACTGCGTCCTTTATAACCTGTGTAAAATCAGACTGTTTTGTTATAACCGCCTTATTTAATGCCTTTATTATATTTTCATCAGGCATTTCAACCTTAACATTTAATACCTTTTCCTTTTCTCCGCGGTTAATTGCCAGTATTCTATGTCCTGGTATTTTATTTACTCCCTCAACATAATCGTAATAATTTTCATATGGTGTTTTTTCTTCTAGATTTTTAGCAACAGACACTATTTCCCCATGTTTCATTACTGTATTTCTAATGGCATCCCTAAACTCTGCATTATCTGAAACTGATTCTGCAATAATATCCTTTGCTCCCTGAATTGCATCATCAACGGTTTCCACGCCTTTTTCTTTATTTACAAAAGCCTGTGCCTCTTCCTGCGGGGTTTTACTGCTTATCTGTGCCATAAAAATCATTGCCAAAGGTTCTAATCCCTTAGCTTTAGCTTCCGTGGCTCTTGTTTTTCGTTTTGGTCTGTAGGGTCTGTATATGTCATCCACTTCAACTATTGTCATAGCCTTTTCTATTTTTTTCAAAAGTTCAGGAGTCATTTTTCCCTGTTCCTCAATGGAAGCAATAACTGTGTTTTTCTTTTCCTCTAAATTTCTAAGATATTTCAATCTTTCATCTAAATCTCTTAGCTGTTCGTCATTTAATTCTCCCGTAACCGGTTTTCTGTATCTCGCAATAAAGGGAATTGTATTTCCTTCATCTATTAATTTCACTGCTGCCTCAACCTGCCATAATTTTACCTTTAATTCTTCTGCAATAATCCCGTTTATGTTCATCTTTAACATTTCCTTCCATTTTGGTCATATAATATATTGTGTATAACTTTGTATTTTAACTAAATACCTCTTTATTTTTCATTTTTACAATGTTATACTTTCCGTTGTATGTACTTTTTTACACACATACTTATTTTAACAGATAATTTTATTTTGTGTAAAAAAAATAGAGAGTTGGCACTGATTTATACTCTGAATTACAAATAAAAAACAGAAGGTTTCTTATGATTAAATTAAAGAAAGAACTTCGTAAATATAAGCACATATGGCCGGTTTTGTACGTGTTCATCTATATGCCATGGTTTATTATGTTAGAAAAGAATATTTCGGCAGATTACCCGGGACTACATATTTTACATTGTCCCCTAGATGACATGATTCCTTTTTGTGAATGGTTCGTTATACCGTATTTGTTATGGTTTTTATACGTTCCGGCAGTTTTCGTTTTTTTGTTTTATCATTCCAAAAACGAATTTTACAGAATTTGTGCATATGAATTTACGGGAATGACAATTGCACTTTTGGTATGTACCCTTTATCCCAACGGTCTTGAACTTAGACTTGATAATGTGTCCAGAAGCAATATATTAATTGATTTGGTACATTTTTTATATGATAAGGATACACCAACCAATGTATGTCCAAGCATACATGTTTTTGCCACAATAGCAACTCATATATGTCTGGTTAAAAGCCCTCATATGAAGGAGCTGATACCGCGACAGACAATTAAACATCTGTCCCTTATACTATCTGTACTGATATGCTTATCTACCATGTTTTTAAAACAGCATTCGGTAATTGATGTTATATGCGGTATTCTTTTAGCAACGGTATTGTATTTTGTGGTATTTAAATGGTGGTTTAGAAATGTAGATTTTCCTGCTCCTGTGGTTAAAGACCCACATCAGCATCAGGTTTTATATTTTCTTAATAAAAGAAGAAAAAAATAAGGGAAGGCACGTTTTTTGTGCTTTCCCTTATTTTTTAGTTAAATCCTACAAACTTGTTTGCAATCTTATATCCTATAACTGAAATCTGTCGTCCTGCCTTTCCCGGTAAGTTCATTGTTCTTCCTAATATCGATTTCCTTACCTTTTCATAAAGTCCAGGGTTGCTTTCCTTAACATCCTTCCACAATTTTTCCTTATCATCAAGTCTTTGCTTTGAACCTTCCCTGATAGATAATATGGAAGATACACACATCATCATATCAAAGTAATGAACCATTGCCTTATCAATGTTTTCATGGTCAATTTTTGAATTATTGTAAATTTCAAGCATTAATCTGGTAACACGATACTGCTGATCTAATCTCTTTATCATAATTGATTCCTGAACAGACTGATCATCTCTTCCTATAAAGTATTTGTAAAGACATACATCTAAATAATAAATATTCTTTACATATGGCAGTGGCTGGAATACATAAATATTATCAACATAAAATGTATGCTTCGGAAGGACCATTCCACATTCCCTTAATATTTTTGTACGGTAAATTACTGAATGCATTAAAAGATACTGTGTCATGCCGAATTTTAATTCATCCCATCCAAACATTCTGTTAACAGGCATTGCACTTTTGTATTTCATGATTTTCTTGTGCTTTGTTCCCTGCTTGTCATACATAAAGTTAGATACTAACATATCAAGACCTGCATCCTTTGATACCATATCTTCTAATAAATCCAGCACCTTCTCTAATGCTTTTTTTCCTAAGCAGTCATCACTGTCTAACACCTTAAAATATAATCCCGTGGCATTTTTAATACCTGTATTTACTGCTTCTCCATGTCCACCGTTTTCCTGATGAACAACCTTTATAATGTCAGGGAATTTTTTCTGGTATTTGTTGGCAATCTCCAGTGTATTATCACTTGAGCCGTCATCTACCACGATAATCTCAACTCTGTCGCCTCCTGTTAAGGCACTTCTTATGCTTTTTTCCATATATTCACTGGAATTATAGCATGGTATAGTAACTGTTAATAACTTCATTATTCTTCTCCTTAAATCTCATTTTCTTTTTTGGCATTTATTGCCACCGGGTTTACCTTATTCCATATAATAACTCCAAACACAGCTGCTAAAACTCCCGTTATAAATATGAAAATTATAAGGGATGAAACATATGATAATGTATCAATGTTTAAGCTATCTACTGTAGGTGTATCTGATGATGTCATGGTCATTATAAGGACTGACAAAATATTTGCTGACATATGCAACATTATTGGTGCCACAATGGATTTAAACTTCTCATACACAAACACTGCCACTATGCCAATAATAAATGCATAAGGAGCCTGAACCCAGTTGCCATGGAACACTCCGAATAATGCAGCTGAAAGTATTGCCGCTGCAATGGTTCCTGTCATTTTCTTTGTTCTTCTGTATACAAGACCTCTGAATATAAGTTCCTCTACAATAGGTGCAACGATTCCCGCTGTCAACAACTGTATCAGAAATCCGCCTCCCTCAATTATCTGCTGGGTATCTGTGTAGCTTTCTAACATAAACTTAGGCATTACAAGCTGAAGTAATGCTACAAAATAGTTAGCCCACAACATATTAAATACTCCAAAAGGAATTATAAGTAAATATTTCAAAATATTATTTAACTTATATTTTACAAAGGTACCATTTCTTCTGTCCTTATTATTGTCACGAATATAAATAAATATAAGTATCGGTGCTGTTGCAAGTCCTGCTAACAATGTCATTGACAAAGCCTGACTCATGGTTGCATTCATAATAAAGTCATATAATTGTGCCTGATCAGTAGCTCCATACCTGGAAATACCCAGCACTGCCACCGCAATCATAAATATAAATTCAACTGCAAAGGTTACACCTAAATACAGTAACATAGGATAAATAAGCCCCCATATACGACCTATAGTTACCCTTTCTCTCTTTTTACTATCCATCTGTTCTCCTCTCTATACCTGTGTAATTTAATTAAGCAAAAAGTCTGCTATTTCTTTCGTGGAATCTAAAACCTTAAGTGCTCCTAACTCAAGCATTTCTTTTTTGTTGCCATATCCGTAAGAAACACCTAAAGAATCAATTTTCATTAAATTAGCACCGATTATATCAAATTTAGTATCACCAATCATTATATATTTAGACCTGTCTTTATTTTCTATTTTTTCAAATAAAGCCTCTAACACTGACTGTTTACTTTGTCTCGGTCCTATAAGGTCTGCTCCCATAATTTTATCGAAATAATCATAAATTCCTAAATATCTCAAAACTTCTTCCGCCATAGCCTGTGGCTTAGATGTGGCAATGGCCAGATACTTTCCTGCATTCTTTAATCTTTTAAGCATAATGTCTCCATCCTTGTATAACGAAGTTTCATATATGCCTATAGGTTTATACCTTTCTCTGTAATATTCCACTGCTTTAGCAGCATCCTCATCTGAAAAATTATAAGCATTTTTAAACTCTTCCTTAAGAGGTGGTCCTACAAAATGCTTCAAATCATCAGGTTCCTTATTTATGCCAAACTTAGACAATGCATACTGGGCCGATTTAGTAATTCCTTCTCCTGAATCACTAAGAGTTCCGTCTAAATCAAAAATAATCACATCATAGGTTTTCATAATAAATCCATCCTGTTAATTTAATCACGTAACAATCATTATATCTCAAATGACACTTGTTTTACAACCATTTTTGTTTTATACTAGTAAAAAGTATGGGGCACCATAGGTGTCAGTAATAATAAATATTATGAGAGGTACATAGGAATGAGTCAGGCAAAAGTTGATCGATACAAACAGGAAAAGTACAATCGTAAGAATAACAAAAAGAAAGGCAGTGCAAAGAAAATATTATCTTATGCCATTGTTACTCTTGTAGGTGTTGCTTTTGTTGTATATATCGGCTATTCAATAGCAGTTGCCACAGGTATGTATACACCACCTGTTGCTACAACTCACGTTGAGCTTAGCCAGTCTGAATTAGAAAGCCTTAGAAGCAAATTAATACAGAACGGCGACAAGAATGTCAAAGGTGATACTTCCGTTGATACAACTACTGCATCATCAGAAACTACATCTGAGAAAGCTACTGCTGAAGAATCTACAACTGTAGAAGAAACTACTGCTGAAGAAACAACAGCACAGTAGTTTAAACTTATAAAAACATCCCAATGGATTTTGTGTTTTCACTAATTTCCATTGGGATATTTTTATTACAAATTAATATTTACATTCTATCCGGTGCCTTAAATCCAAGCAAATCTATACATGTTTCAAGAACTTCCTTTGTAAGGGTAATAAGAGCAATATAAGACGCCTTCTTATCACCATCTTCTTCTGCTAAAATCTTTGTTCCATGATAAAATCTGTTAAATGCGTTAGATAAATCATAAACATATGAACAAATCTTATGAGGCGCCAATTCCTTAGCTGCATTTTCAATAACTTCGTTTGCCTTTGCTATTTCAAGCATTAACTGAATCTGTTCCGGATTGTCATAAGCCTTAATTGTTAAATCACTTATATTTCCATTTTCAGCCTTATACTTTTCAATAATAGACTTAATACGGACAATTGTATACAAAACATATGGTCCGGTATTTCCTTCAAAGGATGCAAAACGGTCTATATCAAAAATATAATCCTTAGATGCCTGGTTAGACAAATCACCATACTTAAGAGCGGCAAGTCCTACTATTCTTGCAGTTTCCTTTGCCTCTTCTTCACTAACTGAACGGTTTTCCATGATTTTGTTATAAACTGCATCATTAATCTGGGCTATGAGGTTTTCAAGACGCATTACGCCACCTTCTCTTGTTTTAAACGGCTTTCCGTCCTTTCCGTTCATAGTACCAAATCCAATAAATACAAGCTCTGTTTCAGGCTTTACAATTCCTGCCTTCTTTGCAACGCGGAAGAACTGTGTATAGTGTAAATCCTGTCTCTTATCTGCTAAATAAACATATTTGTCAGGATGAAAATCCTGTTCCCTTTGAACTAAAGTTGCAATATCAGAAGTAGCATAAAGTGCTGCTCCGTCTGATTTTCTTACGATGCACGGTGGAAGTTCCTTGCTGTCTCCTTCCTCTGCTATATCTACAACCAAAGCTCCCTGACTTTCATATGCAAGACCTTTGTCAATTAAATCCTGAATTAGACCCGGAATATACGGCTGGGCATCACTTTCACCTTTCCATAAGTCAAATTCCACATCAAGATTATCATAATTCTTTTTTAAATCTGCCTTTGAAATTTCCATTATATGCTTCCAGATAGCTGTGTACGGTGCGTAACCTGTCTGGAGCTTTAAAGTAGCTTCATGAGCTTCTTCCTTAAAAGCTTCATCTTCCTTTGATTTTTTGCTGGCACAAGGATAAATTTCCTCCAGCTCTGTTATGTCAAAAGGTGCTTCTTTTGGATATTCCCCTGTATAATTTTCATCAAAATATACTAGATCCGGCTTTCTGCATTTAAGCTCTGTAATTATAAGCCCCATTTGAAGACCCCAGTCTCCTAAATGAACATCACCTATAACCTTATTTCCCATATATCTGGTTATTCTTTTTACACTTTCACCAATTACTGCTGAACGAAGATGTCCTATATGAAGAGGTTTTGCCACATTAGCTCCACCGTAGTCCACAACAATAGTCTGTTCCTTTTCATTTTCACAGCCTAATTTCTGTGCATTTTTCATTTCATTAAGGTACTGCGCAACAAATTCATTATTTAAGTTCATATTAATGAAACCGGGATTAACTGCTTCCACTAAAGAGAACATTTTGCTTTCCTTAATTTTTTCCACAACATCATTGGCTATCATAATAGGTGCCTTATGGTATAACTTAGCACCTGCCATGGCACCATTACACTGGTACTGACATAAGTCAGGTCTGTTTGATACAACAACTTTTCCTAACTTTTTGTCGTACTGACATTCTTCAAATGCCTTTTTAATTTCTTCCGTAATAAGTTCAAGTATTTTTTTCATGGTTATTAACTCCGTCTTCTAATTCTGGTAAACATATTAACATTTTTCACCGGGACAATAACTTTTCCGGTGAAATTATAATTCTACTCCATTTAATTTCAAAAGTTCTCTTGCAGAATCTACTGAATCCACTCCTGTCTTGTTCTTAATTGGTGCAAATTCTTTTTCTCTTACTACTTCATAGGCTAAACAGTTATCCATCATATGAACCATATCAAGAACCAATGTTTCAAATTTATATCCGTTTTCTGTTTCCGGCTTAATCTTTTCGCCTGCTTCATTTATATATGGAACCTTCTTCTTTACAACATGAACTACTAAATTGCTGTTAAGGTTCTTTTCCAAATCTTCCATGTTAAAGAGATAGTTTAAAATAACACCATACTTATATGCTAAATCTCCATCCTCTTTCTTCTGGTATCTCATTTCTTCTGTAAGTTCATAGTATTCTACAATAGATGGCTTTCCGTCTTCTAAGCATAAAACACCTACTTTTTCTTCCGGTGTAGCCTTTGATACAACCTTTGAAGCTGAGCGGTATCCACCGTCAATCATTGCACCTACAAAGCATGGATCAGCCATTCTCTGACATACATTGTCAACAGCAAATACGTTAATGTATTCAACACCTGCTTCTTTAGCCTTCTTTGCAAGTCCTGCATTTACAAATGAAATAAACCATCCGCCGTTACCGTTTGGTGATGTAGACACTCTATCCTTATCCTCTAAATAAATCTTTCCTTCAAAGGATGCTGCCGGTGCCATTTCCTGAACAAAGAAATCAACATAATCCTTGTTGTAACCAAAATAATTCTTTTCTTCAAAGAATTTAATTGTGTCATCATTGTTCTTCTCACTGGTCATAATGTAGAGAGGAACCCATGTGCCTGACTGGTTTACAACATCCATAAGGTTATTAATTAACATTTCAAAAATGTAAACATCCTTAGTAAGTCCTATATTGTACATTCCCTTTGGCTTGTCTGAACCAAGTCTTGTACCCATACCACCTGCTAAAAGAAGTGCTCCTACCTTTCCTTCTTTAATAGCTGAAATACCGATATTGGTATATTTTTCTTTATTCTTTTCTATATCTTCAATGGTTACCGCTGAATCAAGGGGTGTAATAACACCCTTCTTTGCCTCTGAATTGTCTTTAATTAAATCAAGAAGACTAAAATCAATTCCTTCAATCTGCTTTAAAAGTGATGCCTTCCGGTCATCATTTAATTCATCATAGTACCTTAATAACTGTTCCTGTCCATATTTTTCAAGTAACTCTTTAGCCTTATTATAATCCATTATCTTCCTCCTGTTATCTGCTAAAATGCAAATTATATTGTGGTATAAACCCTTTTCAATTTACCACATATACTACTAGCATAAGTTATTTTCTATTATTATGCAAGTATAATGTTATTACCTGTATACAAAACCACAGTAAAAATGACTGCCGTGTGGGACAGTCATTTTTCTATGCCATTTTAATTACAATGTAGCTATATCTACTAATGTAAGATTTTCCTTTGCATCGCTTTCTAAGCTTGTAAGTAAAGCATCCACCGTATCTAAGCTTGTAAAACAGTTTACACCGGTTTCTATAGATGTTCTTCTAATAAGGAAACCGTCACGGCTCTTATCTCTTCCCTGAGTAGGTGTATCAATTACAATATCAATCTTATGTTCAAGAAGCAAATCCATTACTGTTGGTGCTTCCTGATGTATCTTATTAACCTTTATTGCATTTACTCCGTTTTCACGAAGAACCTCTGCTGTAGTTCTTGTAGCATATACTTCATATCCTAATTTTTCAAAACGCTGGGCAAGTGGAACAACTTCCTGCTTGTCTGCATCCTTAACTGAAATAATTATTTTCTTATGCTTTGGAAGTACAACACCTGCTCCAAGGAATGCCTTATACAGTGCCTCATTAAAGGTCTTTGCAATACCAAGACATTCACCTGTTGACTTCATTTCAGGTCCAAGACTTGTTTCTGCTCCTCGTATTTTTTCAAATGAGAATACCGGCATCTTTATTGCATAATAATCTGCCTTAGGCTGTAATCCCGGCTTGTATCCTAATTCTTTTATCTTGTGACCGATAATACATTTTGTAGCAAGTTTTACAATTGGAATACCTGTTACTTTGCTAATGTACGGCACTGTTCTTGATGAACGAGGATTAACCTCAATTACATAAACCTTTCCGTCACATACAATAAACTGAATGTTTATCATTCCCTTTACATGAAGTGACATGGCAAGTTTTCTTGTATAGTCTTCAATTGTATCTATAATCTTTTGTGACAATGAATATGCAGGATATACTGAAATACTGTCACCTGAATGAACTCCGGCTCTTTCAATATGTTCCATTACACCTGGAATTAATATATCTTCTCCATCACAAATTGCATCAACTTCCACCTCAGTACCCTGAAGATACTTATCTACCAAAATAGGATGATCCTGAGCTATTCTGTTGATAATTTCCATAAATTCCTCAACTTCCTGGTCGCAGGTTGCTATTTGCATTCCCTGTCCTCCAAGAACATACGAAGGTCTTACAAGTACGGGATATCCCAGTCTGTTAGCTACATTCTTAGCTTCTTCCGCAGTAAATACAGTTCCCCCTGTAGGTCTTGGAATCTTGCACTGTTCAAGAATTTCGTCAAACAACTCTCTATCTTCAGCGGCATCAACATCCTCAGCCTTTGTACCAAGAATAGGAACCCCCATCTTCATAAGAGATTCTGTCAGCTTAATAGCTGTCTGTCCACCAAACTGAACTACCGCTCCATCCGGTTTTTCAATGTTTACAATGTTTTCAACATCTTCCGGCGTAAGTGGTTCAAAGTAAAGCTTATCAGCTATATCAAAGTCAGTTGAAACTGTTTCAGGGTTATTATTTACTATAATTGTTTCAAATCCTTCTTCTTTAAATGCCCATGTACAATGTACAGAACAGAAGTCAAATTCGATACCCTGACCGATACGGATAGGACCTGAACCTAAAACCAATACCTTCTTTGGCGGGTTTGTTTCAACTGATTCATTTTCCCCTCCATATACTGAATAATAGTATGGAGTTGCTGCCTTAAATTCAGCAGCACATGTATCAACTATCTTATATGCAGCCACAATATTGTTATCGTAACGCATGTTTTTAATTTCTTCTTCGCTTTTTCCTGTAAGTCTGCTAATTACAGTATCAGGGAATTCAATTCTCTTTGCTTCCTTTAACAGTTCCGGTGTAAGAGGCCCGTTCTTTAACGCATTTTCCATTTCCACAATAATGGCAAGTTTGTCTATAAACCACTTGTCTATCATGGTAACTTCATGAATGTGGTCGTAACTTACACCACGTCTTAATGCCTCTGCAATAACCCAGATACGTCTGTCATCAACTTTGTGAAGCATATCTTCTAATTCTGAATCACTTAATTTTGAGAAATCATAATCAAGAAGACATTCAACATGCTGCTCAAGTGAACGTATAGCCTTCATTAAAGCACCTTCAAAGTTGTTACAGATACTCATAACCTCACCGGTAGCCTTCATCTGGGTAGTAAGCTTTCTGCTGGCTGTAATAAACTTATCAAATGGAAGTCTTGGGATTTTTACTACACAGTAATCCAGTGTAGGCTCAAAACTTGCATATGTTTTCTGAGTAATTGCATTCTTAATTTCGTCAAGAGTGTAACCTAAAGCAATCTTTGCAGCAACCTTGGCAATAGGATAACCTGTAGCCTTTGATGCTAATGCTGATGAACGGCTAACTCTAGGGTTTACCTCAATTACGCAATACTCAAAGCTTTCAGGATGAAGTGCATACTGAACGTTACATCCACCTGTAATGTTTAATTCATTTATAATGTTAAGAGCTGATGTTCTAAGCATCTGATGCTCTTTATCTCCTAATGTCTGAGACGGTGCAACAACTATACTGTCACCTGTATGTACACCAACAGGGTCAATATTTTCCATGTTACATACTGTAATGCAGTTTCCTGCAGAGTCACGCATAACTTCGTACTCTACTTCCTTCCATCCTGCAATACATCTTTCTACTAAAACCTGACCTACACGGCTAAGTCTTAATCCGTTTTCAAGAATCTCAACTAATTCAAACTGATTGTGAGCGATACCACCGCCACTGCCACCAAGGGTATATGCCGGACGAAGAACTACCGGATATCCAATCTTGTTGGTAAATTCTATACCGTCTTCCACATTTTCAACAACTAAAGACGGAGCACATGGCTCGCCGATTTTCTCCATTGTTTCCTTAAATTCAAGACGGTCTTCTGCTTTCTTAATAGTCTGTGATGTTGTACCTATAAGTCTGCAGTTATGTTCCTCTAAAAATCCCGTTTCAGCAATTTCCATGGCAAGGTTAAGTCCTGCCTGTCCACCAAGGGTTGGAAGAATACTGTCAGGTTTTTCTTTTTCTATAACTTTCTTAAGTACCGGCACTGTAAGAGGTTCAATATAGACCTCATCTGCAATATCCTTATCTGTCATAATTGTAGCAGGGTTTGAGTTAAGTAATACTACTTCAATGCCTTCTTCTTTTAAAGAACGGCATGCCTGTGTTCCGGCGTAATCAAATTCTGCTGCCTGACCTATAACAATAGGACCTGAGCCAATAACTAATACTTTCTTTATTCTGGTATCTCTAGGCATTTTTTCTCACCTCCATCATATTGATAAATTCATCAAAAAGTGTATCCGAATCCTGTGGTCCCGGACATGCTTCCGGATGGAACTGAACCGTAAAAATATTCTTATTAATATATCTTAAACCTTCTACTGTCTTATCATTTACATTTACAAAGGCAACCTTTGCCACATCCGGATTAATAGTATCTCCATCTACCATATATCCGTGATTCTGGGATGAAATATAAACTCTTCCTGAATCTATATCCTTAACAGGATGGTTTCCTCCTCTGTGTCCATATTTCATTTTCTTTGTATCTGCCCCTGTAGCTAAAGCCATCAGCTGATGACCTAAGCATATGGCAAATATTGGTATATCTGTATCATATAACTTTCTAATCTGTTCAATTTGATAAACGCATTCTTTTGGATCTCCCGGTCCGTTTGATAACATAATTCCGTCCGGATTAGCTGCAATAATTTCTTCTGCAGGTGTATCACATGGATAAATTGTAACATTGCATCCTCTCTTATTAAGGGACTTTGCAATATTATTTTTAGCTCCAATATCAAGTAAAGCTACGTTAAATCCATCACCCTTTAAAACTTTTTTCTCTGTACAGGATACTTTCTTAACAACTCCTGTAACTGTATATTCTTTTATCTTAGGTAATACCTCGTCTAAATTATAATTTTCATTAGTGGTAATCATACCGTTCATTGTACCCTTTTCACGAAGAATCTTTGTAAGGGCTCTTGTATCAATGCCGGCGATTCCCGGAATATCATGTTCCTCCAAAAAGTGCTGGATGGTATCATCACTTCTGAAGTTACTTGGCATACGGCTTAATTCATGTACTATGTAACCATCAGGCCATGGTTTAAGTGATTCCATATCTTCATGGCAAATACCGTAATTACCAATAAGCGGATATGTCATGCATACTGCCTGTCCTGCATAGCTGGGATCAGTAAGCACTTCTAAATATCCCCACATTGAGGTATTAAATACTATTTCTGAAATAATTTCTTTTGTAGATCCAATAGATGTTCCTTTAAAGACTGTACCGTCTTCTAAGATTAGAAAAGCGTTCATAAATGTATTTCCTTTCGTAAGTTTAATTTAAGATATATATTCTTTTGTAATGTGCATAACTTACCTATGCACAAATTGAAAATATTATAGCAGAAAAGCATTTTTTATACAATACTATTTTACTATATAAGTTTTCTTTTTTTGATTAACAAAATAATCTATTAACTCCTCATAGATTTCCCTGCCCTCCTCTTCGGACAGACTATCTACAAATTCGTCAATGTCTTCAATATGTTCTTCTTTACCAAATAATATGTAATCTGCAGAGACTCCAAACTTTTCGTTTAACGTTTTTAGCATATTTATGGTTATTGCCATAGTTCCTGACTCAATTTTTTTATAAGCAGAAAGAGAAACATCTAATTCATTTGCCATTGCAGTCTGAGTGTAGTCCATACCATTTCGTATTTCCCTAACCCTGTTTCCTGTTTCTAAATTTCTTTTTCTCTCTTCTGACAGCATAATTTATCCTTCCTGTATTTCCATGTCAAAAACTACTGTTTATCATCACATACCTTTTCTTCTAATTTCTTATAATCTGAAATCAGACTATGTAACTTTTTCTTTTCATCTTTGCCCAAATCAAACACAAACTTCCTGTTATCAAGGGTTATTTTTATATTTACGTTTTTACTTTTGACTATTTTTTCAAATTCGTCAATGTTCTCTGTGGAAAACGCCATTGCATTATATGTATTCCCATCATCAGCACTTTTCTTTTCATCCTTAAATATATTAAACTTAAGGCTTTCTTTGTCTGATAAAATGGTAAATTCCTTTGAAATTTTGTCATCTTTTATATCGGAAACATTATAAAATCCACCAAATATTATTCGTGGGTCTAAATAATACTCTCCATCTCCGCATGATACATAAAATCTGAAATACAGGCTAAATACCTCTTCTACACTTTCACCTCTGTACATGGGAAATTCAAATCTGTAAAATTCCTTTTCCTGCCTGTTTCCCTCCAACGCACTGTCATTCCATATTTTTTCGATATCTTTTCGCTGCAATCCTATTTTACTGCTTTGTATGGTAGATGTTTCCTTAGTGCTTTTATTCTCATACTTTGTGTAATCTTTGCTGTTGTTTTCTTTTATTCTATACATTATTACCAGTGCCATAATCAAAATTAAAATGCATGTCATGACAATTGTAACTGCTGTTTTTTTCCTTTTATCCAAGGTACCCTCCCTGTATTGTAAAGCATATTTTTTAATTTAAGGCATACCGTTTTATGTGCCCGAACATAATTATTATATATCTTTTTTCATATGCTTTCAATAAAAAGGGAGGATACCTTCAGGCATTTTCGAGAAACTTTCCATTGCCTTATCATTCATTGCCAATTCAAATCCCAATCCCAAAGGTATTTCTTCTTCACTATTTTTTCCATACTCTTCTATAATATTCCTGCCGCCTGAAGTATCATGTATATGACTCCCACAATCCAGCTGGAAAATATTCCATACAAAATAACCGGCCCTGCAATGGTAAATATTTTTGCTCCAACACCAAATATCTGCCCTTCTGCCTTAAATTCAATTGCCGGTGCCACCACTCCATTGGCAAAACCTGTTATGGGAACCAGACATCCGGCTCCCCCTTTTTTGGCTATTTTCGGATAAATATTAAGACCTGTTAAAATAACACTTTCTAAAATAAGCACCAGTGTAGTCCAGGCTGCGGCATCCTCTTTGTTCATTCCAAAGTAAGTAAATATTGCCACCCATATCTGCCCCATAAGGCAAATAATTCCCCCTATCCAGAATGCATTAAACACATCGGTAAACAACTTATTGTCAGGAGTTATCCGCTCAACATATTCATTATATTTTTGTTTTCTTTCTTCGCTTTCCATTACTTTCCCCTTTATGCTTTCATTAATGCTATTTTTTAACCCATCCGTTAGTGAACTGAATTATTGCCGCCGTTACTTTTCCCACTGCCACAGCTAAGATAATATAACTAAGACCTATTCTCAGTTTCACTCTTCTGGCAAAAATTGCCGTGGCATTTAATGCCTCAGCTAAAGATATTGCAAGACATCCTACAAAGATTCCCTGAGACAGTCCTATTATGGGTTGTAGCACTGCCGATACCGTTACCGGCATATGAAGTTTTACGGAAAATACCCAAAATATATTCCACAATGTACCTCCTGCCACAACTGCTGTCTCATATTTAGTAACATGTTTTCCGGTATGGGTTTTCCCTGCCATTCTGGTTATAACACCGGTGGAGGCAATAAGGGCAAATACCGCTGCTGAAATTACACTGCCTCCTCCAAATGCTGTTAGTCCCAAAATTATATATTTCCACCACGTCATTTTACATCCAACTTTCCATCCTGTCTGTTATGCCCCTCAATTAAAGCCTGATTAACATCGGTTTCATATTTTCGCATTTCAACCTCAATAGGCGTTGGATCCTTTGACAACCTCTTTAGCCCAAAATGGTTATAAAATACAAGGATTCCTACCCCCAATCCCACAGAATAGCATAATTCCATTAATGATTTTCCGGTATTTTTGTCTCCCGCCACTAACTTGCAGATTTTTTCAAACATTCCTTCCACTGAAACGTCATTGTTAAATGACATTATGGAAAAACCTGCTCCGAAAAACAAAAGTACACATATTAAAATAACCTTAATAATTTCCAGATATTTTTTCCCTGCATATGCCTTTTTAAATTCAATAATGCAGTCTGTTTCACCAACACTTTGTACATCAACATTTTCAAAGGTTTCATCCACTATTTCAAAAATTTTCATTATAGAAACAATATATCTTTTTTTGCCATTGGAATGATCAGTTAAAAGCTTAATGGGCTTTAACCTGTTTACCACTGACATGTTCTTACATTCTAATTTTGCCACATCGCCAATAGTTACATCTTCGTGAGTTACTTCCACGCACTGATCTAACTTTATATATAATGTATCACTCATGCCCACCTCTAAATCATAACTGCCGTTTCAGTTTTTTCTGTTTCCTTCGCCTGAGAGCACAAATAAACACCAATTCCTGTAGCCATTATGATGGCAGCCATAATAATTATAACTTTAAAGATTTTCATACCTGTCAAATCCTTTCTATAATTGTTTATGACATACATTATATCCAATGAACACTATATTATTCTAATTTATCCAATTTGCTTTTTTAATTTTTCTAAAATTTTCTTTTCAGTTCTTGACACCTGAACCTGAGTCATTCCCACTATATTTGCAATTTCCGACTGGGTTTTATTTTGAAAATATCTTAAAATAATTATTTTTCTGTCTGTATCGTCTAGGGTCTCTAACAGCTGTTTTACCATTATGCGGTTAATAACCATTATCTCATGACTGCTTTCATCCTCTATTTTTTCCAATATGGTCTGCTTTTTATTATCCCCGGTATCGATTTCCTTATAAATAGATTCCACTTCTCTTGATGCATCTAATGCAGTTATTATTTCCTCACAGGTTAAATCACATACTTTAGACAATTCCTCCACCGTAGGTTCCCTGTTATTATCTTTTCTGAATTTTTCCGTTTCTAAATAAATTTTCAATTGATTTTCTTTTATGGTTCTGCTTATTTTAATAATGCCATCATCTCTTAAAAAACGTCTGATTTCTCCTGCTATCAGTGGCACTGCATAGGTGGAAAATGCCACTTTAAAATTAACATCAAACCTGTCAATTGCCTTAAGCATTCCTATACAGCCTATTTGAAATAAATCCTCACTTTCATAGCCTCTGTTTAAAAATCTCCTGACAATGCTCCAGATAAGACCACTGTTTTCTAAAAGTACCTTGTCCCTTGCTGCTTTATCTCCCTTATGAGCCATTTCTATTAACGATAATACATCCATTATCAGATTTTTTCCTGCTTTGTTAATCTCTTTGTCATGGAAACCTTAGTACCACGACCTTTTTCTGACTCTACAATCAGTTCATCCATAAACATTTCCATAAACATAAATCCCATTCCGGAGCGTTCTAACTCCGGTTTAGTTGTAAACAACGGCTCTCTTGCTTTTTCTATGTTTTCAATTCCAACACCTTCATCTTTTATTTCAATTTTTATGGTTGTATCTGTTTCGTATGTACTATCATTTTTCTTTATTTTATTTGTAAGCATGTTGCACTTCATGTATACAGTTCCCGTTTTTTCCCCGTATCCGTGAATTATTGCATTAGTAACTGCCTCTGAAACAGCAGTTTTTATGTCATTTATTTCTTCGATTGTAGGGTCAACCTCCGTGAGAAAGGCAGCCACCACCATTCTTGCCAGACTTTCATTTTGTGACTTGGCATCAAACGTAATGCTCATATTATTCTCCATACTTTCCTCCTAATATCTGGATAAATCCGGTGTTATTGTTTTTTCAACAATTTTGTACAAACCTGAAATAGTTAATATTCTGTCAATAGAATTATTAATATTAGTAACAGTAACTTTACCGCCCCGGTTTTTAACTAACTTATACCGTCCCATAATAACCCCGATTCCTGAACTGTCCATAAATTTTGTTCTTTTAAAATTAAAAATAATGTTTTGAATTTTGTTTGAAATAATATACCAGTCCGACTGCTCTGTTATGATTTTTGCATTATGATGGTCTAATTCTTCCGGTAAATAAATCAACAGATTTCTTCCCCTTACTTCATATAAAACTTCCATTGTAATCCCCCTTAAATTTTTATAAACATGGCTCAATACCTATTTTACCATAACCAATCGAGTAGGCTGACTCCTACCCGATTTTAGCTAGCGGACATCTCAAAGCATAGCTTTTCGATGTTCTTACGCCCGGCAAATAATATTTCGTGCGAGCACGATATTGCTTGCCGGGCTTTTGCTACAAAAAAGTGCGTAGGTTCATTACTTACGCACTTTTCTTTTCCATAACCAGAGAATTAATTTTTCCGGTATTCTTTTTAAAATAATCTGTATTTCCTCTTTTTTGTCAATTTGCTTTAACATTACAGTTTCAATGCCTGTTCTGTTTGCCCCCCAGATATCCGTAAAAATCTGGTCGCCAATAAACAATGTGGATTCTTTATCAGTATTCATAAGCTCCATTGCCTTTTTATAGCTTTCCCTTGAAGGCTTATGAGCATCATATATGAATTTTGAATTAACTGCCTTTGCAAAAGGTTCAACTCTTAGTTTCTTATTATTTGAAATAAGACATGTATCCATTCCCATTCCATGTATTTTTTCAAAAACCTTAATTATATGTTCATCTGCCGGTGCTCCGTGAGGCACCAGTGTATTGTCTATGTCCGATACTATTCCACGAATACCTTTTTTGTAGTACATTTCAAAATCAATGTCATCAATGGAATCAAGGTATGTATCCGGGTATAATTTATTTAGCATTTAAATCTCCTTAGGGTTAAAATGTTAAAACTTAATTATTTAAGTAATTTTGCCAGTTCCTCCATAAATGTGTTTACATCCTTAAATTCACGATATACCGATGCAAAACGCACATATGCCACCTGGTCTAATTTCTTTAATCTGTCCATTACCAGTTCTCCGATAACCGCACTGGAAACTTCCTTCTGTTCCATGTTAAATACGGCATTTTCAACATCTTCCACTGCTGAAACAATCTGGTCATAGGAAACCGGTCTTTTATGGCATGACCTTAAAATTCCTGCCTCAATTTTGCTTCTGTCATAGGGTTCACGTATATTATCTTTTTTTATAACAATAAGTGGAATGGATTCTACCTTTTCGTACGTGGTAAATCTCTTCTTACATACTTCACACTGACGTCTTCTTCTAATGGCATTATTCTCTTCTGCCGGTCTTGAATCAATAACCTTTGTATTTTCTTCTCCACAATATGGACACTTCATAGTTGTTCCTCCGGTTCTTTTTTACCACATAATTATAGATAATATTCCCTGTAAGGTCAAGGGTTTAGAATCCAGGCTTTTCACTGATTATGAGTATTTATTACCTCTAAAACATCTTTATTTTATGTTTAACCTCCGCCTCATCTACCTTTACCAATATAATATCAGGTCCAACCTGGGTAATACACTTAAAAGGGATTACATACTCGTAATCACTACATACTAATCCACACCATTTACTTGGTCCCGGCACAATAATTGCCTCAATACATCCTGTGCAAATATCAAATGCTATATCATCTGCACATCCTAATATTTTGCAATTGCAACAGTTTATAACCTCTTTCCTTTTTAAATCCTCTATTCTCATTTAAAGCCTTTTTTATTATCTTATGCAGTATCCCTGTTTTGTCTATCAATTTGTAGCGGGACATTCTCTTATTTCATGTAATTTTTCATACTTTTTAATGCGTTTTTTTCCAATCTGCTTACCTGTGCCTGGGAAATACCGATTTCATCTGCAATTTCCATCTGAGTTTTTCCGTTAAAAAAACGCATATCTATTATTTTTCTCTCCCTGTCTGACAAACCGTTTAAAGCCTCATTTAGTACAATGTTTTCCACCCATTTTTCTTCTTTATTCTTTTTGTCACTAATCTGATCCATTACATAAAGGGTGTCTCCCCCCTGGTCATAAACGGGGTCGTACAAAGAAACAGGACTTTGAATGGCATCAAGGGCATACAAAATTTCCTCCGGTGTTGCTCCAATGTGCTTTGCAATTTCCTCAATGGTAGGCTCAGTATTAGTTTCCTTTATTATGCTTTCCTTGCAATATATTGCCTTATAGGCAATGTCCTTTATGGAACGGCTTACCCTTATGGATGCATTATCCCTTAAAAATCTTTTAAGCTCCCCTGAAATCATTGGCACTGCATATGTGGAAAATTTAACATTTAAGGTATCGTCAAAATTATCCACAGCCTTAATCAGTCCGATACATCCGATTTGGAACAAATCGTCCACATTTTCACTGCTGTTGGAAAACCGCTGCAAAATACTAAGTACCAGTCGCAGATTTCCCTGAATAAATTCTTCCCTTGCCTCCATGTTGCCTTTTTTTATCTCCTGAAACAGTTCTTTTTTTCTTTTTTCACTTAAAAGCGGCAACTTAGATGTGTTTACACCACATATTTCAACTTTAAAAAGAGCCATAAAAATCCCCCTGCAAAATATCTTTCATAGATATAATTTGCCCAATTTATGGCTCCCTATTCTTAATTATTATATTTATTCAAATTTTACTATTTCCCTTTTTAACCTTTTAATTATTTTCTTTTCTAATCTTGAAATATATGACTGGGATATTCCAAGGCTGTCTGCCACCTCCTTTTGCGTCATTTCCTCCCCATCAACGTTGTTTAATCCGTAACGCATTTCCACAATTACCTTCTCTCTGGTATTTAGTTTTTCTATAGCCTTATATAAAAGCCTTTTCTCCACCTCATTTTCAATTCCTCTTGAAATAACATCTTCATCGGTTCCTAATATATCGGAAAGTAATAATTCATTTCCGTCCCAATCCACATTCAGCGGTTCATCTATAGAAACCTCCAGCTTAGTTTTATTGTTTTTTCTTAAATACATTAATATTTCATTTTCAATACATCTTGACGCATATGTAGCCAGCTTTATGTTCTTAGTTGGATTAAAGGTGTTAATTCCCTTTATCAATCCGATGGTTCCTATGGATATTAAATCCTCCACTCCCACACCTGTATTATCGAATTTCTTTGCAATATATACAACTAACCGCAAATTATGTTCAATAAGCTTAGAACGTGCCTCCATGTTTTCCTCTTCAATTAAGCTTTTTATACACTGATATTCCTCTTTGGCACTAAGAGGCGGTGGCAGCACTTCATTCCCTCCTATGTAATGTAAATCCCCCTCTTTTTTTATTATTATTCCACTAAAAAATGGCAGTTTATTAATATTTACAAAGGTTTTTATTGTTTCTAAAAGCATTGTATTCTCCTTATTTATTTAATATATCCGGGTTCAAAATCATTTCATACTTATTATTTTGGCTTAATTTTCCTTTATATATTCCTATTATTGCCTTTTCCGTGGTAATGTCATTGACTACAAGTTTATCTACCATAAAAGCTTTCATCAGTCCGTGGGATTTTCCAACAGTATTATAAGGTACAAAAATATATTTCATATTCTCCATATCGGCTTCTGCCAGTTTATCCTCCTCAATAATTGATACCGGCTTTTTTGTGACAGGTTCTATAAGGCTGTTTCCCGTGTCCCGCAATGCTATCGCCGAGATTTTAGTGTCATTAATAAACAGGTAAGCCGTATAAATATTCCCTACTCTTTTTATATAGTTCAAAATTTTTTCCCTTCCATACTTCACAATAACGCATACCATTATTCCCACAAGCAATATAATAAAAATATTTGTTTTTCCATAATATGTATTTTGAGCTCCCTGCACTATATTTTTATTTTCCAAATTAAAATACAGAAGGTTAAGAAGTCCGTTAAGTAGAAATGTTATGGAATATAAAATTGCAATATTTCTTAAATTAGCCTTTAAATTGTCCCCACCAAATGCAATTACAATAAGAACTTCTGCCATAATCATATATGTTAAAAAGTATGTTATCCCCCCTTCCAACTTTAACATTAATACAATTGTTGCATATATTCCTCCGATTATGGCAGAAATAACGGTTCTTGCAATATGTTTCTTTGTTTTAATTATTATTCCTAATATAAGCAAAACTAAGAAATCCATTAGGAAATTAAATCCAAAATAAACATCTAAGTATATAGTTTGTGTCATCTTTGTCCCCTTTTAAGTTAATTATACCCATATGTTTTTTAAAAGTCTGTCGAAGTGTGCACCGGTTGAAAATTTAATCATATATATATTCCATTGGTTAAGCTTTTTTCTTAAATACATGCCTATAAATAAAACACATAGTCACCTGTGCAAGTTAATATGTATTAAGCACAAAAAAGGACACCCGATACATTACACTCGTTAATGTACCGGATGCCCCGATTCAAATACCTTTTCCTCTAAAATATTATCAAATAAAACTACTTAATAAACTACCTCTCCCTCCAAACTGGGGATAAATCCGTTTCTCTTCAAATGACTTCCTTGTCATTCTCCCACTTCTACTATCATTCTATTCACTTCTTCGTATTCTTTATCCGTAAGACCTTCCTACATCCTAATTACTTATATGCCTTCTTTAAAATATTTATTTTAATGTTCCAGGCTTCCCATCCGTAGCATCTTACCTTTTGTTATCAGCTGTTTCCGATACAACCTTTAACTTCTACGAAGCACTCTCTAAATTTATATGACAATATTTTTAGAAGATTTTCTGTATTTAGTTTTCTTGTTTGTAGTTACAATTTACTATATTTTTTTGATTTTGTAAAGTATTTTTGTGCATTTTATTCAATTTTTGTCGATTTCGACAATACAGAATAATTTTAAACAATTTTATGAAACGTTTTTTTGTCGTTTTGCACAGAAAAAATATATGCCAAATGTATTTAATTTACTTTGATTTACTTTTCCATTCCCGATACTTTTTTCTCAACATCCCCACAACATAAATAATTAATGTCGTAACTATTATAATAAAAAATAATATCCTTGTTTCCTTGTCGTACTCCAAACTCAATATAGATAAATACACGGTTATCCAATGATTAACCTCCGGATCTGGATGAACTACATATGAAGTACCAAAAAATGCACCTATAATTAAATGTACTCCAAATAAAATAATCATAAATTGCAGTACACCTGTTTTTTTGACTTTTTTTGCGATAATAACAGCTAGTACAACTGCTATTATTATTGCAACACAAAACATGGGAGTTTTTTGTTGGCCTCCTCACCGTTTCCACTCACGTTGTTCTCCCCAACATAGCTTTAGAGTAATCAGAGCACCTTTCTTTTATATATCATTCCGTTTATTCTCTATCCATGTATGTAACCCACATCCGACGCCCAATAAAACCAGAAGAAGTAGGCCAATAGTAAATACTTCTATGCCATATTCCACACCCAACAGTGGCAAAAAGAAAT
>ENA-OPBF01000283-OPBF01000283.1-human-gut-metagenome-genome-assembly--contig:-NODE-283-length-43304-cov-2.374575_pt1 | contig 43304 bp, 41 predicted proteins | sample MGYA00241067_ERZ501450 | MGnify/ENA primary metagenome ERZ501450 (study PRJEB25962, sample SAMEA2042516) | human gut metagenome | biome: human gut; feature: human-associated habitat; material: faeces... | reverse complement strand
CATTATGCCCAGCCTGTAAGAAACGGCCTGTATGATTTCATGGGGTACGCCGACCAGGTGGAGAGAAAATCAAGGGAAAACAGAAGAAAAGGTAATTTAAGTAGTGGAAGTGAATTTTTGTCAGGGCTTAAGAAAGAAGATAAGATAGCCGGAATAATAACCCTGACGGTATATTTTGGAGACAGACCATGGGACGGTCCAAGAAGTCTCCACGAAATGTTAAGTATTGATGATAAGGAAATATTAAAATTAATTCCGGATTACAGGATTAATCTCATAGATCCCCATGAGATTAACAATTCAGAGAAGTTTATGTCGGATTTTAGATACATAATAGAATTTATGAAAGCATCAGGGGATAAGGAAAAGATGAACAGTCTTTTAAATGAAAAACATAACATATATTCAAACATGGAAAGGGATGCCATGGTGGTAATCAGGGAATGTGCAAACATTAACATAAAGGTTGAAGAGAAGGAGGAGAGACAGGATATGTGTAAGGCAATTGATGACATGATGAATGACGCAAGAATGAGTGGGGAAGCATTAGGGGAAGCGAGAGGAGAAGCACGAGGAAGAGAAGCTGAACGTAAGATAATGCAGAAAGAGCTGGATGAAAAGCAGAACCGATTAGACAAATATGAAAAAGAAATAGAAGAATTAAAAAGACAGCTTGCCGAGAGGCAGACAGCGTAATAAGAAAATAAGAGAGAAAAGTCGGATAGTCAATCATGAAAAGGCTGTCCGGCTTTTTTGTGTATATAGGTTTAATAGCAAGATAAACAATTTGTGAGTACAGACAAATGTTCTAATGGATATAATTTATGTTATATTGTATTTTGTTGTAAAAAAAGCTTTTTTTTGATAAAATAAGATGATATATGTAATTTGAAGCGAATTGTTGAACAATGTATTTTAACAGTATACAAACAGGAGATTGAAGGTAACAATGAAATTATTAAAACTGTATTATCACGTGAAAGCGATGATTAAGAAGGTGGGATATAGAGTATTGAGCGGAAATAAGATTTCTTTTGGAAGGAAGACCACTTTCAGAAATGGCTTTCATGCTATGGTGGAAGGAGACGGTAATATCAGCATAGGTGAAAGGTGCTTTTTTAATAATAATTGTTCGATAAACAGTTTGCAGGAGGTTACAATAGGGGACGGAACGATTTTTGGAGAGAATAGTCATGTATATGACCATAACCACAGGTTTAGAAGTTCGGAGGATACTATAAAGAGCCAGGGATATACGGTGGCACCTGTGCATATAGGAAAACATGTGTGGATAGGAAGTAATGTGGTGATATTAAAAGGCGTGACTATAGGAGATAATGCAGTGATAGGAGCCGGTTGTGTAGTTGATAGGGATGTGCCGGAGTGTGCCATCGCTACCTGTGGTAGTGGGATTAATATAAGGATGCAGGGAGAATAAGATGGAGCAGAAGAGAGAGTTTGATTATTCCATTGCATTGGTTAGAATCGTATCATGTATTATGATTTTTTTATGTCATTACGTGCAAATACTTGGAAATCCAATAATAGCACAGACAGCTCAGTTTTTTAACGTAGGTGTATTTGTGTTTTTTATGATATCCGGATATTTGCTGGGGCAGAAACAAATTAATAAAGGCGAACTGGCATCGTGGTATAAAAAAAGAATGACTAGAATATTTGTGCCACTGTATATTGTAGTGGTAGTGGTTTTTGTTGCTTTGTATTTTGAAGGAATACAAGTTAGTCCTAAGGCGTATGTAATGTATGCATTAAACTTGCAGGCGTTTGGCGTTAGTATTTCAGGGGCAGGACAGTTGTGGTTTTTAACAATAATAATGATTTGTTATCTTATCACTCCGTTTTTACAGAAAACTAAAGATTGGAATAGACGCATAAAAGAAGTAGTAACTACTATATTTATTTTAATACAGTTAGTAGCAGGATTAATAGGAATACGGTTCATAGCATTGTATGTGTTTTATGTAGGGACCTATGCTTTAGGGTACTATATATTACCTAATATAATAAGGAATATAAGTAGGAAAAGTGCATTAAGATGGTCTGTAACGATGCTGATAGCTGTGGGAATTAGACTTGTGAGTAAGGTGGTAATAGGTGATTCATGTATATATGATTATATAATTGTATTATATACACAGGTCGTATTAGGTATATGGATAATAATTGCTATAAAGTATGTATATCAAATGTTTAAGGAATATCTAAACTATAGATTAATTAAGACCATGGATGGATATACAATGGAAGTGTATATGGTACACATGATGTTTATGCAACTTCCTTTTTATATGTTTGGAAAAATTAATTTGGTAATAGATAGTTGTATGATTGTAATATGTACTATATTAGCTGCAGTTATATTAAAAAAATTAGAGAAAATAGTGAATATGGCGGATTAACTGGGTTTTATGTAAAAGTACATGTAATGGACGAAACTTTTCAGATGAATAAGAGAGGAGATTTAAATGAGAAAAGGTTTAATATCTGTTATTGTACCTGTGTACAATGTTGAGGAGTGGCTGGATGAATGCGTTAGTAGTATTGTAAAACAGACATATACAAATTTGGAAATAATATTGGTTGATGATGGTTCGCAGGATGGTTGCCCTAAAATTTGTGATGAATGGGCGAAGAGAGATGACAGAATAAGCGTTATTCATAAACAGAATGGTGGACTTTCATCGGCACGCAATGCGGGTCTTGATATTTGTAATGGGGAATACGTAGGATTTGTAGATAGTGATGATACAATTGAATGTGAAATGTACAAAAAGATGTTACACGATATTGAACAAAATAATGTGAAAATTGTTATGTGTAGAACAAATAGAGTAATTGGTGATAAAATCGTAAGGGTTGGGAATGATTATAATCCGGAGGTGATAGCGAAGAAGGAAATTTTAGATAATTATTTTTATCACAAAAAAGATTTTTGTGGAAGTGTATGTGACAAGCTGATTTCATATGATATTATAAAAAATATAAGATTTCCGGAAGGACTTAATAGTGAAGATTATTATATGTTGATACAATTATATAACAATGTAGATAGAATGTATTATAGTGATGATTTCTTCTATAATTATAGGTTACGAGAAGATTCAATATGCACAATTAAAAGGTTGACGCCTCATTCATTTGATAAGATAAAAATTAGCGATATGATATATGAGTATGTAACACAAAAAATGCCAGATAGAATTTCAGATGCAGATGTATTCAGAGCTAAAATACGATTTGCGGTGTATTATTCTTTAATGTTTATAGAGCATGATCGTAGATTGGAAAGGGAGTGGAAGAATGAGATGAGGAAATACTCATCGGTAGTTTATCACAGTGGGAAAGTAGGAATCATGTATAAAATTAAATATTTTATATTTTCAAACTTCCCAGTAGCATATACAAAGTTAAAAAGTATTTTGTAATTAGATGAGATAATAAATATAAGGAGATAAACATGGTGGAGCACGTGGCAGTGATTGGAATGACAGAAAATATGGGAGGAATAGAGTCTGTCATAATGAATATTTATAGAAATCTTGATAGAGAGAAAATACAGTTTGATTTTTTATTGCCACATGATATGGGAAAAATGGCATATGAAGATGAAGTTTTAGATATGGGGGGGCGAATATTCAGAATAATATATTCTGAAAGGGAGTCCTTTTTAAAGGCGAGAAAGTGTTTTGAGAATTATTTTAAAGAACATCCTGAAACTAAGGCGGTACATTTACATACGAATTTTCCGTATGCGTTTCCATTAAAAATGGCAAAGAGATGTAAAGTTCCGGTAAGAATAATCCATGCACATAATAGTGTTCAATTGTTTGAAAGTGGCAGCGGATTGAAACATACATTGAAAAAAATTAGAAATTATATGGTGTATAAACAGGTGGATAAATATCCAAATATTTATTTTTCATGTTCAGATTTGGCTGCAAAGTCAACCTTTAGAGATAATCAATATGTATGGATAAAAAATGGAATTGAATTAAATGAGTTTATGTATTCATCATCAGTTAGAGAAAACTTAAGGAATAAAATAGGAATAAATCAGGACGAGGTTGTTGTAGGTTGTGTAGGAAGATTATGTGATAGAAAAAATCCGTTGTATGTATTGGAGATATTTAATGAATATCTAAAAATTAACAGCAAAGCCCATTTAATTATAGTTGGCGATGGAGAATTAAGGGAAATAATGGAAAACAAAATAAAGGAATATAATATTGGGACTAAGGTGCACATTTTAGGAATGGTGGCAGATGCTAATAAATGGTATCAGGCTTTTGACGTGTTTGTGTTACCGTCGTTATTTGAAGGATTGCCGGTAGTGTTGGTAGAGGCTCAAACAGCAGGACTTCCTTGTATAGTATCGGATACTGTTACAAAACAGGTAGCCATTACAGATTTAGTAAAATATAGGTCAATTAATCTTGAACCTACAGAATGGGCAAAGGATATTGACGGTAGTATAACGGTACAACATGACAGAGAAAAATATAAACAGCGTATGGCTGAAGAAGGATTTGATATTAAGGATATGGCAAAGCAGGTGGAATATTATTACATTCCGTAAAAATAGGAGTTTATATGATAAAAACAAAGGAAGATTTGAAAAGATTTTTAGAAAGTGATAGGAAAGCATTATCAAAAACATACAGACGCCCAAAGATGTTTTCAGATGATGTGTGGAAATTTGAAATAGTTTTGAGAAAGAGAGAATATCACTATAATAATATTCATAATGGGAGTTTATATCATAAAATAATGTATAAGTATTATACGTGGTTTTATCATAGCAAAAGTATCAAATTAGGGTATTACATCCCTATGAATGTATGTGACGAGGGACTTCATATAAATCATTATGGATTATTGATTATAAATGACCATGCAAAAATAGGAAAAAATTTCGATGTGCATCAAGGTGTGAATATAGGTGTAAACGTTAATCCAAAGGAGGCACCTACAATAGGAGATAATGTGTTCGTAGGACCGGGAGCAAAAATATATGGTGGTATTGTAATTGCGGATAATATAGCTATTGCAGCAGGTTCAGTAGTTACCAAATCATTTACAACACCTAACATAACGATTGGAGGAGTCCCGGCTAAGGTTATCAATGATAAAAAAGGAAATCCGTTTGTTTAGAAGTATATAATTCCAATTCCAGGAGAAGTAATGAAATATTAATTACAAACAAATTTATTTAATAAATTTAGAAAATGTATGGTTTGACAAATGTTGGTATGTTAAGGGAATGGTGAGAATAAAGAGGCAATTAGTTCAGAATAAAAAATGGAGAAAAACTTCTTTATTACATGATTGTTGGTAATGTGGTTAATAAATTGGAGAAGGCGGTAAAGTATAAATAAATTATGAATAAAATGAATAACGATTTAAAGGATAATAGAAATACATGCATTATGCTGGTGATACCAATTGCGATAATAGCAAAGCTAATTGAACATCTTTTTTTGCCTGATAAGTATTTTTTTGATAGTAGTAGAATGTTAATTATGATGCAAGATAGGGAATTTAAACAGGCATGGGAGGGCAGTTATAGAGTAACGGTGGATATTTTTAATAGAATTAATATTTTTAAATTTACTACATTGTTACAGTGGAGCATCTTTGTTGGTATTATTTTCAATATTATTGTGATATTTATGCTAAAAAAAACACGGGGAATGAGTTTGTGGCAATGTGTATTTACACTTATGTGTATCGGGTTAGGTAATATATATATTTTTAATTTAGGAAAAGACATTATACAGTTTACATTATTTTTTATGTGCTTTGTAGCCATAAGTATTAAATGCATTCCTAATATGATGAAAGTAATAATTTGTGTAGGAGTATTTTATTGGGAGAGTACATTTTTTAGGAATTATTACATTATTATAGCATTTTTTATATTTGCTATATATATGATTTTTAAAGTGGCCAGAGTAAGAAAAGTTAAGCTTAATTTAGTAAAAATATTAATGACAATAATTGTTTTGTATGCCTTTGTTTATTTATTTTTAAATGTTGCAAGGGTTGCAATGCCTAATGAATATCAGGAAATATTAGAATGCAAGGAAAGTAGCACTCAGATTGGAGCATCATCAGTTATTGATGATAAAATAGATTTTGGGGAAAATATAAATTTGTATATGGCCAATTATATAATTAATAGTTTGAGAATGGTATTTCCTATTGAATTAATAAATGAAGGGGGTTTTTATTTACCATTTTTGTTGTTTCAGATTATATTATTGTATTACATAGTTGTGAACATTAAAAATATGCATGCAATAAGGGAGAACAATGTAATTGCATTAAGTTGTTTTTTGGCATATTTTATGGGTTCAGTTCTGTTTGAACCGGATTTTGGTTCATTTGCCAGACATGAGGCGGCAACATTTCCGGTAATTTTGTTGTTTGCAATAGATAATGATGCCATATTAGGAGTTAATGTGCAAAATAGGAGTTAGAGGTTATGACAACGAAAGAGTTGATAAAGGCTGACTGCAGTAGATATTACGGAAAATCGGATTTTAAAACCATTCAAAAAACAAAATATATACAGTCAGGATTTAAATATATAGTTGAATATAGAAAGATTAATAGATATATCAAACAGAGTAAAAAAGGTCTAGGATATTATTACCATAGAATCAAATTTTTAAGATATTCAAAAAAAACAGGATTTCAAATTGGGGCAGGAGCGGAAATCGGTCCCGGCTTGTTTATGAATCATAGAGGAACGGTAATAGTTAATGGTAAAGTGAAGATGGGAAGAAATATTAACCTTTCCGTAGGAGTCACCATTGGACAGGAAAATCGGGGAAAGAGAAAGGGAGTTCCAACGATAGGGAATGAAGTTTGGATAGGAAACAATGCAGTAATAGTTGGAAAAATACAAATAGGAAACAATGTACTTATTGCCCCTAATGCATATGTAAATTTTGATGTGCCTGATAATTCTATAGTTATAGGAAATCCAGCGAAAATAATACTAAGTGAAAATGCAACAGAAGGATATATTCAAAATCCATATAAAGGATGATAGTTATGAGCAATAAATTAAATATATGTTTTTTCTCCGGTGATATAACAAATAGTGGAGGAACAGAGAGAGTTGCAATTATAATTGCAAACGAATTGAATAAAAATGAAAAATATAATATATCAGTATTAAGTTTAGTGGAAAAAAAGGAAAATACTTTTTTTCAATTAGACGAAGACATAGCCAGATATACAGTGTATGACCACGTTGTTAGGGGAATTACACATATTGGTGGAATAATTAACAGAACCAGAAAATTTATGAAGATAAATAATATTGATATTATGATTGATATAGATGGAATTTTGGAAATGTATACGATTCCGGCAAAAATGTTTAAAAAAACAAAAATAGTATCATGGGAGCATTATAATTTTTATCAACATCCGGTGGTACCTTATAGGAAATATACGAGAAAAATGGCTGCTAAATGGGCAAATGCAATAGTAACATTAACAGAAGAGGATAAAGGATATTATGAAGAAAATTTGAAAATCCGTTGTCCTATAAGATGTATATATAATCCGGTTATATGGAAAGAAAACACGGGGGAGTATGATACAACATCAAAAATGATTTTAAGTGCAGGCAGATTAACTTATCAGAAAGGGTTTGATATTTTAGTTGATGTTGCTGATAAATTCTTAAAAAAATACCCGGATTGGAAATGGGTAGTTTTAGGAGAAGGCGAAGATAGACAAATGCTTGAAGAAAAAGTAAAGATGTTAGATTTAGACAAACAATTACTTTTTCCGGGAAATGTCAGTAACATTGATAAGTATTATAGTGAGGCAGCTATGTTCGTTATGACATCACGCTTTGAGGGACTTCCTATGACATTGTTGGAAACCAAACCATATAAATTGCCGTTGATAAGTTTCAATTGTAAAACAGGTCCTAGTGAATTGATTAAGGAAGGCGTTAATGGATTTTTAGTAAGTGAGGGCAATATAAATGATATGGCAGACAAAATTGTTCAGTTAATGGAGGATGAAAAATTAAGAAAGCAGATGTCAAAAAACACTGTAGAAGATATGGAAAAGTTTGAACTTAGTCAAATTATGGAACAGTGGAATAATTTGATTTCAAATTTGTAGGTAAAGGAAAAGAAAATGAAGAAAAAAATACTTTTTATGCTTAAAATGGTAGACTGTGGAGGAGTGGAACAGGCATTACTTAATTTACTAGATGTAATAGATAAAGATAAATTTGAGTGTGAGCTAATATTAATGAAAAAAAAGGGGGAATACTTAGATAGATTTGAAAAAAGGGTAAAAGTAAGTGAAATATGTACACAGGAATATATTAAAGATTACTTGATTGATGAAACAATGCCTAAAATTTCGGACGGAAGCAATATTAAGGAAAAAATTAGTTATTGTACTTTATATGCTATTCATCAGTTAAATAGGATTACAAAGAAATTTTTTAAAAAAAATATTGTATATAAATATGCATTTAGTAAATGCAATATAGCAAAGGAAAATATAGACGTAGCGATTGACTATATGGGATACGGAAGCTTTACAACATATTACATTTCAAAGCTTAATAAAGATATTTTAAAATATTCCTGGATACATGAGCAGAGAATGACAGAGGCCTTTGAATGGAACAAAAACAGATATAAGAAATTTGAAAAAATATATGCAGTATGTCAGGATTGTGCGGATGTTTTTGTAACAAAATTTCCTATGTACAGGGAAAAGGTTGGTGTAATGCATAATATTCTTGATTTAGAAAACATTCATGAAAAATCAATGGAAGAACTCGAAGTGGAATATTTGAGCGATTTTATGATTTTATCTGTAGGAAGATTAGCTGAACAAAAAACATTTGATAGGGCTGTGGAGGCAGCAAATGTATTAAAAAATGACGGAGAAAGATTTAAATGGGTAATAATAGGTGAAGGCCCTGAGCGAAATAGGATTCAAAAACTTATAGATAAATATAAGCTAAATGATTACGTTATTTTACATGGTTATGAAAGTAACCCGTTTCCATATTTTCGTAAGGCGGATTTATATGTTCAAACCTCAAAGGCAGAGGGATATTGTACAACAATAACAGAAGCTACAGTTTTAGGAAAGGCAGTTGTTACAACAGATGTTACAGGAGTTTATGAACAATTAGCTAATGGAAAAGGGGGGATTATAGTTCATAAAGATTATAACGAGGTAGCATCTGCAATTAAGGAGTTTATGCATAATGAAGAGAAGAAACGCAGTTGTAGCGAATTTAATTTAAATAGAAATTATGATTATGCTGGAGAAAACAGGGCTTTTTTTGAAAAGGTTTATAAATCAGTATAATATTATTAAATGTGGGGAATTTGCTGAAGAACAATAGATTCAGAACTATAGCATTAGTTATGCTTAATATATACATAAAGGAGAAAAGAAACATGAATATTTCTATATTTAGTAGTAATAAGTTTTATGATCAGTTAAAGGTAATGTTGTTATCATTACTGGATTATAATAATTTTGAAAAACATAACATTTACATAATCTCAGTTGATATGGAAAAAAGGAAAATTGATGAATTAAATAAGTTATTAAAAAAGAAATATAATCAGGAATTGAAACTATTTATCTTGAAAGAGGATATGAAGGGTGGATTTTCAGATACGGCCAGATATTCGGCAGCAGGCTTTTATAAATTATTTACATTTCCTTATTTGTCTCTTGAAGGGGATAGGATAATGTGCCTTGATACTGATATGATTATTAGAGGATCTTTAAGGGATTTTTATTATCAGGATTTTGAAAACAATATAATAATTGGTTGTAATTCTACCATTGATAAAAATACAAAGGTGCATTGTAATGAACTGGGGTTGTCAGATGAAAATAAATATATTAATTTAGGGGCAGTTGTCTTTAATGTGAAGGAGTATCTTAATAAGTATAATTTAGATTTTTATAATAAATGGTATATGGAAAACAAGGATAGGGCTAAGTATTTAGTTCAGGATATATTAAATGTATTGTTTGAAAAAGATATAAAGGTGTGTGATTATCATTTATATAATTATCAGATTTTATTTGAAAGATATGATAATTCGCGCATGAAGGAGATTGAAGATAATGCAGTGATTGTACATTATATAGGAAAATATAAAATGTCTGATTACAGATATTATATAAGACCTAAAAAATATTATTATCAGGTATTAAAGAGACATAATTTATGGGGAGAATATTTTAGGGTTAAAATGTGTACAGAAGTATATGCTATGTGTGACAGAATTAAAAGAAAGGCAAAACATATGTTACACGTAAAATAGTATGATTTGATTTAAGATAGTATAAATTTATTTATAATAAAATACAAAAGTATTGATTTTAGAAAGGTTTTTTATGAAAGTAGTATTATTAGCAGGCGGTTTCGGTACGCGCATATCCGAAGAATCAAGATTTAAGCCAAAGCCAATGGTGGAAATAGGTGGGATGCCAATATTATGGCATATAATGAAAGAGTATTCACATTATGGTTATAATGAGTTTGTAATTTGTGCAGGATATAAGCAGGAAATAATAAAAGAATGGTTCGCAAATTATTTTATTCATAGCTCAGATATTACATTTGATTTTACAAAAGGAAATGAAATGATAATACATAAGCAGAAAACTGAGCCATGGAAAGTTACCGTAGTAGATACAGGGCTTAACACTATGACAGGTGGAAGAATAAAAAGGGTAAAAGATTACATAGGTAATGAGCCATTCCTAATGACATATGGTGATGGCGTATGTGATGTAAACATAAAAGAGTTGGTCGAGTTTCATATCGGACATGGCAAGATTGCTACATTAACAGCAGTTATGCAGGAGCAGCAAAAAGGTGTGTTAGATATTGGATATGATAACACAGTGCGTTCGTTTAGAGAAAAAAGTCAGAAGGATGAGGCACCTATAAATGCAGGGTATATGGTGTTAAATCCGGAAATATTTGATTATATTGAAAATGATGAAACTGTATTTGAAAAGTACCCATTAACTAAACTGGCAGAAGAAGGTGAATTAATGTCGTATGTTCATAAGGGATTTTGGCAGTGCATGGATACTAAACGTGAGATGGATATGTTAGAAAAACTTTGGGATAGCGGACAGGCACCATGGAAATCATGGAAATAATAAATTGATTTAGGAGCGAAAATGAGGGAATTTAAATTAGATTTTTATAAAGGGAAAAAAGTTCTTATAACAGGTCATACAGGATTTAAAGGAACATGGATGTGTAAAATGCTCATTAGAGCAGGAGCAATAGTTGTGGGGTATTCACTTGAACCACCTACAAAGCCATCTTTATTTGAAATATCAGAGATAGAGAAAGGCATGGAATCTATTATAGGAGATATTAGAGACTATGAAAAGTTGAAAAAAGTGTTTGAAGATTTTCAACCTGAAATAGTCTTTCATTTGGCAGCGCAGCCTTTAGTTCGGGAGAGCTATAAGGAACCAAGATATACATATGAGACAAATGTTATGGGAACTGCCAATGTGTTAGAATGTGTTCGTCAGAATTATTTGAAAACTAAGAGTGTAAAATCCTTTTTAAATGTAACAACAGACAAAGTATATTTAAATAGAGAATGGGAATGGGGATACAGAGAAAATGATCCATTGGATGGATATGATCCTTATTCAAACTCAAAATCATGTTCAGAATTAGTTACGCATAGTTATAAAAAGTCTTTTTTCACAGAGACGGATTCACCGGCAATTTCAACTGCAAGAGCAGGAAATGTAATTGGAGGCGGAGATTTTGCTGAGGATAGGATTATTCCGGATTGTGTAAGGGCAGCTATAAGTGGTAAGGATATAATAGTTAGAAATCCTTTTTCGACAAGACCATATCAACATGTGTTAGAACCATTGTATGCTTATTTAATGATTGCTGCAAAGCAGTACATGAATAAAGACTATCAGGGATATTATAATGTAGGACCAGATGATTGTGATTGTTTTCAAACAGGAGCCCTTGTGGATTTATTTGTAAGAAAGTGGGGTGAGGGAATTGCCTGGAAGAATCAGTACGATGTGGGACCACATGAGGCAAACTTCCTTAAACTTGATTGTTCAAAGCTAAAAAGTACGTTTGGATGGAGTCCGACATGGAATTTAGAGCAGGCAATTGATGCGGTTGTAGAATGGTCAAAATGCTGGCAGAATAAGGGTGATGTGAGTCAATGTATGGATAAACAAATTGATAGATTCTTAGATGAATAATAAAATATACAGATACATATGGAGAAGGATACAATGAATAAACGGGTTGAATGGATAGATTTGGCAAAGGGATTAGGTATGCTTCTGGTAATATTAGGACATTGCGTATGCTTTGGTGGAATAATGCACAATGCTATATTTGCATTTCATATGCCATTATTCTTTATATTATCAGGTATAGTATATAAGACAAATTCAAAAGGGATAGTAAGCAAGAAAATCAAAAGTTTAATAGTTCCGTATTTTATATTTTCTATATTGGGAATACTAGTTAGCTTAGCGATACCAATATGGCGAAGAAAAATAACTGTTAAATCAATAATTTGTGATATTTACCTAGGTAATCCTGATAACATTAATGTATCTAGTATCTGGTTTTTAATGTGTATGTTTTGGACGTGCATATTAACTTATTTAATTTATAAAATAAAAAAACAATATTTGAGAAATTCCATTGTAGTAATTTTAGTTATATTAGGTTTTTTGTTTGCACATTATAGAAGTAATATAGATATACTACCGATGAAAAGAATGCCACTCGATATTGATGTTATGCTTGTGGCAATTGGATTTCTTTATTTGGGAATAAACTTAAAGAATGTTTTATTAGATAAGATGCAAAGAAAAAATATTGTACTTGTTGGAATTGGTTCGGTAATATGTTTTATACCGACTTTACTCATTAATAAGACAGTTAATCTTCATGGATTAGTTTTTGGCAATCCGATGGTATATATTATTGAGTCAATCAGCGGTTCGTTGATAGTTATTTGTTTTTGTATGTTGTTACAGGAATGTAATGTTTCAATTGTAGTCAGTATCAGAGGAATAATAACATGGATAGGACAGAATTCAATAATAATATTGGGGTTACAGGCAATAATGATTAGAATATTCATATTGATAATTAACCATTGCAGTAATATAGAATTTTCTATATATTGGTTGACAGGAATATATCAATATATTGCGTTCATATTTGTTTTCATTACGTCAGTATTGATTACATACGGATATTCATTAACAAAGAAGAGGATAATAAGCAAATGAATAGTGTAAAAGTATTAGAATGTACTCTCAGGGATGGCGGATATGTAAATAACTGGGATTTTGGAAAAGAAAACATAATAAATATTACCAAAAATCTGGAAAAAAGTAATGCAGATATAATAGAAATGGGCTTTATAAGAGATGAGAAATACAATGAAAACCGAGCAGTGTATAACTCTAATAAACAGCTTGATGAAATAATTGGAACAAAGAAAAAAAATACAATTTATGCTGCGTTAGTTGAAATGGCAAATTACTATCCAATTGAAAAATTTGAAGATAGAGGAAAGGGAGGGATAGATGCTATAAGGTACAGCTTCTGGAAAAGAAAGATAGATGAAGCTTACGAATATGCATCAAAAATAGTTGATAAAGGTTACAAATTATGCGTTCAGCCAACACGTGTTGAGCAATATACAGAAAAAGAATTTGCTAAAATGATAGAACAGTTTAGTAAGTTGAAACCTTATGCCATATATATTGTGGATACATTTGGACTATTAAAAAAAGAAGATGTTATAAAGTATGCAAAGGTAGCAGATGAATATTTATCTAAAGACATAATTTTAGGGTATCATGCTCATAACAATATGCAACAGGCTTTTAGTAATGTAACTTCATTCATAGAGATGGATATGGATAGAAAAATCATGGTGGATGCCAGCATATATGGAATGGGTAGAGGCGCAGGAAATTTGAATTTGGAGATGATATATAATTATTTGAATTCAAAGGGTGATAATAATTATAAATTAGAACCAATTCTTGAAACTTGGGATGAAGTTATATCTAAAATATATGAAGAGAAAAAATGGGGATATACTATCCCGTATTTTCTTGCTGCATCAATGCATCTTAACCCGAATTATGCTAGTTATATGATGAATAAGAAAGATTTAAGTGTCAATCAGATAAACAATATATTCGAGAATATAAAAGGCGATGACAAATTTTTATACAATGATACTAAAGCGGAACAATTTTACGAGGAGTACAAATAGTGAAAAAAGAAAGAAATTCAAATTTTGAGTTATTAAGAATTTTTGCAATGTTAATGATTGTAATGCATCATTATATTTGTCATGGTGGTTTCGTTTTTGATAAAGCATTAACATTTAACAAAGCTGTATCAGAATGTGCCTATTGGGGCGGAAAAGTAGGGATTAATTTGTTTGTTCTTATTACAGGATATTTTATGGTAAAAGGAACATGGAAGCTAAGTAAAGTGCTGATATTATATGGAGAAATCTTGTTTTATTCATGGTCGATTTCAATATTTTTTGTTTTAATTGGTTGGGAGCCAATATCAATTCAAGGAATAATAAAAATGGTATTTCCATTTTTAATTCCAAGACATAATTACACAACAACTTATATTATGTTATATATGTCAATTCCGTTCATAAATAAGTTTATTTCTTCATTGTCAAAAAAAAGTATACAGTTTTTAATAGCTTGGTTATCAGTTATATTGATTTTTATTCCGAGTATAATGGAACTATATATAGGGTGGACGAATAATGTGTACTCATATCTTATATGGATGATTTATATTTACATATGTGGTGCATACATTAGGTTATATGGTAAAAAATGGGAAGTGAAAATGTCTTTGACCGGAAGCATTTTATCAATTGTAGCGTTGTGGATATTAACAGTTTTCGTAGGTCAGTTTACCAACATAAATCCTTACTATTTTGCATCAAAAACATATTCAATTCCGGTAGTGGTTGCATCGTTATTCCTATTTAAATTTTTTGAGAATTTGAATATTAAACATAATAAATATATAAATTATGTTGCTTCTTCAACTTTTGCAGTGTATTTAATACATGACGATGGATTGTTCAGAAACAATGTGTGGACTAAAGTATTTAAGGGAAATACATTGTTAAGTAGTAATTATTTGGTTATAAATATCATACTGACTACGTTAATGGTGTTTATTTTTGCAATAATAATAGACAAAGTTAGAATCATACTACAAAGACCTATATTTAATTATTTTAATTCTAATGGTTACATTGTCGGCATTAGAGAAAAAATTAAATGTGTGTGTACTAAAATAGCAGATATAAATTTATAGTTTAGCAGGTGAGCGTATGAATATTTTATTAGCTGGAAATTTTAAGTATAATTTGGAGCATATTAATTATTTAGAGAAAATGGGGTTTAAGTTGTTTTTTCTTGAGAAAGAAAGCGACAGGCTTCCGCTAGAAGCAGCAACAATTGATGTTGTTGTGTGTAATTGGTTATTTGTATATCATGATATAACTGATTTTAAGAGATTAAAATATATTCAGTTACTAAGCGCCGGGGTTGATAGAGTTCCGGTTAAGTATATTACTGAACATGGAATAGAATTGCATAATGCAAGAGGTGTGTATAGCATACCAATGGCAGAGTATGCTGTTTGTGGAGTGCTACAATTGATTAAACATACACGTTTTTTTGCTGAAAATCAAAACAAAAGAAAATGGGTAAAGGACAGAGGATTGTTAGAATTATCTGATAGAACCATAGGTATAGTAGGGTTTGGAAGTGTCGGGCAGGAAGTTGCAAAAAAATTTAGCTCGTTTACCAATAAAATAATGGGTTTTGATATTTACGATAGTATATGTTCTGAGTATGATGTCTTTAATGTGGATAAATTAGATGATATGTTAAAGGATATAGATGTACTTATATTCACAGTGCCAATAACTGATAAAACAAAGGGATATTTTAATTATTCGAGAATGTCAAAAATGCCACAAAATTCAATAATAGTAAATATATCCCGAGGAGGGGTTGTTGTTGAAAAAGATGTGGTAAAAGCCATAAGTGATGGGATATTATTAGGAGCGGTATTGGACGTTTTTGATGAAGAACCATTGACGAATGATGAATTGTGGGATTGCAAAAATATTATTATAACACCACATAATTCATTTGTTTCTAACAGGAATGATGAAAGAATGTGGAATGTAATTATTGATAACCTGTCAGGTTATATAGGTTAAATATGTACAATCTTACCAGATGTGAGGATAAAAAATGAAATTACAGCGAACAAAAAATGCAACGAGAAATATAGTTTTTGGTGTTATACTTCAGATTTACAATTTGGCAGTTCCTTTTTTATTAAGAACAGCATTGGTTTATTATTTGGGAATGGAGTATTTGGGATTAAATAGTTTATTTGCATCTGTGTTGCAGGTATTGAATCTGGCTGAACTTGGAGTGGGAAATGCTATGGTATTCAGTATGTATAAGCCGATAGCGACAGATGATAAAGAAACAATATGTAAGCTGATGAATTTGTATAAAAAGTATTATAGAATTATAGGAACTGTAATATTAGTTGTAGGATTACTAATAACACCAATAATTCCGTACATTATTGAGGGTGATATCCCTAAAGATTTAAATATATATATATTATATTTACTTAATTTGGCTACTACGGTAATGACATATTGGCTTTTTGCATATAAGAATAGTTTATTAACTGCATTTCAGAGGGTCGATGTAACAAGTAAAATTAGTATAATAATAAAAACACTGACATATGTGACACAATTTTTAGTATTGTTATTTATAAGAAATTATTATGCTTTCATTATTGTTGCATTGGTTACACAGATAGTGAATAATATTGCAACGGCATATGTAGTATCAAAAATGTATCCTGGATATGATGCACATGGTGAAGTAGACAAAAAAGAGAAGAAAGAAATAAATCAGCGAGTGAAGGATTTATTTACGGCGAGAATTGGAGGGGTAATAACCAATTCAGTTGACACGATTGTAATATCTATGTTTTTAGGACTGACAGTTTTAGCAATTTATCAAAACTATTTTTACATTGTTTCATCAATAATAGGTTTTGCAACAATCGTATATAGTGCATGCATGGCAGGTATTGGTAATAGCATAGTAACTGAGACGAAAGAAAAGAATTATAAAGATTTTGAGGTAATGGTTTTTATTGTTGCCTGGTGTGTTAGTATATGCACTTGTTGCTTCTTGAATATGTTTCAATCATTTATGAAAATATGGATGGGAGAGGAAAACATGCTGAAAATGTCAGCGGTTGTATGTTTTTGCTTATATTTTATTGTATATGAAATTAATGCAGTATTAAATTTGTTTAAAGATGCGGCTGGAATATGGCATCAGGATAGATTTAGACCACTGGTAGTTTCTATTACAAATCTATTGTTAAATATAATAACTGTACAGTATTGGGGAATATATGGCGTGTTAATGTCAACTGTTATTAGTATGGCTATAATTGGAATACCATGGATAGTAACTAATTTATTTAAGATTTTATTTGACGGAAATCAGAAGATTATATTTATAAAAAAACTAGCTAAATATTTGATTCAAATATTTATAATTGGGATAGTGAGTTATTTAATATGCAACATGATTAACTTGGATGGTATTATTGGATTAGCTGTTAAAGCTATAGTGTGTCTATTACTGTCAAATGTTATTTTTGTAGTTTGCAATGCACGAACTATGGAGTTTGATTACACTAAAAAACTTGCTTACAGAGTGATTAAGGAGAGGTAACAGATGCTGGTAGACAAATTGCATAAAAGAATTGAATATGTGGATATACTAAAGGGGATTGGAATAATCTGTGTGCTGTTAGGTCATAATCTTGTAGTGCAGGATGATGGACAATTGCCAGAGATAATGAGGTATATAATTTATTCATTTCATATGCCATTGTTTTTCTTTTTGTCAGGCTATGTTTTTTCCACAAAAGTTAATTGGACAAATTTTATAAAAAAGAAAATAAAGACAATAGTGGTACCGATGTACATATTTTCTTTGGTAGTCATGATATTTAATATCTTATATTATGGTCTACTATTAGGAGACAATTCATTAATAAGCTTTAGTAACATAAAGATAAAATTAGTATCAAACCTTTTAGGGCTGGAAATAGCTGGTCAGCAACCTATATTGTGGTTTTTGCCATGCTTATTTTCAACTCAAATTATCCTATTTGTTCTAATTCGTTTATCAGGAGAGAATGATAAAAAATTAATAGCAATGTTGGCAGTTTTGTATTGCATAGGTGTGATTAATATTAAGACTGTAGATATCAAATTTTTATTTATGATTGAACGGTCATTTATTGCAGTATTTTTCGTTGGTATAGGATATATCTTTAAAAGAAATAACAAAAATCTTATTGAGAAAGCACCACAATACATACTTTATATTTTAACTGCCATATGGATATTTGCCTTAACTGTAAAGTACCGTTGTTTCGGATTTGATATTGAAATGATGGTAGATGCTAAAAATAATTTTGCATTACAGGTTATCGTTTCTATGAGTGCTATATGGGCATTGATGATATTATTTAGAAATAACGGAAAAATAAAAGGAATTAGTTACATTGGCAGAAATAGTATAATTTATTATGGGTTGGGTGATATGCTCACTTTTATACCAAAGATAATACTATATAATATATTAAAGATAAATTTAAGTACACTTGGGAATTATAGTGTAATATTTAGCGTATTCATAACAGTGTCGGTTTGTTTTATATTATGGCCAATATCCTGGGTAATAAATAATAAAATGGGAATAATTGTAGGAAAGAGAAATATTAAATGTATATGCAAAAAAAAATAACTATGGACTGCTCTAAGATACAAAATGATAAAATTGAATATTGTTATGTGGATTATTTTAAACTAATATTTGCAATCATAATTGTTTTACATCATACAGTGCAAAGATATGAAAGTAGTAGTGTAATAGTTGATATTATTAACCTTGCAACACAAATAGCAGTACCTTATTATTTTGTTGCATCAGCTTTTTTTCTGTTCAAAGATAAATTATCTAAACAAAGGATATCAAGATACATAAAAAGAATACTAGGCTTGTATTTTTTCTGGACAACAACATTGCTACCTTTTAGAATACCAGATATTATTAATAGTGGATTGGATTTAAAAACTAATATGATATATTTTCTGAAGTATGTCAGAATTATTATTTTTATTGGAGAATATCAACTTTGGTACCTTATTGGTACCATATGGGCTTTGAGTATGATTTTGATATTGGGTAAGATACAATGTGGCAAAAAAATAATGATTACAATAACAGCTGCTATGTTTATTTTAATGCAGTTAATTAATTTAAAATTATTACCAGATAATATATTGATTAATGGTTTGCTTAAAATCTACTGGATAATTTTTGGAACTACCAGGAATGGTATATTTGTGGGATTTATATATATGAGTATTGGAATGTATATTGGCAAATTTAAAAAATTACAAAAGTTGGATAGCAACATATTGAATCTTATGATGGTGGGGGTTATAGTGTTGGAAATTATGGTGTATAATTTTTGTGTGGACATACAGAGCTGGTTTATTCCAGTTATTGTTATAGTTTTATTTTTGTTTTCAATTAATATAAAAACTAATAAAGTTGATGGTTTGGAAAAAATTGCAAGAAGTTATTCAACGCTATTGTATGTTTCGCATATGACGATTTTAAATACTACCTTGATAATTTGTAAATTCGATGTTATAAGTGAATGCATAATTGTGTTGGTAGCTACGTTTGTTTTTTCGTGGATAATTTTTATGTTATCAAAAAAAATAAAGTGGTTAAAGATGGTTTATTAATGTTATGCAAAAAGAAATAGTTTAAAAAGGATAAATAAAGGGATAAATATTAAAAATATATCAAATTCTCACTTTCACAATCATTATTTTTGTGCTATATTTATACCATAATTTTGTGTGGCAAAAGGTCTTTTGCCCCATATGATACCGGATTACTTCGCACTACGTGCTCCCGCAATCCACCAAAACATTCGTAATCCACTCATTTTTCTTTGAAAAATGGCTACTTACTCATGTTTTGGCGGACCCCAAGGTCAAAAATCCTCCCACAAGCAGGCTTGCGTCGGGTGTTTGCCCTTTTGCCCCTGGTATCATTACATATTATTACAAATTAATCGGGAGGGAACCAATGATTGCAATTATATCGGCAATAGAGGATGATGATGAGAGACTTACCGTGGAACGCTGGTACAGACGTTATTACGGATTAATGTTTGATAAAGCATTCGCATTGTCAAATGATGAGAATATAACCCGTGACATGATAAATGAGGCTTTTATCAGAATCATTAATAATTATGATAAGGTTGTAACTTTAAATAAATTTCAGATGGCTACATATTTTGTCAGTACAATTAATAGTGTGACAATAGATTATTTGCGAAAAACAGGTAGAGAAGATTTAGTGGAAGCAGATGATTATGAAAAATTTCTGAAAAAGAGTGTCATTGAAGAGAGAAAGTTCTGTTCTCTAGAGGACGTATCCATTAGAAATTATCAATTATCTCAAGTTATAGATGCAATAGATGAACTTACTGATAAAGAAAAGCTTTTGCTTATAGACAAGTTTTATTTTGAAAAGTCCAACAGAGAAATTGCAAGTACGATGGATATGAAAGAAAATCAGGTTCATGTATATGTAAAAAGAGTTTGCGAGAAGTTGTGTAATATAGTAGACGAAAATAAAAAACAGAAATAAAATTAAAGCATTTTCGAGATTAGCGGACGGTGGTATGGCACTGTAGCAATTATAAATCGAAAATGCTTTTGTCTATTGTGGCGGGTAAATTATAAAATGTCAAAACAAAACCCCAACTTACCTATTGAACATCCCATAAGTTATCGGGTATAATACTACTGTTAATAAATAAGCATTAGAGGAAAGAAGAGGCAATATGAGAGTAATTAAGGCATTGATTGTTGTTGTCTTTTTAGCTGTTACCATTGTGTTTTCAGCTAATTATTATAAAGAGAAAACGGCAGATAATAACCATGCTCCAACTATTGAGTTCGGAGATGATTTAATTAAGGTATCCATAAAGGATGACGAATCAAAATTGTTAAAGGACGTTATTGCAAAGGATGCAGAGGACGGAGACATCACTAGCAATATTGTAATTGAAAGTATTTCCAAGTTTGTGGACAAGAAAAAACATATTAGTAATATAACTTATGTAGTATCAGATTCAGACAATAATGTTACTAAGAAAACCAGACAGGTTCAGTACACAGATTATAGAAAGCCGCGATTTACATTGTCGGCTCCGTTATGTTTTTATGTTGGTTCAGATGTTAATGTACCGGATGTTTTAGGCGCGGTAGATGATGTTGATGGTGATATAACTGATAAGGTAAAGATTTTGTCAAGTATTGCATCTACAAGAATTGCAGGTTCATATGTAATTACCGCTCAGGCTACTAACAGTCTGGGAGCTACATCTACCATTAAAGCTACTGTAACCATTAGGCAGGAAAATAATTTGGCACCTACCATTAAGCTTAAGAAAAATATTGTATACCTTAAGGTTGGTGACAAATTCAATCCGGAAAGCTATGTTGCATCAGTTAAGGATAAAAATGGAAAGGAACTGCCTGCTAATCTGGTAAAGGTGGTAAAATCTTCCGTTAATTTAAAGAAGCCGGGAAGCTATACGGTAGAATATGCAGTGAACTATGAACAGGAAAACGAGTATATAACATATCTCGTTGTTATTGTGGAGGAATAAATGGATAAAAAAACCTTTAATATACATAATTTAGATTTATATTCTCTTAGTAAAGATTTACTGTACGGACTGTGGATTATTATCATGATTGGAGCCATAGGAACCATGGTAACATATTCTTATATCAAGGATTCCTATGAACCACAGTATAGCAGTTCAGCTATATATGTAGTAACCCCAAGACAGAGTACAGGATATGTTTACACTAATAAAAGATTTGCGGAAAATGTTATAAGTGTTTTCCAGAATCTTTTAGATGCAGATATTATGAAAAACCGCATAAAAAAAGAGCTTCATATTGATATGAAAGATGTGAATATGAATGTTGAACTGATTACGGAAACTAACCTGATGAAGGTTACGGTAGTATCGGGAAATCCTGTTAAATCCTTCCAGATTATCGGTTCTATTATGGACAACTATAATGAATTGTCAGAATATTTAAATTCAGATGCGGTTATTGATACTTTAAGGGCACCGGTGGTGTCTACACATCCTGACAATGCCCTTATGCCCCGCAGTAAATCTATTGAGACGGGAATGATTTGTGCTTTTGTAGCGGCTTTAATTCTAGCAGCTTTAAGTATAATGCGTAAAACATTAAAAACTGAAGATGCAGTTGAAGAACAGTTAGGAACAACCCTTTTAGGTTCAATTTATCATGAAAGGAAAAACAGAACCTTCAAGGCAAAGATTGCACAGAAAGTTAAGGTTTTGCTGATAACCAGCCCCATTATTTCAACGAGATTTATTGAGTCAATAAATAATATCAGGGTTAAAATGGAATATGAACATGAAAGAAATCCTGAAAAAAATGTTTACATGGTTACCAGCGTTTGTGAAAATGAAGGAAAATCCACGGTAGCTCTTAATCTTGCCCTTTCCTTTGCAAGGGATGGAAAGAAGGTTATTATTATCGATGCAGATATGAGAAAACCTGCTATTTGCAAGATGCTGGACATTCCTAAGGACAATGTTGTGGATATGATTAAGTTATTGCAGGGTGACTGTGGTCTGGATGAGGTTTTATACCATGAGGAAAAGTTAGGTCTTGATATTATAATGCCTACCAAAGGACACTCAAGCACCCATGAATATGTAAAGTCCGGAGCCATGAAAGACCTTGTGCGTAAGTGTAGCAAGATGGCAGACTATGTTATATTGGATACACCACCTATGGCAATGGTATCTGATGCAGAGGCGTTGTGTGATGTGGTTGACTTTGTATCTATTGTAGTCAGGTATGACTACTCATATGAGAAAGATATTGAATACAGTATTAACTTAGTAAATGATTCCAATGCTAAGCTGTTAGGCTGTATTTTGAACAACTATAAGACTTTTGGAAATAAGTCAGGCATAAAGAACTTTGGATATGACCAAAGCAGCGAAAGGGCGGTGGAAGTTTATGATGAATAATATGGACAATAACATCGCAGAGGAACAAAAAGAGACAAAGAGTCTTGCAGAAATAATGGAAAGCTTCGGAAAGGCATTTCTGAAATTATGGTGGATTGCAGTTATTTTAATGGTAGTAGCAGGTTTCCTTGGATATTACAAGTATAAGACCGGCTACATACCTATGTACCAGTCAGAAGTTACATTTTCCATTACTTCTCCGGAGTATGACGGACCGGATGAGACATACACAGATAACAATCAGTTGGCATCTACTCTGAGCGTAAGTTTTAATTACCTTATTAATAATGAAGTTTTTTATGAAATTATCAAGAAGGATTTAGGGCTTTCATATGTGCCTAGTGTAATTACCGTGGCAGCTGTTGAAAACACTAATATTATCAGTATTAAGGCAACCGGAACCAATGCGGAAATGAACTCCAAGGTTATTGATTCTGTTATTAATAACTATTCAGAAGTGGTTGAATTCGTTTTAGGTGAGACAAAACTTACGGTTTTGGAGCGCCCGTCCGGAGGAGATACTGCCATTAATCCATATCAGCCGGTGAATCAGACTTTAAAATATGGATTTATAGGTTTAGTTTTGGGATTGCTGCCAAGTATTATATATGCCTTCTTTGTTAAGACTATTGAGTCAAGAGACGACATAGAAAAGTATTTAAGTGTTACATGTTTTGGAGCGTTACCGGTAGTTGGCAACAGCAAAAAGGACAAGAAATATAAGATTTCCATATTAAACAAGGAAATTGGTTTTAGATATTTAGAGGCAATGCGAACTATTACCTCACGATGTGAGAGAGAGTTAGAGAGAAAAAATAGCAAGGTTATATTAGTTACCAGTACCCAGGCGGGGGAAGGTAAAACTACATTTGCCTTAAATCTTGCATACTCATTGTCTAAACTTCAAAATAAGGTTATGCTTATTGAAGGTAATATTAGGAGACCTGATTTAAGGAGCAGGGTAAATCCGGAGCTTTTAAGAGAGGGTCTTGCCAGCTATGATATGGAGCAGTTCTTAAATAAAGAGGTTAAAAGCAGTGATGCCATAGCCAACATTAAGGACACAAGAGTAATTATGTTAGCCCCGGATTTGCCGGTTAAGGATAAAACCGCTGTTGACTGTTTAAACTCAGATGCCATGGAGAGTTTTATTAACGAATGTAGAGATGTAGTTGATTATGTAATAATAGATGCTCCGGCATGTAGTGAGGTTTCAGATGCTGCGGTTTGGGCTAAGTACAGCGATAGTGTAGTTTATGTAGTTAAGGAAGATGGTGCCAAGGTAAACAAGATTCTTGATACCATTCAGGAGTTCTCATATACCCGTGTGCCGATAATTGGATGTGTGCTTAATGGAACAGCAGGTAAGCTTAAACTTTCTTACGGTTACGGATACGGCAAGCATTACGGTGGTTATAATTATGGCGGATACTATAGAAGTTATGGTTATTACAGCTATGGTTATGGAAGTTACGGAAAGTATTCGGACAAGGAATTTATAAGCAAGCCTAGAAAGCTTACAAAGAGTATTTCTTTAACTACAACGGATGAACAAAAGAAAGCGTTAGAGAACGAAAGAAAGAATAAAGGCGAAAATAAAAATGAAGATGAATAAGAAAGAAAAGATTTTTCATATTTGTGTAAGTGGAATTTTTGCATTATATTTAGGAATCCTGTTTATAGTAATTGTTTTAAAATTTCCCACGGGATTGGTAAGCAATACCATAAAAGGATGGATGAAAGGAGCTGAGGTAGCAAGACTTACACCTCAGCTTATTCCATTTAAAACGATTATACCTTATATACAACAGGCAAGAGCCATAACAGATTGGTTTGTTAAAAATCTGGCGTGTAACATTATTATGTTTATGCCCTACGGGTTTTTGTACCCCTTTGTTATGGAAAAAAGCATACAAAAAAATTGCAGGAGAACAATATTGTCCGCCTGCATTTTATCAGTATGTATAGAAATATTCCAATATATTTCAGCTTTTGGTCACTGTGATATAGATGATGTTATATTAAATACAGTGGGTGCAGCCATTGGATATGGCTTGTACTTAATTGCAGTTAAGATTATAAACCGCATCTTTTCATAAGCTCCCGGGTTTTGCTTATCTGCCTGTCAGTGACACTATTCATTGCCTTAAGTCGCTTACTGCTACTTTTAGGTGCTAAGAAAACACGCTTCAAATTAAGCCTTATGTAATAAAAAGGCAGGAGGGAAGGGTGTTTTTTTAATATATCTCCATAATAATTAATCATGATGTTTTTTTTAGGAAATATCTTTGCCATTAGGGAAACTTTTTTACCATTATCTTCTACAACACGGTTGGCCTCAGCCTGGGCAGAGGTTCCATAGGCACCATTGGAAATAACAAAGGTTTCCATAAGTTTCAGGGTTTTCCTTGTGTAATCATCCGGTATTACATAGTCATTACTAAACCAATATTTACATAAAGCCCGGGCATTTTTTTCAAAATCCAAAAGTCCTATACTTTTAAGCTCTCCGGCTATATAATCTTTGTCCACTGACCGGTAGGCATTAATCATAATCCAAATATCCAGAATATGAACAATTCCGATGCCACCGTTAATAAAGTGTTTTGCCATATGAATGATATGATAAATATAAAAATCTTCATCTCTCATAACATATTCATGGTCACTTTTTTTAATAAGCTTATCCCATATGTTTTTTAGGTAATCAGACCAGACCTCATATCCTTTATCAATAAGCTCTGTTTGCATTTCTATACGCATATTTCTGGAGATAGCTGCCAGCGGCTTATAAAAACTTATTTCCAAAGGTTCTCTTGACCATACTTTGTATCCGATATTTTCCATAAGGGAAATAAGCAGTTCGTTTTGCCGGTTAATCTTTTGAATTTGAGAGCGATATAAAATATCAACGTCGCTCATAACTCTCATCGCCGTATCAGGATAAAGGTATTTAATTACAGTGCCCTTTAGCAAAACAAAATCTATGTCATTCTTTTTTAATTCCTTTTTTATTATGTCAATTTCAAAGGAACGGTTAGTGTCTAAAACCAGATTCTTCCTATATTCAGTGGCGTAATCTTCAAAATGTGGTATAGACGAATATAAGGAAGGGGAAAGTTTTTGAAGTCCAAAAAATAAGGTGGAATAGATTTTATGACTTTTCCCAATCTTAAAAATAACCTCCCAATCAAGGTTTTCAGGTGGATTGGGAGGTATTTCGTCTGAAACAGCACATTTTAACAAACATAAAACATATCTAATCTCATTTTCATATATCATACTGTTTCTCCATAAATGGCTATTGCCATATTTAATATCTAAAATAATTCATCGTCGGCAATAGGTACTCCACGATGTTCAACGGAAGTTGAAAAAACAATCTGTGTCTTTGTGCTTCCAAAAGTCTGAAGCTCACCTATAAAATGGTCAAGCTCTTCAGTGCTCTTAAACATAACCTCAATAAGCATGGCATAATCACCGGTAACGCAGTTACATTCAACAACGTTGTTGCATCTTTTTATGTAAGGATAAAATTCCTTCTTCTGGTCCGGATTTACCTCAAGGTTAATAAATGCCTTAATGTGATAGCCTAACTCTGCGGGATTAATTTTGGCACTATATCCTGTTATAATTCCTGCCTGCTCTAATCGTTCAATTCTGGCAGACACCGCAGGGGATGATAAAAACACCTGACTCGCAATAGTTTTAAGGGGGATGCGGGCATTGGCATGCAGAAGTTTAATAATCTGCTCATCGATGTGGTCTAAATCATGTCTCATAGTAGTACTCCTTTCGTAATAAATTTCAGTCTTTGTTTATTTTATAAAGATTATTCCTTACAAAACACTTATTAATTATAGCATATACTTTAAAAAATATACAATAACTTTCTTTCCATATTTGCACCGGTCATATAAACGGATACATGAAAAAAGAATAATTTATAAATTATTGCAATTAATAACATAATATAATATGAGTATTAAAAGTATAAGGAAAAAGGTGTGTTTCACCTGTTATGGTGAAAAAATTTACTTTTTTTATAAAATTGTGTATTGATTTATGTGAACATAAATGGTAAGGTAAAAAAACAGTGTAAAGTTTGTTATTTTTTTAACGAACAAAAAATAAGCTTTAATATATTTTTATTATTGTTTGAGAGAACGATTTTGAAAAGGAGGAAATTTTAGTGAATAATCTTATTTATTTGGCACCTGTCGCAGGAATAATTGCAGTAATATTTGCATTTATAAAGGCAACACAGATAGGACACAGCAATGCAGGAAATGACAAAATGAAAGAAATTTCAGATGCCATTGCTGAAGGTGCAAGAGCTTTTCTTTTTGCAGAGTATAAAATATTGATTATATTCGTGGCAATTTTATTCGTTGTTTTGGGAGTTGGAATCGACTGGCTTACAGCAGTATGTTTCATCATTGGTGCAGTTCTTTCCACACTTGCCGGATATGTTGGAATGAATGTAGCTACAAAGGCTAATGTACGTACAGCAAATGCAGCAAAGGAAAGTGGAATGAACAAGGCATTATCAATAGCCTTTGCAGGTGGTGCCGTTATGGGACTTTGCGTTGTAGGATTTGGTATTTTAGGGCTTAGTGTTATTTTAATTATTGTTATGAACACTACAGGTTTTACAAATGAAGCAGTTAGTATATTAACAGGATTCAGCCTTGGTGCTTCATCAATTGCACTTTTCGCCAGAGTTGGTGGTGGTATTTATACAAAGGCTGCTGACGTAGGAGCTGACCTTGTAGGTAAGGTTGAGGCAGGTATTCCTGAGGATGACCCAAGAAACCCGGCAGTTATTGCAGACAATGTTGGTGATAACGTAGGTGACGTTGCAGGTATGGGAGCTGACCTTTTTGAAAGTTACGTTGGAGCAATTGTTTCAGTAGTTACATTGGCAGTTGCATCAGTTGTGGCAGGAAAGAACAATTTTGGGACAGCTCACATTATTTTCCCATTGGTAATTGCAGCAGTTGGTGTTCTTGCATCTGTAATTGCTACATTTTTCGTTAGAGGAAAAGAAGGTTCAGACCCACAGAAGGCATTGAACTTAGGTGAATATGGTGCAACAGTGATAGAGATAATTGCATCAGCTATTTTCAGCTATTATTTCTTTGGAGATTTCAAAGCTTTCTTTGCCATTTTAGCAGGTTTGATAGTTGGTACAGCTATTGGTAAAGTTACAGAAATGTACACATCAGATAAATACAAGAGCGTTAAGGAAATTGCAGAAAGCTCAAAAACAGGTTCTGCTACAAATATTATTAGTGGTTTGTCAGTGGGAATGAAGTCAACAGCTATTCCTATTTTATTTATTGTTTTAGGTGTTTTATCCGCTTATGCATTCTTTGGAATGTACGGTATAGCCTTAGCAGCAGTTGGTATGTTATCAACTACAGGTATGACAATTGCAGTTGATGCCTATGGTCCTATTGCCGATAATGCAGGTGGTATTGCTGAAATGTCAGGACTTGACGAAAGCGTAAGAGATATTACTGATAAACTTGACTCAGTAGGAAATACAACAGCGGCTATTGGAAAAGGTTTTGCCATTGGTTCAGCAGCACTTACAGCCTTGTCATTGTTTGTTTCATATGCTGAAGTTGCAGGACTTGGCAGTATCAATATTCTTTCAGCATCAGTTGTTGCCGGCTTATTAATAGGTGGAATGCTTCCATTTATGTTCTCTGCTCTTACCATGAGTTCTGTAGGCAAAGCCGCAAACAAAATGATTGAGGAAGTTAGAAGACAGTTTAAGGCTGACAAGGGAATCCTTGCAGGAACTTCAAAGCCTGATTATAAAAAGTGCGTAGGTATTTCTACTCAGGCAGCACTTCATGAAATGATTCTTCCGGGAGTTATGGCAGTTGTTACACCGTTAGTTGTAGGATATCTTCTTGGAGCAGCAGCGCTTGGTGGAATGCTTTGCGGAGCATTAGTTTGTGGTGTTATGATGGCTATATTTATGGCTAACTCAGGTGGTGCATGGGATAATGCAAAGAAATTTATTGAAGGTGGTTTTGCCGGAGGAAAGGGTAGCGAGGCTCACAAGGCAGCAGTTGTTGGTGACACTGTAGGTGATCCTTTTAAGGATACATCAGGTCCTTCAATTAACATCCTTATAAAACTTATGACAATTGTGTCACTGGTATTTGCAATGACATTCCCGGTACATGGGTATCTTACACAGTTATATCATATGATTTTTAAGTAAGGCAAAAGATGTGGATATAGACTGGTGGTTTGAGGAATTAAATATAATTAAATGAAGAAAAAGCTGTTGCTTTACAAATTTAGGATTTGCAAAGTGGCAGCTTTTTGCGTGGGAGGAGAAAAGCAACCGCCCGCATATTGCCATAACCGTGAAATGTTCCCACCATTATCTGCATTATTCAAATTTTTCCAACATATATTTATTAAAAAAGGCTGTAATTACTATGGAAATATATGTTGTAAAATCAGGAGATAATGTAGATAGCATTGCCGGTGCATATGGGGTAAGTGTGGAATCGATTATTTATGACAATCAATTGGTGTATCCGTACCCTTTGGCAGTGGGTCAGGCATTATTAATTGATACAGGAGGAATACGTGAAAACAGAAGAGAGGCGGTTATAAGAGGGTTCGCATATCCATTTATAAGCAATTATGTTTTAGAGCAAAGTCTCCCGTCATTGTCGGGGATGGCGGTTTTTTCCTATGGATTTACAAGAGAAGGGGAGGTTATATATCCCCCAATAGATGATGGATTCATGATTGAAGCCTCATATAACTACAATGCAGCACCTATACTGACTTTGACACCCTTTGATGAAACAGGCATGTTTAACAATAATCTGATTTCTGATGTTATTCAAAATGAAGATATAGTGGAAGTGTTGCTAGACAACCTGTTGGAAATAATGAACGAAAAGGGTTTTCTGGGACTGGATATTGATTTTGAATACATAAAGGCAGAGGATAGGGAGGCTTTTGTAAGGTTTGTTGAGAGGGCAACGGAGAAAATGAATGAACAGGGATTTACGGTTTCGGTGGATTTGGCACCAAAAACCAGTGCTGACCAGCCGGGACTTTTATATGAGGGAAAGGATTATGAGGCTTTGGGAAGAGTGGCAAATAGCGTGTTGGTTATGACATATGAGTGGGGATATACATATAGCGAGCCTATGGCGGTGGCACCGGTTAATAAAATCAGGCGGGTTTTAGATTATGCGGTGACGGCAATTCCCTCTGAAAAAATTAATATGGGAATACCTAATTACGGTTATGACTGGGCTCTTCCCTATGAAAAGGGCGTTACGAAAGCTGAAACTATTGGAAATGCTCAGGCAGTGCAAATTGCAGTGGAAAATAATGCTGAAATTTTATTTGACGAAGTTGGGCAGACACCATATTTCAGGTATACGAAGGGTGGCGTAGACCACGAAGTGTGGTTTGAGGACGCAAGGAGCATTAAGGCAAAAATTGAATTACTTTATGAATACAATTTAAGAGGTGCTTCATTTTGGCAGATAATGCGACTGTTTCGGGCAAATTGGCTATTGGTGGATTATAATTTAAAGGTCGATAAACTGTAGGTAGAAGTTAGTGCAATATCCCCCTTTTTATGGTATCATACGATATATGAGTATCAAGGAGGGTAAAGCATGTTTTCTTTTAGTGAGATTGCATTATTGTTTTTTATTTACAGCTTTTTAGGCTGGTGCGTGGAAGTGGCTTTTGTGGCCGTTACCGCAGGAAAGGTCACCAACAGAGGATTTTTAAACGGACCGGTTTGTCCCATATACGGATGTGGCATGATAGGAGTTTTGTTGGCACTTTTGCCTGTGGAGAAAAACATCTGGTTGCTGTTTTTGGGAGGAATGGTGATTTGCTCGGCAGTGGAATTGTTTGGAGGATGGATTCTTGACAAAATATTTCATATGAGATGGTGGGATTATTCCGACGAAAAATTTAACATAGGTGGATATGTGTGCCTTGCCTTTAGTTTTATGTGGGGCATGGCAGTTGTATTTGCAGTAAAATTTGTACATCACCCCATTATGGCTGTAGTTAAGAAAATACCATTTCAAATACAGGTTATTATTGTAGTGGTATGTGGCGTGGTGTTTGTGGTGGACATGATTGTAACCCTTAAAAATCTCATTGGAATTAATAAAAGTCTGGGACAATTGGACAAATTGGCAGAAAGTCTGCATACAGTTGGAGATCAGTTAAAAGATGTTGTGGGAAATTCAGCCATAACTGTTGCTGAAAAGGCAGAAGAAGGCATAGAAATTCTTGACGAAAAAACCGCTGACAGCCGTGAGAGGATTGCCGGTGTCAGGGAAGAATCAGCTGAGAGAATAGCAAAGCAGTTGAAGGAGTTAGAAGAGAAGCGTGATGCCATTATGGAAAGCCTTCAGAAGAATGTTAAACATAGATTAAATACTCCGCCAACATTGAATAAATCAGGAAAGAGTATTAATATAGTAGAGTATATTAAAGATTATAAAAATAAAAATACAAAAACAAATGATTAGTTTGTGGAAAGAAGGTTAATAATGAAGACAGATTTTACAGGAAGACATTTTTTAAAGTTACTGGATTTTACACCTGAAGAGATAGAAGAGCTTATTGATTTGGCAGCTGACCTTAAGAAGAAAAAGAAAGCCGGAGAATTAGTTGACGTGTTTAAGGGAAAAAATATTGCAGTTATTTTTGAAAAAACAAGTACACGTACAAGATGTTCTTTTGAAGTGGCAGCCCATGATTTGGGAATGGGAGTTACATACTTAGACCCGACAGGTTCACAAATAGGTAAGAAAGAAAGTATTGCTGATACAGCAAGAGTTTTAGGCAGAATGTTTGACGGTATTGAATATCGTGGATTCGGTCAGGATATAGTAGAAGAATTGGCAAAATATGCAGGAGTTCCTGTATGGAACGGTCTTACCAATGAATTTCATCCTACACAGATTTTAGCTGACTTTTTAACACTGCGTGAAAAGTTTGGAAAATTGCAGGGACTTAAGTTTGTATATATGGGAGATGCCCGTTACAATATGGGAAATTCACTTATGGTAGGATGTGCCAAAATGGGAATGCATTTTGTGGCATGTGCACCAAAGAAATACTGGCCAAATAAAGAACTGGTAGAACAGTGCCAGGCTATAGCAAAAGAAACAGGAGCAGTTATTGAATTTGAGGAAGATCCTATGGTGGCAACTAAGGAAGCTAATGCCATTTACACTGATGTGTGGGTTTCAATGGGTGAGCCTGATGAAGTTTGGGAAGAGAGAATAAATGATCTTCTTCCATACCGTGTTACAATGGATTTAATTAAGAATGCCGGTGATGATGTTGTATTTATGCATTGTCTTCCTGCTTTCCACGATCTGGATACCAAAATCGGTAAGGAAATCAACAAAAAATTCGGACTTACTGAAATGGAAGTTACAGATGAAGTATTTGAATCTGAAAATTCTGTTGTTTTTGACGAGGCAGAAAACAGGATGCATACTATAAAAGCTGTAATGGCAGCTACACTTGGTACAAAATATTTCCGTTAATCATTGTTAAAATAACATTTATTTTTGAACCGCTATATACAAGATTCTTGGTAATGTTGTTTATTGGTTGCATATTAGGCTGGCTTAAATCGATTACGATTAAGTCAGCTTTTTTTCCACGACTTAATGTGTCACAGTTACGAAGACCCATAGCTTTGGCACCACCTAAAGTAGCCATTTTAAGTACCTCATTGGCATCTACTGCCGAAGCGTCATTTTCCCGGTACTTGGCAAGAGCAGTAGTTAAAAACATTTCCCTGAACATATCTAATGCATTGTTGCTGGCAGGCCCGTCAGTGCCAAGGGCAAGGTTTATTCCTTTTTTCATAAAAAGACTGACAGGAGCAATTCCGCTGGCAAGCTTTAAATTAGAAGCAGGATTCAAAACAATGGACATACCTCTTTTTTCAAAAACATTTATGTCGGAGTCGGTCATATGAACGCAGTGATAGCCACCTCCACCGTAGTTAAACATACCAATGTTGTCTAAATAAACAGTAGGTGTCATGCCATATCTTTTAACACATTCCGCTACTTCTTTCTGAGTCTCGGAATTGTGGCAGAAAACAGGAGCCTGAAGCTTATTGGCAAGAGCCGACAAATCCTTTAAAAGCCCTTCGCTACAGGTATACTCTGCGTGGAATCCCAATTCATAAGATATAAGGTCGTTGTAGCCGTTGTATTTTTTGTAACATTCCTCAATTTCCGGGACAGACTGGGTAAAGTCGTTTAATCCTCCGGTCATAACAGTTCTAAATCCCATGTCAACAGATGCCTGAATAACAGGGTCAGGGCTGATGTACATATCAAAATTGGCAGTGATTCCTGATGTGAGATATTCCTTAATGGCAATTTTGCTATACTCATATATTTTGTTATCAGTAAGCTTGGCTTCCATAGGAAATACCTTCTCGTTAAGCCATTTGTCTAAAGGCAAATCATCTGCATAAGAGCGCAAAAATGTCATGGCAGAATGGGTATGGGCATCCTTAAACCCAGGCATAATAAGATTTCCATTGAGATTAATTTCCTTGTCCCATTTTATCTGGGGATGGAGTTTAGAAACTGTTTTGTCCGTTGCAGGGTTTCCCACAAAACCAATGGTGTCATCAAAGACCCACACTTCCCCGGACAAAAGAGGAAGACAGCCATTTTCGTCAGCAGTGGTATCTTCTAAAGTTAAAATAGTTCCATTATAAAAGCGTATATTCATAAAAAATCCTTTCCTTTACATCACAAACTTATAAATTAATCTTATCATTAAGAGGGGAAAAATCAATTATAAAAATACACAAATAAAAAAGACGATGAAAGCTGTAAAAACACAACAGACATCGCCTTTACTTAAAAATTAATTGCTTTTAGTTATTTTAAGTATTGATTTCTTCAATATTAAGAAAATATTTGGAATGTTGACTAAAACAAAAACCGCAAAAGCACCAAATATCATTTCAGTAGTATTTAGTGGAATGGTCTGGGTAATGGTTGAATGTACACTCGAAGAAGAAGTCAGGGTACTCATATGATGTGGAATGCGCATCAAATAAGAAATTGTACATATTATGGCTAAAATCAAATCACCAATCATAAATTTTTTCATGTTTAAATCCTCCAATCTCTAAATTAAATTAAGTTTTTTGAAACACTTTAAACTTTCCTGCGATGAATGATAGCACTAAAAATTAGGTCTGTCAACATAGTATGCTCATTACGTTTTGCGCCATTATTGACACATCATAGTGGCGATGTTAGTATAGCCGTAAAAGTAGTGAAATCCACAAAATATTAAGGAGGGCTTATGAGATTTCTTCATTTGGCAGATTTGCATATAGGAAAAAGATTAAATGAATTTTCATTGATTGAGGATCAGAAATTCATATTTGACAAAATACTAAATATAATAGATGAGAAAAAAATTGAGGCAGTTCTTATTGCAGGGGATGTGTATGACAAGCCGGTGCCATCAGCGGAGGCAGTGACGGTGTTAAACAGTTTTCTAAATAGTCTGGCAAAAAGAAATCTGAAGGTTTTCGTTATAAGTGGAAATCATGACAGTCAGGAAAGAATAGGCTTTGGGGCTGAACTTATAAGCCAAAGCGGAGTTTATATGTCAAAGCCTTTTAGTGGAAATGTGGAAATCCATAAAATAAAAGATGAATATGGTGAAATTAACATATATATGCTGCCTTTTATTAAGCCGGCAATGGTAAAACACGTTTATGAGGAGGCTGACATTGACAGTTATGACAGTGCAATGGCATATGTTATGGAGCAAACTAAGGTGGACGAAAGTGAGAGAAATCTTTTGATTGCCCATCAGTTTGTAAGGGGAGCAGACAGGTGTGATTCAGAAGAAGTGTCTGTGGGAGGCATTGATGAAGTAAGTGTAGAAAATTTTAAGAGATTTGATTATGTGGCATTAGGTCATTTACATAGTCCTCAGCATATAAAAAGTGAATTTGTAAGATATTCAGGAACTCCTCTTAAATATTCTTTTTCTGAGGCAAAGCATCAAAAAACAGCACTTATTGTGGATATGAAGGAAAAGGGGAATATTACCATAGAGAAAGTTCCTTTGATTCCAAAACATGACATGATTGAAATAAAAGGTAAATATCAGGAAATTATGTCTAAGGATTTTTATAAGGATATTGACAGAATGGATTATGCCCATGTGACATTAACGGATGAACAGGACGTTTTACATGCCATGGAGCTTCTTAGAACGGTTTATCCTAATATTATGAAATTGGATTATGACAACACAAGAACAAGAAGTAATAATGAAATAAAAGGTGTGGAAAATGTGGAGAAAAAACAGCCCCTTGATTTATTTAAGGAATTTTATGAACTTCAAAACAACCAGCCTATGAGCCGTGAGCAGGCTGATTTTATGGATAAATTAATTAAAGATGTGTGGGAGGTAAATGAGTAATGAGACCAATTAAATTAACAATTTCAGCCTTTGGCCCTTACGCAGGCTGTCAGGTAATAGATTTTGAAAAATTAGGTAAGAAGGGAATTTATCTCATAACAGGAGATACGGGAGCCGGAAAAACCACCATTTTTGATGCCATTGTTTTTGCCCTTTATGGGGAGGCAAGCGGAGAAAACAGGGAAACCACAATGTTTAGAAGTAAGTACGCAAAAGAAGATACGGAAACTTTTGTGGAAATGGAATTTGAGTACAGAAACCTGATATATAAGGTAAGAAGAAATCCTGAATATATGAGAAAATCAAAGCGTGGAGAGGGAATGACAAAGCAGGTGGCTGATGCCTTTTTGGAGTACCCGGACTCAAGAAATGTGGTAACAAAAACTAAGGAGGTTACCAGGGCTGTTCAGGAGCTTATCGGCCTTAACAGAGAGCAGTTTTCTCAGGTGGCAATGATTGCCCAGGGAGATTTTTTAAAACTTTTGCTGGCAAAAACAGATGACAGAATTAAAATTTTCAGGCAGATTTTTAATACCGGGATTTACAAGACCATTCAGGACAAGCTAAAGGTACAGGAAAAATCCGTAAGGGAGGAATATGACAGGGAAGAGTCAGCAATAAATCAATCCTTATCAGGTCTTATGTATGACAATAACAGTGAATTAGGAACCCGTGCCGGTAATTTAATAGAATCCGGAGCTAATAATATTGATGAAATAACAGATGTTATTAACAAATTAGTGGAAACTGACAGTGAGTTATTATCAAAACAGCAGAAATTAATGGAAAAGAATGAAAAGGAAACAGCGGGAATAGATGAAAAAATAGGAGAAATAAAAAGAATTAATGAGGCTATCGGGCAGAAAAACAGGGCGTTACTTCTTCTTAAGAAAAACAGGGATGCCTTTGGAAAATTAGAAGAAATTCTTCAGGAGGAAGAGTCTAAGAAACCAAAGCGGAAAAAACTGGAATTTGATATAAGAAAAGATGAGGAAAAATTGCCGGAGTATGAGGCAATGGGAAGCTTACAGACACAGTGGAGTGAGGGAAAGGAAAAAATTTCCCACTGGGAGAATCAGGAGATATTATTAAATGATTACCTACAAAATTTAGAAGAAGTTATTTCAACGGACAGGGAGCGTTTAAATACAATAAAAAACGCAGGAGAAGAAAAAATTGCTTTACAGGGGGAAATAAATAAAACGACAAAAAAAATAGATGATATTGATAATTTTGTTGAATTGCTTAACAGATATGATAGAAATTTGGTACAGCTTAAAGATTTTCAGGAGAAATATAAGGAAGCTGCGGAAATTTTGGAAGAGGCAAGGAAACATTACGAAGAAAGGGAGCTGTTGTTTTTTAACCAGCAGGCAGGAATTATGGCAAGTGAACTTGAAGAGGGTAAGGCTTGTCCGGTATGCGGTTCAACTACTCATCCTCATAAAGCTGAACCTGTTAAAAATGCACCTTCAAGAAGGGAACTTGATGAAGAAAAGGCAGGTCTTAAGCTAAAGGAAGAAAATACGGCGAATGCCAGTCTTGCAGCAGGAAATAAAGGCAGTGAAGTTAAACTTTTAAAGGAAAATATCCTTAAAGATGGGGGAAAAATCCTTGAATATAAGGAAGAAAATATTAAGATTATAAGAGAATTAATACATGAAAAATATGAGGATTTAAGTAAGGAGTCACTTAGCTTTGCAGCAGAACTTAAGTTAATAAATGAAAAGGTAAAGGAAAAAAATAAGTTAGAAGAAAATATACCTGAAAATGAGAAGAAGCTTGAGAATATAAAGCATAAGTTAAAAGATGCAGGCAATAAAAAGTCTGAATGCAAAATTGCTTTTGAGGGTATAAATGCCAAGCTTACCCAGATAAAAGAGAGCCTCAGCTTCAGCACAAGGGAAGAAGCTGTACAACACTTAAGTGAATTAAGGGATTTGCTTATAAAAATGGAGGAGAATTACAAAAAAGCTGACAGGGATTTTCAGAACTGTAAAACAGAAATTGAAAAGGCAGAAAATACCATAAAGATGATTGATGAGCAGCTAAGGGGTGCGGAAATTTCTCCTACAGATGAATTGTCAGAAAAAAGGAATGATTTAGTAAAAGAGAGGAAGAATCTGTTAGATGCAATAAACGTAATCAGCACAAGGATTAAAGTTAATGAGAACATCAAAGATGCCATAAAAGTTAAGTACAGGGCAATGAAAGAGGCACAGGAAAAATGGACTATGATTAAATCTCTTTCAGACACTGCTAACGGAGGGATTAACGGTAAGGATAAAATTTTGCTAGAAACGTACATTCAAATGCATTATTTTGACAGGATTATAAATAGAGCTAATATTAGATTTCTTACGATGTCATCAGGACAGTATGAATTAAAAAGAGCAGAAGAGGCAGATAATCAGAGAAGTCAAAGTGGATTGGATTTGTGGGTAATTGACCATTATAATGGAACCAATAGAAGCGTGAGAACTCTTTCGGGAGGAGAAGCTTTTAAGGCATCACTTTCACTGGCGTTAGGGCTCTCTGATGAAATCCATGCTTCCGCCGGGGGAATTAGACTCGATACTCTTTTTGTGGACGAAGGTTTTGGTTCATTAGATGAAGAGTCTCTCAATCAGGCAATAAATGCACTTAATTCCCTGACGGAAGGAAACCGGTTGGTGGGCATAATATCCCATGTTGGTGAATTAAAAGAGCGCATTGACCGTAAGATAATTGTTAAAAAAGATAAGGCTCAGGGAAGCGTAGCTATTATACAATAAAAGGCTGAATAGTTGCATTAAAATTATTTTTGGGATATTATTCTTAACAAAATAAGTATGTCTATATTAGACATATACGTTAATTTTCTTTAAGATAATGTTATCAAAACAGGAGTTATTTATGAAAGCAGGTATTTATTTAGGAAAAGAGAAAGTAGAGATTAGAGAAATTCCATTGCCGGAAGTAAGGGATAATGATGTACTTGTTAGAAACATTTATTCAAGTGTATGCGGAACTGATGTTGCGGTATTTATGCATGGACCTAATACAGGACATAAGGTTACAGTAGGTGGCAAGTTTGATTGAGCCGTTTACAGTAGGATGCCGATGTGGAACATTCAGGCAATGTTGTTATAAAAATGGCAGGGAGAACAATTGGTGAGGTATAGAGAAATTGTTGAGGGAATATTTATTGACCGTCCTAACAGGTTTATTGCCCATGTTGATATAGAAGGAGTTGTAAATACCGTGCATGTAAAAAATACAGGGCGTTGTAAGGAATTGTTGATTCCTAAAACTCCTGTAAGGCTGGAGGTTTCTGACAATCCAAATAGGAAGACTTTATATGACTTAGTGGCTGTATATAAGAAAAATTTTGGTTGGATTAATATGGATAGTCAGGCACCAAACAAGGTAGTGAAAGAGTGGTTAGAAACAAAGGATTATGATTACATTAAGCCAGAGTATAAATACGGAGATTCCAGAATTGACTTTTATATGAGAAAAGGAAATCAGGAATATCTTATGGAAGTAAAGGGATGCACCTTGGAAATAGATGGAATAGGATATTTCCCTGATGCACCTACCACAAGGGGAATTAAGCATTTAAGAGAATTAATTAAGGCAAAAAGGGCGGGTTATGAATGTGCAATAGCATTTGTGATTCAGATGGAAGGAATTAATGAAGTACGTCCTAATATAGATACTCATCCTGAATTTGGTGTGGCATTACAGGAGGCAAAAGAAGCCGGAGTGAAAATTTTGTATTTGACATGCAAAGTGGGAAGGGATACCCTAGAGATAATAAATTAACTTTTAGATAAGTTATATGGAGGCATTTATGGAAGAAAGCAGATTTATTGATTTTTCAAAGGAACTTATGGAGTTTATAGATAAAAGTCCCAGTGCATTTCATGTGACGGCAAATTTTGCAGAGATGCTTAAAAAAAACGGATATTCACAATTAAATGAGCAGGATAAATGGAATTTGTTACCGGGAGAAAAATATTATGTTACAAGAAACGGCTCTTCAATAATTGCATTTTGTATACCAAAGAATAATAAGATTTCAAATTTTCAAATAGCAGCAGCCCATAGTGACTCACCGGCATTTAAAATAAAGGAAAATCCGGAAATGGTAGAAGACAACAGGTACCTTTCATTAAATGTGGAAAAATATGGTGGAATGCTTATGGCACCGTGGTTTGACAGACCGTTGTCAGTGGCAGGACGTATTATTGTTAAGGATGGAATGAAAATAAAACCGGTGCTGGTAAATGTTGAAAGAGATTTGTGTATTATTCCGAATCTGGCAATCCATATGAATAGAGAAGCCAACACGGGGGTCAAATATAATCCTCAAAAAGATATGATTCCACTGTTTGGAGAACTGACATCTAAGGGAATTTTTTATAAAGTAATGGCAGATGTTGCCGGAGTAAATGAGGATTCCATAGTTAGTTCAGATTTGTTTTTATATAACAGACAAAAGGGAACTGTTTTAGGATGTAATGGTGAATTTATGTCAGCACCAAGGCTTGATGATATTATGTGTGCTTATAGTTGTATGAAGGCGCATATTGCTGCAGGTGGGTCTGATTCAGATAGCGTTACGGTTTGTGCCATTTTTGATAATGAAGAGGTCGGTAGTACAACAAAGCAAGGGGCGGATTCTACGTTTTTGTCAGATGTTCTTAATAGAATCGGTTTGTGTATGGGAATAAATGGAGAAGATTTGATTCGGGCATATTCCCGGTCATTTATGTTATCGGCGGATAATGCCCATGGTGTTCACCCTAATTATATGGAAAAAGCTGACCCTACTAACAGACCTTATATGAATAATGGAATAGTTATAAAGTACAATGCAAACCAAAAATATACTACAGATGGAATGTCGGCAGCAGTGTTTAAAGAAATTTGTAAGGAGGCAGCAGTACCGACTCAAACTTATGTAAACCGTTCAGATATTCCCGGCGGTTCAACTCTGGGAAACATAGCAAACAGTCACATATCTATTAATACAGTAGATATTGGGCTTGCCCAGTTGGCAATGCATTCGCCATATGAGACAGCCGGTACAAAAGATGCACTATATATGTTAGAAGGAGTTAAGGCATTTTATAAAACAAAGGTAACAGTTGGAGATAATGGGGAATTCATATTAGGATAGAATATTTAAATAAAGATGAGGATACAATCATCACAACATATACAGTAGAATAAAAAAAAAAGTGATATACTAATTTTGTAACATTAAATCAAAGAGTTTAAAAGCATTTTGTGATAAGTATAGCCCGGATACTGCAGTCAGATTTTCAACAATGAAGTACATTAATCAGGAGTGGATGGAAAATATACCACTATATGCCATATGTAATTTATAAATATAGTAAAAAGTGTCCCTACAAATTTAATTGAGGGACACTTTTACAACAATTATGCAAACATTGAAAATGCCATAACTACAATTCCAAGTATAACAAGTATAACACCTGTGGCACGGTTTAAGGCTTTTGGCGTAGCTTTGTTGGCAAACACGGCAGCAATTCTTGCCCACAATAGTGTAAATATAATACATAAAATCCAGACCGTTACATCAGGGGCACCTCCAATGGCAAAGTGTGAGGCTGCACCGGTAAATGCTGTAAATGTCATAATGAATACGCTGGTTCCCACGGCAGTTTTAAGTTCATATCCCAAAACTGAAGTTAAAATAAGGAGCATCATCATACCTCCTCCGGCACCAACGAAACCACATATAAATCCAATTAAAACTCCACAAATAACTGACTGAATGGCACGCTTTTTGGCAGGAACATCGGCCATTGCTTCTTTGGTTGTCATAACAGGCTTTACAATAAATTTAATTCCCAAAAGAAAGGTCATAAAAACAGAAAAGTTTCCCATGGTTGTAGATGGAACAAGGCTTGAAATATAGCTTCCTACAATAGTGAATGCTAAAACGCTAACCATCATAATAAGTCCGTTTCTTATATCAAGATTTTTATTTTTTCCGTATGTATAGGCAGAAACAGCACTGGCTAAAACATCTGATGACAGGGCAATTCCCACAGCCATATATGGGTCCATGCCAAGAAATGTAATTAACATTGGGCTGATAACTGCAGCTGCACTCATTCCTGCAAAACCGGTTCCAAGTCCTGCACCCATTCCTGCAAAAAATGTTACTACAAATGTTATTAAAATGTCCATTTATTGAACCTCCTCTAAAATTTCATTGAGATTTGAATTCATCTTGCTAATGCCACTGTAAATGGCATCTTTAGTTTCTTCATCTATATCTTCGAAAATCCTGTCTACAAAGTTTTTTTGAAGAATAAGTCCCATGTTAATTATTTCATCTGCCTTAGGAGTGCATACAAGTTGGTGCTTGCGCCGGTCACCTTCCACTTCTTTTCTGATAAGATATCCGTCATTTACTAACCGGTCCACATTGACGGATACAAGATTTGCCTTGATTTTTCTGATTTCAACAATATCTCGGGCAGTGGTAAATTCCGGATTATTGGATAAAAACATCAGAATATCAAATGCTGTCTGAGGTAAATTTATCTGATGGCATAAAGGCTTACACATTGCAGAGTAAGCTAAAGAAATTTTATGAGCAAATTCAATGCCTGTTCGCATAATACATCCTCCAATATAAAAGTACAAAAATGAATAGTTCAAATTTGAAGTATTATAACATAGAAAAAATTAAAAGTAAATCATATAAATGTGTAGCAGGAAGCAAAAAGTATTGGAAAAGTTTAATAAATATGAGTAAAATTAGTGTACGATGATAAAAGTTAAGGTGTTTATAGAGGAATGTTTTTTTGAATATCCCGGAATCGTAGGGGTTCATCCAAAGGATAATACAGCTACAATCTGGATTAAAACTAATGATTTAGTGGAAATAATAAAAGAGCATGGAAATGAAGTTTTTGTTATGGAAAAGGAAAATGGCAAATGCTTTTTGGAGTAAATACTATTCCTGATTATCGTAAACGTGGGCTTGCAGGAAGATTAATTACACAGGCAATTAATGATGTGCAAATACAGGGAAGAAAAGGCTTAGTACTAACATGCAAGGATGCTTTAGTACCGTGTTACTCTAAATTCGGATTTATAAATGAAGGTATTTCAGAGCATTCAACACACGGAAACGTAGTGTGGAATCAGATGAGATTAGAATTTTAATTATTTTATAATATCACAAAAAACACTTGACAAAGTAACGAATAATATATATTATAATTGATACAAGATGTAATTACAATACTGCAATGTAAGAACGGATAAATGCAAATTGAATATTGGGGCAGGCACAATGGTGGTTTGTACTTTATAAGGCTTATATTGTGCTATTGTATTTTTTTTACATCCGGTGTATACTATAAAAAGATTAAGA
>ENA-OPBF01000279-OPBF01000279.1-human-gut-metagenome-genome-assembly--contig:-NODE-279-length-43661-cov-3.705316_pt1 | contig 43661 bp, 81 predicted proteins | sample MGYA00241067_ERZ501450 | MGnify/ENA primary metagenome ERZ501450 (study PRJEB25962, sample SAMEA2042516) | human gut metagenome | biome: human gut; feature: human-associated habitat; material: faeces... | reverse complement strand
CAGAATTTTGATTATTAGACGTATTTTCAGTTGGGTTTTAGTTTTTCATTCAAGGAAAAAGATTGGAGGTGAAAATATGATATCTGAATTTTTAAACCAAGTGCCCTTATTCTTCTCAATGTTTTCTGGTATTTTTGAAGGATTTTACATTGTTATGAAGTGTATTGTTAAAAATCCTTTTTTACTCTTTCTTTTGGTACTTGGTATACTTAGCGCCACTATAAAACACAGACACAAGTTTTAACTTTAAGGCACTATCCGGTGCTTCTTGTGATAGTGCCTTTCTTTTCGTTATACATGATGGACTTACTCATTCTTCATCACGTCCATCCTTTTCCACCGCGTTATATATCCCCAGATAAGTTTCATACTTTTTCTGATTCATCGAATTTGCAAGGAATCGCAAGAAATCCTTATTTCGCAAGCATTCTTCCGGCGTGCCGATTGCGCGATACTGCTGAACTTCTTCCAGTGCCTTGATTGCAATGTTGAATGCCTGCCCTAATTCGCAATCAGTGTCGTCGAAACCGCCCTTATATCTTCCGTTTACCATTTTGCAACATTTTGGATAATTTTTCTTTATGATTGCTATTGCTTCCTGCTCTGTCATTCTTCATTATCCCCACTTCTTGATAGCTTTAACTCTGTTCCGTCAATGTTCCCTGCGAGTTTATTCTGACAGTGGCACAACAGCGTATCCAACTCTTTAGCGTCTGTTATCTTTGCCACCCTTATGTATTCAAGCACCCTGTTCACACTCTCCGTTATCAATCCGCTTTGCACGAAATAAATATCTATTCTCCATGACTTTCTCTTTTCTCCGGATATACAAGCTTCAAATCATATCCGCTTGTAATAAATTTCTACGTCAATTCGTGATTGACTGCGTTTCCGAGTTTCTCGTAAATCCAGTACATATCCTCTTGCGTGAATTGTGTTCCGAGATATTCATTGTATCCAGAAAGAAGTGATTCCCTCCATTCTTTATTTCTCTTCTCTTGGCGGTAAGGTTCTCCCTTTGCAAGTGGTCTGGAACACCACTCTAAAAGTTTACAGATAATATCTTTCTGTGTATTACAGTCTTTTGCTGTAAAATATACATTCCCTTTGTCTGATAAAATAAGTTCTCCAAATTGAGTAATATAACTCTTCGGAAAGCATTTCATCACATTGAAAATTTCATTAAACATCCTTTTTCTCCATTTCTTTCAGCTTGGCTTCGGCTTCCTCTTGTGATAAAAACCAGGTTTCCTTGTACATTTTTTCTGGCAGGATTCGGTCTGTACCATATTCCCGATCTTTGTCACACTCCATGTACCATCCTTTTTCTGTAAAAGTAATCAAGGCTACTTTCTGATGATAAATTTTATTGTTCTCCGGGTGCAGACTTAAAATATTTAATTCATAATTGACTTTGCTAGGAATTATATATACATCTGAGCCAATTCCACACGGCAACCGCAGAAGTAATCCCTGCTCCTCGGCATCTTCATAGGCTCCGAGTTTTTCACAGGCATTTGTCATATTCTCACAATTGTCGCACTTGCTACTTGCTCCAAGTCCATTGCACTTTTCAAAACATTTTGGAAAGTAATATGAGCCAACATCGTTTTTCTCTGTCAATCTCTTCATGCTATTCCTCACTTTCTGTCTTAAGCCAATCCAAAACACATGATTTGCAAGCCTCTTCAGGATGAGAACATTCCTCTACGCCCATGTGTTCTATGCAACTTCCAAATAATACTTCTGCCAACTCCTCATCCGTCATGCTTCTGATCCGATCTGCATTGGTCTGTGGCTTCTCCACGACCTCAAAACACTCGTCTCTCCAAGATAAAACATTTTCCAGCTTGTATGAGCTGTAGCCAACGCTATAATGATTCGATCCGATTTCCTTGTACTTGATTTCGTAATATGGCTTTTTGTCTATCATTGTTACGATAATATCTAAGTGAGAAACTTTCATACGCTCATTTTCCATTTCTACCGGCTCGTCCTGTGACTTCTTCGCCATGCTCTTCATACACTCCATCATATTTCTACCTCACTAAATCCATTGTTTTAACAGATATCCCTTTAAATTTCCCGGTACGACAATACTCTGCGGTATCAAAAAACATAATGCATCCATCGTCTTTTCCGGTATCTTCACTTCCTACAAGTGCTATGCTTACACCGTTTCTTATCAGTGTATTTTTTAACAACATCAATGCCGCTCCTATCTCCTGCTTGGTTTCATCCGTCATTTCAACTTCACCTTTCTCTTTCTGCCTTTCTTTTCAAACTTATCGCACATTCCTACCGGGCAACCACGCCTTAATCTGGTCTGTAAATAATATCCACACATGATTTCTGTCTGACTGTGTTTATAAGAGTAAATACATTTCCGGCAGTATTTTACTCTTGTCTTGGTCATCTCTCACATTGGCATCACTCCGCTATATCTAAATCACATTCCTGCTTGAAATATTTCACAACATGGTCGTCGTTCATTCCCTCTACATAGTTCTTGGAAAAATCCAGCATCCTGTTCCACCATTCACGAATCAATTCGCCACTGAATTTGTAATTGTAATGCAGTGTATAAACTGCAATCACCAAATAACACTCAATGCCGTCATTCATGTTCGAAATTACGGATTTAATCTGGTTCTGCTTAGGATTCTTGCCATACATACGAATCTTGGCTCTGTACGGAAAATTCCTTGCTTCTTTCTCACAATCAAACCCAATGTTTTTTATAAATCTTTCTTCCTCTGCTCTAATGGTGGATACATTTTTTATTTTCTCGTTATTCTTCCGAAGAATTTCGTTGTAATTCTTTAGCTTCTGTTTTGAGAAATCTATGTCATAGTACAGAACATAAAAGCATGACATCTGCATTGATTTGAATGTCTGCCAAAAACAATTGTCAGATTCGCTTATATGTCTGGCTATGCGCTGCATTGTGAATTTATCCTCATAATTTTTCGGTTCAAGCTTTCTTGTCTTTTTTCTCAATGCATTGCTCATGTTTTTCCTCCTGTTATCACTTTTTCAATGATTTCCTCCTGCATCCGCTCTGCGATATGATCCCGGACTGATTCTTCTGGAAATGCGATCTGATATGTCCGCTCCTTAATCCGGTTCGTGATCCGGTCATCATAGGATATTTTGTCCAGTGGATCATTACTCGTGAAAATCGTTACCTTTTTGTTTATGTAACGCTCGTTGATGATCTGATACATTTTGTCGTTGATCCATGCCGCCGGTGCTTCCACACCAAAATCATCAATGATTAAAATATCCGTTGTGGAAAGTGCATCTAAAAGCTGGCTTTCATTGCCTGCTGCATCCCTGCGCCATGTATTCTTGATTTCCTGCAGGATGGTCAGTGATACTGCAAATTTGACTGTGTATCTTTTCATCAGTTCATTTGCAATCCCGGCAGCAATCCTCGTCTTACCGCTTCCCTTTGTCCTCGACCAGATATACAGTCCCATGCCTCTTTCCTTCTGGCTCTCAAAATCATCCAGATAGGTTTTTATGATTTTACAAGCATCTGACACCATCTTTTTACTTTCCTGCTTTCTGTACACATCCATCCGAAACAATCTCAGATCCATCCCACGGAATGCCTCCGGTATATCTGCGAATCGCAACCGCCTTGACATGACCGCTTTCTCACGGCATTTACACGGTACTGCTATTTCAACTCCGTCTTTTATTTTCAAGATCCACTCCCGGCCTTCGCAAATCGGACACACATCAGAATCCTTGGAAGTCTCCGGTGTCTCCGCGTTCCTGCATGAGTTCGTTGAGTGATTTTTCATGCGTTCCAGTATCTCTTCCAACTGATCCATCGTTCTCTCCTTTCAGGTACTGCATAAACAAGTTCTCTCGTAAAAAGTTCTCCGGCTTTTTAATATACCGCTCTGCTGTTTTCTCCCGTCTGCATATATCTGCATAATTCTGTGCGGCCAATACCAGATCATCTTCCGGTACACCAGCCAGTACCGCATTGCAGTATTCAGTTTCAACAAGACAGCCAGTGCACCGTTTCGGATAGGCCGCGGCAAACTCTCCAAATTTTTCAACGGGGGATATAGGGGGTGTATTTTGTTTATGTTTATGTCTTTGTTTATTAATAGGTTCACTTTGTGGTTCAAACTGTGGTGCAATTTGCAGTTCACTTTGTGGTTCATCTTGTGGTTCATTTTTACTGTAATTTTGAACCACAAGACTATTTATTTTATATTGTGCTGCAAGATTCCCGCCGCGCGATTTCCATTCGATGAACCCATCTGTAGCAAGCTTGTTTCTCGCTCTCTTTAACGCTGATGCATTTAATCCAGACCGAAGTCCAAGGACTGACGAGGCTACCGTAAACGTATCTGGCCACCCTGCTTTATTCGCTATGGACATTAACGCATGCCATAAGGCGATTGCAGTGTTGGGCTGCGGGTTTAGTTCGAGCCTGTCGTAAAATGCTTTTATCTCAGCTAAATAGTTCAAGTTTTCACCTCCCGAATCCGAACTTCAATCCGTGGATTTTCAGCATCTATACGAAATTCATCAGAGAATCCACAGATCTGCTCCCAGCCATCATTTTTTAATACATGGCAGTTAACTAATGCATCCTGGATCACTTTTCTGCCGAATGACGATATATTGTCCAGATCACGCCTTTTATTCTTTTCCACCCACAGATATTCCATAAATACTTTTTTATTTATATTTACGTCTCTCAGGCACTTTCTAATGTACACAGAAACAATAGCTTCATTCTGCTTTTTCATCTCTCCGCCTTTGTAACGGCTTGCCTTATCCGCACGGATAAAATCATTCAAGTTATCCAGTCGTCCCGGTATTATCAGTAAGTACTCCAACTTCTCGCCACCTTTCAAATGTCATTTTCATGTTTAAACGTTTTTTCAGTATCGCTCTGGCACGGTGCAGCTCTTTTGATAGATATTCATCCAGTTCTTTTTCATCTACTGGATCTCCCGGAACTGGTCTGTAATATCCGTTTCCAACATTGATAATGCAGTCATCCTTTGTATTTGCTGTCTCTATCTGCTTTCGCAGCTTTCTATCTTCAAATGGATTATAAAGTCTCGGTAATGGTTTCAAATGTCCGCAGGGAATGTCATTTATTGTTTTCATTTATCCCCTTTCCTCTCCGGGACTAACCCCGGAGATAATAACCATCTTCCAATAATTCGTGATATATTATTTTCTGCATGAATAGGTTTCTTTCTGCCGTCCGGCAAGGTGTTCCAACCCTATAACCACGACTTTCCAAAAATACTTCTGAACTCTTCTCTTGTACCGTAATGAGATTCAAAATATTCCTGCGCCATAGTTTTTAATTTCAAATCAATTTCTTTTGCATTGGCGCCTCTCTGCGCTCCGTTAGGATGCAGATCCGGTCTGAGTGGAATAACAAAACCATACTTTTCACTGTTTTTACGGTTTGAACTTCCAAAGATATGATGTCTTTCCACCGGATATGTTCCGGTAAAATAACAGTGATCCATATCATCCGTGAACACGCTCCAAAGCTTTTTACTCATGTTCCCCACTCCTGCTTCATACGTTCCAATTCATCCGGTGTAGCTGTCTCAATGCCAAGTTCCTTTGCTTCTTCAACAATCCGGTCTATAAAGTGGCTCATTTCGGCAGTATCGTATTCGCTAGATCCTTTGATCATCAGATACGAAGCAAATTTCCCATTGTCTTTAATATATTTCCAATGACCATCAACCTTTGACATGTCAACTGATTTTTTTACTGTAATCGTGATATATCCGTCTTCATCTTCATAGAACGCTCCGTATTTCTGCAACATTTCCTCATAGACTTCATCCTTGCTGGAATAGATGTCTTTGCTATTGGCAATCTTTGTCATGAGCACCCATGCATAAGCATTAGCATCAAGACTTCTTTTCTGACGATACTTAACTGCCTTAATCTGCAATAAATCATCCGGTTTTAAATGCTCGATCTGCTTTGCTGCTGATGAGTCAACCTCAAATGTAAGGATGATGCCTTGTCCATTGAATGTCCGGCTCGCTCCGGTGAGTTTTCCTGTAGTATCCATAAGCTACTCTTCTTTCTTTTTCTTATACCAGCACTTAACCTGTTCAATGATCTTAGCAGCCATTTCACTTGATAAATCTGAAGTCTTTTCAAAATGATATTTTTCTTTCAGCGTTTTCCAGATATCATTGGATGTAGCATTCTCACACATATCAGAATACGCACTTACAAAATCTGTCATTGTCCTAAGCTGTTCTACGGTTGCTGGAACAAAATCATTCTTTGGTTCTACCGTATGGCTTTCTGAATCTGGATCCTGCATCTCTTCGGTAGGAATACAGAACACCTGAAAACAAGCATATTTAAAAGCAATCGCCATAGCTTTATTCGTAGCCTTATCTCCGCTGTCCATTCCTTCGCCGATCGTTACGGCTGTGATGCTGCTCCCATCTTCTGCAAAAAAGGTGTATTTAATCTTGCAGACCGAATAGATCAGCGTTGAACCTTTTATGGATTTTCTTTCTTCTCTGGTCTGTTCTAAGACCTCTGGAACGATAAATATATGATTGTTGACCAATGCAGGATTGATTGCATTCATCACCGCATCAATTCCGCGGTATTTAAACCCCTGCGTCTTATTCACATCATTTTTTCCAACCGCACCGATTTCTTCCATGCACTTTGATATTGCCTGGTATATGTTCATCTGTTTTGCTGTCTCTGCCATTATCGTAATCTCCTATACTTAATTTCTAAGCTGCGCATCTGTGCTTCCAACTGCACGATCTGGAACGGATCAGCAACAACCTCATAAGTAACTACGTTGTTTGCTGGCTTCGGTTCTACAAATTTTTCTTCCGGTACATTATCTGTAATTGGTGTTTCGTTCACTGCAATATCCGGTTCTGAATTTTTCTCGGACTCATTACGTGCTTCCTCTTCTGCTTTTCTTTTGGCTTCCTCTTCCTGCCTACGCAAAATCTCTTCTTTCTGCTTCTGATACTGATTCATGATCTCAATAGCATTTGATAATTCTAAGGTTTCCTTGTATTTCACAATCCCCTTATCCTCAAACTCTGATTCCATACTGCGGATAATACAGAGATCTTTTTCTACATGGCCAACTCGCGCTGCAATGGCTTCTGCGATCGCTTTCTTTGTAGTGGTGGCATTCTCCCACTTGCTATCATAAATTCTCTGTAACGGAAGATATCCGCTCGCTTCCCCATGCTCCCCCATGATCTCTGTATAGATTTCAGAAATCAGCGATTCCCTTTCTTCCACACGCCTACGCTCAAATTCATCCAACTGATTATTTATAAAGTCTATTGGTTCATCAATCAAATTGTCCAGTTCCTTTACCTGCGCTTCAAAATTTGTGTAGGGAATCATAAAAGATTTCTTCACTTCCAGCTTTCTATCATTGATTGATTTTTTCAGTTTTCTAAGACTTGCAATTGTCTTTTTGGCTTTTGTTTTGGAATCCTCTGTGAAAATCATATTTTTATAAATTTCCAGTTCGGAATTAAGTTTTTCCTTAATCTCCTCAAAATTAAAACCAATAACACCATTTTTCTGCTCAACATTTACTCTGATTTCTTCCATCTTTCTTTTATCCTCTCTTCCTCTGATTCAATATCTGCCAGCTCTTCACGTCTGGCTTGTTTCTCATATAATCTGTAGCGGCGTTCTCTGTCCCTCTCGTACTCTTCAAGCATATCGAGGCTGTCCGGTATGTAATCACTATACATTTCCCACCTCCACAGATTTACTTACGGTACCTGATCGTTTCCTTTTTCTGGTCTTCTCCAATAATGATGCTCAGACCATTTGTGTCTAAGGTAAATGATCCATAAATATCTCCGTCTGCCGTAAGTCTTACAATTCCATCTTCCAGACCAAGGTTTTCAAGTAATGCCGATAAATCCTTAAGTCCGTCAATTAACTTTCCGGCATCCGTTCTGCATAATCTAGTTGCTGGCATTTAAAAATTCCTACCTTTCCATCTGTCTGAAATCTGTAGATAAAACCATGCATCTGACCGCTTTCTCACGCTGTTGATTCATGTACTGCTCGTCCCGGCATTCTTCACACATGTTTCCTTCGCCGGGATCTAAACTACATCCACAGATTCTGCATTTTCTGTAAATCATAAAATCACGCTTTCCAAAAATTTAACTATGTGTTACAATAAACGCAGAAATACTTTTGTATTCCTACGGTAAATAGCACCAGTTCTCGTCAAAGAATGTTATGGTGCTATTTTTCTTTTTCACTGAGTAACCATCCTTTCATTTGATGGTAAAGCGGTATGTATCCTTCAGCGTCAACCTCAATATGAAAATCCGTTGCCACCTTTGTAATAATCATGCCGACCGCTATATCCTCGACATTCGGATTTTCCTCACCGCTTACGCATTGAGCATTTTTCACTTTGCCACCTCCTCAAATTCCCCAAGGAACTCAACATCAGCATCAAGCTTGTCCTTGCGGCGGATCATGTTAAAGTCTGCTTTCCGCTTTTCTTCCCGGCGGTTCTCAAAATCCAAGATCACAACTCCAATAAGTGCAATCACCGCACCGAGAGCTATTGCAATCAGCAGAAAAACATAATACATTCCATCCGCATCGAGCATTCCACCAAGAAACAGGATTCCAAGCCCTACCGCTATAAAAACTTTACCGATCTGTTTCATTCTTCATCTCATTTCCACACATACACTGCACCTACTGTTCTTATCTAATGATTCAAACGTTGTCCGTGACACTCTTTTTAATCCACAGTATGGTTAGAAAGGAAATCAGTTCTTTCAATACTTCCTTTTTCAACTATTGAATTTTCTGATATTTCTTTCGCCATATCTGCTGCATAGCAAATTTCTTTTATTGTTAATCCTTCTTCTGTCGCAGCCAAAACCATGTTTTTTGCGAATTTTTCTGCCTTTAATAAATCTGCTTTCTCCATCATCTTTACTTATCTCCTGTCTGATAAAATATCTCTTTCAGTGCGTTATCTAATCCATAGTTGGCACAGATAATGCGCTTTGAAAGTTCCATGCGAATTTTAAAACCCTCTCCACCTGTACACGATATCTCAAAATACTCACAACCATTTCCAAAATCGACACCATTTAGCTTGAAAACTTTCTTTTCGGTATCAACTTCTAACGTTTTTATTTCCTGCGGCACTCCTGCAAGAATTTCTTCAAAAGTTCCCATTTCTTCTCTACCTCTCATCCAATAGATATAAAAACATTTGCTACATTTTTCATGATGCCTTGTCCTTAACCACAAGCTTAATTCCTTCCTGTCTTTCGTAAATCTCTAACAGAATGTCCATAATCTTGGCTTTCCTCTCTGGTGTAATTTCCATGTCTGCTTTGTTCATGGTAATCTCCTTTCTCATTATTTAACGCTCCCACACATGGCAATCTGCTTGTCAACTTCCGACTGTTTCTTTGAGATTGCCATACCATCCGCAACACCGAGAATATAGTTGAAGTTTTCTTTGTCCAGCTGTGATACTGTTTCAGCTAGTCTTGTAAGGGATTCTTTCTGTTTTTCGCTCATCTACTCACTTCCTTTCGTGTTTGTATTACCTTGTGTGATTATAATATCATACTTAGTTGGTCTTGTCAAACATTTTTTAAATATTTTGTTTGACATTGTGTGATTTTTGTACTATTATACTAGTGGGAGGTGATAATAAGTGTATGAGCAAATAAAACAGTTGAGAAAATCGCTTGGAATGTCACAAGAAAAGTTTGCTAAAGAAATTGGTTTAACTAAAAATTTCATATCTTTAGTAGAAACTGGTCAGAGAAATCTATCAACCCAGTCGATTAAACTTATTTGTCAATTGTTTAATGTTGATGTGGAATGGCTGGAGACCGGAAAAGGCGAAATGTTCATTCAAAAGACCGAGAATGAAAAGATAGCTGAATTTCTTGCAGATGTTCTGAAAGCCGGGGAAAAAGACCAGCGGTACAGATTCATAGCTGCTATATCAGAACTGGATGAAAACGACTGGAACACAATCCAGAAGCTGGCAGAAAAGCTTGTGAAGAAGTAAAAAGAAAGACAAGGGCAATGCGCAAACCCTTGTCTTTTTCTTTTATCTTAAAAATCTCCTTATAAATGCATATATGGTCCGTAGATCATCCTCGTCCATGCACTTCTCTATTAATTCTATTATTTTCTCTTTAATCTCTCCCATATACAATACCACCTTTCTATTTGATACATAAAGTATACGAACGTATGTTCGAAAAGTCAATAACGCATCCATTTGTTTTTATCTTAAACTTTCATTTTGCAAAAAAATGTCATAAAAAAATGACAAAAATGTATTGTTTTATAATCATTTTGCTTTATAATTGTAGTATCAAAAGAAAGGGGAGTTCAAAATCATGAACGAATCAAAAGATACTAAAGTATGTAAACACTGTCAATCGGAGATTCCTAAGAAAGCAAAGATATGTCCAGTATGCAAAAAGAAACAAGGTTTACCGAAATGGGCGATTGTTTTAATTGTGATCCTGGTTCTTGCAGCTATCGGTTCTGCTTCTGGTGGAAATTCCGACAATTCAGAAACTACTACCACTTCACAATCATCAAGCACAAACGAAACTCAAAATTCGACACCAGAGGTAAAGGAAGTTGAGACCGAATCAGAGCCAGAAATTGAATATACTGCGGTTGATGTAAGCACCATGATGGATGATTTGAAAAACAATTCAATGAAAGCAGAAGATACTTACAATGACAAATACTTAGAAATTACTGGTCGATTAGATGTTATTGACAGCAACGGTAAGTATATCGGGGTATTCTCTCAGACAGACAAATTTGCAATTGTTGGTGTCCAATGCTATATAAAAGATGATGATGTAAAAGCAAAGGTAATGGAAATGTCCAAAGACGATACTATAACGCTAAAAGTTCATATTAAAAGCGTTGGAGAAGTTATTGGATACTCGGCAGATATTATAGAAATAGAATAGTATACAGTCCCTCTAGCAAATGAGGGACTTTTTTTAAAGGGAGTTAAAAATGAACATAGCAATTTATCCAAGAAAATCAAAAAAAGATGACAATTCAGAATCAATGGAACAGCAAATAGACGATTGTAAAAAGTACATTAATAAAACTTACCATAATGCAAATATACTCGTTTATTCTGGCGATTATGCAATCACAGGGCATAGTACGGCAAAAAGAAAGGACTTTCAGCGCATGATGGATGATGTCAGAGCCGGAAGAATCAATGCAGTTGTTATTATGAGATACGATCGTATAGCAAGAAATATGAGAGATTTCTGTAACCTCTATCACGACATGGAAAGCGCAGGATGCAACTTGATATCAGTGAGTCAGCAGATCGATACTTCCACGCCATACGGAAAGAACTTCATGTACCAGATGGCAAACATGGCAGAATTAGAATGGGCGGTTATATCTGAGCGATACAAAGACACTGCAGCTTATAAGATCCGTGAAGGGAAAGCTTACACTGGTAGAGTGCCTATAGGATTCAAAATAGAGAAAATAGATGGTGTAAAGAAAGTCGTACATGATAATGAGGAACAGACAAGGGCTATATTTGATTATTTGTTAGCAACCAAAAGCAAGCGAGGCACTGTTTTATGGGTTCGTGAAAACTTCATCCCAGATTTTACAAGGCACAAATTAGACACAATGATTAAATCAGATCTGTATATTGGAAAAGTAAGGGAGAATGACCATTTCTGTGAGCCTTATTTTACCAAAGAGCAAATGGAAGAAATAAGAAGTGTCAATCAGATAAAATACGCTCCGTCTGGTCATATATATTTATTCAGTGGATTATTCCGCTGTCCTATATGCGGCAGGAAAATGGCAAGTTTTTACAGCATAGACAGGAAGACCAAAAAGCACCGGCAATATCAAAGATGCTGGTTTGGTGGAAATGAGAAATTGCACAAAACAAAATTAGTGTCAGAAGCAAAAACAGAAAAATATCTTCTTGAAAATCTTGATGCAGCATTAAAAAATCTTGAATTTGATGTAAAAAAAGAAGCAGGTAAACCAAAGCGCAATTTGAATAAGAAACTTAATGATGCAATAGCGGAGCGTGACAGACTGAATTACCTTTTTGAAAAAGGAAGAATTGATATTCCAGAATACGAAAAGAAATACAGTGTCTTATCAGAAAAAATAAACTCCATAAATGAGGAGTTGTCAAACAACAAAGTTGTAAGGATTGAGGAATTTAAGAAGCAGATCCCGGAAGACTGGAAAGAACTTTACGAACAACTAGATCAAAAAGGAAAACAAGAATTTTGGCATAGAATAATAAAAGAAATTTATTTGAATGAAGCCTTTGAAATTACTGGCTTTATATTTTATATCTAGGACTTGTACTAAGTAACTATTTTCTAGCGGTTAACATTAATTAGTACAAGTCTATTAAAAATGGCGATTAGAAATTCTAACCGCCATTTATTTTACGCTTTTACAATCGCAGCGTCAAATCCTGCTGCTTTCAATTTTTCTTGCAAGGAAATAGCATTTGCTTTGTTGCGATACGCTCCGACCTGTACACGATAAATAGAATCTTTATCACCTACGCTTGTCTCTGATCCAGAAGTTGCAGCATCGTCATCAGATGTGTTATTGGATGGTTCAATGTACTGCTGTCCTGTAATTCCGTAAACAATCGCACTTGCCATGCTCTTATAATCATACAATGCTACATCGTCCTTATCATCCACAAAGCAACATTCAATCAGCATTGCCGGTGCTTTTGTTTTCCGGAGCACATACAGTTTCTTATTCGTTTTTACACCACGATTTTTAAATCCAAGCTTTGCAATCTCCATAGCTACGCTCTGCGCATAGTTTTTTGATTTGCTGTTATCGCTGTAAATATAAACCTCTGTTCCGGTTGTCTTTTCGTTTCCGTTCATATCTTTAGCACCTGCATTAAAGTGGATAGATACATCAAGATCAGCCACATGTGCATTGCATTTTCCTACGATGTTACAAAGCACGTTATTTGCACTTGTGCCATTGTCAACCGTACAGTCATACACGGTATGCCCGAGACCTTTTAACTGTCTGATAACCTCATTCTTTACATTTCTCGCTTCTGTTGATTCCCGGATGATTCCGATAGCTCCGCACGCTACTTTTCCGTCCGGGTTGTGTCCTGCATGTACGTTAATAACCATTCTTTTATTCCTCCTTCTTTTCAATATACTGCTTAAATAACTGGTGCAGTCCTGTGCTTGCCAGACCGCTGAATAATCCACTTAATAAAATAGGTGCTGTAACTGTCCATCTGTTAATCCAAATGGCTAAAAGCACACCTAATACCGCACAAATGGTAGGGATGTATTTATTATCCACATCCTTAATCCATTTTTTCACGACATAGCCTATACAAAGGCAAATGCCTACGATCACAGGCACCATAAATTCTGTTAAAAATCCCAAATCTGTCATGTTTAAATCCTCTCTTTCTGCTTCAAATGAAGCTCTTCAATTTCGTGTTTCATCTTTGTGACCATTCCATTGCCGCCCAACGCATGATAGGCATTGTACATTTCCATAAAATTCTGGTAGGCATAGGATGGAATTTCTTTGAGCGCCATGTATTTATCATGGTACTCGATCAGTTGTACTCGAAGCAAAAGCATCGTTCCTCTGCTATTCGCATCTCTGTCTGACTTCTGGTTTTTCAAAAGCCACACTATGTATCCCATTAATGCTGTCAGAACGATAGGCAAAGCAATCGTGTACGTTTCTTTTAACATCTCCATTGGATCATCTTCCTTTCTTTTGTATAATTCAATTATAATATTTCAGAATAATTTTTTGTTCCATTTTACTTCGCATAACCAGAGTTAAAATGCTGCAAAAATAGCATAAGAACTAGTGGTGTATGTGCCATTCTCAATTTTAATTGTTTGTCCTGCTTTTAATGGTACAGTTTTATCTACAATCACTAAACCAGCATTATCACCATTATTAGTGTAAGGATTAAAAACGGGTACATTATCAATATATATTTTTGTATTTTGACCACTTCCGTGTGCATATGCAGACACGTTTACAAAGCAATCTCTTGTTGCTGTATAAGTTACTGTTGCACCAGCGGCGATGGTTGTATAACTTTTTAAAATTGTGCTAACGTCAATAAACGATTTCACATGGTCAAGAGCACTTACTGAACCGGCACCTCCTGCTCCACTTCCAAAGTATTTATATAAAGTGCTATTATCTGCTGATATGGATCGTCGCTGTACGATACCCCAAACAGTACGGGCGTTACTATCTACATTTGAATCCGTAGACAGAACACCAGAAAACCAGTCTGCATTTGATGCAACTACATCAAACTCAACCGAATACATAGGAGCAATTTGCCCCATCAAATAATTTTTATTTATATAATCGCAGACAGTTTTTGCATCAGCCGCAAGGTTTGGCAGGACTAATCTAAGATACGTTTTCTTCGAATCATTTAAGTTAGTTAAACTCTGGGTGACTTCATTGAATTCGGCTTCAATTCTGTCCTCCAGATCATTCATATTGGCAGCATTAAAAGCATCACCCTCCTGCGAGATTGTTCCTTCATCCCTTGCAACTGTCACAAGATTTGTGCTGCCATCTTCCATCGTAATCAGTCTGCGGTTAATATACTCTGCAATTCGATTTTTCCATGTTTTCTTTGTAAATCCCATAATATGTCCTTTCTTCCTATAATAATAGTCCGGTATCATCTCCGGCATATATCTCTGATCCACAGTAATAATTGAAGTTGTTAAGTAAAATGCCATACACATCATCCAATATTTTCTCAATATCATTCATCTTCTGGTATGTATTGACTGGCATACTCGGTGTCTTCGGCGTGTCTCCATGAATCATGTACGCATTTCTGATAACCTCCGTGTTATTTATGACTGATATTAAAAATGTCTCATTTGGATGTTCTGGAACGTCTGCAACCGTAAGATTAAGTTCCAGAACATCTGATAATAACTTTGTGTTATTCTGGATTCTCTGCATATCTGATCGATTCAGTGCGCCTTTCATCCCGGCAAGCCATTCTGTTTTTTCGTCTACATTGAAATTATCCCATCCTTTCTGTAACAACTCCAACATGCGATCCACATCACTCTGTGACCGGTCCGTCACTGTCTGCATCCACACCAGCATAAGCAACCACCTCACTTTTCAGACGCTCATTTTCTTCTTTTAAAGCTTTGTTTTCCTTTGTGAGCTTCAGATTTTCTTTTCTAAGCTCGTCATAATAAGGATTAATTGGATTGTAATTCATCAGATCAGTACATCTCCTCCCGTATATAATTCAACTCCGGCGAAGTAATTTTCCGTAACAACTACTGAATACCCCCTGCACGTTGCCGTTGCGATAAATCCACCGGTCAAATCAAGCGTCTGGCTTTCAATCAATGTTGTCGATGTCTTGCCACCGATGGAATTTATATTCGCCCAATTTCCTACCTGCTCTAAGTCAACCAGGTACTTCATTCCCACCTTTTTTCTCAAGGCATGATAATCCAAAAGATAAGCGGCGATATCTGGTAATATATCAGCATTATAAATGGTGCATCCACTGTACTTCTTTATATTTTCTGTCTCTCCAGCTTCGATTTTATCCACACGTTTCTCATAAGAAAAAGTCGTGTTTGCATATTTAATACCTGTAATATGGCACTGTCCGGCATCCGGCATGTTAATGATGAGATAATTTGTTTTTACTTCTTTCAACGTGCCGGCACTTGCTGTGATGGATGATGGCAGATATGGGCTCGAAAAAGTGATCTTCGTATCTCCTGCCGGCAATGTTTTCTTATAAATATCAGATGTTTTTTCTTCCAATGCATAGTTTTTCATCTCAATATTCACACCAGAGATATATTTTTCAAGAGATACTTTCGTATTTCCATTAAATTTGCGATCCGTCCCGACAGTGGATTTCACATATCTGTCTGGCTTATAAACCTTAATGGTATCGCTCCGGCTGTCATCCGCAACCGCACCACACGCAAAGCATACCTGTTGTAATGCCTTACGGCACGACTGGATAGCTAAATAGCCGCTTAAAAGTATATTGCCGACTTCTTCATCAATCGTATATTTTGTGATTCCGGCAGTTGTAAATATCGCAATCAGCAGTACTTCTGCACGAACATTGTTATATACCTGTCCGTCATAAAATATATATTTATCCAGTAAACCGATTGTATCTATCAGCTTAAATTTTGAGATATTCTTTGCAAAAGAAAAATCGTCAATGAAAAAGGAACCCATCGGAATCATGTTTCCATCTTTATGCTCTGATAATGTGACTTCCTGCGTTTTCTGCACTGATTTCCATGCTCCGTTTTCGTTTTCTGCATCAAAATCATTATTTATATCAACAATTGAAATATCCGCTTCGTTGATAGATAAGGTTGCAGATGTCACATCAATGTCCTCCTGCACCTTGGCTGTCTGGATCATGTCTTTATCCCACACAATATATTTTCCGTATAAAATGTACTGAAGCTTAATATATCTCTGTGGAAAGCTTGTTCTTACAAATTCAATCTCGATTTTTCCGTAATTCTGCACCTGATTATTGCAAACATAAATAAGGCTGTCCGGGTAAAATGTTTCTGTGATTAATTTTGTACCGGCGATTGTATACCATGTGATTTTCAACTCTGCTGGTGGCTCATCTTCAAAATAAAGTGTGATCGCTGCGGACGTGTGCTGCTCTTGGAACGTGACTGTAATCTTAGGATCTGTTTCAAAAGTACAATCTTCCTTCGATAACGCATCATTCCAAAATGCAATGTCTTTCGGATTTTCCGTCAATACGCTTTTACTTCCATCTAGCACAAATTGGTTCAGTTCAAAAGTCCCATAACTTTTCTGTTCCGTCTGTTCTGCAAATAACTCTATTGAACCTATGCCCTGGTTATCATCTGTCGTGACCGAAGCATCCGCAAGTGCGGTAACATCTATAAATTTCATTTCTGCCCTGCAATATGTTCTCATAAATGCCCCCTTACGGTGTCTTAAATGGTTTTTTACTCGTCATTTTCCAAGACAAGCCTTTATACTGCGCTCCGTTGTCCAATACCTTTTCCACTTCATCTTTAATAGATGAAAAATACCCATAAAAATCAAACTGCTTGCTTGCATCCGGTAGTAATACATGATGGAATCTGTTATCGCAATCCGTGATATGATCTATCAGCCTGTCATACATTTCTGCATCATCGATCGTTCCAATTGAGATTGTATAATTCTTATAAAGTCCGATGCTCTCGATTTTAATGTCGCCGTCCTCTGTCCTCTCTGCATACTTTTCCAGAAAGTCCAGTGTCCTCTGGATAGACACCAGAGGGATATTATATGTAATTCCATCAATGATAAGTCCTTGCGTGTACTTATGTTTCATCTTATCCCTCCGCTATCCCAAGTCTTATTTCTTCGTCCTGCAAATATGGTAGATTAATTCTTGCGAACTCTTTACCATCCACCTCCAGTACTACTGTCTTTGCACCGCTGTAGTCCGGCATTTTGCTTGCAAGCTTTGATGCAAGGTCGTCCATCCAGCCGGTATTATTTTCAAGCGGCAGGACAGCTTCTCTTCCGGCTTCTCCGATTTTTGCGATTGTTGCTCCGGTTGTTATTCCTCCGTTAGCTAAATAAGGTATGTTAATAGGTTGGATTTTTTGTAAATTAAATCCTCCGAATTGTTTGCCACCTAATCCGGGTACCCAATCAGGAACAGTAAAACTAATTTTGTTAATTGCTTCTATGCAGGCATTTATAACACCGCATATAGCATTGTATACAGTGTTTAGAGCGCCTATCAGTAGATTGACCGATGCTTTCAAACTTCCCACTATAACATCCCAAACACCAATAAAGAATTTTTTTATACCATTCCATATTTTTTTCCAATTTAATGTAAATACGCCTTCAAGGAAATCTAAAACACCTTGGAATATCTCTTGTAATCCTTCGCCTATTTGTTTGAAATTTTCCCAAAGCTCCATTCCCCATTCTTTTATGGGTTCCCATACGGTTTGTTTAAAATTTTCCCAATCCGCTGCTATTATAAGCACTAAACCTGCTATCAATGCTGCTATAGCTGCAACTACTGCACCAACGATACCTACCAATGCAAGAAAAACACCAGAAACAATTAATATTCCATTTTTTAGATTTACTCCATTATTTATCAAATCCGCAATTCCTGCTGATATTAAAAGGATTCCAGCAACTACACTGGCTGCAACTGCTCCAAATGCCATAAACGTTCCGACTACCAAGCCAAAAGCAGAAACTAATAATAAGCACGTATTTTGTGCATTTAATCCGTTTTCTTTTATGTCATTAAGTGCAGTTATTAATCCTGCAATAGAAATGACTATCAGAGCAATACCGGCTACCATCGGGCCAAATAAAGCATATAATCCACCGACTGCAAGAGAAGTACCAACGATATAGCCTATTAAATTCTCCCAATCAACACCATTCTTCCACATGTCGAACAGGCTATATATAGTCAATGCAAATCCTGCAATAACAACAAGCCATGAAACAATTGTTCCAAGAATTGAACTCATTGCCAATAAATCTGTCAGAAAACTAGCAATTTTCCATGTCAATAAAGCAGCTGCAATCGCTAAGACAATTGGAAGTATTGCTTCAAATAATTTTTTTACATTTTTTACCCACTCAAAATCCTTTTGGGTTAATGGTACTTCTTCATAGCCGCTACCAGATGCTCCAGATGAGCCACCACTACCGCTTCCAGAATCATTTTTCTGCAATACATTCAAGTCATCAAAAGCCGCCAATGCTCCAGCCGCTTTTTTGGCAGAACCGGCTGGTTTATCAAGAGATGCCGCATAGTCTACCTGCTGCTTTTTTGCCTTTGTCCAAGTGCTTTTTCCGCTTATAGCCGCAATAAATCTATTCATGGAATTAATGGCATTTGTAAGCCATGTGCATAAAGTTACGATTGCTGGTGTCAATGCAGATATGATAGGTGCTGTCAATGCTCCAATAGAATTTTTCAATGTAGCCGATGCACTTGCCATTTCAGACATTTTTCCATTAAATTCAGAAGAATACTTCGCCATGTTCTGTATACCTTCTGTAAATGCCTTGGATATGGTCTGAGATACTTTCATAACCGCACCGAATATTGCAAAACTAACTACGGTCTGCTTTATTCGTTTCGCCATGTCAGATATTAAGCCAGAGGATTTTTTTGCTGATTTTCCTACTTTTTCAATGTCTTTTGCACCAGCACCAATAGATTTCTCATTGGCAACTGTTTCTCTCATCTTCTGATTAAGGACTTCCTGTTTGCTCTGTACATCAAGAAGCTTTTCAGATACTTTGCTATATTCCTCTGTAGTTGTAGGATCTATAAAAGCAGTTCCTAAAGATTCCATTTCTTCAAGCTCGCCTTTTGCATATTTAATTGAGTTTGTTAATTTCTCAACGTCGTATTGCATTCTTTTAAAGGTTGTGCTTTCACTGCTTCCACCTGTTTCTAAGAATTTATCCATTCTGTCAGTAAGTTTACCAAGAGAAGCAGTATCTTTTTCTATCTGCATCTGCACAACCTTATATTCCTCTGTTGGAATCTTCTGACTTGCCAGATCTTTCAGTGTCTTGGAAAACTTATCAGCTTCTCTTGCAAGCTTCTGAAACTGTGATTCCATCTGCATAAGCTTACTTGATGCTTCTCCATTTTCAATCAACGTTTTTATTCTGATTTCGCCATCATATTCAGCCATGCTAAAACCCTCATTTCTTAAACTGTTTCAATGCTTCCTGTTCTGTTTCTTTCTGCTTTCTTATTTCTTCCATCATGCGATCATAATCGTCTATCTTTTCTTTTTCTTCGCTGGTATACTCTTTTTCTGACTGTTCCAGAGCATATATATTTTGTGCGTTTCTGATTGCATCTTTTTCCTTGGAACTCATGTTATTTTCAATCTGCTTTTGTCGGATCTCAATTACCTCCACAAGAGAAGATAATCTTCTTGGCATATTCCAGATCAAGCCATTAAATTTCCACCAGTGCATATCTGCTACGGACAAATCAATACCGTATATCTGCAAAAAATCTGCATATATTCTCCATTGATCTACATCATAGTCAATAAAACGCTTTGTATTCTTGCTACTGCCTGCATTATCGTGATGCCATCCATTTAAATACCAAGAAATACATTCATCTAACTCATGGTACTGTGGATGGTCTCTAAGCTCTCCGTATTCATCAGAGAACATAAGATAAAGAATAGCATTTGTTTTCTCGTACTTATTTATTTCTTTGTCATATTGCAAAGTATAAATCTGCATACCTATGCGGAAATCGGTATTTACTTTGTATCCGTTCCATTCAGTAGGCAAATTGTCCAGCATGACATTGTTCATTATTTTGCCCCACGTCTTCTTACATTGTATCTGTTCTGCACCTGTTCAAAACGTTTATTGAAAAGCTTATTCATAACAGGGATAACCTGCTCTACAAACTCCACAATTGCAAGTTCATCCGGGACAATATCTCCGTAAATCTGTTTCATGGCATCTTCGCCAAACAACCCATCTATACTTTCCGTAATCTGCTTAAGATATTTTACACGAATGCTGTTCAGTTCTAATGCTGCATCCACATTCATATCATCCACATTCATATCGTCTTTGTGGTTATTTCTCCATTCGGCGGCTTCTTTTTCACAGTTCTGAGATATATTATTTAATTTATCAATTACACCTGCAAACTTCTTAGCTGTGTCTGCATTCGCTGTATCTACTGTTATAACTGTAATAAGATCTCCGTCTTCGTCTTTTATTGCAATTTTTTTTATGCCACTGCTTAATTTAATTTCTTCCATTTTTAACATCCTTTCCTAATGTGGGACACCAAGGAAAGGTAGGCATCCCACATATGCTAATTTTTAATTAACACCTATGAAACTGGGTAATCTTCATCCAAAGCCAAAGCGCTTACTTTAGGCGCCCATGTGAACGATCCATCACCAGCAATAGTGATTGTTCCAAGTTCTACATCTCCATTTCCATTAATCTGGACTGTAGACTTTAAGATATCACCACCTGATCCACCAGTGCTTGATGCACATACAGTTACTGGGACACGGATACAATCGCCGGATCCGCTTGTAATATCAGCTTTAAAGAAGCGATAATAATATGTCTCGCACTGATCTCCTGTTGGAAGTTTTTTAAAAACATCATTAAACACTGTCTGCATTTCATCTGACAAATGTTCTCTTTCTGGAGACATTGAAAATGCATACCCTTTTACAGAGTTGCTTGCATTTTTCATGTTTACGTACTGTGTGCTTTCTGTGTTAGGTCCCCAGTCTTCAGAAAGCTCTGTGAAACCATCACCCATTTCAGCAAGCTTTTCACTTTTTCCACCCATAAGGCTTCCAATATCCAAAAGTGAGACCATGTTAGTTCTGTCTTTTGCCATGAGTATTCCTCCTATTTTTTATAAAAATATTTAAGCTGCATATTAATTGCTAATTCTGTTGTTTTCCCATCTGCTGTACCGCAAAATACATCCGATGTGCGGTTGATTTGTTCTACAACAAAATTTTTATCTTTTAATGTAAATTCTCCACTTTCAAGGAACTTTGCAATATTTTCAAGCAGATTGCTTGCTGCAATATTATCCTTGTTTGTTGTTGGATTGCTTTTGTATACGATCTGGAACGTCATTTGTCCGACATAAGAACCGCTGACATATTTTTTCAAATAAACAGGATCCTGCGCCGGAAAAACTCCAATAGACTGAGTATCTTTTATGCTGTTCCATAAGATTGTTGAATTTGATGGTTTGAAACCGGGCGGAAAATTTGGATAACTATTTATCATATCAAGGATAGCTCTTTGAGCAGTTTCTGCATCTGATACAAGCATTATTTTTGGCTTTTCATCCAAATCATTTACCTCCAATCTCAAACCTTGGTATAAGGCTGTAAACACCGATAGTATTCACTTTGTAGCAATTCCCTTTTTCATTTACCATGTACTGGAAGAATTTACCCGGATAATCGTCTGAATTAATTAATCCAACCGGCAATTCCCTATCAATGAGAAGTTCATCTTTTTTTGCAATCACTACGAAGTCAAAATCATTACTTCTTAAAGTGAAATGCTTTAGCTTTTCTTCTTCGCTCATGTTCTCCCAGTCTGGTGGATTAGCATAATTCAATGTGCCGTCATTCGGGATTTTTACAAGAAAACTATCTGCATCTTTCATTCCAGATTTACTTATGTTCTCTGCCTGTGTAAGCTCGATTCTTACATTTTCAAATAGAGTACCGAAATAATATTCAGTTTCTAAAGTGTCGTTGTAATGCCTGTTATATAAAACCACGGCATCTTTATATCCGATTCCCATAAGCTAAACTCCCATGTACAAAAGGTTTTCATGCCTTGAATCAACCATTCCGGTTAGGTAATTTGATGCAATATCGTAGCACTTACTATTAAGTGCCATTTCTGATTTTGCAATCTCTACCAATGTCGAAGAAGATGCTCCGGCATCATAAGATACTGATTCACTTCCAGAAGTCATGCTCTTAATCATTTTCCCTTTTACAGTTCCGTCCGTATTTGTAATAACACCAAAGTTATTAACTGCCGCAGAGTACTCAGATACATTCTTTAGCAATTCAGCTATTTCGCAGGTGCAATCTTTGATATTATCCCACCATACATCCTCTGATTCTGGCTGAGGATAAAACACAATCCTGTTTGATGTGATCGCATTGATTCTTCTTTCTGCTTTTCTTTCATATGGAGCAAAGTCTTCTTCGCTTTCGAACAAACTTCCACCATATTTAGTTTGGTAATATTCAAAATCTACATATGACATTGCTCCACACTCCTTATTGCTGTGATAAGATTTCGCTGATAATATCAGCTTTCTTTGTTGCGGTCAGTGAATACCCTTTACTCTCTGCCAGTGCCTTAATTTCTGCAACTGTAAGAGAGTTTAAGTATTCTTCCGTGAGTTCCCCACTAGCATTTACCGCCTGTGTAGTGGGAACTATTCCCCCGGTGTGATTGAAACGTTAGCTACTGCATCAATGTACTCTGCAAAAAGTACAAATCCTAACAGTGCATAATTTACGCTGGTTGCACGATCGTAATCGCCTTTTACCTTAAATCCGATAAGGTTTGTCTCTCCACTAACTGTGTAAGAAAGACCGGCTTTCTCAAAATCTGCGTCAGATGGATCTACATAGTAAGCAACGATGTTGTTTACGGCTGTTGCCAGAACTTTTCCGGCTGGGATTTCGTTGTCAGAGCAAAGGATCATAATGTCTGCTCCGAGGAATTCCTTGACATAGGTAAGTCCGAAGGCTGTCTGCAAAGTAATTTGTGAATTTCCAAGATAATCATATAAATCCATCATATTTACAAATACTGCAACTCCTGTAGCAGTTCTGTGCATTGACTTGAACTTATTCTTGACAGATCCAATAGCTTTAGCTATAGCCATCTGGAATGTTTTTGCAGTGTTTGTAAGTGTACCAGTTTTCAGATAGTTGTAGAATTTTGTTGTAATTCCATCCTGCAGGTCTGTCTTGAACTCTTCATCTGTCATTCCACAAGCTGCTTCATATCCATGATCCTTGATAGCTTCGATAGAAACTTCTTTTGCATATTTTTCAAGAGTAATCTCTGCATAAGGTTTTTCTTTTACATCGTAATGTGTTCTTGGAATCACATCGCCTTCTGCTACAGTCCCACTCTCTAACGTTCCTTCTGCATATTTGCTTTTAAGAACAGTTCCCGGATTTTTTTTAATTGCTCTTGAAATTCCAAGAATTTCTCTTAAAGCTTCCCAGTTTCTTTCAAAAGATGTAACAAAATCAATTTCCCTTGCCGTTACATCAATGTCTCCTGTTACAATCAGTCCTGCGTTTGCTGCAAAAAACTGCAAATTTGTGTTCATCGTTAATCTGTTTTTGTTCATATAAAACTCCTTTACTGTTGGAATAAAGAAATGTTTTCGGCAATTGCTTTCTGACGTTCTGATCTATCTTTGATAGATAAAATGCTCTCTCTTGTTGTAGGCTTATCACCACCAGAATTATTTTCATTCGGTTTTGTGAAATACGCATGTGGAGTCTGCTGATTCTGCTTATTTACAAATGCATTTGCATCTGTCTTTTTAGCTTCCTCAATAAGATCACTGAACCCTATCAGCTTTCCATTTCTCACGCTTACGCCTTTGGAAATGTCTTCCATAATGGCTTTCTTTGCAGATTCTGAAGTAAACTCGATTTCCGCAAATGCTTCTTTCAAAAGTTCATCCTTCTCATGCTCTGCGATTTTGGCTTCATAATCTTTTTTGGAATCCTCTGCCTGTCTCTTCCAGTCATCACGCTCTTTTAAAATGTCTTCCGGGCTTTTTCCATCCAACCCTTCAAGCATTTTCTCTGCTGATTCTGCCCGGTTTTTCCACTGTTCGGATTCTGATGAAGCTTTTTTAACTTTGTCTTCCATTTCTTCTTTGGAATACAGCTCTTCACCCATACTCTTTTTAAGAGATTCTTTCTGTTCGTCTGAAATTTCAATTCCGAGTTTCTTTAATTCTTTTGCTACGTTTACCATGTTTCTACCTCTTTCTTTCCAAGTTGTTACTCCGGTCAGTCCGGCACGAATGAGTTGCTATTTACTCCATAGCTGGCAATTGGGAATGAAGGAATCGAACCCTCGACAACCCGGATATAAGCCGTGTCTTCTTCCACTGAATTAATTCCCAAAAATAAAAAAGCACGCCCAAAATAGGACGTGCCATGCATCATCCCATAATTATTCTAGGTTAGCGAACAGAATCCCTTTTTCTGTCCGGTACTTTTAATATTCTTTTCAATATATATTTTAACTTATTTTAAACAACTTTTTGTACCATTTTAAAAAGGGCAGATTGCTCCACCCCTTTTTGCTATTTCCCACCGAAATACCTTCTAAGTACTTCTTTTTCTTCTTCCACAATGCAATCCTTTCTTAATCTGTTGCACTGGTCGTATATATACTTTCCGTACTCTTCTAATTTGGCTATCATTGCATTTTTATTTTCCAATGTAGGATTTTTAATGTATTCTTTTTTAAGCCCTATATAGTCCTCATACTGCTTTATAACGTCCATTTTCAATTACCCCATTCAAAATATCATCTGCTATGCCAACGACTTCTTTTCCATAAAGAGACAGAAAATCCGCTACGATTTCCTCTACATCTATTGGAATGTGGCAGTCATATGAAAATGAAGCGCAGTGTACCAACTCATGAGATAGAACTTTCTCTAACAGACTTCCGCTTAATGCATTTGACAAATAAACCGTTCGTGTACTCCAATCTGTAACACCAAGTGTAATTGTTCCATCTGAACGCATCAAGCATTCACTATTAGGATTTACATATAAAATATTCCATTCAACATCATTGATTTTAAACACTGCGCTCACCTCTTAGATTTTCTGTAACATCATCTGTAATTCATTTCTCCACATCTGCTTTTCTTCCGGAGCTGCATCTGATGTCATTTCAGTAATATCCATCTGCATATCTCGCAAGTAATCTTTTCTTGCTTTTGCACGCTCTTTTTTATCTTCCTCTGAATTTCCATGATGGTTTTCTCTGGTCTCCATATAAGTACGTCTGGAAATACCGGCTTTTCCCTCTCTGGAATCCCTCGGATATGAACTATCTCCCATCATTCCGGTATCTGTATACATCCTTTTCAGGTCTTTCTTATCCATGTCTCTCATGTGCTCTGCATCTTCGTAATCATCCGGGTACATGTGATAATATGGGGGTTCATCATATCCTCTTCGTTTTCCTCTGCCTTTCGGTGCAAATCTTCCATCAGCATAACGATACCGGTCGTAATATCTTCGGTCATCCCCATACTCTAAAAGCTTTTCCATGATATCTGCTTCGTCCGCTTCGTTCATTGCCTTAGTAATTGTGGCATGATACTCTGCTTCTGACAGATCCTTTATCATGTCGATCACTTCTCCCATTTCTTCTGTATTGACATTCTCAATCCCTTTTTCAATCTCACATAAGGATTTTTCAGCAAGGCATTCAAGCATTTTATGGATTCTTTCAATATGCATATACTAAGCCTCCCTTACTACGATCAAATTACTGTTCTGTACCTCGATAGTCTGTCCGGATGTATTCTGAACCGCTATTGCGCTGCAGCATCCACAAGGAACATCTACATAAACCTGTGCAGATACATTGAATAAGTTTTCTACTGCCGCAGGTGTCACAATCATTCTTGTAGACTGTAAGGGTTCTCCGTCAATTGCGATTGCAAGAGAAATAGCTTCCACCGTTCCACCGGTTGGGATCTGGATATTTCCGCTATAAGATACAAGAAATCTTGCTTTGCACTGGTTTGTGATTCCTCTTAATTTAACTACTCCGCTTCCATGTCTGTGAACGATACATTTTGTTCCGCAAACCGGTGTCTCAGTAAATGCGACATCTTCTCCTTGCAGGACAGTCTGTAAAGCATTGGCTGTAAATTCTGACATAATATTTTCCTCTCTTTCAAAAATATAAGGGCAAACATTAAAGTCTGCCCTTTGTGTTTAAGTAATACTGCTATGCAGACATAATCTTGTCGATTAAGATACTTTAATTATTCAGTTGTCTAACATCCGCATCCAGTATTGCAACCACATCCATACGGAATGTATGTGTTAGGGTTTGGCACCTGGTATGCCGGAATTGGTGATGGATTAACAGCGTTGATAATATGATTTGTCTGTGCTGTCATAGCGGTAGTCAAAAGTGCGTTCTGTCTATCCTGTGATGCTGCAAGTCTCAAATCATTATTTTCTGCCTGCAACGTTGCGATCTTATCCTGGCATAAGTAGTCAAGTATCGCTCTTGTTCCGGCATTCTGGCTGTCGATAATATCTCTCGTGTTGTTGTTCATGGTGTTCTGTAATGCGCAAGTGTTCTGCGCCATGTTGAAGTTTACACCCTGGATAGCTTCACGAGTTTCGCAGCAGCAATTTGCAAGCTGAGACTGAATAGCATTTGCATTCTGCATTCCTGCTACTGTGTCCGCATTAATTGCCTGCTGAATGGTGTTAAATCCTGTCAGCATTCCGTTGTTTACTGCATAAAAGCCATCACAAAGACCATTTGTAATGCCATCAAGCTTACTTATGACTGCTGAATTGTCAAATCCTCTCTGGATATCAGCCTGTGTAGCCGCAGTTGCGGTATAACCGCCACCACCATTACCACCGAATCCATAACCGCCCCATCCACCGAATAAGGCAAAGAGGATAATGAGAACCCACCAACCACCATCGCCCCATGCACCATCATTACGGTTTCCACCAGTAACGGCGGCAATGTCCGCTAAACTTGGAGATGAATTAAACATATGTGTTCCTCCTAATAAAATTTATTTATACATAATCTTGCAAGAATAGTATCAATGTTTAAACTGGCTCATGATTTCTTCCGGGTTTAGACCTTTTTCTTTGCACAAATTTCTGGCAAGCTGTTCCAGCCCTTTACTGTCTCCACGGTTCATCATGTCGAATGTATTTTTCATGATCGGATTATTTGAAAATTGAGAGTTGCTCATCATTTGACTTAATATCATCTTAGGGTTTCCACCGCACTGGATCATCTGCATTAAATTCATTCAGAATCGCTCTCTTTCTTTGCTCTGGTAGTCCTCTGGGACTGAGTTATTTTAGCTTCTATCTGGTCTAATCGCTCCATTATCGGGGCAAACAATGTTGTCGTGTCTTCTTTCGGTAATTCGTTCTGTTTTCCGTCTATCTTCGGTTTATATGTAACTGTCTGAATAAGTCCATTAGCACTCCACGATTTTATATAAACTTCTGATCCATCTGCTTTCGGGAAAATGGCAAATGGTGCATTCATGGGAACGTCATTCGCTGTGACTTCCTCAACAGAATTAACCATTCTTCCACAAAGTCCAGCTTGTTGCGGCATGATCTGTTGTGGGAATTGCTGTTGAATCTGTTGTGGTTGTTGATATTGAGGATAAGAATACTGGTTATATCTCTGATACTCGTACATAATAAACCTCTCTTTCTATCTTCATTTTATTATGAACAGCACAATTGAACCACCCCAGCAAAACCCCATTAAAAGGACACAAAAAAGACACCCTTAACGGATGCCTTTAATGAGGAGAAAGTTATGTGAAATGTTGTCCAGTTACCTTAAGAATTTTATGTTGCATTTTTACGTTGATACGTCCTGCTGTCTTCGTTGAAACATGCATAATTTCTGCACATTCTTCCAAAGACTTTTCTTTCTTCCGTAAATCAAAGAGCGTTTCTTCTGTCGGTGTGAAATCACACAATTCTTTTATATGCTCTTTTTCTTCTTTGGTAAAGCACGTAACAATGTTTTTCATTTGCTTTACCTCATTTGGGGGAGTTTCCGGCTATGACGGTGAGTTGTTATCTCGCTTGAATTCCACTGCATTAATTAAAGAAAGGTGGATAACCAAGTATGTATGGTTAACACGTTATTATAATAACATATTATTCCATTTTCGTTGTACCATTTTTTTTAATTTTATTTTTATAAGCCGTTGCGCGTCCATTTGCAATCGCAGACTGTTTTTTATTAAATCCAGAAACTTTCGTTCTATCGCCTTGCAATTGAAGATCGTTATTCTTACAGAATAATTGAAGCCTTTTATTCTGCATTCGCAGTTTATATGTCAGTTTATCATATTGAGGTTGCAAGATCTCTTTTACATCTGTTTCGGCAATCATATCAAGTTCCTGTTTCTTGGTCATAATTTCACGCTTTGTTTTACGAATTTCTCTTTCAAGTAATCTCTGCTTCTGCTGCAAATCATAAAGTTTTTGGCTTTCATCTGCATTTATATTCACATTTCCGTTTTCATCAAGGTACTTATTTACCATGTCTTTCCGCCACGGGCCATGTGAATGTCTGCAATTGTATCCGTGAAGTCCTAAGAGATTTACAACAGTTCCCGTTCCGGTTTTAGGGTCTATGGTATAACCTGTGCTTTCAAGAAGATTCGGAAATCCTGGTTCGCTCCCAATTATTTTATATGCTTTTCCTTGCCAGTGATCGTGAGATGAAATCCCTGTTGGATTCTTTTTATCATATCTGGCGCCTGGATGCGCTGATACTAGAACATACTCTATTTTATTTTGGGCAATGTAAATGTTTGTCACCTGTGCCGCTGTCTGGTTCATTGATGTGACAACACAGCACCTTACTGCCGCTTCAAGAGAACGCTTCGTTCCGGTAGGGTATTCTACCATAACACCAGATTCTGCATATCTGTCCAGAACCTCGCAGACTGCGCTACTGTAAGACTGCATTCCAGATGCAACTCTATAATCAACCTCATTCAGCATATTGAGCAAGTCTTTCTGTGTCTGGTTAATGGTTGTCTTTGTCAAATTATCAAGTTCACCAGATGTCTTTATTAACTCTGCATTCATTGCCAGAATTGCCATATTATTTTTTAGCGGAGATATAATATCAGATGCTGATATCTGCGTCAAGACTTCCTTATCATCTGAGAATGATGTCATAACACTATCCCTTAATAATCTGCGAACCTCATTTCTTGATTTTCCAGACATTTCAGATATTCTTTTTACAATCTCTGTGTTATGCAGTCCCATCTGTTGGAGTTTCCACAATTCTCGGTCGGAAGTTCCTGACAATTCACCGGATTTTATCAATCGTGTTGCAATGTCTGATATAATCCAATTTTCAAGATCCTGATACATCTCAACCAGTTTATCAGTTTTTCCGTAAAAGTAATCCGGTTTAAGCATTATCCTTTTCCAACCTCTCTTTTAACAAGATCAATCCACTGCTTACCGTGATTTTCTTTTGCAGTTTCAAACCATCGTTTACCTGTTCCCGGTGTGTGATATTTTAATTCTGTTCCTGTTGGATACTTCTTTTCTCCATGATTCGCCCATGATCTACCGTCTGACGTCAAATAAAGTTCACCAACGTACTGATAATGCGCATATGGTGTATCTACTGTAATTAATCCGGGTTCTTTTATCTGCGTCTTGTTTCTCAAATCGCCCTGCTGCATAGGTGTGTATTTTCTCATGTCGTTTACAACCTGCTCATCAAGGACATTCTGCGCATTTCTTAAATTTTCATCTATTCGCTTAGTATCAAGCTTAATATTAAAGCTTCCAATGACTTTATTATATTTTATATTAACGCATCCCTTTCTATTACTTATCTAAATAAAACTTAATTGTCTCTATCACAGTCTTTTTCTGAAGCTTTATTTGAATCATCTCCGCCGGTTCAGGTTCAGGGATAATATATCCACCTTTTAAAATACCATTTATAGAAAGTTTCGGTATCCCTTGAATTATTTTACTCCTCTCCAAATAGACCACCGCTGTTCCTTTCCGCATCTTCCTGCGCTCTCTCTGCAAACATGGCATCTACTTCATCATCATTAAATCCCTCGTATTCCTTAAGGTATTTACGCTTAGAATAAATACCTTGAATCATTAAATTATATGCTCTTGATCTGTCCTGCTCAAAGCTTGCAAGCAAATCTTTAAAATAGAATATATCTTCGTCTGGTACATCATCATCCAGTGCATCCACATAGCCGGCAGGTATTCCGTAAAGGTCACAGAATACGTTAATTGCATAAATGAGATTTTTCAACGCTGTTTTTATGCATTTTCGAATATCGTTAATCGTTTCTACCGTCTCATTGTCATCGCTCTCAACCTGTGTTGCTGTCAATCTTCCAGATTTTCTATCAAGGATAAACTGCCCTTGTGAGAATCCGCATTTTGTCGAGATCATAGATAGAACGCTGTTAATGTCTGTGATTCTGTCAGAAGTAAGCATGGTCGGGACGTGTTCATCGATCGTACTTTTTGAATCAAGCCCCAATTTCAAGCCTTTAACGAACCGAGGAAGCTCTACTGTTGAGGCACGGATGCCGCCTTTTCCCTGTTTTGTCAGCGCATTCTCATCAATGAAAGTAATGTGCTGTGAATCCTCAACCTCGTTTCCTTTTTTACTCCATGCTATATCCAGATCTCTAAGCTCCATGAGCGCATTTGAGAAAATAGAGACACCTTCAGGGGATGAGTAGTCGATCGTATTGTTGAATGGGGTTTTCAAATAGGCGAATAGTGGCTTTTCTACGTTCATAATGTGAACAACTTCATCGATTGAAGACCACTCTGGAACGTCATGCAGTTCTATCTTTTTACCAAGTGAGTTACTGCTGTTTGACTTGAACGCTCTGTTCTGGATCTCGTACACGTTCATCTCTTCGCCCTCTTTATTTTTTGAGGTCGTGAAATGATGGTATTCAAGCCGGTAGTAGTACACTTTATCTTTTAAAAGTCGATTAATGAAAATGCATCCTCTGATATCTCCGTTGCTGGTCTTTTCTGTGATTGCGAAATCCCACGGCATAATATAATCGATCATGTTGTCTGGGTTCATTGAACCGTTTGGTTTTAAAATTATACCACCAACTCCGAGCATATCTTCGACTTTGTCTCTGATAGAAGTGTCAACCATTGCCCTGATGCACTTATTAATAAAATCAGCTCTCTCTGATCCAGTAATGCTCACTGACAAATCCATACACGCTTTCTTCGCTGTGTACTGGCAGAGAAATTTTGCAAAATTTATTGTCCTGATGTCTTTATTTTTCGGATCCACCCAAAAAGGACTCCCATTAATGATGTCGTTCCATTTCTGCTGTGAGTTTTCAATCTCCGGAGAAGTGATAAACTCGACATTAAATTCTTTCTCTGCATCTGTTCTAAAAAACTTCATGACAAACCCCTTTACTCTTGTGAATATGTTCATACGTTATCACCTATAAAATCATAGTAAATGCATTATCTTTCAGAAAAATTCCGTGATTTGTCTCGGTAAATACTGGCTCTGTACCTTCGTATACTTTCAAGTCAACATCCTTCCGAAGAATATCATCTTTGCTATTATCTGAAATACACGCAAGCACTTCTCTTGTATCTTTTTCAACTACAACATAATATTTCATGCAACCACCGCCTTAAATTCCAATCTGTTCAAATGCCACACTAATTTTGTGCCACTGAATAGCAAACCAATCCACTAATTCTTCATTATTCGCCCAACTGCAGCTATCAAGACCGGACTCATACAAAAATGCGTGGATCAATTCATGCCTTTTGACAGATTTTTTATATTCTTCCATGTTCCCCTTTGAATTAATATCTGTGTCTTCCATTCTGTCGATTACACATGTTTTTGTACTGCTATCACAATATCCGTCTTTGCCGGTAAGTTTTGGGTCTTCATTCTCCGTAGCTTCATTTATTGTGTATTCGGTTCCCAGTACGTTAATCTTCATATTCTTCTTCCTCCTCATCTTCCTCATCATCATAAAGACCGTCATTCCTTCGGCTGGTCATGATAATTCTGTTCAATGCATAAATGTTTGCCATGATCGTATCCTCTTCTAAAGTTGGGTATGCATCTGAAAATGAACCATCTGGGAGCTGTTCATGTTCTGCCTTTTTAAACTCGCTTTCGGTGTTCGGGCAACGCTCCGGATCAATCACGATCTTATTACATCGCTGAAGCCACTCCCAACAGTAATCCCTTCCTTTTCCGCTTCCCCATCTTTTCTTTGCACCGATCGCATTAAATCCCCAGTCCTGCATCTCTGCTATTCCGTCCGGTCTGGCAGAATCGCATATAATCTCGACATTCATAAACTTCTTTATCTTTCTGGCAAATGTAGAGTTTTTACACTTTTTAGAATACACTTCGCCAAAAATATAAAGAGTATCCGTCTCGTAATCGTAATAATTCTGACTGAACACCTGTGGGTGTGTGTATCCGAAGTCCAATCCGTGGTTTACTGTATCGAATGTCATTAACTCTTCATCCGATATTTTTCGGATTTCTAAGTTATCGAAGATGCCTCCGCCTGTTCCAGTGACTTCTCCTAAGTAGTTATTTTTATAATATAATGGTTTATGAATCCTAAACCACTCCGCACGTTCGAAGAATCGTTTTCCTAACCATTTCACTGGGACATTATAATAATAGCTGTGACAGATCCGTGTCTGTGGCTTATTTTTACATTCTTCAGTGTACTCATTCATAAAGTTATTTTTTGACTTCGGAGGATTGAAGATTTTTATGTCAAGCGCCGGTGTATCTGCTCGCAGAAATGTATCTTCAATGTTATCCATCTGCTCCACGCCTGCCATCTCGTCGCACTCCTCATGAATTAAAAGCTTTACATATCCGAATGGCACGTTGAACGATTTTAAACTGATAGGCTTATCTGCTCCGGCAAACATGACCATTTGCCCGGTCGGTTTATAAACCGCACACATTGGGGATTGTTTAAAATCCCAGTTATCCAGATCCTGATATCTTATGACCGTTTTCATAAACTGATTATATACCGAGCTTCTTAAGTCGACTTTAAATCTTCTGGTGTATACGACATGCGCCTGTGGATCCTGTCTGATCGTCTCATATGCAAGATTCCCCCAAAAATTGGACTTAATAGAACCACGCCCACCCTTCGATATGATCTCGTGTATGTCTATCTCTCCGGCAAAAGCTTCATGCACTGTCCGGTATATCTCCACAAAGTCTGATGTAATGTCCGTGATCGGGATCGTCCAGAGTGCCGATTTCTCTCGCTTTTCCTTTTCCTCTCGCTCGATCTTCTGCTTTTCTGCTATGGTCAGTGCCTTTTCCAAACCGTCCATTGCCTTAAGCTGATCGGAGAAGTCTGGGGCGAATCCGAGACCGTCCACAACTTCGCCCTTTGCAATTTTACTTCTTCGCTCCTGGATTTCTGCAAGCGACATTATATCCCGGTGCTGTTCTTTCTCGATGCGCTCGGTCTGCTTGGCTATATATTCGGAAACGCTAACATTTGCTAGCAATCGAGCCGCCCCTGCGTTAGCTCCATTTTTACTATATCCTGCCTTTATGAACGCCTGTGTGGCATTTCCGCCATTCTTTATATACTCATCTGCAAATGCTTTTTGTTTCGGTGTGAGTTCTCCCTTCATCCGCTCACCGCCTTATAAATATCAATCAAGCAGAAAATAACATCTGTGATAGATGCCGTTTTGAGAATCTCATAATCTTCCGTTTTCCATTCTTGTCTATTTTTCTTAAAGGTGTACACTGGCGTAATGATTCTGTAAATTGTGATCATGCGCTTCTGATCTTCACTATAGAATTGATTCTGATTTATTTTTATAATCAGTCCACGCTGGACAATCGCAGTCTGAAGCTTTTTTACTTTTCCTTTTAAATTTGCCAAAGTGCACACCTCCCATCATTTTACTTATAATTTTATTATAAGATATTTTTTAATAGTTTTTGTTCCATTTTTAGGCATAAAAAAAACGGCTATATTTCAAGCCGCTTTTTTTTAAAATCTTAAGTAATAAGTTCCCCCAAATTCATTACATTTACATTTTTTTACAATATCATCAAAGTTCGCCTCGTTCATGGTGGCGTACCCGCTAGTACGCAGAAGACCATCTATTGTTTTAAGCCTAAAGCTCATTTCGCTCAGGCTTTCAGCGACGCAGGCTTCCCACTCGTTACCATTATCATCCGCCACATGTACAACATACCAACGTCCCCTGTTTGAAGCCCATTTAAAAGTCTCTCTTAATGTTTCAAAATCTTTTCCTTCGTCAAAAATAATACCTTCTTTATTTTTTAATACGCAACTATACATAATTTTATCTCCTTTTTTTCAAATTAATATCCTAGGTTTTTACTGGTCAATGTCCGGCAGAAATTCTCCGGTGTGTAATTCTTCCGCAACAATCCTGTACGCTTTTCGGATTGTGCTAGCTCTGTTCAAAAGATACTCCCAGCCCTGCACGTCTTTCTCTGTCCAGTCGCCCCTATAATCGTCTCTAATATCTTCGTCAAGATTATAAAAATCATCAATGTGTGTCTCGTGTTTTGCTTCAATTTCTGCGATCATTTTCTGTAATTCCTGATAACATTTTTTTAATTCTTCCATCTTTTTATCCTCCTTATTTTACGATCTTAAATCCCATCATTTTATATGTGCTTACTTCTGATTTTTTAACAATGATTTTATGACCGTTTGCGATCATTTCAACACCGTTCTTTTTAAATTCTGCCATCTGCTCCGGTGCTGCTATCTCCGGCTTATCTGCCAAACAGGACTTTGGACACCAGAAAGTAAACTCTCCATTATCAGATTTAACTTTAATTTTTACCGCTTTCTCTGTCTCTCCAATCTGCTCTTTCTCTCCGTCTGCAAAAAGCTGTCTTTGTGAATCTGTTAAATTTTTCTGTAGAAACCAATCTTTAATGTAAAGCATCTTATTTTCCCTCCGGTGTATTATATGTTTTCCTTGTTTCTGATATTATAATACACCTAAAACGGTGTAATGTCAATATTTTTTTACATTATTTTTAAAGTATTTATTTTTTCTCATTTTCTACATATTTAATAATGTTTCCCGGCTGCATATCCAGTATATCGCATATCTTTTCGAGTGTTTTAATCCCTACCATTTCGCCTTTTCGCAATGATTGGATTGCGCTTTCTCCCACGATCTGCTCTTTTCTTAGCCGTGTCGTGTTATATCCGCATTCTTTCAGCGTTTCTAATACGTCAATTTTATAAGTAAGCATCTGCACACCTCTCTTTCGTATTTATTATATACCTGAGACATTTTTATTTCAATTAATTTTACACCAAAAAAATACACAATTATCGCTGATATTTTTGCACTTATTTTGGTGTATTTACATATTGATATTACACTTTTATGCGTAGCTGTCCATTGCTTTCTTCTTCGTACAATCTCCGGCTGTTGAGCATCCTCAGTGCCATTTTCTTTTTTCTGTAAAAATGCGTGCGAGAAATCGGCATAATCCCATAGCGTGCTTCCATTTTGTCATATGAGATATTATTTAAAATTGATTCTGCTATTTTATCGCCCAGGTAATCGTCTATGCGTGTGCATATCTCTATCGTTTCCTCTCTGCTCATTTTAAACATCTCCCCATGCGTGACAACTATGTTTCTTACACCATTATACCATATATCAGTTTATAAAAACACAATATATTATCGTATTCATGCAACATTATTGTATATTTTTACCGGCATATTTCAGCCGGCAAAAATATCAATATTCAGTTTTAATTTTTATCGCATTCACGGAATAAGTCAGCGTCTATATATTTCCACCCCCCTTCATCTGTTAAAGTTCGGAATTTTTGATGTTGGCAGCATATGTTTCCACTATCAATGCCATTGTCTTATTTGACTCTTCCTGACTGAATAATGTCGCTGTATCTCTGCCTCCATCTGCGTGAATATAGAGTTTGGCCGATCCTTGCTGATCCGCATTGTATGCTTTCATGCTTTGAATTAACGTAGTTGCCTCCGTACTCACGGAATCTATTATTCCAAGGTATGATCTGCACATTTCATAATTTGTAGTGTTCATATTTCTGTAAACCTCTTTCCGTCTGCATATCGTCTGTCAATAATCGTTTTTTATAAAACCTTTTCTTTGAGCGCAACTCATGCAGTAATTGTATCTGCCGTAAATGATTCCTCCGCATCCCCTGCATTTATGTCCTCGCTCTATTGCTTTCCCATACGGTTGTCCTAATGCGTAATAGCATTTCCTGCAGTACGTGTAATGATCCTGACAATAGTCTCCACATCTTTGACAAAATGCCATTTTTAATTACCCTCCATTCTATCCATCAAACTCTGGAAAAATTTTTCGATTTCATCTTTGAGTTCCTTTTAATCCGTTAAAGTTCAGTTTAATTCTTCAATGCTTTCTCGCAGTTCCTCATAATAGTTAATCTGATCAGTACAATGATTGTCCAGTATATCAATCATTTCCCTTTTTGCATCTTCTAAGGATTTTGCTTGCATGAAATCCATGCGACCATCAATCACGGACTGCCATCCTGTCCCGTCACCGCAGTAAACAATACTTCCAATAGTGACACTTCCGTAATAAGCGATTATGTTTACTTGTTTTTCCCAATCACTTTGTTCTGGTTCAACCTCTTTCCATTCCATTGTACACATAGTTTTCCTTTCCTCCAACAATTTTTCTATAATTTTGTTTTTCTCTTTTTCAGTGTCCATACATCCTTTTATATAGCCACCTTCTTTTGCTTTGCGAATTTCATCATCAAGACTGTTGATAATCGTTTTTATTGCCAATGCGATATCCTGTGCGAAATATCTATCCAAATCTTCTGGAGATAATCGCACCTTTGCAATTAATACCGCTTCCGAAAAATCCATCTTTTCGTCACCATAACGATACATACTCTTTTCCTCAATTTCTAAATTTCAGCTATTTCCAAAATGGAAATAGTTCAGTTTAAATACTTATTGATTGCTCCTTCTACATCTGATAAACGCACCCACTGGTCAACTTCCTTATCTCCTTCATAAATTGGTGCATCTTCCTGTTTAGCACGTTCCGCAACCTCTGCCAGCACTGCAACTGAATAGTTTATAATTGCTTCGTTTCTGATTTTTTCATCTGTTATTACAGGAAGTTCTTGTAATGCTGTCAACCTGTCAGATTCGTAGCAGTAATTTTGCATAACTGCGTTAATTGCATCCTGTCTTTTAATTAATTCGCCCATCTCTTCTACCTCCACTAAATTCTAATTTTCAACTATTTCCATTTTGGATATAGTTCCGTTTATTTGTCTAAAATATAGTCCAGCTCTTTTTCTACGTTTCCTTGCTCGAGTTGGAACATAATTCTTTCCCATTCTCCGCATCTGCACCGCTCTAATAAAGTAAAATAGTCTTTTCTGCAACTATCTAAATATGTCTGTTTAACAGCTTCTTTACACTCTGTAATTGTTACATTTTGCTCACTATCACTTTTATTATGCTGCGTAGTTAATCTGTACTTCATATCTGATACCTCCGTTAAATTCTAATTTAACTATTTCACTTCCTGCTCAATATTTAAGTTTCTAAACATTGCGCACATCACGTCCACAACGATACTGTTTCCAAACTGTTTGTAAAGTTGCGTGTTGCTATTGACTGCTGCCATCTTGGAAATATCTTCATCGGATACTCCCATCAACCGTCCGCATTCTCTTGGTGTCAGCTTTCTGATACGGTATTTCGTGGCAATATGGCTATTTGCATACCCATGTGTGCCAGCTACAAGATTAGCAGATATACCATTGTCAGAGATTACTGTACCGCGTTGCGAACCATCACTTGATATTTGACCGACTTTTTGGATATTGTTTTCAAGTAATAAATTGTCTTTTTGCACTGTTGTCATCGTATTTGATATATTATCTTGCCTAGGATCTAACTCTGTCATATTATGCCTACTCTCTTGTATCTGCTTGCTCTCATACGCTTTTCGTATCTGCTTTCCGTATTCTGTACGTTTAGGTGTCAATACTTGGCTTTCCATGACAAGGTTGTCCTTTTGCACACTTGTTAAGCAATTGCTCATGTCTTGTGTATTCGGCTCTAATCGTTGCTCTGTCGGACCTCCAACTGTCCTATCTGACGGATTATCGGGATTTCTGCCACGCATAGCAACTATCTGTTTATCAACAATCATCGGTTCTCTCATCCCCCCCTGCATAGTCGTAAGAGATGGAGAAATATAGTTTTTATCCCATACATTTCCAGCAAAGCCGGTTCCTCTATCGTCTCCGTACAAATTTCCTAATCTTCTTTGTTCCATTCAATCACTCCATTCATAGATTGATTGCCAAAACCTTTATAATCCATCGCCATAAGAGTTATTGCAATATCAATTTGTTTATCTAATGTTGCTCCTTGGTCTTTCAACAACACAGTTTCCGACCGACCTTTGATTGGATATTCCTCTGTCTTGTCTTGCTGTGATGCAGTTTGAAACAGCACATTCTTTTGGTTCGCGGATTGTTCCGTCAACGGCAAGTCTGCTCTGCTCTCAGGATTGTGTTGTGGTAATGTTCCGTTGTCAATCAACTGTTTTATCAGCTTGTCTGCCTTTTCATTGTTGATGTAATACTTCTCGTCCACATCATCTTCAAGGTAATCTTTTATCTTCCTTTTTAATGGTATCGGATGTGGGAAATGGTAGTTATATTCTCCAAAAAACGAAAACATGAAGCACCTTTCACGGTTCTGTTCAACTCCGTAGTTCTTTGCGTTCAAATCCTGCCAGTAGCTTACATATCCAAGGCTTGTCAAAAAATCAATCCAGTTTTGGAAATCTCCCATGTTTGCATCAGCATGGACCTGCGGTACGTTCTCCATGAACAGAATCTGTGGTAATTCTCCACCACCATCCCTTATCTCTTTCAGAATCCTTTCTACTTCCCACAAAAGACCAGACCTGGTCCCACTTCCTTTTTTCATGCCTGCTTGTTTCCCGGCAACCGATAAATCGGTACAAGGAAACGAGTAAGTAAGTAAGTAAGTAAAGAATTCTGTGTCGCAGATATCCAAATCTTCCGCATGAACCTTAGTTATATCCATTGTTGGAAAATTTGTTCCATGCACTGCGTTATAGCTTGCTATGGCATACTTATCAAACTCCACAACTCTATAATGTTCAAATTTTGCACCAATTCTTTTCAGTGCCATTGCCTGCGAACCATATCCGGCAAACAGTTCAATTAATCGTATAGGTTTTGTAATACGGATTGGTTCACGTATCATGTCAAAAATGCTCATCTGATTCTGACATTCGTAATCAAACTTATCTAAATCACTCATTTTTTCAAGGAGACCGCATATGCTTCACTCTGGCCAGAGTCTCGGCTCCTTTCTGATCTATTTATTTCAAATCTTTTCTCTGATTTCTTTTACAAGTACATCATCGTCAGAATATGTCTCTGAAAGTTTAATTGCTGCGGCTTCAAGCAGTTCTTTTAAATCTGCTATGTAGTTGATTTTATTTGCTTCCACAACAGCTTTTTTGTCCACGACTTCCGACACAAGTGTATCCAATGGGAGCAGTTCTTCGCGGCTTTTCAAAATCAAATCCATCATATTCTTTGGAAGTCCGACTTCATCCAGACACTTTTTAAGGATATCCTGTGTAAGTTCGACTTTCTCTGATTCTTCCTCCTGATCAGCACTTCCATTTGCGATTAAGGTATCGTCCAGAACGCTATATATTTCAACGCAGATTTTATTATTTTCTTCATCATCTTCTCCCAGCACATCATTTAAAATGTTCTGGAACACTTTCTTTTTCTCTGATGCTGTCATTTTTGCCTCGCAACCAAGTCCAGCTTCCATAAATTCAGAGTGTGGCTCATTCGTGTTTTTACTGTAAAACATCACAGAATGGATGTCGGTGCTTCGGTCGGTAAATGCTGGGAAAATAAAACCTGTATCTGGCATCCCGACAACCCAGTCTCTGATTCGTGATTCAATGCGGTTTTCGTCCTCACGATAACCAAGCCCCGGCTTTGTCAGATTTACCGGGCAGATTGCACACAGCAGATATTCGTAAACTTCTTCTGATTCATCTAATTTGTCATTGTCAGAAGTTTTGGTTATGACATCGTAGGCATCGTGGAAAATCAGAATCAGATAATTTCCAACGTAATCGTAACTGTCAATAATCATGTCATAAAAAGTATCAAGCAGATCATCATTTTTCAGTCTGCTTTCACGCAGTCCCATTAGAAACTGTTGTCTGCCGCCAGTGGCTTCCTCTGCAAGTGGAAAGTCCAACTCCAAAAGATTGTTTCCAAGTTTTCCGGACAATGTCTTTTTCGCAATGTCAAGATATTTATAATATTCTGCATCGTCCAGATTTAAAAATGTCTCACCGATTTTTGTAATTTTATTATGGTCAGCGTCTACATAGCAGCCGCACATACGAGTGAATGTACAGGCTTCCTTTTTAAATCTTCTTTTAATTTCTAAAACATCCTTTTTGTTCATAAAATTTAATCCTCACTTTCTTCCTCTTTAATCGTTTCGATTTCTGCGCTTAAATCCCTGCTCATGGCAGATAAGATTTTTACAATCATTTCGCTTTTTGTCTTATTATCAACCTCTCCGGCGGCATTCTTTTTCGCTTCCAGCTTGTCCCGGTATTTATCGTACTGTCTGGAATTGATATATCCAGCTTCGTACCAGCCGAAGATGTCATCATTTGAATAACACTTTTCGCCTTTGATCGTAACGAAAATCTCATTTACCTTTTCACGTTCTTTTTCTGCTTTGGTCTGATATTTATCTCTTAGCTTCTGTATTTCTTTTCTGATTGTCTCCAAGGCTGTTATTTCTACATTGCTCATTTTTACACTCTTTCCGGTTTCTCACACCGTTCAAATTTTATTACCCACACCCAAGGTGAGGCATTCCAACCGTAGCGGTCAAGATCGGACTTCTTGATGGTAGAATCCCAGAGTCTTGAAAAAGCATATCTTTTTTCTTCTCCATTCAACACATGAGGATATTCCACCTCTACACCCTCTCTGCAAATCTGCTCCGATGTGATTTCCTGCAACCGCTCCACCCTCACATCCGTAACCTTAAGCCAGATACGTGCCGCTTCTTTCGGCATGTGGATTGACGGATGCCAAGTGCCTCTCCAACCTTTAGGTCGAAGTTCTCCATCAGCTTTGTAATAATAGATGGTATGACCACGCATATGACCTGCTTCATTGACTGGAAGTCCGCACCATGTTTCTCGAACATACAGGGTATCACCCGGCTGATATGGTACTTTTATGATACAAGGCTCATTCCTGCCATTGTAGAGCATCAGTCCATCTCTAATATATCCAGTCCACTGTGGATTTTCTCCCGGTAAAAATCTTACCAGCCGACGAGTGCAAGTCTTCCGTCCGTCCAGAATTGCCCGAACCATTTCCGTGTTGAATAAAATCGGTTTAATTGCCATCTACTCCACCGCCTTTCACAATCTCGATTGCTTTACTAATAAGGCATACCATGCAGTCCGATGCTTTACACTCTTCTCCAAAACAATCTTTGTTCACTGGTGATGTCATTATTTTTTCAACTTCTTCCAACTGTTCCACGACCTTGTCCGGGTCGTAGGCGGTCGGTTGCGCATCTATTAATTTTAAAATTGCATCTTTAATATCATTAGTAAATACATCTTTATTTTCTACCTCATCCCAAATTCCTAAAATTTTTATATGTCCTTCTAATTCATCAGCATCAATCAATCTCATCGTTCGCCCTCCTGTTCCAATCTGTAGTTGCTTTCGTTCGCTCGTCTTTCCCTGTTCTGATGCCTCCGTCCTGATCCATGTACATCTCACATTCATAGCTTTTTGGAAGTTCTGTTCCGCATTTCATACATTTGATTTTGAACATTACACCAACAGCCGAATGTGATGACTTATTTGTAGTGGTTAAGAACATTGCTTTTCCACCGCAGAACGGACATGGCTTAAGGCTTTCACTCATTCTTTACACCCCCAATCCAATTTCTGACCACATTTCCAGCAATAACGAGCAGGAAACATTCCAGTTGACCACCCCATATACATACCACATGTCGGACATATATATCTTGTAGTCCCAGTATCTTCTTTTTCAGCAATAGCAGCTATCGGATTCTGACGTTCCATCGCCGCCCGGCATTCTTCCACCGTTCCGATTGTTCGGTACTGCTTCAGTTCTTCCAACCATTCAGCAAGTTGCTCATGTTCGTTTGCACATATAGTATTGCCATATGTAATGGCTTCTTTATCAACCGATTCTGGCATATACGCATTATCTTCGATTAGTCTTGCTGACATCTTTTGGCATTCAGCCACTTCTCTTGCGTGTGATATAGCTTCATCAATTGTCATAGTCACACCTCCAACAGTTCCGGGTTATCAATCATGTTGCCGATCACTTCAAAATTCTCTGAATCAAAATCATCCAGTTCCTCATAGTAATCACAGTCCGGCTCATTCGTACACCATCCGTTTTCATGCCACACGACACGCTTTCTCGTCTCATCTTCTGGAAACTCAACGTCGATATGACCTGAAAGAATATCATTCTCAAAAATCCGTCTGCCGCTTTTATCATTAAGTCCTGTGCACTGGCAAATAGTTGATGGGTCTATCTCGTAAACAGCTTTTTTACTTGCGAAAACCGGTTTAAAAATAAGCGGTCTTCCTGCAAGTTCATAATAACTACCAGACATCCATTCTCCGTCATCAATGCACTTTCCGCGGAATAAATATCTATCTTCCATCACGCTCCACCTTTCTTCCTTTGATCTGCTCCAACATAATTCTCGATACCTCTGGAAGTCTTAAACTTTCCATGCATCCATTATGCAGATTGCTTTCCTCATTCCACTTTGCCACCGGACATTTATTACAGAGAGTGTTTGTGCAGAACTCTCCAATCTGCCGTATAGTCAGTTCCTTATTTGTTATGTGCGCCATTTCCCTTCTCCATTTCTTTCAACTTGGCTTCGGCTTCCTCTTGTGATAAAAACCAGGTTTCCTTGTACATTTTTTCT
>ENA-OPBF01000258-OPBF01000258.1-human-gut-metagenome-genome-assembly--contig:-NODE-258-length-45035-cov-2.026034_pt1 | contig 45035 bp, 28 predicted proteins | sample MGYA00241067_ERZ501450 | MGnify/ENA primary metagenome ERZ501450 (study PRJEB25962, sample SAMEA2042516) | human gut metagenome | biome: human gut; feature: human-associated habitat; material: faeces... | reverse complement strand
ATCACCGCCATTGTCTCCGTTATCACCATTGTTGCCGTCATCGCCGCCATTGTCTGATAACATATTTCTTGCTCTATCTGCGTATTCTGAATCTCCAAAATCATCAACGATTTTCTTGAAATACTTATTGGAGTTAGTTGTATCTCCCTGCCTGTTATAGGCATAGGCTAAGTAATAAATCGCTTTAACGTTGTTTTTATTTGCCTCAATACACTTTGTAAACTGTGTTATTGCTGTTTCGTAATCTGCACTTTCGTAGGCGCTCATACCTGCATCAAAAGTTGAATTTTCCACTCTTGATGACAACTGATCACTTAATGACTTGTACACCGATGTAAATGAAGCTGATTCCATCTTCATTTTGCCATCAACCTTTTCTAATGACTTTGCACTATTGTCGTAATCCTTTGCTAAGTAATACTGTACTGCCTCTAAAAGATTACTGTAGTTTGTGCTTAAAGTATTTCCCGTGCCAGTATACTGGGCAAGACTCGTTTTAAGCTTGTCCCTTTCCTTCTTTATTGTATCCACCTGATCCTGCAATTCGGAAATTGTAGAATTTTTTATAGCAATCTTTTGATTATATTCAACCTTTGTGTCATTTACTTTATCAGAAATGCCTGCAATTCTTGCCGGAGTAACAATAAAGTAAACCAATGCTGCGCCAAGCAAGACACCTATTATTATGTGTAAAATACTTTGGGCACTGCTAATAGCCTCTTTAAAATTGTTTTGTGGAACAATAACATCATTTCCACTTAAGTAAGGTCTGTCAACCATTACACCTCTTAAGCTTCGTCTTCGCTCCATTCTCCTGTCAGGATCATTTTTCTTTTCATCCTCCATATACTCGTTAATTTCTCTTAAATAACGGATACTTAAAGGATTGCACTTGTCAATTTTAAGAGACTTCTTTATTGTTCTCTTTGCTCTCTCGTACTGACCGTTTTTGGTGTAAAGTAAAGCTAAAAGCTGATAGGCCTTTATCAGATTAGGATTCTGATTAAGGACTTTCTTAAGCTGAATTATAGCCATGTCGTCAGTTCCGCTCTTGGCATAATTAAGAGCTACATTGAACTTCTTTATAGTATGATTCAACTCATCTACTTTTCCCTTTTCCTGCTGTATAGCTACAAGATATCGGTCTGCCGGGTTGTTATCCGGCTGAATGTTGGTGCTCATAACCCATTCGGAAAATGCCTGAACTGTCTCTCCCATTTCAAAATACACAAGTCCTAAAAGATTTCTGGCATCAATATTACGTTTGTTTAACTTAACACAACGTCTTAAGGTATCTGCTGCTCCGGCTAAATCTCTGTTTCTTGCCTTTGTAAGACCCACGTTGTAATATGTGTTGGACAAACGCACAATTCTCTTGTAGACGCTTACATCCATACCACAGTGACTGCAATAATCACTGTTAGTAAGGACATTTCCACAATTATAGCATATCATCTGTTAAATCCATCCTTTGCTTATTTGTTCTCGCCCTTTAGTTCCTCAACCATCTGTATCATAACATCAGTAATATCTGATATATTGTTGTTATAGATGGCGTTTTCTGCCTCTTCTATTTCAAGGCTTGGATGAAATTTTTTGATTTCTTCTTCAAAATTAATCATATCCTTCTCCTTATTTTTCTAAATGGGAAAGCTGTCCCTTAACCTGTTCCATCATCTGTTCATATTTAGCCTTCTTTTCCTTCTCCTCATTTATTTTCTTTTCAGGAGCCTTACTTACAAAGTTAGGATTTGAAAGCATTCCGTTTACTCTTGCAAGTTCCTTGTTAAGGCGTTCAACTTCCTTATGAAGTCTCTCAATTTCCTTTGCAATGTCAACAAGTTCGGCAAATGGCATATAAATAGTAGCCTTTGGAATAACTACTGATACAGCGTCATCCTCAATGCCTTCCTTATCACTTTGAATAATAACCTCACTGGCATATCCTAAGGTAGCAAAGAATACATTTCCCTTTTCAAAGATTTCACGTACAGTTGCATCATCAGATACAACAAATACTTTTGCCTTCTTGCTTGGTGCAACATTCATCTCTGAACGTATATTTCTGATAGAACGTACAGCTTCCTTAATAGTTTCAACTGCTGCTTCTTCTTTTTCAAATGTGTTTTCTTCTGAATACTCAGGCCATGATGAAATCATAATGGACTCTTCATCATCCTGAATATTACAGAATATTTCCTCTGTAATAAATGGCATATATGGATGTAAAAGTTTTAATGAGTCAATTAATACTTTCTTAAGTGTCCATAATGCAGCCTGTTTTGTATCATCATTATCATTGTACAATCTAGGCTTAACCATTTCAATATACCAGTCACAAAATTCTTCCCAAATAAAGTTGTAAATTTTGTCAGCTGCTATACCAAGTTCAAATTTATCAAGATTTTCTGTCACATCTTTTGCCAAAGTGTTAACTTTTGATAAAATCCATTTATCTGCATCAGTTAAGTTTTCAGGTTTCTTACCTAAATCAATATTTTCTTCAGGAAGATTCATCTGGATAAATCTTGAAGCATTCCAAACCTTATTGGCAAAGTTTCTTGATGCCTCTACTCTTTCCCAATAGAATCTCATGTCGTTACCAGGTGCATTTCCCGTAATAAGGGTAAATCTTAATGCGTCAGCACCATATTTATCAATAACCTCCAATGGGTCAATACCGTTTCCTAAAGATTTTGACATTTTACGTCCCTGTGAATCTCTAACAAGTCCGTGTATCAAAACTGTATCAAAAGGTACCTCTCCTGTATGTTCAAGTCCTGAGAACATCATTCTCATTACCCAGAAAGGTATAATATCATATCCTGTTACTAATGTATTAGTAGGATAGAAGTAATCCATTTCTTCTGTTTTATCAGGCCAGCCCAGCGTACTAAATGGCCATAATGCTGATGAGAACCATGTATCAAGAGTATCCGGATCCTGTCTCATTTCCTTACCACACTTAGGACATACTGCATGGTCTTCCTTTGTTACAACCATTTCACCACAGTCATCACAGTAAAATGCAGGAATCTGGTGTCCCCACCATAACTGACGTGAAATACACCAGTCACGGATATTTTCAAGCCAATGGAAATATGTTTTATCAAAATATCCCGGTACAAACTTAGTGTCACCTTTTTTAACAGCTTCTATTGCAGGCTTTGCCAGCTCATCCATCTTTACAAACCACTGCTTTGAAACTCTTGGTTCAATAGTTGTATGACATCTGTAACATGTACCTACATTATGTTCATGGTCTTCAACCTTAACCAGATACCCTTCCTTGTCTAAATCTTCTACAATTGCCTTTCTTGCTTCATATCTGTCCATACCTGCGTACTTAGGATAATCATCAACAATCTTAGCATCGTCTGTTAAAACATTAATAACAGGTAAGTTATGACGAAGTCCAACTTCAAAATCGTTAGGATCATGGGCAGGTGTAATTTTAACTACACCGGTACCAAAGTCAATACCTACATAGTCATCGGCAATAATAGGGATTTCTCTTCCAACTAAAGGAAGTGTAAGCATCTTTCCTATTAAATGTTTATATCTGTCATCATTTGGGTTTACTGCTACTGCTGTATCACCAAGTAATGTTTCAGGTCTTGTTGTAGCCAGCTGGATATATCCTGAACCATCTGTTAAAGGATATCTTAAGTGCCAGAATTTACCTGCCTGGTCTTCATATTCTACCTCTGCATCTGAAATAGATGTAAGGCAATGAGGGCACCAGTTAATAATTCTTTCACCCTTGTAAATCTGCTTTTTGTTATATAAATTAACAAAAACTTCCTTTACCGCCTTTGAACAGCCTTCATCCATGGTAAATCTTTCTCTGTCCCAGTCACAGGATGAACCAATCTTTTTAAGCTGTGAAACAATACGTCCGCCGTACTGCTTTTTCCACGCCCATGCTCTGTCTAAGAATGCGTCTCTCCCAATATCTTCCTTGGTAATGCCTTCTTCACGCATTTTTTCTACAATCTTAGCTTCTGTGGCAATTGATGCATGATCAGTTCCCGGAAGCCATAAGGCTTCATAGCCCTGCATTCTCTTAAATCTAATCAAAATATCCTGCATTGTATTATCAAGGGCATGTCCCATATGAAGCTGTCCTGTAATATTTGGAGGCGGCATAACAATAGTAAACGGTTTTCTGCTTCTGTCTACTTCTGCATGGAAATATTTCTTTTCCTGCCACTTTTCATAAAGTCTGTCTTCAATCTCTGCGGGATTGTAATTCTTTTCAAATTCCTTCATTGTTTTCTCCTATTCTGTAAGATTATGAAAAGAAAAAGAGCAGCCATGCCACTCTTTTCTTTTGTATAGTAACCGGTAGCACACAAAGGGCGAATATATCGCGGTACCACCTTTCTTTATCACTTATCTTATCCTGTAACGGGGATGAAACGTCTGCGGCTAATTGGATAATCCATTTTTTACCACGGCTGCTTAGAAACTACCTTCACAAATACCTTCCTAAGAGGCTTCCACCATCCCTCTTTCTCTATAAGGGGTTATCTGCTACTCCTTTTCCTCAACGCATTTAAACATATAGTCAATGATAAATATTTTATTTATGTTTGTCAACATCTAATATCAGCAAATTAACTGTTTATTTCCACAATATATTCTTTTCTGCACTGAGTTACAAACATATCCTCATTTTCTTTTTTCCACTCTGACTGTATATGCACTTTTCTCTTTATAAGTTCTGCCCTAAGTCTGTTAATAACCGTATCGCTTACCTTATATTTTTCCTTATCTATGTTAAGTCTCTTTTCATTATCACTTAACAAATCACATAGCAAAACCGACTCTAAGGACTCGTTGGACTTATTTAACCTGTATGCACATCTAAAGGCTGCTGCTCCATGTTCATATTCAAACAATCTTGCATATGCTACACCTAAATTGTTGTAAACATCTCCGTAAAATCTTTCCGGAAGTTCTGTGTTTATAGCCTTGTTAAGAATACTGTTATAGTAGTTAATTGCCATGTTATATTTGTCTGTATCCATAAGTATGTCCGCCTTCGCCTTTATTCGTTCAGCTGTTGTTTTTGAACAAAGGGCAACTAAATGATTTTCCAGTTTTTCTGCTTCTCTTTCAGAATAATATCCGGAATTTTTAATAACAAAGGCAATTTTTTCTCCCAGTTCGCCTTTCTTTGCTATTATCTGCTTTAACCCGGAAGCAATGGTTGTCTGCTTTAGTTCATTTTCAATATAATCAATTAATGTATCACTAAAAAAGGTATCATCTATTAAATACAGATAATTGTACAAATAATAACTTAACTCCTCAATTGAATATATGTTTTTGTTGACTTCCTTAATATAGTATGGTTTCTCTGTATGTATCGTACACAAAGTAATATAATTCATGACGTCTCCTCTTAAAAGTTCTATAAAGTAATTTCTTTTTTAACTGACATTCCTGAGGATTTAAAGAATTCTCCAAATCCTAAATCCTTTATTTCTATTTCAAAGGAATTTTCAGAAAGATATCTGAAATTTATTTCAAGTCTTGTGGTATTTGGCGGTCTCTTAGGAAAATCCTTTAAATCAATTTTGAAACTTTCATTGGCATGATTCATAATGTCCTGAATTTCAAAGGAAGCCTCCGTAGGTTTTTCCATTATACACTCAGCCTTTGATTTTGCCTGGTGCCAATACTCTCCAATGTTTGAAAGGGTAATGTAACTATCATGTTCCTTATATTTAACAGCCATAACAATTTTAACTCTCGTACGTCCCTTACAGGAAATAAGATATTTATCAAGAACCGGTACATAGAAAAATTCTCTTGCGCCATAGGCTGCCCCTTTTACTATAAGGTTACTACCTTTAAAAACCCTTCTGTTTCTGCACAAAACAGATAAGGTTTTCTGCCATCCGTCTACATAAAATCCTTCTCCTGAAAGAAAAACTCCTGACACAACATGTTTTTTAAGCTGTTCCTCCAAAAATTCAGAAAGTATTTCATCAGCTCCAAGAGGCTCTCTTGTAACTAAATCCATAGTGAATAAATTGCTTAAATCCGTCATTCTTACATCTGCCACATGAGGCTGTCTTCCTTTTATAACATTTAACCTTCTACATGAAAACTCATGTTTATCCAGCTGCAAAAACAAAACATTATTTATCCATATATCCTTATTCTGATTTAAAACATAGTATACAAAGCTTTCTGAGTGACTTATTACCTTTATGTCTTTTTCATTGTATCCCAACTCAGTAAATACCTCCAGCAGTCCCTTTATAACCTGAGGATTTACCTGATTTACAGTTACAAGAATATTTTTTATTAAACGTCCGTTGCTGTAATTAACCGCTAATTTAATTAGATATGACATAAATGTGGAAACTGCTTTTTTTGCCTCATCAGCATCATTTTCACTGTCTTCGTTGAATATTTCCGGAAGATTTTTGTAAACTTCGCTTTTTTCAAGTCTTCCTTTATTAACTGCCTCATCGCCTGCTGACCATTCATTCAGTTCACTGTTGTAGCATACAACGGCGGGAATCATATAATTATCCTCTGTTCCCACACTTACGGACTGGGGATTTCCATCATTATCCAAATATGCTATCTGTGCATAGTCCATAGAAAAATCTATTCCTAAAATCATTCCTTTTCCCAAAGCCTTGTCCTCCTAGTACCAGCTTAATTTCCGATGTAATTTATAAAAGCTTAAAGATTTCTTTGCCTGCTTCCTTACAAAGAGCATATGACTGCATTATCTCCCTTGCCGCATCCTCTCTTCCTAAAGCCCTGCAAATCATCATTCCATTTATCATTCCAAAACGTGACTCATCGTTGTAAATATTTTTTTCTGTTATTCTTACGGAATAATTATCCACTACCTTTCCATCAGGGTCTTCATCTGAATACTCCTTAATGCTGTAGTCAATTTCTTCACCATAAAACATAATTATTTCCTTAGTAAATATTCCCTGATAAATGCTTCCCATTTCTTCCGTAACTTTCTTTGTACGTCCCTCAGGAGTCTTTATGCTATAGGTAATATCTACCCTGTGTTTTGGATTTGTTCTAAAATCAATTATGGTTTTGTCCACAAGATTAAATGGTATCTTAAACCACTTATTAAACTTCTTATAAAACTCAAAATTAATATTATTCTTTGCCAATGTTTCTATTAATGACTGAAGAATCTTAATCTGTCTTTCAGTGAGGCTTGTTTTTTTAGACATAGCCTCCACAAAAGCAATACTACATATAACCGGTGTGTTTAATCCGTTGTCATATTCCTGCTCAAGAATTTCCCACACCACATCCGGACATTGCACCTTCTTAATAAAGTAGTTGTATGTCACATATGTGTAAAATGCCTTTCTTATAACTGTAGATGTTGCTTCTTCTAAATAAGACATATAAATATCATATATTTTGTTTTCTGTATTTCCTTCAAAAATATACTGCACCAAGAGACGTTCAGCCATTGTATTATCCTTTATGCCTTTTGCTTTAATGGCAAGGTACAACTGGTAAAGTTCAAGACTTCCTGCCTCATAGTATTTTCCAAGGAACCTTAATACTCCCTCATCCCTGCATCCGTTTCTAAATGCACTGGCACACATTTCTTCCACATAGTCATTTGGGTCACATTCAGGATTTGCCGCTAACTCTATGCATACCTTTTCTAACAGGGAATTGCTTATTCCCTTATAACCATACTTTGCCATATACGGATAAATCATTTCCATAAAGTTCTTTTCAATCATAACTTCCATTACTTTATTTCGTGATTTAACATCCAGTGAAGCCATATCAATTTGAAGAAGATAAATATCCAAATCTCCTTTATCGTAGCCCTTGTAATAATAATCCACAATAAACTCAATCAGTCTTTGCCTAAATTCCTCAGTAAGTCCCGGTGCGCCCACCATTGCCTTTAATTCAATAAGCTTTCCCGGATTGTCTGCAGGATTTCTCATAATTTTTTCAATGTCACATAATTCTGTTAAAAGATTGCTTCCCACCTTTGAAACCGGTGCCGTTATTTCCATTTTTGAGATTTCATATTCCACATCTGAAATAATTCTTCCCCTTTTGTCCATAAATACAATAACCGGATTATCTGTATATAACTGAACATACGCCATTCCGTCTATAAAGGACACTGTCTGGAAATCTTTTATTTCTTTATGATTTACAATAACATGCTTTATTTTCCTGTTATTAACCCTGATACAATAAGTATGGAGAACCTTAGCCATATTATCACCTAAGTTCCCCACAATAAAATCATCATTTAAAATTCTGTTGTATATAACTCTTAAATGACGGTTGTTATTGCCCTTCATAAGCTCTTCTGTTACATATTTTTCCAAATCATTGTAGCATTTAGTATAAATTTCATCTGTGTCACTGAAATTAGTTACAAGATTTGCGTAAAAATAATCTCTGTTATACATTAAAGTATCAGTGCCATATGAAAAATACTTATATGCTGATTTTTCCAGCATATTGTAATTATCCACATCTATTGTGTATATATAATACTCGTAAAGATTAGTGATTTTTAATTCTTTTTTTACACCTTCACTTATCCACTTAGAGTATTCCTTGTTGGCTCTGTTTCCATTAATAATTGCACCGCAAATACAGTAAAGTACATCTGTACTTTCAGTTTCCTCATATAACCTGCTTAAGATATTAATATAGTTTTCGTTAAATTCCCTTCCCCTGCCAATAATATCTGCTGCCTGTTTTGCCAACTCTATTCCAACCATATGATGCTTGCCGGCAAAATTTAAAATCTGGATTTCAAATTTGTTAAGCATTCTAAAAAGTTCCGGCTGCTCATTAATAACCTTTGCTGCCTCATAATACATAATAGGGCTGTGACAGCCGTTATTAAACATTCTCTTTACTAATGTATATTTAAGGCTTGGATTTTCATCATATCTGTCATCCATGTAAAACAGCATCCATAAAAGCTGCCATTTGTCGTATCCGCCTTCAAAATAACCTTTTATTTCTTCCTTAACTTCATATGTGTAGGAAGCATCATTTTTATATATAGATTTTAAATATAAATAATAGCAATAATAAATTACAGACTTTTCATCTTTAATGGAAACAAGATTAGATGCCCTGTTTAAATATTCTAATGCCATTTCGTCATCATTATTAGTTATTCCCACCTGAGCCTTTGCCAAAACTCCAACAATGTCATTTTTATTAGCTATTAATCTTTCCTCAGCAAGATTTAAAAGATTACTTTTCCATTTTTTACCATCTATAACCCCGGTACGGAAATCCAGATAGTTTTTTACCATATTGATGGTACTTTTTTTGTTTTTAAGGTACTCATCAATACTGTCTTTCTGATTTACAATAACCACATCATACACCAGTTTTTCGTTAGAGCTTCTTAAAATAATTCTTCCGCAATTACTTCCTCCGTGAAGTCTTCCTGCATTAATGAGATACTGATATTCAGCAATTTTTCCGTTAAATTCATCTCCGGAAATTTTGTCCTTACAGCCATAGAAAAAGTCTCCCTGAACTTCCACGTCTATGTCCACGTAGCCCCAGCCGCTTCTTGAAATATTTAACACATCGCCATAGTTTTCTTTTATATCCGTATACTCTTTTATGGTATTAGAAATACTTATTTTCACTTTGTCCTTTAGTTTCATTCCTACTAAAAATTCCTCAAGAGCAATGTTTCTGTTAGTATTTCTCATTACCTGATTATACAAAGTAAGGGCATGGTCATCTTTTTTAAGGAAATATGTTTTAAATTCCTTTGATAAAAACAGCAAAAGTGCCTCATCATAGCTCACTCTTACAAGCTTCACAAAGTCCGTAAGAGCTGTAATTTCACCTATGGAAGATGTTATAACCTGCTTTTTCACTGTTATGCCAAAAGGAATGGCATAGTCCCCAGCAGTAGTTATTACACTGATGGTTCCGCTTATTACCTGTCCCTCATACATATTTTTAGAGGATACAACATATTTAACCTTATTGTTAATCCCATTAAACTGGTTGTTCTCAAATTCAATGTGATTGTCAGTGGAAAAAACAATACCCTTAACGCTCATTCCGTGCTTACCATTAATGGCAATCTCTCCGTATGTGCTTTCCCCCTGCTCTAATTCCACTGCTATTCTATTTTCAGATATTTCCGCATCCGGTGTTTCATACACCGCATTTCCTGATGCCAGTTTATCTATTAATGCCTTCAATTAATCAATACCTCTTATCTTTTTAAAATATTCTTTAACTTCTGCTTCATATCCTAAATCTCCCGGATTGTAAAACTTTGAACCTACCAGTTCATCCGGAAGATACTGCTGATTAACATAATGGTTAGGATAATCGTGTGCATATTTATATCCTATACCATGTCCCAGTGCCGCTGAACCTTTATAATGTGCGTCCATTAAATGCACCGGCACCTTACTGGTTACTGTATTTTTCACTGTATCCATTGCCTTAAATATGGCATTGTAGGCTGAATTGCTCTTCGGTGAAGAAGCAACATATATTACCGCTTCTGACAAAATAATCTGTGCCTCCGGCATTCCCACCTGATGTACCGACTGTGCTGCCGCCGTGGCTACAACTAATGCCTGTGGATTTGCCATTCCCACATCCTCTGCTGCACAAATCATTATTCTTCTCGCTATGAAGTCAACGCTTTCTCCTGCATACAGCATTCTGGCTAAATAATACACTGCCGCATCCGGGTCTGAGCCACGCATGCTTTTTATAAATGCAGATATTGTATCATAGTGATTGTCCCCTGACTTGTCATATCTTAATGCTCTTTTTTGTATACACTGCTCTGCCACATCTAGTGTTATATGTATCTTTCCATCTTGGCTTTTATCAGTGGTAAGGATACCTAATTCAACTGCATTTAGTGCTGTTCTTGCATCACCGTTAGATATTTCCGCCAAAAACCGTGCTGCATCTTTATCAATAACTCCGTTGTAAATTCCCATTCCATTTTCTTTATCTTCAACGGCTCTATATATTAACTTTTCAATATTTTCCGTGGACAAAGGTTTTAATTCAAATATAATTGAACGGGATATTAAAGCTGAATTTACCTCAAAATAAGGATTTTCAGTAGTAGCTCCTATAAGGATTATTGTTCCATCCTCCACGAAAGGTAAAAGATAGTCCTGCTGTCCCTTGTTAAATCTATGAATCTCATCTATAAACAAAATAGTCTTTTTGCCACTCATTGCCATGTTCTGTTTGGCAGTTTCCACTACCTCTTCCATGTCCTTTTTTCCTGCCACTGTAGCATTTAACTGTTTAAATTCAGCACTGGTAGTATTAGCAATAACCTTGGCAAGAGTTGTTTTCCCTGTTCCCGGAGGGCCGTAAAAAATAACCGAACTGATTTTATCTGCCTTTATTGCTCTATATAGAAGTTTTCCCTCGCCTATAATATGCTCCTGTCCTACAACCTGCTCTAGTGTTTTCGGACGCAGCCTGCTGGCTAAGGGTGACTCTTTTTCACTATTTATATTTCTTGCATAATCAAATATGTCCATATCAAACCTCTGTGGTAAATATAATAAATACGCTATTAGCCATTTGGGTTTATTGTATCACAAAACCCGGTATTGAGGAAGTGTCTTATTGTTTTTCCTTAAGTTGAGTTTATTCTATTTTTATGTTAAAATAGATTGTCATATTGTGTTTTTTTATGACAATTACTTAATTTTAATTTTTAAAAAAGGAGGGAAAATATATTGCTATTAAATGAAAATTCATTTGAGACTGAAGATAAGCTTACGGCACAAATTGAAAGGTACGCTGACCGTTGCGTAAACAATTCCTGCATAGATCCAAGTCTCTATGATGTATATAACGTTAAAAGAGGTTTACGTGAAAAAGGTGGAAAAGGTGTTCTTACCGGTCTTACTGAAATAGGTGATGTTCATTCATTTGAGGTGGTTGACGGTGTTACGGTTCCATGCGAGGGACAGCTGTTCTACCGTGGAATGAATATAGAAGATATTGTTAATGGATTTATTGCTGAGGACAGATTCGGATTTGAGGAAGTAACTTACCTGTTATTATTTGGCGAACTACCTAATGCAAAACGCCTTGAAAATTTCAATAATGTTCTTGCTTCATTTTGTAATCTTCCTTCATCCTTTGTAAGAGACATTGTTATGAAGGCTACAAGCAAGGATATGATGAATCTTTTGGCACGATGTGTATTGTCCCTGTATTCATGGGACGATAACCCTGATGATACTTCCATTCCAAACGTTTTACGTCAGAGTTTAAGTCTTATAGCAAGAGTTCCTCTTATTTCAGTATATGGATATCAGTCAATGAGGCATTATCACTATCATGATAATCTTCACATTATAAATCCTGACCCTAAGCTATCAACAGCTGAAAATATCTTAAGACTTTTAAGACCCGACAGCTCCTATACTAATTTGGAAGCTAAAATTTTGGATTTGGCACTTGTTCTTCATGCAGAACATGGCGGTGGTAATAACTCAACCTTTACTAACCATGTTGTATCTTCATCAGGAACAGATACATACTCAGCAATTGCCGCCTCTCTTTGTTCCTTAAAGGGTCCAAGACACGGTGGTGCTAATGTTAAGGTTAAGAAAATGTTTGATAACATGAAAGAAACTGTTAATGACTGGAACGACGATGATGAGGTTAAAAATTATCTTAAGGGTATCTTAGATAAACGTCTCTTTGACCAGTCAGGATTAATATATGGTATTGGTCATGCTGTTTATGCCATATCAGACCCAAGAGCCAAACTTTTGAAGAGTTTCACAAAAAAACTTGCCGAAGAAAAGAATCTTATGGACGAGTATCATCTTTATGAAAATGTTGAACGTCTTGCCCCTGAGGTTATTTCAAAGGCTCACAACAGAAAGAAAAGTGTTAGTGCCAACGTAGATTTCTACAGTGGATTTGTATATTCGATGTTAGGTTTACCTGATGAATTATATACCCCAATGTTTGCCGCCGCCAGAATGGCAGGTTGGAGTGCACACCGTATTGAAGAAATCATTAATGCCGGAAAGATTATCCGTCCGGCTTACAAGAACGTGGCAAAACCTACGGCATATGTACCACTTAATAAGCGATAAACAAAATATGACTTTAAATAATATACATTTTTAAATAAAATAAAGGCAGTTAGTTTAAACAAATTGTTCATTCTAACTGCCTTTATTCTTTCAGATTTAATTTTCAGCAAATCTGAATTTCTCTATTTTTAAAAGAATTTCTTCTTTCTCTTCTTCTCAGTTCCTCCCGGTTTCGCATCGTCAAACTCATGAAGTGTATTGCCTGAGATTTCATCAAATTTCTTAAGAAGCTCTTTTTGTTCTGAATTTAAGTGAGTAGGAACATCTACCACAAGAGTTGAATACTGGTCTCCCTTTGTATTCTGATTGTGTACATTGCAAACGCCCTTTCCCTTAAGTCTGATACGTGTTCCTGTTTGTGTACCCGGCTTAATGTTAAATTTAACATCACCATCTATGGTTTTGACACGAATATCTCCACCTAATGCTGCCTGTGCATATGATATACGGGTATTGTTATACAAATTCATACCATCACGCTCAAAGTTTGCACTTGGAGATACACGAACATCAACTAACAAATCACCTCTTGGGCCACCGTTTGTACCCGGTTCCCCTTCACCTGTTTTACGGATTCTCTGCATATCATCAATACCTGCAGGAATATCAATAGTAACTTTCTTCTTCGTCTGTTTATATCCATTGCCATAGCAATCAGGACATTTTTCCTTGATAATTTTACCTGTTCCGCGACAATCAGGACATACCTGAGTACTTTGCATCATACCAAACATAGTCTGCTGACGTGAAACATACTGACCCTGACCATTACATTTAGGACACTTTTCAGGAGAAGTTCCAGGCTTTGCACCTGTTCCGTTACAGGTTTTACATATTTCCTTGTAATTAATTGTAACTTCCTTCTTGCATCCAAATACAGCCTCTTCAAAAGTAATTCGGATACCACATCTCACATCGGCTCCACGCATTGGACCGTTATTGCTTCTTGAACGTCCACGGCTTCCACCTCCGAAAATATCCCCAAAGATATCACCGAATCCGCCGAAAATATCACCGAAATCCATATTGTTAAAGTCAAAGCCACCTGCTCCGCCACTGCCATCAAAAGCCGCATGACCAAACTGGTCGTACTGCTTTCTCTTTTCATCATCAGATAACACCGCATATGCTTCTGATGCTTCCTTGAACTTTGCAGCTGCCTCTTCATTTCCCGGATTTGCATCAGGGTGATACTTTTTTGCCAGAGTTCTATATGCTTTTTTTATTGTGGCTGCATCAGCGTTCTTGTCAACGCCTAACACCTCATAATAATCTCTCTTATCTGCCATAATAATATACCTTCCATCGTTAAAAAATAGCGTATCTTATTTCGTGGGAAAACCCGTCCGTTTGAAACGGGCGGGATTCTCCGGTAATAAGGGGCATCACCCCATTATATTTTTAATTTATACTTCTGTGAAGTCTCCATCAACCACATCGTCATCATGTGGTGCGGCTCCACCTGCATTCATGTCAGGACCTGCACCCTGTGCTCCTGCAGCACCCTGTGCCTGTTCGTACATCTTCTGGAATAACTGCTGTGCTGAGTTCATTAATTTCTCTTTTCCAGCCTTTAATTCCTCAACCTGAGCCTCTGTAGGTTCATTAGCACCAATTGCAGAAACTGTGGCCTTTAATGCATCGATGTCAGCCTGAACTGCCTGCTTATCACCTTCTGCTAACTTATCACCGGCTTCGCTCATTGCCTGTTCTGTCTGAGTAATGATAGCTTCAGCGTCATTCTTTGCATCAATTGCTTCCTTACGTTTCTTATCAGCTGCTTCATATTCAGCTGCTTCCTTAACTGCCTTATCAATATCTTCATCTGACATATTTGATCCGGCTGTAATTGTAATGTGCTGTTCCTTGCCTGTTCCAAGGTCTTTAGCTGATACATTAACAATACCGTTTGCATCAATATCAAATGTAACCTCAATCTGTGGAACACCTCTTCTTGCTGGAGGAATTCCATCAAGTCTGAACTGTCCAAGGGACTTGTTATCTCTTGCGAACTGTCTCTCACCCTGTACTACGTTAATATCAACTGCTGTCTGGTTATCTGCTGCTGTTGAGAAAATCTGGCTCTTCTTTGTAGGAATAGTTGTATTTCTCTCGATAAGTCTTGTAGCAACACCCCCCATTGTTTCAATTGATAATGAAAGTGGAGTAACATCAAGAAGAAGAATATCACCGGCACCTGCGTCACCTGCTAATTTACCACCCTGAATTGAAGCACCAATAGCTACACATTCATCAGGATTCATCTTCTTTGATGGCTCGTGACCTGTTAACTGTTTAACTTTATCCTGAACAGCCGGGATTCTTGTAGAACCACCAACTAATAATACTTTGCTAAGCTCTGAAGCTGTAATTCCTGCATCCTTTAACGCATTCTGTACAGGAATAGCTGTTCTCTCAACTAAGTCTCTTGTAAGTTCATCAAACTTAGCCTTTGTAAGAGTCATGTTAAGATGCTGTGGTCCCTGCTCATTAGCTGTAATGAATGGGATGTTAATTTCAACCTGCGTAGATGATGAAAGTTTCTTCTTAGCATCTTCTGCTTCAGCTTTAATTCTTTCCATAGCCATCTTATCATTTGAAAGGTCAATACCTGTTTTTGACTTAAAGTCAGCTACCATGTAATCCATAACCTTCTTATCAAAGTCATCACCACCAAGCTTATTATCACCGTTTGTTGCTAAAACTTCGATAACGCCATCACCGATTTCGATAACAGATACATCAAATGTTCCACCACCTAAATCGTATACCATAATCTTTTGTTCTTTTTCATTATCAAGACCATAAGCCAAAGCTGCTGCTGTAGGCTCGTTGATAATTCTCTTAACATCAAGACCTGCAATCTTACCTGCATCCTTTGTAGCCTGTCTCTGAGCATCATTGAAATATGCCGGAACAGTTATAACTGCTTCTGTAACTTTTTCACCAAGATAGCTTTCTGCATCAGCTTTCAACTTCTGAAGAATCATAGCTGAAATAGCCTGTGGTGTATAAGACTTGTCGTTAATAGTAACTTTATAATCTGTACCCATATGTCTCTTAATTGATGATACTGTACCTTCTGCATTAGTTACTGCCTGACGTTTAGCCTGCTCACCAACTAATCTTTCACCATCTTTTTTAAAAGCAACTACTGAAGGAGTTGTTCTTGCTCCATCTGCATTTGTTATAACTGTAGGTTCTCCACCTTCCATAACAGCTACACATGAGTTTGTTGTTCCTAAATCAATACCAATAATCTTTCCCATTTTATTTTCCTCCTAAAATAACATAAAACTTTAGTTAATTTGCAACTTTTACCATACTGTGTCTAATAACAGTATCTCTATATTTATAGCCTTTCTGCAGTTCCTGAGAAACAATGTTTTCGCCAAGTTCATCGTTTTCCTCATGCATTACTGCATTGTGAAGGTCAGAGTCAAATTCCTTTCCTTCGGCTTCAATAGCTGTAACTCCCATTTCATCAAGAGTTGAAAGCAACTGTTTATAAATAAGATTCATTCCCTGTCCTACAGGTGACCCTAAATCTTCTTCACTAAGTGCTGCAACTCCTCTTTCAAAGTTGTCTACTATAGGAAGTATCTTCTCTATAATAGATTTGGCACCTGTTTCAAACATTGCTGCCTTTTCCTTTTCGCTTCGGCTTCTGAAGTTTTGGAACTCTGCAAATAATCTCTGGTACTTATCATTAAGTTCCTCTATCTGCTGGTCTTTTTTGTCCTTCTTCTTTAAGCCACGCTTTTTTTTCTTATCAGGATTTTCATTCTTGTCTGATGCATCCTGCTTTTCCTCTGCCACATCCTTTGCTTTTGCATCCTGTGACTTTTCTTCTTTTTTAGATTCTTCCTTTACTTCCTCTGTAGTTTCTTCATTTGCCACATCTTTTTCAAGGTTCTCATCTAAATCTTTATTTTCCTTTTGCATCGGATAATCATCCTTTCTTAAAACTTTATACTAATTATCATCTTTAAAAGTCTCACTTAACTGTTCTTTAACAGTTCTTAAAGTTTCAACAACCTTTTCGTAGTCCATTCGCTTCGGTCCTATAATACCGATAGTTCCTTTAAATCCATCTTCAAGCTCGTATGTTGCCGTAACAACGCTACAATCCTTCATGGACTTAACCGGGCTCTCACTACCTATATATACCTGAATGCCTGTTTCCTCATCACTTTCATTAATAAGTTCTGTCAGCTGTGACTTTTCTTCTAATGTTGTAAGTAACTGGCTGGCTCTTTCCTTATCACTAAGCTCAGGATATTTAAAAATATTAGTGGCACCTGATGTGTAAATCTTCATCTGTGCCTCTGTAGCAATAGCTTCCGTAATGGTCTTTAACACTTCATTAACCAATCCCTCAAGTTCTCCTGCCTGAGATGTTAATGTGGAAATAACTCCTAAGTTGATTTCCTCTAATGACAAACCTGCCAAAACAGTGTTAAGTGCCACATTCAATCTCACTATCATTTCCTGACTAATCTGCTGTGTAGTCTTTATAATTCTGTTAACTACGTGATTCTTGTCAGAAACAACAGTGCATAACAACTGATTTTCATCAATTACTGATAATTGAACAAACTTGATTTTATTCTCCTGAGACTTCGGTGCGGATACCATGGTGGCATAATTGGTATTATTTGCTAATACCTTTGCCATATTTTGAAGTAATGTCTCAACCTTATCAACCTTCTCAATTAACAAATCTTCTTTTTCAGTTACCTTCTTTTCTCTTTCATCTAACTCAGACATCTTATCCTTTAAGATATTGTCCACATAAAATCTGTAACCCTTATCTGTAGGAATACGTCCTGCCGATGTATGGGGCTGGATAATGTATCCCATCTCCTCTAAGTCAGACATTTCATTTCTAATGGTAGCTGAACTTAAATTCAAATCAGTGTTCTTGGAAATGGTTCTGGAACCTACCGGCTCGCCTGTTTCTAAGTAGCTTCTGATGATAGCATCTAAAATCTTTTCTTTTCTATCACTAAGTTCCATAGGCATCTCCTTTCTTTGATTTATTAGCACTCATTAGTTTCGAGTGCTAATATTTCATCTGACACTAAAATATCACTATCAAAGTACTTTGTCAACAATTTTATTAAAAAAGATTTGTTAATAAATTGTAAACGTTTTTAACGCCACTATTTTAAGTTTTTCTTCTATTATAATAATGCACATTACCAATATATCTTAAAACTATAAAATTAATTTATATTTTTATATTGATTGTAGTGGAATCATGTGTTATTCTACTACCTATTGCAATTAATTATTGTGATTATTTTATACGGTTATTTATTGCTGTTTTTATTTAAATTATTTAATGAGATGAGGTTATTTTAATGGTTGTGGAAGGAAAACAGACTTTTAGAACAAAATATTTTGGCGACAAAGCTTTTTACAAAATGATTATGGCTATTGCACTGCCTATTGTTATTCAAAATCTTCTTACTAACTTTGTTGCTATGCTTGATAATGTAATGGTAGGAAAAATCGGAACAGACCAGATGACTGGTGTTGCCATTATTAACCAGTTATTTTTTGTGTTTAATCTGGCAGTTTTTGGTGGAATGTCCGGAGCGGGAATTTTTTCTGCCCAATATTTCGGTCAGGATAATCATAATGGTGCCAGAAATGTATTTAGAATGAAATTAATTATAGGAATATTTATTATTGCCATAAGCATGTGTGTTTTAATTATTCTCCACGAACCTTTAATTAATATGTTCCTGCATGAAGGTGGGGCTTCCGGAAATATCCATGCTACATTTAAATATGCCAGGGATTATCTATACATCATGCTTTTTAGTATTATTCCTTTTGTAGTGGCAAATTGCTATAGCACAACCCTTAAGGAAGCCGGTCAAACCATGGTTCCTATGATAGCAGGACTTTTAGCCGTTATTGTTGACTTTGTTTTCAATGCTCTTTTAATATTCGGTTTACTTGGTTTTCCAAAACTGGGAGTCATAGGTGCTGCCATTGCAACAGTTATGTCAAGATTTGTTGAATGTGGATATCTTATAATTTATACCTACAGACACAGTGATAAATATAGGTTTATTAAAGGTGTTTATAGCAATTTGCATGTGCCTTCCTCTCTTGTAAAAAAGATTCTTTTACGCGGTACTCCCTTATTATTTAACGAATTGCTTTGGGCCGCCGGAATAACAATGCAGACACAGGCACTTTCTACCAGAGGACTTTCGGCCATAGCCGGGCTTAATATTTCCAACACTCTTAATAATGTAGTTAATACATTTTTCTTAACAATGGGCATTGCCATTTCTATTGTTATTGGTCAGTTAATTGGTGCCGGCAAGCTAAAAGAGGCTAAGGAAACAGATACGAAGATGATCACTTTTTCTTTAATGATTTCTCTTGGGGTATCTGCCCTGTTGCTTATTGCAGCACCTTTGTTCCCACGTATATATAACACAACCGGAGAAATACGTTATCTTGCCACAAGATTTATTTTGGTATATGTTCTTGCCACACCATTTAACGCCTTTACCAATGCGGCGTACTTTACTCTTAGAAGTGGTGGCAAAACGGTTATGACTTTTATTTTTGACAGTGGTTTTATATGGGCGGTAAATGTACCTGTGGCAATGCTACTGGCACATTTCACTAATCTGCCGATTGTGTGGATGTTCTTTATTATAAGTATGCTTGATGCCATTAAATCTGTTGTGGGATTTATTCTTGTGAAAAAAGGCGATTGGCTAAATATAATTGTGGAGTAGGAAACCGGGGCGGTGAAATTTCATTTTTGTAATTTCACCTGCCCTGCCTATCTCCACAGCTATTCCGAAATTTCAATTTCAAACAATTCTTCTCCTGCCTGTACTGCACCTTCTTTTAGAAGTTTTATAGTCATCCTGTTATTCATATCAGTGCACAAAACCGGTGATACAATGGATGGAGCATTTTTCTTCAAATATTCCAAATCAAGTTTCATAAGAGTGTCTCCATATTTTACTTTGTCTCCGGCTCTTACAAACACATCGAATCCTTTTCCTCCTAACTTTACTGTATCAATTCCCACATGAATAATATAATTTAATCCATTTGAATCCTTTATTCCTATGGCATGCTTAGAATCAAAGACAAATGTCACTTCTCCATCTACCGGTGCCTTGACTATCGGTGCCCTTGGTGTCACCACAGCACCATCCCCCATCATTTTTGAAGCAAAAGCCTCATCAGGCGCATTTTCAATTTTATCCGCAAATCCGGTAATTGGACTTAAAACAAGAATCTTTTTCCCTCCGGATGTAATACTTGTTTCTTTCCTCGTAATACCATTCCCATTATTCTCATTACTTTCCATGGTACCATTCTTATTCCTCTCTATGGTATCATTCTCATTATTTTCTCTGATACTATCCTTATGTTTCTCCCTTAAAGCCTCCGTTTCTTTTCCTATGGTATCTGCTAAGTCACTTTCTAAAAATTCCTCAAAATCAGATTTTATTACCGTGACTTTTGGCCCGTATATTATTTGCACCCCATTGCCCTTGTGAACAACCCCTGATGCACCTGTCATTCTCAGAACTGAATCATTTACCAAATCGGCATTAAAAACCGTACACCTTAACCTTGTAGCACAGCAATCCACATCTGAAATATTGTCTTTTCCACCTAAGCCTTTGCAAATGGCAATAGACAATTCATTAGCGATTGCTTCTTTAGAGCCATCTCCCTCGTCACTTCCTGCTGTGCCTCCTGATTTACTTCCTGCTACACCATCGGATTCACTTACTGCTGTATCTCCCAAATCAGTTCCTGAGCTGCCTTTCTTTTTCGCATCCACATCACTTCGTTTATATAATTTAACTTCGTCATCATCAAATCTTCCGGGAGTTCTTAAATTAAGTTTTTTAATAAGGAAACTAAATAAGAAATAATAAATTATGAAATAAAACACTCCTACAATAACAACCCATATCCAGTTTGTTTTGGCATTTCCCTGTAAAATACCAAAAAGGAAAAGGTCAATAAGTCCCCCTGAAAAAGTCATTCCTACTCCAACATTAAAGAAATGCATTAATGCGTAAGCTAAGCCGGCAAAAACGCAATGTATTCCATACAAAAGAGGCGCTACAAATAAAAATGTGAACTCTAAAGGCTCAGTGATACCTGTAACCATTGACGTCAGTGCTGCTGAAAGTAAAAGTCCATATACAAGTTTTCTTTTTCCGGGCTGTGCCGTGCGATACATAGCAAGAGCTGCCCCGGGAAGTCCGAAAATCATAAGTGGAAATTTTCCTGACATAAATCTTGTAGCCGAAACTGCAAAATGAGTTACTCCTGAATCTGCCAACTGTGCAAAGAAAATGTTTTGGGCACCTTCAACAATACGCCCTCCAACTTCCATTGTTCCCCCAACAGCAGTCTGCCAGAAAGGAATATAAAATACATGATGAAGTCCAAAGGGAATTAACAATCTTTCCATAAATCCGTAAACCCATGTTCCGATGTATCCTGAATTAAGTACAACATTTCCTACTGAGTTTATTCCTATTTGGACCGGTGGCCAGATAAAATACATCAATATTCCCACCAAAGTGTAAACAAGTGCACTTATAATAGGTACAAATCTCGTTCCTCCGAAAAACGATAAAACCTGAGGAAGTTCAATTCGATAAAACCTGTTGTGAAGTGCCGCCACTCCCAGACCAACAACAATTCCACCGAAAACACCCATTTGCAGTGATGTAATTCCGCATACATCAGCCACTGCCCCCTGAAGCATATTTTCAATTCCACCATTTATAGATATAAGAGCACTAATTGATGCATGCATAATAAAAAACGCAATTACCGCAGACAGCGCCGCAACTTCTTTCTCCTTTTTTGCCATGCCTATGGCTACTCCAATTGCAAACAAAATAGGCAGGTTAGAGAACACAATATTTCCGGCATCATTCATAACCTGAAAGATTCCGTGAAAAACTGTCCCCTGCCCCATGATTCCTTCTAATCCATATGTTTTAAGAGTGGTTTCATTAGTAAATGAGCCACCTATTCCAAGAAGTAAACCTGCTACCGGCAATATGGCTATAGGAAGCATAAAAGACCTGCCTACACGTTGTAATACACCAAAAATTCTGTCTTTCATATGACTCTCCTTTTTTTATTATTCAACATTATTTTGAACCAAAAAAGGAAAATCATACCCGATTTTTGCCAATTACATTTCTAAAAACTTTTTAATATTTTCAATATGCTGTAATCCTTCTTTTCTACCGGTCTCGTACAAAGCCTTTAACTTTTCCGGATCAGTCTCTGTCCTTTTAATTTTAATAGGATTATTTGGACGGATTACATATACCTGCTTTTTCTTCTCCATTTCCCTGATATCGTCAAGAGTTTTGTTGTACATTTCATGTCTTATTTCCATATCATGCACTAAATTAGGATATTTCTTTCCCATTTTTAACTTAATTAAAGGAAGAGCACTGCTTTTTTTCTTCCGATAACCGTCATGCTGGGTAAGAATAATAACATTTCTGTCATATCCCATTTTCTGAAACTCATGAATAGGAATAGGGTCAGCAATTCCGCCGTCTAACATCTTTTGTCCGTCTATTTCAACTATATTAGATACCAGAGGCATAGATGCAGATGCACGATACCATTCAACATCCACCCTGTCTCCATTAGGGCATTTGTGATAAACCGGCTTTCCTGTTTCAATATCTGTTGCCACGGCGTAAAACTCCATTGGATTTTCCTGATATGTTTTTATGTCAAAAACATCTAATTTTTCCGGCAACTGCCTGTAACAGAAATCTGCTCCATACAAATCACCGGTTTTTATCAGAGATCTTATTCCCACATATCGGGGATCTTTGGAATATTTTAAATTGTACCTGATGGTACGACCAATCTGCTTTGATTTGAAATTACAGCCAAAAGTAGCACCTGCTGAAACTCCTATGGTTCCGTCCACAGTAATATTATTTTCCATCATTACATCCAGAACACCTGCAGTATACATACCACGCATGGCTCCGCCTTCTAATACAAGTCCCGTTTTCATAACCGTCTCCTTCTTGTCAAATTGGTTCTTTGCCTACTAAGTAGTCATTTACATATTAATAGTTTTCAGGTTTTACCTGGAAATAAGACTGTGGATGTGCACAGACAGGGCAAACTTCCGGTGCTTTTTTACCGATAACAATATGTCCACAGTTTAAGCACTGCCATACGCAATCTCCATCCTTTGAAAATACCAAATCACCTTCAATATTTTCCAGTAATTTCTTGTATCTTTCTTCATGTTCTTTTTCAATTTTTGCAACACCGTCAAACAAATCTGCGATTTCGTTAAAGCCTTCTTCTCTTGCTTCCTTGGCAAACTCTGCATACATATCTGTCCACTCGTAATTTTCACCTGCAGCCGCATCCTTTAAATTCTCTACAGTTGATGGAATTGCTCCGCCATGTAATAATTTAAACCAGATTTTTGCATGTTCCTTTTCATTAGCTGCTGTTTCTTCAAAAATATTTGCAATCTGAACATATCCATCCTTTTTTGCCTTTGATGCGTAATATGTGTACTTATTTCTTGCCTGTGACTCTCCTGCAAATGCAGCCATTAAATTTGCCTCTGTTCTTGATCCTTTTAACTCCATAGTATTTCCTCCTAATATTTTAGATGTGCCCAACGACACACCTTATTTTTATGAGAATGCCCCAAACTCCTCGTATTTCTAATTAATTTCAGGCATTCCACATTATGTGGTTATCCCACATTTTATTTTTATGCATATTCTGCATGTTTTCTAAATAATATAAAACCAGCTTTCATCCTGCTCTAAATCAGTTATTTCAATGCCTGAAGCCTCTTTTTTGTTTTTTCCGGTTTTGTAATTTAACTCCTGATTTTTGATGCTTACCCTGGTTTCCGGTGCAATGGAACTGGTGATAAATGCGTTACTTCCTATTACTGAATTTCTTCCTATTACAGTTTCACCTCCAAGTACCGAAGCCCCTGAATAAATAGTAACGTTATCCTCAATAGTCGGATGCCTCTTTACACCCTTTAATTTCTGACCGCCTCTTGTAGACAGGGCACCAATGGTTACTCCCTGATACACCTTTACATTATCACCAATGATAGTTGTTTCTCCCACAACTATTCCTGTTCCATGATCCATAAAGAAATATTTTCCAATAGTTGCTCCCGGATGAATGTCTATTCCGGTCTGACTGTGAGCATGTTCAGTCATAATTCTTGGAATAAGTGGTACCGACAGTTTAAAAAGTTCATGGGCAATACGGTTTATGGTAATAGTGTATAATCCCGGATAAGACAAAATTATCTCATTTCTGTTAAATGCCGCCGGGTCACCATCAAAAGCCGCCTGAACATCTGTCTCTGTATACTCTCTTATCAAAGGAATCTTTTTGAAAAACTCTAATGTAATCTTTTCAGCTTTTTCAGCCATTTCGTCTTCGTTTGCATTCTGATTTTCCGGCAACTGTCTAAGAGCTATGGCAATTTGTTTATTCAAATTAAACATAACATCTTCTAACAAAACCGTAAGTCTGCTGTTTAAATTATAAAATCTATAGGTTTTTTCCCTGAAGAATCCCGGAAAGACAATTTTCAACATCTTATCTAATATATCAACTATAACCTCCGTATCCGGTTGGTCAAAAAGTTCAATCTGATTGATTGTTCTGTCATCCTTATAGTCTTCCAACAATTCTCCAACAATATTCCTAATTTCTTCTTCACGTCCGTCTCTCATATATTTAACTCCTCGACTTAAGTTACTTTTATATAATACTAGCACAATTTTTGAAATATGTGTAACTCTTTTTTAGGTTATGTGTCAGGCTCGATGTTAGTTTCAATGGCAGGTTAGGATTCGTGCCGGGAATTAATCATGAAATTCTTGTTTTCCCGGTTTGTTTCTTTAGTTCAAGCTGGGGAAGGGGCAATTTCTAAATGATTCCTTCAAAATAACCCCAACGTCAAAAAAATTTCGGCCGAAGTAGAAATAAACTTTTCACTTCAACAAAAAATTTCAACATTTTTTGATTTAATTGTAGACATATTTTTTATTAGTGATAGAATAAAGTGATATTTATCGGAGGGGAGCAAAACAGGGTATTTTGCCAAGCATTTTACTAGGTATTTTACCTGTTGTTTTTACAAAAATTCATGGGACAAGTTACTATCGATAACCATGCTTTTTATAAGCAGATTCTGGTACTGGGAGCGCCTGTTGCTCTACAGAACTTTTTTCAGGCATTAGTTAATATGCTTGATGTTTTTATGATTGGACAGCTAGGTGCTGCCGAGGTTACTGCCGTAGCCATGGGAAGTGGCTGGATTGGACTTTTGTTCTATCTTTTTAATGGAATAACTGCCACAGGCGGCGTTTTTATATCCCAATATTGGGGAAAGAAAGATACCAGGTCTATTCATCATTATATGGGACTGATGTTTATATTAAACCTGACGTTTTCCATTATATTCGCCATATTTACGGCATTATTTTCGGATACGATTATGTTGCTTTACTCGAAGGACCCTGAGGTTATAGCCCTTGGAAGTTCTTATATGAAAATAATGAGTATTTCATGTGTCCTTATCGGACTTATAAATGTATGTTCCATATCTTTAGTAAGCACGGAAAAAACATTTATAACAATGCTTGGAACAATTATTTCTCTTTCAACAAATACAATTTTTAACTACATACTTATATTTGGAAATTTTGGTGCTCCAAAGCTTGGAGTCCGGGGTGCTGCCATAGGTACAATCATCGCCCTTACCCTTGAGCTTCTGTTTTTATATGGCGTATCCATTATAAAGAAGTTTCCGATTTGTGCACCGATAAAAGAATATTTCCAGTTTTCCTTTAGTGATGTAAAAAAATACTTTCACTACGGAACATTTCTTATTATGTGTGAGGTTGTATTTGCCATTGGAAATAACATTTACAATATCGGATACAAATACACCGGAACTGCATCCCAGGCGGCTTTGCAGATTGTAAACACCTTTACCCAGTTAGCAATGATTCTATCTCAGGGAATTGGAACTGCTGCCGGAATTATGCTTGGTAAATTATTAGGCGAAAATAAATTAGAGTTGGTAAAGGCCTACAGCAGACGATTTATGGTTCTTATACCGGCAGTTGCATTTGTTCTGGGAGTAATTATAGCATTATTCTCACCACTGCTTCTTAGTATGTTTAATGTAGGCGAGGAATCCTTAGGCTATGCTCAAAAAATGATGGTTATTTTTGCTTTGACCATGCCATTTAGGGCAGAGAACTTTGCCATTGTAGCAGGTATTTTAAGAAGCGGCGGAGACAGTCTGTATTGCTTCTTGGCAAACTTTGTAGGCAACTGGCTGGTGGGAATCCCTATGGTATTCCTTGGTGCAGTTGGACTTCATCTTCCGGTATACTGGGTTTACCTGATGGTTTCCGCTGATGAATTAGGAAAAATGGTGGTAGGAATGCCTAGGGCATTGTCCTACAAATGGGTAAAAAATATCACATAATTAAATAAATTATGTTGCACTCTAAAATAAAAAAGTGAATCAAATCTTTTTTCATTTAAATAAGCTGTCGCCAATTCGACAGCTTATTTTTACATATCCATAATAATTTCTCTTGCTACACTTTCTTCAACCTGTGTTGCATAAACTCCCGGCGAGAACTCAACAATAGCTCCGATTCCATTTTGAATAACAAAACGTAATTTTCCATCCTTAACTTTTTTATCAGTATAAAGCTTCTTTACTAAAGCTTCCCTGTCTATGTAATCAGGAATTTCTGTTGGAAGCTGTGCCTTTTGATATAGGTTTATAACCCTTGTTCTCTCTTCCTCTGTAACATATCCCATTTTCTTTGCCAGATTTACCTCTGCCACCATGCCTATAGCCAATGCTTCACCGTGAAGAAGCCGGTAATCGCTTACAGTTTCAATTGCCCTGCCAACGGTATGACCTAAATTAAGGACCTCCCTAAGTCCGCTTTCCCTTTCATCCTTCATTACAACATGATATTTTATACGGCAATTTTCCTCTGCAACCTTTTCGCAAACATCTTTATCCACAGCCATTATTTTATCAATATTCTTCTCTAAATATTCAAAGAAATCACTGCTGGCTAAACATGCATGTTTTATGGTTTCTGCCAAGCCACTGGATAACTGTCTCTTTGGAAGAGTTTTCCATGCGGCAATATCAATGTAAACCTTTTGAGGCTGATTAAACATTCCAATAAGATTTGTGGCAAGAGGAGTATCTACTGCGGTTTTGCCTCCAACTGATGCATCAGCAGAAGCAAGTAATGTGGTGGCATAATTTATAAAAGGTACGCCTCTTCCATAGGTTCCTGCCACAAAGCCTGCCAAGTCCGTAACCACTCCGCCGCCTACTGCTATAATACAGCAATCTCTGCGGTATCCCTTTGAAAGCATTGTATCTTCCACATACTCCTTTGTCTCTCTTGTTTTACTTTTTTCACCGGCTTCAAAAACAATCAAATCTGTCTTAAATCCTGCTGTTTCAATTAACTTATGTATTTTTTCACCATATAAATCCTTAACCACAGAATCTGTTACAACTACATATTTCTTTATATTCCCTACAAGACCGGCTTTTAAATCTAAAATTAACTTTTCTTCCAAAGAAAAACCAATTTCAATATCATAACTGTCATCCACTACCTTTTTTAATTCTACGTTAAATGTACTCATATTTGTCCTTTCCTAAAACGCCCTAACATAGCTTTGTCAAACGTCTAACGTAATTTTCTCTATTGGTGCTTTGCAAAATGCTCTAATATAATGTAATCTTTAGTTCTTTGTCTTTTTCTTCTGCTGCATTGCAACTATTTTAAGCAGACTCTGCTTTGGCAAAAGTTTTTGTCCCATTACGCATAATTTCATTTTTAATGAAGGAACAATAATAACTTTTCTCTTTTTCATTCCCATTAAGGCTTCCTTAACACAGTATTTAGGAGTAATTCCTTTAAGGGCAAAAACAACATCTGCCATTTCATTAAATTCCGTGTCTACAGGTCCGGGACACAGCGCCCCCACATAGATTTTACTGCCCTCTTCTTTTAATTCCTGTGCCACCGCCTGGGTAATACTTGTAACATACGCCTTTGTAGCATAATATGTCGCCATATAAGGCCCTGCCGGAAGAAGCCCTGCTGAGGAGGCCACGTTTAAAATTCTTCCATAACCCTGGACTTTCATTTTTTGAAGGACTTTTTTAAATAAAATATGCATTGCCCTGATATTTACATTAATCATGGAAACTTCCTTTGCTAAATCCGTATCCTGAAAATTTCCACAGGTGCCAAAACCTGCATTATTTATAAAAACATTAATGTCCCTATGAGATATTTTTTCCCATAACTGATAACACTCCAATTCGTTAGACAAATCAGAGACAATAATCTCACAGGGAACTGAAAGTTCCGATGCCAACTTTTCCAGCCTGTCCTTTCTTCTTGCAGTAAGGATAAGGCTGTAGCCCATTTTGGCAAAAGCTCTGGCAAACTCCATTCCAATTCCGGAACTTGCACCTGTTATAACAGCTGTTTTTGTTTTCATGAAAAAACCTCCTTGCATAATATGTAGAACCTCTTCCCTGCGGTCAGAGGCATTTCGTCGGAAATATTTTTACACTAGAATGAAACAACTAATTCCATCTTGAATTTTTCTTCCCCAAAAACTGCATGAGGAACATCCTTTGGCATAATAAGTGATTCACCTTCTGTTAAGGTGAACACCTCTCCACCTACTGTAAAACGGCCTTTTCCGTCAAGTACAGTAACCATGGCATCTCCACCTGATGCATGAGTTGATATTTCCTCTCCCTTATCGAAAGAAAAAATGGTAACACTTACAAAATCGTTTTGAACCAAAGTCTTGCTAACAACCTGTCCATCCTGATATTCAACTAAATTCTTTAATAATATTTTTTCCTGTTTTGGAATATTCTTGTACAATTTGCCTCGTCCTTTCATAAAAGCCTATGGCTTAACCTATTTTTTAATTTTAACCCTTTTAGAAGTCCATCTACTATAATATACCTTTTTACCGACTTTTTTATAACATCTTACCTTTACATACAGAACTTTTTTGTTCTTTATTTTGCTGCTTTTAACTGTAAAGACATTTTTCTTAACCTTCTTGGTTACGGTTTTTGATTTGGCATATTTCTTAGAGCTTGAAATTTTAATTTCATATCCGCTTATGCCTTTTATCTTCTTAAGGGATATTTTAACCTTGTTTGAAGCTAATTTTTTGCTGAATTTAGACACTTTTGTCTTTTTAACAGTCACTTTACCTACAGTGGTAGTTTGCTGTTTTTTAGTGGTAATATTTTCCCCTCCGGAAGTCTTTGTAGTGGTTTCCGGCTGCGTAGGAGCCACTGTTGTAGGCTTCTGTGTTGGAGCCACTGCCGTTGGTTCGCTCCCCGGCTCTGTTGCCGGCTGTGATGTTACAGGCTCGCTGCCAGGCTCTGTAGTTGGCTCTGCTGTCGGTGCCTCTGTGGTTGACTCTGTAGTTGGAGCTTCTGTTTCATCTTCCTTAATAAGCTTCACTGCTACATCAAAACTTCCAATAGCGTTTTTATCCTCAAATTTTGTATCAAGGAAATATACCCTATTGGCTTCAAGGTGATAACTGATAAAGAAATTGCTGTCATAATTTCCGTCAGAAAGTTCCCCTCTGTCATCATTTTCTAATAAGAGATTTTCATCTACATCATAGAGAGCTGCCCATGTATCTGTATCATCACCTATGGAATAAATATTATAATCCCCTGATTTAGCCGGAATAAATCTTAAACGGCTGGTCTGATTCTTTTCAACAACATTTACCGTGGTGTTCTTTCTTGTGGTTAAATCCTGTATATTTAACTGAGTTACCACTACAATATCATATGTTGTTGTTTTTCCTCCATACTCAACAGTAAGAGTTCTTCTTTCCACCTTGTCAGAGGCAAAACCTTTAACTGAAAAGCCTGAACTTTTAATTGCACTGGTTCCGTCTACATAATTAACCTTTATTTCAAGACCTACACAATTAAATTTATCACCTATAGCAAATACAGTTTTCTTTGGATATTCTGATATTTCAATAGAACTAACCTTCTTCTCTGATAATTCACTAAACTGCAAATCATTTCTTTTAGCGTATGTATCTGCTGTAGATGCAGCATATCCGCAAATTGTAACGTTGCTATTATTTAAAATGTCATTTATCTTACATTCACTGTTTTCTATAGTTAATTTGCTTAATTTATCGCAGTTATAAAAAGCCATATAGCCGATTTCACTAACAGAGTTTTTAAGAACTACTTCTTCAAGATTTGCTGAATTGTAAAAGGCATTATCGTTTATGATGGTTGAGCCATCTATTGTTACTGATTTGTCCTCTCCTGCAATTGTATACTTAATAAGTTTCTTTAAATCCTTTGAATACAGACAGCCGTCCTTTGATGCATAATAGCCATTACCTGTGGCAACATCAAAGTTTTTAATTGACTTAGCACAATAAAAGGGTTCATATTCACCCATGCTTCTAAGTCCTGCCGGAATGGTTATGTTTTCAAGATTTTGACTGTAGTCAAAGGCATAGTCACCAAAACTTCTAACTGTTTCAGGAATTGAAAAATCTGTATTTTCCCTGTTTGCAGGATATATTAATAGTGTCTGCATATTTTTTGTGTACAAAACACCATCTGTTGACTTAAAATTTTCATTTTCATCATCTACTAAAATCTCTTTTAAACTTTGACAATTTTCAAACGCATATTCTCCTAAATTGGTAATGGTTTTTGGAAGACTAACACTTTCTAAAGCACTACTTCCAAGGAATCTTCTACTATTAATCTGTGTAATTCCCTCTTCGATAATAAGTTTTTTAAATGCTATTTCAGAAAAAGGTGAACTACTCACCGCTCCTTTACCACTAATTGTCAGTGTTTCACTGGCACTGTCATAGGACCACTGAGCCTCACTTCCACAACTGCCTGATGTAGCGCTGTCAGCATAGACAGTGTTAGCACCAGTTGTAAAAACAGATGGTGCCGGGGAAAAAGCCATGGCAACTACCATTCCCCAGGTAACTATTTTCTTAAACTCTTTTCTCATAACCTTACTCTCCTATTCTTCTGCTATTTGCACATCAACTACTACGCTGGTATTAGCATTAAAATGATTTGCTACAGACGTAACAGTCTTTTTTCCTCCTATGTTTTCAAAAGGTACCCTGTAAGTTATACCTCCCATAAATGCTCCACCTGACTGCACATATTTATAATAAACATACACCTTCTTATAGGTTTTGTCTGTTTTGTTTTTAAGCTTGAGATTTCCGTTTTCCTTAATTACTTCAAACTTATCCTCTAACAAGTCTGGGGCATCTAAGTAGGCATTAACTACAGTTCCGTAAGAATAATCGTCCTTATCACTGTATTTTCTCTTATTAGATTCCAACACCAAAGCCGATGTATGAGGCAACAGATTAGTTACTCTAAAGGTAGCATTTTCCTTGTCACTAACTTTAAAGGTAATATCACCTACCTGTAACATCTTGTCAGATGTATTGGATATAATAATTGCTGCCACCTTTTCTATAGGCTCATCGCTGCCATCCTCTAAATAATTTCCTGTATAACTTCCCACTTTTTCAATAATGAGATTGCTGTCTGATAATTCTACCTTTTCACTTTTTTTATCGTCTTTATTACTTTTCTTATCTTTCTGATTAGTTGTAGAATTTTTTACGCTTTTTTTAGTTGTAAATCCCTGAATTTTGTCAACTTCCAATGTATTCTTTCCCGGCTCTACATAGTCCTCTACTCTGGTTACATTATTAGTTATGCTTTCTAATTCCTCAGGGCTTAAAGCAGTATTCTTTTGTGCTTCTTTTTTCATGCTTTCTACTTCGCTCTTGTTATTATTGGCGTTTTTAAAAAACAGTATAGTTCCTACTAACAGTAGCACCACGCAAACAACTATAACAATTACAATTATCTTTTTATTTTTGCTATTCATCTTCATTCTCCGCCTTTACTAATGATTCAATATTACTTACAAAACTCTGGCATTGTCTTAGGTACTCATCGGTTATTCCACACAAATATTCCGGTTTTACAGTGGAATCACCATGACCTTCTGCAACAGCTAAAGCTCCACAAACTGTACATGCATTTCTATGCTCACACCGGGTGCAGGCTTTGGGTAAAAAGATCTTGTCAGTTTCCTTCACTATGTAATCCCAGCACTCATCAAAGGATTTTTCTTTGGGATTTACAACAGGCTGATTCATCATTCCACAAGGTGTCATACGTCCATCCCATGTAATCCAGAAAGAACATTTTCCTGCTATGCACCCCATGTTTTCTTCCTCAGCCACAATGCAACCGTCATCTTCATCTGCTCTAAAACCCTGTTGCATTCTTTTAATAAACCAATACAAAACTCCACTATCCATTTCAGCCTTTTTGGTTCTAAAAAGTGCCTGTCCTGCTTCTTCTTCCGTGAATCTTAAAACCTTATTTTCACTTTCAAAGCGTCTGATAGGTGGAAACATATACACCATAGGCTTAACTTTTAATTTCCGCTTCTTTGCAAAATCGTATATAGCCTCTATATCGCATACATTGTAAGGTGTGAAGCTGGCATTTAATGCTACCGCTATTCCCGCTTCAAGCAACCTGTCAATGGCAGCGGTCACCTTATCAAATCCATGGGAATCACCACATAAACGACTGTAAGTTTCATTACTTCCACCATATAAAGTTATTCTGATTTTTGATGGTGGACATTTTTTCAGCCAACAGACAACCTCATCAGTAATTAATATGCCATTAGAATTAATGGTAATTATAAATCCCATTTTATTCAATTCAGTATATATCTCTTTAAAATCCTTTCTAAAAAAAGGCTCCCCACCTGTAAGTAAAAGAAACAGCATGCCCTTATCCCTGCACACTTTTCCAAAATCTATCCATTGATTTGCCGTCCATTCCCTGCCGGCACTACACATTTCCTTCTCAGACATTCTGATGTAGCACATTTTACAATTCAGATTACATCTGGGTGTCAATTCAAAAGAACCATGTATCGGTGCCCTGTCCTTCATGGCTTTTAAATACAAACCGGTTCTAAGGTTAGGCTTAAAAGGATTATTCAAATCACTCACAAAATTTCTCCTTATTAAAATACCGTATCACAAACTAACTTTACTGCTTCTTCGTCCGGCAGACAGGTTAATTCATATACCGGTATCCTGCTAATAATTTCTTCTATAATATTCATGCTAATATTTGACAACTTATCATCCCATCTGGCAAGAGAAAATCGTGGAAACATATTTCTATACAATTCCATTCCCACCAACTGCCTGATAGAATTTTTTTCTCCCTGTTTAAGCAAAATAATTGCTTTAATAGGTGCAGACTCATTTCTATATATCTTAGAACTTCCTGCATAAGGAGAACCATAAACATTAGTAATATCCTTAGAAATATCTATAGTAGCCCTGTCACCATTAAGTATATCAGCATTCATGTATTTTTTCCACAAGTTTGCCTGAGTTGATTTTCCAATCTCTGAAGGTCCACTAAAAAGGATTGCCTGATTTTGATATTCAACTACGGAAGCATGCATAATAATGCGGTTGAAAAGAAGTAAAACCAAATCAATATCAAGGCTACTCATTAAAAGTCCTGGACCATTAGTTAATTCAATAAACTTTCTATCAACATAAATTTGTGCTTCCTTTGATTCTATGTCAAACACTGTACTTATTTCCAGACTACTGTCATCTCCCATTTTGTAACTGAAATAAACAAAATATTTGCTGTTGTTTATATATATTTTTCTGATATTGTTTTCAAATATCAGAGTGCCTTTATCACTCTTCAACTCACTTTCCACCATGATTCTATATTTGAAATCTGCTTCCTTTTCATTGTTACATATAAAAGGCACCATATTTTCGGGTACCTCCTTATAAGGGAATCCTTCAATTTCAATTATTAATCCTGCTAAATTAATTTTTATATCCATATTATTTATAAAACCCTTTCCCGACAAAAGTCAGGAAAGGGTTTTCCTTTTTATTATCTTATGATGGCATAGTCGGAGTAAAGTAACACAATCCACTAGTAGGTGTGTCATATCCCATACTCTTTACCCATGCTTCAAATGCCTCATCTGTTTCAGGTGCACCTGCCGGTACCATTGTTGACTTATACGTATCTTTTAATTCATTATATAAATCTGATCCCATCTCTACAGTTGCTAAAATCTCAATATCCATATCAAACTTTTCAATGCAGATTTCAGGTTTACTATATTTCTTCATTATTCCTGTACCACCTTTCCATCAAATCCAAACTTTTCAGATCTGTATCCTTCTTCATCATATCCAACAATATACATTGTACTTGCCTTTATGTTTTCTGTCTTACTTGCTTTGAACTTGAGAGTCCATTCTAGTCCACCATCAACTGTCTTACTTGAAGCTGTTGTAAGTGTTACTTCTTTTCCATTTGCATCAAATACTTTGATATCATCTACTGCCACAGGTGTTGTTACCTTAACCATGGCATATCTGTCTTTAATAAAACTATCTGATTTTGTATTATATCCTGCCTTTATAACTACATCAGTAGGATTTAATTCTGATTTAACACCTTTATCTTCAACTGTAGTTGCTGTTACCGGACTTAATTTGTATCCTACGACTTTCATGCCTGTTAATGAAACATATCCGTCACCACCTGCAACTCTTAAGTACAACTTTCCATCATACTTATCTCCAAGTGTATCAAGTTTATAATACAACTCTGTTGCTGATTTAATTGTAGCAATATCTGTCCATACAGCACTGTTATTAACTTCCTTTAAGTACTGAAGTTTAAGTTCACTTCCCTTAACATTCTTTATTCCAACCTGAATTGTCTTGGAATTTCCTGTGTAACCCTCTAAATTGTCATACATAAATGCCAAACCATATCCTGCACTTAAATACAATTCATTGTTTGGTCCACTTACTGCATATGTCATCATATCCTTAGTTGTGTTTGGATCCAACTCCTTAGTGTTATCTGTATTGTATCCGTTAAAGGATTCTACTACCGACTTACCTGTAAGGAAGGCTGCTCCATTTCCTGTATACTTAGCTAAGGAAATAACTCCCTGTTTATCATATGTTGAACTCAATGGGTCATCATAATTAAACTTAAAGTTTGCTCCTAATATAAGCTGTTTTATTTCGCTTACTGTTGCACCTAACTCATTGTTATCATCATATTTACCTTCAGCTGTTGAGTTACCCTTAGCCGGATTATAAATTCTGATTCCGTCAATAAATACACTCTTTGCTTCTGAATTATTTCCTTTAAGTGAAGTTATAGTAACAATATAGTCACCAGCTTCTCCTGTATCATTTCTCCATGTTATTACTGGAACCTGATACAAATCACCATTTTCGTATGATGTATCAATAATCATACTCTTAACAAGGTTACTCCATCCATTCTGAACAATTAACATACCATTGTTTTTAGTTATCTTTGTATCATCTGTCTTGTTGTATACGCTTACAACAATAACTCCTGTTGAACGATTTGTTCTACTTACAATATCAAATCCTGTACCCTTGAACTCAAAGGCTGCCATAGCAGATTTACCTAACTCGTGTGAGCTTCCATTACTATTACCGTAACTTTCATCTTCATATGCCGGATCATATCCGTACTGCATATCCAATGCATTAGACTGTGAACTGTCTTTTGTCTCACCATTAATTGTTACATTTCCTGAATAAATAATCCCGCTCTTAGAATCAATATTTTCATCTGTTCCACTATTAGAGAAGTTATCCTCATAATACACAATATTAGCCGGCATTACTTCTACCTTGGATGTCATAACCGGTGTAGCATTTGAAGCATCTAAATCAGATGCACCTGATGCAACGCCGTCCTTTGTAACCTGAACTCCCATATAGAAAGTATCTACATCACTCATGAACTTCTTAGGTGTGTACATAAGCTTTGAATCAGCCCATAATGCTGTTGCCTGATTGAAGTCCATCTGGTTCTTAAACTCGCCATCACTATATGTATAATTAAGTGAATTCTTGTAATTAGCACCAACTGTGCTATCAGACATACCTAATACTGTATATCCATCTGCGTCTGTATCATCCTGCAAAATTGATTTATTTGTAACACTAAAGTTCTTATCATAATTATAAGGTGTTGTACCACCTAAGATACCATTAGTATCAGCAAACAAGTCTGTCTTTAAACCGTAATCTAAAACGTAAACTTTATCATTTACATTATAGTTATAAACTACTACTTCTACTTTCTGTGTTCCGTTATTAACATTATCTGCTAACTTAAGAACAAACTTATCATAACCTACATGTTTTGATGTAAATGTCATCTTATTAATGCTTGATTCGTTGCTAACATCACCATTCTCCCATGTAACTTCTGCCTTGTTAGAAGCATCTGCATTATGTGTAAATGTAATGTCTGATGAAGCATTTTCAAGAGTGTAATCATTATATGTTACTGACTCTGTTCCCGGAGTTGTTACTGTTGTAGTAACACCTTCATCCAATACTATAGGCCATACGTGTGAAACACCCCAGCCTCTGTAATTAATAGATACGTTTACGTCTCCATCACTTGTCATTGTAAACGGAATAGTTATTGTTCCATTTACATCTATCAGCCATCCTTCAGATAATGTACCACAGGTTCCTGTTAAATACTGATTTTTAATTGCATTACAATCGTAAGTTTTATTATTAATTGTTATAGCCTTTATTCCATAACCGCCCTGTGCAGGGGATGTTATCTTCAACTTGTGTTCGTTGCTTCCGTTTATAGTAGCCTGAACATCTGATATTGTTGTTGAAACAGTTATATCTGGATTGTCTGCACCATTCATGGTTATAGAAGATGTCTTTTCATGACTAACTGTAGTTGTTGTTCCAGACTGACCTTCTTTAGTTGTCTTATGTGTAAACTCAGCCGGCAATGGTAAATTAGTTGTTTTACCAATCTCTGTATAATACACAAGTCTCTTCATATCCGCCTCTGTATTTGTAAATACAAATTCAGGTTCATTTGTATATGCAAGAGTTGCCATTGTTCCGTCATTTGTTGTGAATGTAGCATTTTCAACCGACTCATCTGAGCCTGAAACCTTTACATTCTTAAATGTTTTTGTCGCATTTAACTCTGTAACTTTAATCTTTGTATTTACCGGAATACCTGTAAATACAGCTTTCTGTCCGGCACTAATCTCAATAGTACTGTCTGCTGATACGGTTTTATCTCCAATTTTTGCATTGGTATCACTATCATATACTGTATATGATACCCCTGCTAACGAACCGCTTAACCCATAGGTCTCATTAGAAGCTCCAAATAACTGTGTATACTTAACTTCAAATGTATATGCTGAAGCACTTTCTGTACCAACAAATTCCTTAGCTACAGAGAAACCTGTCGCCTTAGCAGCATTTAAGTAATCAACCTTAATGCTTACATCCTCACCTGCTGCAGCAGCTGTTTTATTCTGAATAGTCACACTGTTCTGTCCATCAGTACGCCCATCATTTGCCTCTAAGCCTGATACATTTTCTGCAAACTTTTCACCATCTCCATCAGTTATGGAATATGATGTATCAAAACGCTTATCTTCTTTTTGCTTTATTGATACCTTATCACCACGTATACCATTTTCTGTAGAGCCGTCAATTTCTTCTGTCTGTGTAACAGTTCCGTTTCCGCCAAATGAAATACTGTTGTTTTCAAATAATGTCTTAGTTGTGTCTGATAAATCACTAACATCATAAGTGAATTTATCTTTTTCCATAATTCCTGAAACGGTGTTCTGCAATGTTTTCTGGATATTAGATAAATCCATTGTATTTGTAACTGTAAGACCATTCTTCTGCGTTAAATCAACAGCGTCCAAGTTGAAGTCAATCATAAGGTTTGAATCATACAAGCCTCGTTCCATATAGAAAACTGACAATGTATGTGTCTTACTTCTATCAAGATTTTTTATCCAATCCTGTACTGAACTGGCTGTTGCTTTCTCAATTCCTGTATCTGTAACCTTATATGGATTGTCAACATTAACCTCACCTGTTGTAAAGTTAATGCTACCTGTTGCACGTCCATGGGCACCACCAACATCAAGTGCTAATTTTCCGTCAACATATACCCACAAGTCGTCATCTCCTGAGAATCTAAATACTGTATCTTCTACAATATCAGGAAGATTTGTAATTTCACTTTCATCGCTTAATGCATACACCTTCATAACAGCATCATCTACATATGACCTATATCCTACTGATACGCTGTTAATATCAGTTGTTTCATTAAGTTTTAATAAAATGTATCCATCATTATTGTTATCAAGACTAACAACATTTTCATCTGTGAATTTACTTAATCCCGGATATGTAATTGTTGCATTTCCATTTGTCAACCAGTAATCAGTTCCGTTTATTCGTATATTATCAACATTAACATTTCTAGCTTCTGCTAATTTAACTACAACATACTTAGCTGCACTGTTTTTAACATTAAAATCTTTATACTTTGCATCGGCTGAACTACTTCCTCCAGTTTTTGCCAAGTCAATTCTTTTAGCATTTGCTGTTGCTGTTTTATCAGATACCGTAAACGGAATCCCCAGTCTCATACCAAAGCCATAGTTTACCTTGGTATCTTCCTTGCCGGGTTTTGAATCAGCCAAAGTTGCATTATTATTAACATTACCTGAAATAGGTGTGTTAAATGGGAAGAATCCAACTTCACCACTGGCATTTTCAGAAGGATTTGTTATAGTTGCAGTTGAACTTGAATTATATACAAGATTTCCTTCTGAATTCATATAAACATTATCTTTACCTGACTTACTGTCAAATATATAATGTCCATCCTCTGTGACCCTAAACGGAAACTGAATAGGATTTTCCATAGAACCATAAATGTCAGCATAATCTTTTAAGAAATTATCATCAAAAAATGGCATAATAACATTATTTTCTGATGATAACAACTGTCTGTTTGTTGAAAGATATGGTGCAACCAGCCCCTGAAGTGGACTGCCTACCAAACTTGTTTCATTATTTCCATTTCCATCACCTGATATATTATGGTTTGTGTACCACAACCTGTCATTTATTGAATAAGTCGAATCCTGACCTATTAGTTTATACAATGGTCTTGAACCAACTGCATTAATACCACCTTCTAATATATAATTTCTGCTGTCAGGTGCTCCGGTAACCATCGGGTATGTCATTTTTCCTTCACCCCAATATCTTGCTTTCATTGCATCATTGAAATTCTGGAACTGATCCCACCATGAAGCTCCGCCACCTTTTTTGTAATTATACATAACAGCTGGTACTGTAAACAACGTACTACGACTGCTTTCATCAGAGTTTGTATCTGTCATACCTTCTAATTTTAAATTATCAAAGTTATATCCATAATTAGCATCACTTAATTGTTCACCATAAATGCTGTCTGAAACACTCGGATCAGTCCACTGTCCTGTACATGAGGTATCGTCACTATCCTTAAAATTCGTTATATAATATTTTGTATACGACTTTCTGTCAAAAGCTCCCCATTTACCCCAAACTGCTCCATCTGATCCTCTTCTTTCAATCTGTATATTGTTTCCTACAGTCTTTGGAATAGATGTAGTCCACAAGGATACATCTGACTGCTGTTCAAATTTATAGTCAGTATTTGTATCATTATCATGAAGATATAACTGTGCACCAAAGTTTGAAAAATTAGCAAATCTCTCTGAATCAGATATCTTATTTACTAAAGTGAACGTTACTTCCGGTACTGTTCCGTCTCCCCATTCACCTGTTCCCATAGCTGTAACAGTATATACTGTATTGTTTCCTCTTTGAGTATTCATCCAATCATTCCAGTAATAAGATACCCCATTGTCTTGAACCGGTGATACTCTTACAAAAGTAACAACATCTGAATCAACTTCTGCTGTCCATGTGTAATCTTCAGTCGTCGATCTTGTCATCTCCTTACCGGCAATCATCTCATTATTGCTGTTCCTGTACGCAGATGAATCTGATACCGCCCCATCAATAACATAGACTCTGGCATTGTCATTAGCTACATCCGAGTTACCAACAAACTTAATAGTTGTAGCCGCCTTAACCTCACTGACAAACGGTTGTAAATTAACTGTTCCGATTGTCATTGCTACTGCCAATACAACTGACAGTATTTTCTTAATCAATCGTCTGTTTACTTTCATTACGATTTTTGCCCCTTTCCTATCATTTCATCATTATTTAAATAATCTTTTTTTAAATCAAAAAACTTTGTAAATACTAACCAAATTTGAAGAAAAGGTAAAACGTTTTACCTTTTTCTAATATTCACAAAGTCCTCCACCTTTCAGTATTATAGCATTTCTTTTTTTTTAATTCCATACTAAAACCTGATATTTTTTGTCGGTTTACTATTTTTTTTACAGAAGAATCTATTTTTTTCGATATTTTTATCAGTTTTTATTGTTTTTTCCTAATGTTCTAACATTTTCTTACTAAATAATGTCTTCCTACATTATTATTAATATTATTAATGATGTACTTTTTTAATCTCTTACAAACAAAAAATATCCTTTTTCTTTTCCTTCGCTATCCACCTTACATATTTTTATTCCATAATCTATTACTTTATTCTTATCTTTCTCTGCATCTTTTTCATATTTATATTCATATTTTTCTCCGGCCAAGTCTTCAAATATCAGCTTATCCCCGTTTTTTATTTCATCAAGGGCATCTGTAAATGAGTCTATTCCGTAAATAGTCATACCTTCTATATCCCAGGGCATACCATCACCACTTCTACATAGGGAATATGCATAGGTGTTTTTGTCAAATACATTTATTACAGGATATCTGATATTTTTATCCGGAATTTCCACAAATCCCACTATCACCTTGTCATCTATGGTTATGAAGGTGTCTCTATCCATCTTAGGGACATCCTTTTTAATGTGGGCAATCTCCTTTTCTGCATTGTCAAACAGTTGTTTTGCCCTTTTTCTGTCACCACTGCCATTACCACCGGTAGCTGCCAGTGCCACCACTATCACCACTAAGGCGCATAAAGTAACTGCCACTATGCCTGTTATTTTTTTATTTTTATTTAGCAGTTCTTTTATTTTCTCCATAATCATGCTACTCCTTTTTTACAGCATTAGGCGCCCCTGAAAGATTTTGACTTTCAAGGGCACCCCTATGCCTTACTTTAATTTCATTGTCTTCTTAACGAATCCCGTTTTTTTACTAAGTTTCTTCTTGTATTTCTTTTTGGCTTTCTTTGGCACCTTAAACACTGCCTTTTTGCTTATGCCCTTAAAAGCATATTTGCCAATTTTTGAAATCTTAGATGATTTAAACTTAATGCTCTTTAGTTTCTTTTTCTTGTAGAAGGCTTTGGCTGCTATAACCGTAACGTTCTTTCCTATTATAACGCTGGTAAGCTTCTTATTACTTTTAGCTACGTTAGTTCCCACTGCCGTAACCTTATAGGTTTTACCTTTTATCTTTATGGTATCAGGTATTGTAAGCTTCTTAGCCTTCTTGTCAGTTGTTCCAAGATATGTTACTGCTCCTTGGAATGTCACTCTGTATTTTGCCTTTCCTACAGTCTGGGTGCTTCCTACTTTTACAGTGCTATTATCTCCCGGCTTTACACTATCTCCACCGGAGGATTTTTTCCATATAGCATACAAGGTAACATTACCTTTAATATAGAATTTGTCTCCCGGAACATATGTGGTTCCTGAGCCATCTGCCTTAGTGTTCCATGATACAAAGGTTTTACCCTGATAGGTAAATCCGCATTTTGAAACTAATACAGAGTCGTTTTTACTATAAGGACTGTTAGGGTCTGTCATGGCTCCCTTTCCACCGTTAGCCTTATAAATAACCTTGTAGCCTTTTTCCTGTGTCTGTCCCTGAACCTCAGCTCCAAAGGTAAATGATGTTGATAATGCTGCTCCATCTACCAGAATAAGCTTTCCTTCAACAAAACCGTGACTGCCTTTTTTCACTGTAAGTTTGTTGCTATCCATTTCAGCACTTCCAAGAACCGCTTTCATATTCCAGTCAACATTTTCCATGCCATTTAAAACAATGGTATTATTGTCATTAGTTATGGCACATAACTGCATTGCCACTGATGTGTCATCCTTATCGCTTAAGAACAGGTTTTTATTAGAATAAGAAATCCATTCCTTTTCCGTATTATCAGTAATATCGGCACTCAACGCCACATCTAAGCTTTTAACATTTCCCATTCCGTTGTTAAAGACTTCGCACTGTGCCTTTTGAGTGTTTCCGATTTCATCACTTACAATGACTTCTACTTCCTTTTTATAATAACCCTTACCGATATTAATATCAAATGAGAAATCTCCTTCTTCTCCCATTGTTGCCTTAATATCCTTTAAAGTTTTCTGTCTCAAAACCGGCTTTCCGTCTACATTAATTGTAATATAGGCATCATCTTCCGTCATTCCACTTACTGTTAAAGTACCGTCTTCCTCAAAGCCTGAACCCTTAGTAGGTGACTTAAGAAGCAATGTTGGCGCTGTGGTATCTACGTTAAATACGAAAGATTCACTAAATCCGTCTCCATTTTCATTTTTTCCATATACCGTTATGGTGTGGTCACCATCTGCTATGTTGCTTAATGAAATAGGTATGGAGTTAGTATCCGTAAAAGTTCCTGTTTCAACTTCTTCTCCATCTAACACCCATGTTCCTGACACTTTCATATCAGATGTAGCTGTAAAGTTAATGGTTGAAGAATCATATGTGTCATACATTACTGTTTTTTCCACAACATTTTCCTTGTCATCCTTTACATGCTCTAATCTTCCTACCTGATATTTTTTCTTATCAGCAGTAAGCTTAATGGTAGCCTTGTTTGGTGTATTAAGTACAATTTCATCTGAAAATGTTTCTTCGCCATAAGTTAATCCTGTAAGATTTCCCTTACTATCCGTTAACTTATTAAAAGGTGTAGCTGAAATTATGTACTTTCCATTAGCCTTAAGACCTTCTTTTTTTACAACAGTTTTGCCATTTTCATTTTCAGAACTGTTTTCACTGCTGCCTCCAAGTATGGCATATATTTCCTTTGCCTCATTTTTTGCTGCGGAAACAGTGTAATCCGGCAATTCTGTTTTTTCACCTTTTTCATTTACTTCATATACCTTAAATACAGCTCCTGCACATTTACTGTCCCCTGCTGCATCCACCTGAGCTTTAAATTGTAAGTCTCCTGCATTAGATACTGAAACACTTCCGATTTTAGCCGGCTGGGTATTGTTGGTGTACTCAAAAGTGCCTGTGGTATTTACTATGCCTGTAGTAACATCTTCCTTACTGTATACAACACGGATATAGTATTTACCTGCTGTAAGAGTTTTTGGAAGCTGTATGGTAGTGGTTTTCTTTGCAATATCCTTTTTAGTAAGGGTTGCAACCGGAGTTCCTCCCTCACTTTCCACATCTAAATCCTCTACCACATAAATATCCATTTTATCAAGGTCAGTCATCTTGGCATTTCCATTCCAGTTCACTGTCACCTTATTGTCTGTGTCAGAATATTTAGTTTTTGCTACACTTACCGTAGTTACTTCCGGCAGCGGGTCCACAGCATAAAGAATAAGTTCAGAAGCTTCTACAGTATTAACTTTATAAGTTTTGTTATAAAGATTTTTGTCTGTAAAGGACACTACTATGGTTCCCTGTTTTTTATCTTCATCATATGAGAAGTTGGCATTTGCATCTGCATTTTCTTCATCACTCTTTGAATTATCATAATATTTCAAAGTGATTTCCTTACCTGCTTCATATTTAATCTTAAATCCTGCTTTTGACTTGTCAGCCTGTTCTAAGGTGTCTGCGCTAAAAGCTACACTTAACACCTGAGCACCGCCGTTTTCATACTGGCCTAACGTAAAATCGTGATAGGTCTTTGTTATGTCAGAATGAAGACTTGATGACACACTGCCACTTCCATCTGCCAAAAGATTTCCTCCTGTTGAAGATGCCGTTTCATGAATATTTGAAGCAAGACTCATGTAAAGAGTATCCTTCTTTTCGGCATCATATCCTACTGCATACCATGTTTTGCCATTAATGTCTTTCACACCGGCTTCCTCTAAATATTGCGGGTACGTTGGCTCTACCTTTGCCTCAGAGCCAAATGACAAATCACCACCATATACATAAGATATACCTGTTGAAAATCCTAAAACCTTAAGTGCTCCCCATATACGGGTTGTGTTAAGTCCAAGAGCTGCACTTCCTACTTCTATTCCACCAATTAATGGAATGAAATCAGGAATTTTAACTGCCGCCTGAGCATATGCCTCAAAGGCTTCTTCTGCTCCTGTACTGGTATCCATTATAATATAACCCTTACCTTCTATTACTCCAAGACACTTTATGCTACATTGCATAAGAAGCTTATAGTAAGGTATCCAGTCTACCTGAAGTTTAGCGTAATCCATAATTTTTATATCAGTATTTGAAACTTTAAGGTTTGATATTTTTACCCCAAATCCCGTAAGTCCCAAAGAGAAATCCGCTCTGGCATCTAATGCCTGAAATAGTCCGAAGGATACGCTAAGGAGTAATCGGATTGGCGGTACTTCGCTGGCGCAAAACAGTGTGTCATACATGTTTTCAAATCCGCCACCGCCTCCCATAATCCAGTTTATGGCTAATTAAAGGGAACAAAAAGAA